>ERZ1370068.5231-contig-4261_pt1 | contig 31609 bp, 49 predicted proteins | sample MGYA00561227_ERZ1370068 | MGnify/ENA primary metagenome ERZ1370068 (study PRJEB38410, sample SAMEA6850437) | metagenome | study: Metagenomic assessment of the ecological functions of the soil: analysis of the soil microbiota associated with the...
AACGGACCATGATCTCTCCGCATTGCGTGAGCCTATTCAGCATAGTTAATTTCATGAGTCCTCTCTTGGGCCGCTGGGAAGGTGAACTGAAATACGACGTCTCGAGGTTCATTGGCACTTACCCACAACCGGCCGCCATGGCGGTTGGTCGAGATCTGGTCGACTATTTCGATCGCGCCGTTAAGAAGCGGAAAGCCGGAGGCTCCAGCGGCCGTACAGCCCAGCAATCCGTCCAGCGCATCCTTCATCCGTATGCGTGGGCTAGCCGATCGAGGTTTGAGGGAGAGGGTGCGCAGCCACAGGCAGAACGACCAGCACGGCGCTCCAGTTGCCGTCATCGCCCACGCGCCACCGTCGGCAGAAGACGCGGTCACCGTCTTCCCACAATATCTGGTAGCTGCTGTTCGGATCGCCTTCACGGGCAGACCGGGGCAGAGAAACGTCATTGATGGCGAGTGAGTCGCAATCGGCGCACACCAAGTGGCGAACCGATTCTTGTGTCGGAACCGACATCTCAGCCGATGCTGCGATAAGCGGGCAGGGGTCGTACCGTGGCCGGTTTAAGGCCCCACCACCGATTTTGCTATCCGGATTACTATGGAGCCACTGTTTATGGCGCCCTTTGCCCATACCTTTGGAGGCCACCCCTCGAAGTCGAGTCGCCGAGAATAGGCCTTCGGCCCACGACCGGACGAGCAACCGCATGGCTCCATCGGATTTTTATGGTGACGCGCAAGGATGCCGCTACGAGGGCGAGCTCAGGACGCTCTCCGTGCGCGCCGAGATCTCGATCCTGCCCGCGGCCCACAAAGGCTTACCCAACCAGCCTGGCTATCGAGTGCGGTTAGGCGGCATCGAGGTAGGCGCCGGTTGGCATCGCACCGATCTCGCCTCGAGGAAGGAGTATGTGTCGCTCTCGCCCTCGAGGGGCCGCGGACGATCTACGCCAATCTCGCCCGGGCGGGAGGTCAAAGCCCGCCCCGACGTCTTTGCGCTGATCTGAAACCTGTGCCTTGAGCGCTGCTTGGCTTCGAAGGGCCGTCTCAGCACGCAACCGTTCGTGACGAAGTTGTTCAGCAGCCGGGCTCGAGGGCTTCGGTCGGCACGCCGGGGAGCAGAGCACCCACACCGCCAGATGACCCGCACCGACAAGACGGCAGCTCTTTGGGCCGTCCTTTCGTGAATACTCCTCGTTACGTTTAGAAACTTTCTTCAGACCCGTCGGTTCGCGCTTCCGCTCTATATCCAGCACCATACGACCGGTGATACGGCCCGCCTTCAAATCCGAGAAAACGGCGTTGATGCTATGGAGCAGGGCGGTCTTGATTTCAGCTCAGTGCCTTGCCTTCTGCCGCAAATGCTATCGCTTCGTCGAGATCATGGCGAGTGCCGACGATCGAGCCGCGCACCGTAATCCGCTTGAGCACCACCTGAAAATGGGCGTCGGGAAGTCGCCCGGTGGCAGCCCTACAAGGGCGACTGTGCCGCTCCGTCGCGCAAGCTTGAGCGCTTGCGAGAACGCCTAGGGGAGGGCGCGGTGACGAGAACACCGGTGCGCAGCGCCGCCGCGTCGCCTTCAAGACTTGCGTCAATCGCCTGCGGCGAGCGAGCATCGACCGCAATTGCGGCACCGACCTCCTTGGCCAGTGCGAGCTTTCTGGGACAACATCGATGGCCGCGACATGCAGGCCCATAGCCTTCGCATACTGGATCGCGAGATGCCCGAGGCCGCCGATCCCAGAAATCCGCAACCATTCCCCGGCCGCGCCAGCGTCTCTTTCAGTCCTTTGTATATAGTTACCCCTGCACACAGGATCGGCGCGATGTGCGCGAACTCAATGCCCTTGGCGAAGCCGCGCAGCGTAAGTGGAGCGGAGGCGATGAGATATTGGGCGATCCACCGTTGACGCTGTAGCCTGTATTGCGCTGACGCTCGCAGAGAGTCTCCCAGACGGTCTCGCAATATTCGCACCGCAGGCAGCTATCGTGCAGCCAGGCAACGCCTACGGGATCGCCCTCCTGGAAGTCCTCAACGCCGGGGCCGAGCGCTGCGACAACGCCAGCCACCTCGTGCCCTGGCACGAACCGTACGTGCGGCTTTTACCGGCCAATCCCTCGTCGGCCGCGTGCAGGTCCGTGTGGCAAACGCCGCACGCTAGCGACCTTCACCAGCAATTCCCCGACCGGGATCGGGAATCGGAATGTCGTCGATCGTCAGCGGCCTTCCGAACCCGTGAACGACCGCAGCCTTCATGGTCTTTGTCATCGAATTTTTCCACTTTCTTGTTCATCCAGGAGGTCATGGACAAGTGTTCCGTCAACAGGGCTCGATCCGCCGTCCCGCTTCAGCTGATGCGTATGTCGGGCTGCACCAGCGCGTTGATCGGTTGGGCCAACCACAGCAGCGCGGCGCGCGCCGGGGCCGTGCAGCGATAGCTGGTGCCGTCGGTAAAGCAGGGCATGACTGAGATGCGCGAAGCGGCCCTTGACGAAGTCCACCCTTGAAGAACCGCAGCGGCCGAGCGTCCCAAAGGCATTGTAATCGCTAAGCTGACACCAGCGCGCCGAGGTCGCGGAAGCGGAATGGTGGCACCGGTTCGCCCTGCGCAGCCAAGCCGGCAGGTAGCGAGCTCAGGCGCATGGCCTCCTGGTTGGCAGCTTGGGCGGTTGAGGGCAGCGGCCGCTTCGCCCCATCGGGCACCAAGCTGGCGCAGTCGCCTAAGGCGAAGATCGACTGGTCGCCTTTCGCCAACTGGTTGGGGCCGACCACCACCTGGCCCGCCCGGTTGAGTTCCAGCCCGCTTCGTCGAAGCTGCCGGACGCACGGGTGCCCCGCCGCCCACACCTTTAAGCGCGGCCGTCACACGCTCGCCGCCATCGAGCATGACAGCCCTGCGCGTCAGCGGCGACGACCCTAACCCCGTGCGCACGTCCACACCGATCGCACGCAACCGGGATGCGGCCGAGGCGGAAATGGCCTCTGGGAACGCGTTCAGAATGCGCGGCCCGCTTTCCAGCAACGTCAGGCGCAGGCGCCGGCGGATGTCCGCCTCACCATAACCTGCCGCGAGGTCGACCATGCGGCTCAGCTCGGCGGCTAACTCCACACCGGTAGCGCCGCCACCGACGATTGCAATGTCGATGTTGCCGCCCTGGACGAAGCTGCGCACGAGTTGCGCACGCAATCGAGCGTTGAACGAATCGGCTTAGTCCTGGCTGTCGATAAAGTGGCAGTGCTCGACGACGCCGGGCGTGCCAAAGTCATTCGCGCGGCTGCCGAAGGCCAAAACCAGCACGGTAGGAACTTGACGGGAAAGCGCAGAGTGCGAGGCGGTATGGTCAGGGTACGCCATGGTGTCTTGCCCATCATGATCCCCTTTGCTGACGCGGCGGCGGCCCGCACGAGTGCCAGGAGTGTTGTTTGTCGAAGATTTCCGAAGGCGGGACACGCCCCTAGTGTCTCAGCGCGCCCCATTTCAGTGTCAGCCCAATGTCGCCCGGCAAGCCGCCAGGGAAGTCGACGTAACCGATGCGGATTTTGTATCCGCGCGACCGCAGGTGCCGGTCCCAGAATTGGTACATCTCCTTAGGCAAGCCGGTCAGCGTGTTCTCCCAGCCAGGCCCAAAACCGTTGCTGATGGCGCGTCCGCGGTCGGTGCACAGCGCGTTGGGGAAACGCAGGACCTCGACCTCGGTGAGCCCGTTCTTCACAGCCTGGTTGATGATGGCGGCCGCCCGCTTGAGCGCCTCGTCCTCGGAAATGCCCGACGGCTTCGACAGCTCATCGAGCAGCGCCTTTTTTGGCGTCCGCCTGCTCTTTCAGGCGCAAGTCCTCCCTCGCTTTCTCGGCCTCGGCGGCGGCCACCATTTCCATCGCTTGTTTCTGCGCTTGGCAGCAGATCAGCGGCAATCGTGGTCATCGTCTTCTCCTTACATGGTCACGGCACGCCCGCCGGATCGCAATACGCAGGCTGCACGTTCGTGCTTTATCGGTCGCACACTTGTGCGTCAGGCCGTTGGCATCGTCGATAGCTCCTTCGAGTTGCTACAGATCGATCTCCCTTTCTGCGCGTGAGAGCCATCGCTCCGAACACCTCGCGCCCTCGCCCGTATTGTGATGATTTGCTCAGCCCCAATCCATTGGGCGTAGGTTTGATCGGGGATAGTCCAGAGGGGAAAGAGCTACTGCTTTGGCTTAGTTGTGTGCGCCTTCGAGGAGCATTTACCCGCCTCGCTGAGATGCGGATGGCGGCGATATGCGGTTTGTAGAATAAAGGGACACCACTCTAACTCGGGCCTAAGCTCAGATCGAAAGTTGAGCTCAAAGCGTTTTCACTTTTGGCGCTCTCGCGTCCGTCAGATCTCGGCCTACTGGCGATGGCGTGGCGATCAGGGAGGTGGTGCTGGTCGTTCTTGCCTGTCAATCAGCACCCATCGCCCTCAAGGCCCACGAACACGGATAGAAGGATAAGCTGGACGCGACGTGGGTGTGCGTCCGCGGAAGATCGTGGTCACCGTCCTCGCACGATGCTTGTGCTCGAGGAATCTCAACGGATTCGAGCCGCTCGATGACTGCTCGGCTCAGGCGGCCCAGCGCCCTCCGATCTAAACCCGGGCTTAGCTTGCCCGACCGAAAGCGAATCCCGCACTGCCAAAAGCGCAATAGACTGGGACGCTCAAAATCGCGACGTTTGTCTCCGAGAAGCGGTCTCGCTGGCTGGCAGCGAGCTTACTCTTTCAGATTACGCAGGAAAGGGAACGTCGATGACCCCGTTCGCGCTGGCGACATTTCCAGAGCTCGTAACGATGAAATTGTATGCGGGCGATTGGATCGGAGCGATTCCAAGCCTACAAGCGAGAAAGCGTGGCCGCACGCTCGTACCGTCATTGCGGACGGTGCGAGCAATTGCACTCTCATCCTTGCGCGGAGCGGTGGGCTTGGCGGGGATTATATTCGCCTCATCGGCAATGGCAGAGTCCGCACCTTCCTCCGCTCCTCCCGCGGTCGGAGTAGTCACGGTGGAACGTCGGCCGATGACCGACAGCTACGAATTCAACGGCCGCATTCAGGCGATCAACAGCGCCAGCCTCGTAGCGCGCGTGACCGCCTTCTTGGATCAGCAGCTTTTCACGGAAGGTACCGACGTCAAGAAGGGCGATCTGCTTTACACGCTAGAGCGTCCGCCGTTCCAGGCAGCCGTGGACGTCCAGAAAGCAGCGATTGCGCGCGCGGCCGCAGAGCTCGAGAACAGCAATACCGAACTCTGGCGCAAGCAGAATCTGCTGGAGAAAAATGCCGGTAGCCAGCAGGCCGTCGACAGCGCGCAAGCGCAGCCAGCAGCGTCGCCGCGGCGCAGCTGCAGGCCGCGCAGGCACAGCTCAGACGCGCACAGATCGATCTTGATTATACCGACATCCGCTCCCCGATCGATGGCCGGATCGGCCGTACGTCGGTGACCGTGGGCAATATGGTCAGCCCGACATTCGGTAGCTTGACCACGGTGGTCAGCCAGGATCCGATGTACGTGGTCTTTCCGATCCCGACGCGCCGCGCCATCGAGTTGCGCGAGGCGTATTCCAGGCAAGGCGGATTCGACGCGGTGAAGATCCGACTGCGCCTGCCGGACGGGAGAATCTCATGGCGAGACCGGGAAGCTCGACTTCATCAACAACGCGGTCGCACAGGACACCGACACGTTTCTTGTCCGCGGGGTCATTCCAGAATCCGGTTCTAGAGGCCGCGACGGCGGGAGGTGTCAAGCTTCGCGAGCTCGTCGCCGATGAGTTCGTCACCGTCCTTGCTGAATCCAGTGCAGCCGAAGCCTGTCATCGCCGTGCCGCGCGCCGCCATCCTCGCCGATCAGCAGGGCGAGCTACGTATATGTGGTCGACGATCAGAATATCGCCCGGCAGCGCCGGGTGCGGCCTCGGCCAATTGACTCCGGAGACGGCCGGCATTGTCTGATGGCCTGAAGGAGGGCGAGCAAGTCATCGTCGAGGAGTCCAGCGGGCGCGCCCCAATGCGCCGGTGACACCCGCGCCCGCATCGTCCCTCGCCAGCCGGAGCTGATACCCATGATCTCCTCAGTCGTTCATCGACCGGCCACGGCTGGCGATCGTCATCGCGATCGTCATCACGCTCGGCGGGCTCCTGGCCCTCACGCGGATCCTGGTCGCGCAGCTCCCCGATATCGTGCCGCCCCAGGTCGAGGTCACCACGAGGTATCCGGGCGCCTCCGCGGAGGTGCTCGAGGCCACGGTGGCCAGCCGCTGGAGTCCAAGATCGTCGGCGTCGACAAGATGATCTACATGAAGAGCACGAGCGGCAATGACGGCTCGTACCACTCACCGTAAGTTTCGAACTCGGCACCAATCCCGACATCGACACGGTCAATGTCAACAATCGCGTGCAGACGGTCATCTCGCAGCTGCCGCCGGAGGTCCAACTCCAAGGTATCAAGGTCCAGAAGAAATCGTCCTCGATATTGCAGTTCGTCAACCTCTATGACGAAACCGGGAAATACGACCCGCTTTTCATCACCAATTTCGCCATCATCAACGTCCTTGACGAGCTGTCGCGCACGCCCGGCGTCGGGGAGGCCAAACTGTTCGGTGGGCTCGATTACTCGATGCGGATCTGGTTCGACACGGCGCGCTTGACTAGCCTCAATCTTGCCCCATCCGACATCGTCAAGGCCATCCAAAGCCAGAATGTTCAGGCGTCGGTCGGCCGTATCGGCGCACGTCCGGTTCCCGGAAAATCAGCAGTTTCAGATCAATGTGCAGACACAAGGGCGGCTGGTCGATCCCGAACAGTTCGGCAACATCGTGCTGCGCGCCAACGCTGACGGATCTACGGTGCGGATCAAAGACGTGGCGCGGGTGGAACTGGGCGCCATGAACGACGATAATTTCAGCCGCCTCAACGGCCATTCGGCGGTAACGATCGGAATCTTTTTATCTCCCGGTTCCAATGCGATCGCGACTGCCGCAGCAGTGAATGCAACGCTTGACAAGGTGCGCCCGCGCTTTCCGGAGGGACTGAAGGCACGAGCGACCTACGACACGACGCTTTTCGTCAACGAAACTATCCATGAGGTGCTGAAAACGTTGTTCGAGGCATTTGTGCTCGTCGCGTTCGTTGTGTTTTTGTTCCTTGGACAGCTGCGCGCCACCATCGTTCCGGTCATCGCGGTTCCGGTGAGCCTCATCGGCGGTTTCATGGTGCTGGTGGCGCTCGGCTATTCGGCCAACACCGTGTCGCTGCTGGCGATGGTGCTTGCGATCGGCATCGTGGTCGACGACGCCATCGTAGTTGTGGAGAACGTCGAGCGCGTGATGGAAGAAGAGCCGGATCTCTCTCCGGCGGACGCCGCCAAGAAGGCCATGACGCAAGTAACGGCGCCGATCATTGGCATCACGCTGGTGCTGCTGTCGGTCTTCGTTCCGGTCGCGTTCATCGCCGGCATCTCCGGCACGCTGTTTCGGCAATTCGCGGTGACGATCATCGCACAGCGGTGCTGATCTCGGCATTAAACGCGCTCACGCTGTCGCCGGCCTTGTGTGCGCTGTTCCTGCGGCACTCCGGCCCGCGCCGCGGCCTGATGGGTTACATCAGCCGAGGGATCGACGGTGTGCGTGACGGTTATGCCACTGGTCGTCCGGAAGATCATGCGGTTCTCGATGCTCGGCGTTGTGCTCGTCATTGCGTTCGGGCTCGGCGTCGGCGGCCTGGCGCGCGTGACGCCCACGAGCTTCCTGCCCGAGGAGGACCAGGGAGCCTTCTTCGTCCAGGTGCAGCTGCCGGACGGTGTCGCCGTCGCGCGCACCAGCGAGGTCGTCGGACAGGTCGAAGCTATGCTGAAGTCCATGCCGCAGGTCCGGGATACGGTCTCGATCATCGGCTACTCATTCCTCGATCTGTTCTCCTCCAGCAACACCGCTTTCATGGTGGCCGTGTTGCAGCCGTTTGAAGACCGCAAGCAGGCCGCGGATCTCGGCTCAGGCCCTCATCGCCAAGACGTTCGGCGCCGGCCTGCAGGTCCGCACCGCGACCGTCCTCCCGTTCAACCTGCCGCCGGTCATCGGGTTGGGCACGACCGGGGGTTCGAATACCAGCTCGAGAGTTTCGAAGGGGCAGATCCGGCCACCCTAGGAAGCGTCGTGCAGGGACTCATCGACGCCACAAAGCAGGATAGCCGCTTCGCCCAGGTGTTCACGACGTATGGTGCACAGGCGCCCTCACTTTATCTCGACATCGACCGCGCTAAGGCAGAGTCGCTGGGCCTCACCATCAATGACGTGTTTACCACCTTGCAGGCGACGCTCGGCAGTTACTACGTGAACAATTTCAATTTGTTCGGCCGAACCTGGCAGGTCAATCTCGAAGGCTTGGCGGAGAACCGGCGCGATGTGCCCGATCTGTGGCGGATCTATATCCGCAACAGCAAGGGCACCATGGTTCCGCTGCAAGCGGTCGCTTCCCTGCGCAACGTTACCGGGCCTCAGGTCATCACGCGCTACAACAACTATCGCTCGGTCACCGTCAACGGCATTCCGGCGCCGGGCGTTGCCTCCGGCACGGCGCTTGCCGCCATGGCGGACATCTCGGCGAAGGCGCTGCCGCCCGGGTTTGGGTTTGAATGGACCGGCACGGCGTTTCAGGAGCAAAGGGCGGGCGGGCAGACCGGGATCGTGCTCGGAATGGCTTTGCTGTTCGCCTTCCTGTTTCTCGTCGGACTGTACGAAAGCTGGATGATCCCGGTACCCCGTTCTGTTGTCGGTGGTGACAGCCGTGCTGGGAGCATTCGCGGGCGTCCTGGTATTTAAGTTGGCGCTCAATCTCTACGCCCAGATTGGCCTCGTCGTGCTGATCGCGATGGCGGCCAAGAACGCCATCCTGATCGTCGAGTTTGCCAAGGACGAGCGGGAGCGCGGCCGGAGCATATGGGAAGCGGCGGAGCTCGGCGCGAAGCTGCGCTTCCGCGCCGTGATGATGACCTCAATCGCGTTCATCGTCGGCCTGGCGCCCCTGGTATGGGCACACGGTGCTTCGGAAATTGCCCGCCGCAGCGTCAGCACGCCGGTCTTTGTCGGCATGCTGGCGGCGAGCACCGTCGGTATCCTTCTGATCCCGATGCTTTACGTCGCGTTCCAAACGCTCCGGGAGCGGACGCAGAGGCAGCCGAAAGGCAACCCAGCGCCACTTGCTACGGCGGCCGAATGATCCGACACGGCGTGAGAGAATAAAGTCGGCTCCCACGCCCGTGTCCTTCTGCAGGATCGAGAACAATCTTGGGGGCTTCGCCGCATCACGTGCCGCTGCGACAGTAGCGGCCCTTCTCCGCCCATCGCATTCTGCTCAGACGTCAGCAACGAGAGAGTGGCCGCTACTTTCGCTGCGCGCATCCGGGCTGTTGGTCGGTGCGAGCATGTCGGCGCGAGCGTGATGAATGAGCGCTTGTGGAGCTCTGGGTACAGGACCTAACCATCCTCTGTGCAGGGTCTGTTTTCCCGCAACGTTTCTAAACGACAGCTTAGAGTCGCCAGCCATAAGCCAGTCCCGCACTGCCCAGGCACAATGGATTGTGGGGTTGCAAATCGCGATATTCGAGGCATGCGAAAAACTTTTCGCCGTCCGCATGCGGCAGCAATCGGCTCCAACGGTGCCGCCGACGCCCGTCGCCAACGGAGCCTCAACTCGCGGAGCAACTCGGATGAAAGCATTGATGAAACTCAGCACAGCGGGCAGAGGGACCACCATGAGCTCCGACGCGAATGAGCCTGCAACCGCGACCTCGGCGGCCTTCGGCGCGTTCGCCCCGGCGGTGGAATACATGGTCGATGCCGCTCAGCGGAGTGTCCTGTTTTGGGACGTGATGCGCCAGCGCGGCAACGCCTATCGCAAACACCTGAAGGAGACGGTTCCCAATGTGCTCGAATTCGAGGTCGGAGCTCGTCGTCGACGGCCGCAAGCTCGAGCGGCCGGTGAATTACGGCTTGGTGCGCATCGTCCCGCCGCCGGGGGCCGAGATCGACATGACCCGCCGACCTTTCGTCGTCGTCGACCCGCGCGCCGGGCACGGCCCGGGATCGGCGGCTTCAAAGCGGACAGCGAGATCGGCATGGCGTTCAGGGCCGGGCATCCGTGTTATTTCGTCGGCTTCATGCCGGAGCCGATGCCGGGCCAGACTATCGAGGACATTGCGCGTGCCGAGGCGGTGTTCCTGGAGAAGGTCATCGCCTTGCATCCCCACGCCGACGGCAGGCCCTGCGTCATCGGCAACTGCCAGGCGGGCTGGGCGGTGATGATGCTCGCCGCCATGCGGCCGGAGCTGTTCGGCCCGATCATAATTGCCGGCTCGCCGCTGTCGTATTGGGCCGGCGTGCACGGCAAGAATCCGATGCGCTACAGCGGTGGTCTCCTCGGCGGTAGCTGGCTCACCGCTCTCACCAGCGATCTTGGCGGCGGGAAGTTCGACGGCGCCTGGCTGGTGCAGAATTTCGAGAACCTCAATCCGGCGAACACTCTGTGGACCAAACAGTACAATGTCTACTCGAAGATCGACACCGAAGCCCCGCGCTATCTCGGCTTCGAGCGTTACTGGGGCGGGCACGTGAACCTGAACGCCGAGGAGATCCAATTCATTGTCGACGAGCTGTTCGTCGGCAACAATCTTGCCGCCGGCCGGATCAAGGCCTCCGACGGCAGCGCCATGAGACCTGCGCAACATCCGCTCGCCGATCCTCGTGTTCTGTTCGAAAGGCGACAACATCACGCCGCCCCAGCAGGCGCTCGGATGGATCCTCGACCTTTATGACAACGTCGACGACATCCGCGCGCACGGGCAGACCATCGTGTACACGATTCACGAACACGTGGGACACCTGGGGATATTCGTGTCCGGTGACGTCGCTCGCAAGGAGCACGGCGAATTCGCCAACAACATCGACCTAATCGACGTACTGCCTCCCGGCCTTTACGAGGCGACCTTCGCACCGAGGGCCGCGGAGGCCGCAAGTCCCGACCTCGTAAACGGCGACTGGGTTATGCGCTGCGAACCGCGCACACTCGACGACATTCGTGCGCTCGGCGGCAATGATGCCGAGGACGAACGGCGCTTCGCGGCAGCAGCCCGCGTCTCCGAAATCAACCTTTCGCTCTATCGCACCTTCCTGCAGCCATGGGTGTGCGCGATGGTCACGGCGGCCGGAGGCGAGGCGATGCGGCGGCTCCATCCGCTGCGCCTGCAGTACGAGGTGTTCGCCGACAGAAATCCGTGCGCCGCGACCGTGGCGAAGGGGGCCGATTGGGCCCGCAGCAATCGTACCCCGGTCTCCGCCGGCAATTCATTCCTCGCATGCGAGCAGGGCGCGTCGCGCCAGATCGTGGCCGCGCTCGACGCCTGGCGCGACCTGCGCGACCGTTCCGCCGAACTGATGTTCCTGTCGGTCTACGGTTCGCCACTGCTGCAGGCCGCGGTCGGCATCGATCCCGCCGGGACCGCGGCGTCGCGCAGGCCCGGCAAGGACCCGTTCCATCGCGAGCTGCTGCGAGAGCGGATTGCCGAACTCAAATCGCGCATATCTGTGGGCGGCTTGCGCGAAGCTGCCGCACGTGTCGCGATCTACGTCGGCATGGCGTGCGGCGGCCCCGATGAGCGCGTATTTGCTGCTGTGCGCCGCTTGCGGCCTCACGCCACTGGGGGCTGGGCTCACGCTGGCGCAATTCAAGACCATGATCCGCGAGCAGTACTTCATGCTGCTGATCGACCCGGGGCGTCGCTGGCAGCAATCCCCAAGATGCTGCCGGCCAACGCCGAGGAGCGATCCGACGGCTTGGCCGCCATCTTCCAAATCCTCACTGCCAGCGGCGACATCGTGGGTGAGGCCGCAGAACGTCTCTCACGGCTCGCGCGGCTTTTCGGCCTTGAGGAGAAAGCAAACCCGCTCCCGTTTCGCCGACCGGAGGACGGACCCCGGGCGAAAGCGTCGTAGCGATCAAAAATTCCGCAGAGGAGACAAGCTCATGCTCACCACCAAGGAACCCGAGCTCGCCAGCATCGCGCCGATCGGCCAGGTCAGCGAGCCACCCCGCGCGAAATACGAGCACCTGATCGTGACCGCCAAGGAGGTGCCGCCCGCAACGACGGTCGTGGTCCATCCGTGCGACGAGACCTCGCTGCGCGGCGCCGTCGACGCCGCCGAGGCCGGCATCATCAAACCCGTTCTGGTCGGACCCGCGGCAAAGATCGCGCAACGTCGCGCGCCAGTTCGACCTCGACATCGCCCACTACGAGGTCGTCGACGCGCCGCACAGCAACGCCGCGGCGTCGCGGGGAGTCCAGCTGATCCACGAGGGCAAGGGCGAGCTGTTGATGAAGGGCAGCCTGCACACGGACGAGCTGATGCGCGAGGTGACTTCGGCCAAGACCGGCCTGCGCACGGCGCGGCGGATCAGCCACGTGTTCATCATGGACGTGCCGACCCACGCCGACACACTGTTCATCACTGACGCGGCGATCAACATCTTCCCCGATCTCGACGCCAAGCGCGACATCATTCAGAACGCCATCGATCTGCACACGCAAATCGGCCTGGGCACGCCGCGCGTCGGCATCCTTTCGGCGGTCGAGACGGTGACGACGAAAATCCCTCAACCATCGATGCAGCCGCGCTGTGCAAGATGGCCGAGCGCGGGCAGATCACCGGCGGGGTGCTCGATGGGCCGCTCGCCTCGACGGTGCCGTAACCTGGTCGGCGGGCCAGGTGCGCGGCCCCCGGCGCGTGCCATTGAAGCTCAATTGACCGTCGACCAGTTTGCAGCCGACAGGATCGGACTGATCGACGACAATCGTGCTTATGCTGGTTTCGTGGCTAAGCAAGCGATAACAACAACTTTCCTGGTCGCGCCCACCGACCACGGCTGGTCCGTCGACGCTGGAGACGAGCGTTTGGGATTGTTCGTGACCCAGCGACAGGCGCTTGATTATGTCAGGAAGGAGTCGAGCGAGACTGACCGCCAACGGCCAACGCAGCACTGTCCTCCTAACAGCGCACCAGCGGCCGAAGCGCACGTTCTAATCGGCTTAACTGTTAAGCGCTCGGAGTCGACCGGCAGTCAGCGAGGGGCCAAAACAGCGCAGGCCCTGATTGGCATGGGTGCCAGCAACGCCAAGCTCGTGGTGGTGAAGCCCGGAGAAGCGGGACGGCTACGTCGCTGACAAGGTGATCACCGAGACAGTCAAGGAAGCCAGAAAGCGCGAGGTGCCGATCGAGCAGATCGTGGTGCCGGCGAGAGCAGGTCACGCTCGCTTGCCCTAGTATTTTTTCAGTGGCGGTCTCGGTACCACTAAATCCATAACAGGGCGCAAAGAATGATCAGCAACGCTATCAAGCCGATGCCACTCCAGTCGACCCAATCCGGAAATGGTGAGGCGGGCATACGAGCTTCTGTGAGTGATGCCAGCAAGGCCGAGCCAACAAAAGGCCCCGACAGCTTAATCGACACGAGTGGCGCTGGTGCCGATGAGGTTTTTGGTAATGTTCCTTAAGCTGGCAGCCTAGAACCCTTTGGCAATGCCGCGACCTTTCCACTCTCCAAGCGCGTCCATGCTTTTTGACTCTCGTTCCAAATGCGCAGTCGGTGCGGGGCATTTGTGACGCGCATCACTTTCGACGGTTCGCCCGCCATGGTAGGAGGAGGTACGCTTGCGGGGATCTGGCCTCATGCGCGCGCGAATTATTCACTTTGTAACGTTACTGTCGCTCTTGATTGCGACTCCGACTCCAGCCTGGGCGGCAAGTCAAAACCGATTTGCACTCCTTATTGGCAATCAATCCCTACGATGCCTCTGTCGGTGTCTTGAAGAACCCGCACAATGATGTAGCGCTGGTCGCCGAGGCGCTGAAAAATCAAGGCTTCGAAATCCTACCCCCTAGAAGACGCCAAGCGCACTACTATCCTCGGCTCCGTGCGCCAGCTAGCGAACAAGCTCAAGGCGGCCGGCTCCGGCGCCGTCGGTTTCTTTACTATTCGGGACATGGCGCAGCCGAGGAGAAATACGAACATCAACTACCTGATTCCGGTTGACGCGCGAGAGCCCGGCTCGGCGGCTTTCTGGGACGAGAGCGTGAAGCTCGATGACATCATGCGCTTGCTTGATCAGGCGCCTGGCGCGGTCAAGTTTGTGGTTTTCGATGCATGCCGCAACGAACTGCAGCTTCCGACAAAGGATACCTCTAAGGGGCTTGTGCCAATCGCGGAGCAACAGGGGTACTTCGTAGCTTACGCCAGCGCGCCGGGACACACGGCGTCCGATAAAGGCCAGCGCGGCGGACCCTATGCCGAGGCGCTGGCAAAGGAACTCGGCCGCCAGGGCCTCGATCATCTAAGCCTCTTCCAAAACGTGAAAGAGACAGTGATCGCGTCCACGGGTGGCGCGCAATATCCCTGGGAGAGCAACGGACTTTCTCGACGCGTCTATCTCACCGGCGAGCCAACGATGCCTGCCGATTTGGCGATGTGGGACAGCGTGCGAACGGCGACCGACCCGGCCGTCCTGGCAGCAGTATCTTGATCGTTTCCCGAAGGGCCTCTTTGCCGCGACGGCTGAGCAGATGATTACGAGGCTCAACGCTGAGACTTCGCGGCGCGAGGCAGCCAAGCGCGATGAAATCGAACGTCAAGTGCTGGACGCGCGGCGTGCCGAAAGAGCTGAGCAAGGCTATTGAAGAGGCCAGACGAGCCCGAGAAGCAGAGGCCGAAGCACGCCGGCTCGCCGCAGACAAGGCAGAGCAAGCGCTTCTTGCTGCACGCCAACCAACAACCTCAACTGCGCCAAGCGCCGATCGTGCACGAGCTGCAGATGCTGAACGGGAGACCCGAGAGGCGCTGGCAGCAGCTGAAGCGCGATTAAAGGCCGCCGAAACAAAACTTGCAGCGTTAGAAGGGTCCGGCACGTCGGCCGAGGTTAGCCAGCAAGCCGGCAAGCCCGTAAACTTGGCCGCATTGCCAAAGGCCGAATTGTTCATCGGCAAAGGGAAATTCGATGGCCTATGGGCCGGTTCTCAAAACAGCAAATCCTGCAAAATCAAGTCGGGTCAGTGGCGCATGCTCGTAGATGGTGACACCGTGCAAGTGATCCGCAAGTATGGAGATGCGCACGGGCGCATAGCCGATGACGGCTCTTTCGCCTGACCATTCCGGCCGTGTCGGATGGTGCCCCGATGATCGTCACAGGCAAACTGGAAGGAAGCCACGGGTCTGGTGCTTATTCCAGAGTTGATGGCAAGTGTGCCGGCCAATTTACGGTGGAGCGGCAATAGATCATTTCAGGTTATTGCCTGTCTCAAAGTTTGTGTGCGCAGAAGAGAATGGGCAAATTTCGAGCCTGCGCACAACGCGCACGAGCTTGCCAGAAATCATACCGGCCCAAATCGACGCCCTAGTCTCTGGACGGCACGCACAAGCCCGGCATTCAACACTGCGTCGTGATGATCGTAGCGGTCACAGAGGCGATGGAACGTGCGCCAGAGCATTCCCTTCGGCTTGTAGAAGCGACCGCGCTCGCGTGATTAGGGCGCCGCTCGATCTTGGCGATTGCCAAGTGCGCGCGATCTTTCGCATCGCCACATTGCGACCGATATCGAACACAAAGACAGCGCCGGCAGCTGATTTTGCCGTAACCGGCGAATATCACGCGGGCGCGCCCGTTGCAGCGCGGGCAGATCATCCACACGCGACACCCCCAAAGTGCAGGGTGTGGTCGTGAAACTGAATTCGAGTGGTTACGTCGAAGCCATGGCCGGTGGGCAATTTCATCTCGAGTAGCCGGCAGCGCGAGCTGCGCCTATAAGGCTCACCTCTGCCGGGCAGTTCGCCTACCGCGACCATTGCGGCCGAGCCCGAAGGCGCTGGCATCCCAACCCACCCGAGCGTGCTCCTGTTTACCCACCGCGTTTTCGAAGTGTGCTATCGTTTTCTTAAGTATCCTCGCGCGGGAGGGGTGCAAGACAATCATTATCGGCAATCCCGGAATGAGTAGTGTCTTTTGTATATCAACGAACCTTGTAATTGCGGCAACGCGCCCACGCAGATCTGCTTGTATCGAGCATGAAAAAGGCAAGGCCGGAAAGACCCGCGCGGGACCTCGATCGCGAGCGCCGCACCCTGACACCGTTGGAAAGTGCTTGTTCGCCAATCCACCCAGGGTGCTGACCGATGCTGGCCGTGTGAGTTGCCCTCAAAACAGTCATAGCCGATCAGATAACCGAACTTCGGTGCAAGGACGCGTCTTGTGCGATTGATGCGCGTGCCGGCCTCTATTCTGGCACGTTGCGATCAGCTCATGTGGAGGGATCATGCGCTTATTATTTGCGGCCGCAGCTTTGCTACTGGCGTCTGTGGATTCAAGTTCAGCCTATGCATCCGGCATTAGCGGATGGCAGATCCGCTACTTCAGCCCAGACAATGCTTCGGTCCCGTAAGCAACTCATGCATCGGTTAGCCTTCTGCGTCGCGATGGCAGTGCTTCTCGCGGGCGGGTGGACGCACGCCGCAAACGCGCAAGCTGCAAACCCAAGAGGATTTGGCATAAGTGATGATGCACGGCAAAGGGGCGGGCCTGAGCGACTGATCGCTCCCCTCGTGTCGGCTTTGAAAGATAACGGCGCGATGGTCAGCACGCCCATCATGCCGTGGCACGGGAAACACGGACGGCCGGACGGCTGAGCATGGAGACGTTCGACCAAGCCATGCAGAAAATCACGGGCAGCGTGAGCGAGCTCGAAGTCGCGTGGCGCCACGAAGATTGTCGTGGCTGGCCATAGCTTAGGTGCCAACGCGGCGCTCGCTTTATGCGGTTCGCAACGGGCGAGGATTGGCCGGCCTCATGATGCTGGCTCCCCGGGCACACGCCGGAGCTTGCGCTTAACAGAGTTCAAACCCGGCGTGGCCAAGGCGAAAGAACTCGCGGCAGCTGGCCGCGGTGATACTGCAACCACACTGCCTGACTTCAATCAGGGGCAGCAATTTCTGCGGCAACCAAGCCTGCTGCCTATTTAAGCTTCTTTGACCCGCATGGCCCTGCTGTTATGTCGCGCAATGCGGCGGCAATCCCGCCGCTGCCCCTTTGTGGGTTATCGGCCGGAGCGATCCGCTCTTTGCACGCGGCGAGGGCTATGCTTATGCCCGTGGCTCCCAAGCACGCAAAGAGCAAATACGTTATTATCAATGCCAACCACCGCGACACACCCCCGAAGCGGCTCGGCAAGAAGTTATTGCGTGGCTGAAATCGCTGTGAGAGGAGCAGGCTGCCGGCTCCTCTCCTCGCCCGCGCCGACGAGGTGATCGAATAACCCTCACCTCCACTCATCCATAGATGCAGCTTTGCATGCTGTTGCACGAGTCAAGAATTCGGCAATTTTTCACCTCTGACCACGGGCCCGGACCGGCGTCCGGTTACTGAGAGTAACATTGACCGTGCCAAAACCCTCGGCGGTACGAACAGGGTGCCCCACGCAACCATCGTGCGCGGCTCGTAGCGTAGGGTGTCGCGCGTGCGCGCGCCGCGCAATATGGTGCCGCGTCTGGCACGTGCTAGAATGCTGCGGCTGGATAACGGCGAGCGTTCGAGCAACCTTGGCCCCTCGACAGCTCCGCGATCGCTGCCTCGCGGTCTATTGGGGTAGCAGCCTGAGTATACCTTGAGCCGCAGCGCGGGCGGCGAAGGTAGCGTCATTCCCCACGGCCCATTAAGCTCACCTTCGGGAAGCTCGACGCGTTGCGTGACGGTGCCTTGGTTTTTTGCCCTCTGGATTTCGCAGCCACCATTCGACCTGGATCGGCTGGTTGCCGTCGTCTCGCGCGTTGCCAACTGCGACATGCACGTCCAAGCGATATTTTGGCCCACGAGCTTTGTCCGAAATGGGCAAGCCTTACGCGTGCCAACTCGTTGCGAATTGCGACCGCAAGCGCGGTATTCCCGTCGCCCGGCGCGCGCCCGTGATCGTCACGATCATGCGGGGTGGTTTCGTCAGCCTCTATGGCGGCGGTTGTGATTGTCTGGCCGGACCGCCGACACCACGGGCAACAGGATCGAAAATACTAAGACCCACTTCCAAAGATTTTTCATGCGCTTAACCCGATATGCGCTTACCCCGATGTTGGGCGGCGATCGCCCGGTCGAAATCGAACAATGCGCGGGCATTGGCAAACTACCGTTGCCTAGCCTTGTACACGCAATCCACAAACCAAAACGTACGCGGCGGTTTTGTGGCACTTCTCTGCCGCCGCGCCCTGGGTGCGCAGTCGCTATGCTCCGGACCCGACGAATGCGTCCTGCGGGTTATCACTGCGGCCTCGCCAGGCGGCGGGCCAGCTAACACGTAGAGCCGTTCATGTTCACGGCAGACCCCTCGCGCCCATTAAGCTTCAACGAAAAGCCGCGACGCGCAGCACGTTCTCGGCGATCACGCGGGCATTGTCGTGCCCGGCAGAACCGGCAGGGGCGCCACCGATCAAAACTTCTGGGTTTGACCACACCGGCAAGCGTGGGCAGCCGCCGCAGTTTGCCTTGTAGCTCATAATGTCGCGCCACTCGTTTCCATGGACATAGCCACGCTCGTGACTGGCACCGATCAGATGTCCGATTTCATGCACGAGGGAAAAGTTGGCCTTTGCGCAGGCATGGTGCACGACGGCAAAGGCTTCATCCTCATCTGCCCCAACGCGGGTTGCCTGCCCGCAGCCGTCGGCATCATCGACAATGAGAACGGCGACATCGGCCTGGTAGTGGTCGCGAAGCTCGTGAATTTCGTCCATGTAGCCATCGGCCTTGTCGGCGAAGCGCCACAGATGAACGAATTGATCACCTGACTCTACATAGTCGGTCTGATAGGCATGGACCAGGCGCAACTTGATGTGGCCAATGCCGCTCATGCGGAAGGACTCGTTGCCTCCTTCAATGGCGGGCTCGATAACCTCGCCGATGATATCGCGATAGCTCCTGGCCGCCGCTTTGGTGTAGGCGACGATGACATCGATCACCACATCTCGCAGCGCAGCGCCGGGCTCGCGCGGCGGGGTGATAGCGATCGCCGCTGGGTTGAACGCTGCCAGCTGCATGTCCCTGTCGGCACTCTGTGTTGGACGGCGCATGCCGGCGGTGATGGGCCGCAGCGTGCGCTTTGACCGGTGCTGGCGACCTGAGCAGCTTCGTTCCTGATCTGCACCGCGGCCTCCGGGCGGGCTGAGACAGCAAATCCCCTGGGCGAGGCTCAGGCACACAGTCAGGGCTGCGGCGAGACGGCCTGTCCGCTCAAAAACCGAGGTCAGCTTCTTGGTCATCTTCCGCTCCCGCCTCGAGCCGCCCAAGGGATGGGATCGGCTTCGATGCGGGGCACAGTGTGGTAGCTCGGCCGTGCTCGCTGTTAGCTAGGGAACAACGGGCACGAATATGTTCCGGCGGGCCCGGTAAGGTGCCCGGCTGGGTTGGACGACGCATGCCGGCGGTTATGGGCCTCAGCCTGTGCTTTTGACTGGTGCTGCCAACGGCTGGCAGCAATCAGCCCTGGGCGAGGCAGGCAACCGTCAGGGCTACGCGAGATGGTCTATCCCCTCAGGGCACCGAGCGCGCCGGGGAGGTGCAACGAACCTTCGTCGCTTTCCGGGAGATGTAGAGCCTGCAAGGCGACCATTGCTCCGCCGCCGAGGGGGCAACGAGGGCGAACTGATGGGCCAAATCCACCATGGCGCTGCAGCTTGCTGCCCGCGGTCGCTGGCATGGAGAAGCTTTGATATCCGCTTCAAAACCGAGGTCAGCTTCTTGGTCATCTTCCGCTCCCGGCTCGAGCCGCCCGAGGGTGGATCGGCTTCGCTACGGGGCAAAGTGCGCGAGCTCGGCCCTTCGCGCTGTTACCCAGGGAACGGCACCCGAAATGGCGTCCGCCACCTTGTGGGCGTGGCTGCCTGGGCCGGCTATCGCGGCCAATACGAGGGATGGTACCGGCTCGCTTCTGGTGTCCCTGTCTTATGTCTCGCCGCTTTCGCAGGCGCCGATGGAAAAGCGAGGCCGTCGATACCGGCCTATCCCGCTCCGCGACCCAAGCCGGACATGGCGCGAAGATCATCATTGCAGCGCAACAATTGCCCGAACGCTTCGTGCGAGTTCATCCGATATCGTTGTCTCGCGTGCTTCGGCCAATCGTTGACCCGAAACTTGGGAGAACACCCGCTCGACGACGTTGCTTCCCACGCGGGGGCTGATATTGCCGACGCGCCGGCCTTCAACACAGTCTCCCGGCCGCAAATGCCACCACCGAGTTGTCGCAAATGACGATCACTTGAGCGGCCAGTCCCGAACGGGTAAGGCCAGTGCAGGTGCTCTCATGTCGCGGGCAGTGCCGGTGTGTTTTGCGCAGCGAGGATGGATCGTATCCAGCTCCACCACCTTCGGATCTGGCGCGCTGATTTCTGAAAGTGCGTGGCCTTGCTGGCGTCGCATGATGCAGACCCACCTGGCGTCGAACAGCTCTCCCATCCCTGATGTAGCCGAATGCAGCGCGCTTGCGCGCGCGCTAAAACAACATCGGGGAAATGTCCCCGACCTCCTCCCAGCTCGGCTCGACATATTCCGCGATCGGCTTCCATTTCCCTGCCATTTGTCCCTCTGCGATCACGCGTGCGGATGTCACGAGCCTGGCACTTGGCGGGCCTGACCAGATTGCCAAAGTGCGACCTGAGCTCTACGGGCCCGGGTGAGGCGACCTGGAATGTGTCCCGGCTCGGGATAGACTACATCCCGCCCATGCCGCCTTGGCCATAGTCCGCATGACCGGACTCTTTCTTCGGCGCTTCGGCGACGCCAGCTTCCGTCGTGATCATCAGGCCGGCGATAGAGGCGGCGTCTTGCAGGGCGATGCGCACGACCTTTGCCGGATCGATGATGCCTTTCTCGAACATGTCGCCATACTCGATCGGCCTGGGCGTCGTAGCCGAACGAACGAGCCCAATCGCTCATCCATCACCTTGCCGACGACGATCGAGCCTTCAACGCCGGCGTTTTCCGCGATTTGGCGGGATCCGGCGATTGCAGGGCCTTGCGAATGATGTTGATGCCGGCATCCTGGTCGTCGTTGTCACCTTTGACGGTGATCGCCTTGGTAGCCCTCAGCAGCATCACGCCGCCGCCGCCGGCACGATGCCCTCCTCGACGCGCCGCGCGGGTCGGCGTTGAGCGCGTCGTCGACCCGGTCCTTGCGCTCCTTCACCTCGACTTCCGTCGCGCCGCCGACCTTGATCACTGCGACGCCGCCCGCGAGCTTGCGCCAGACCGCTCCTGCAGCTTCTCCTTGTCGTAGTCGGAGGTGGTCTCATCGATCTGCGCCTTGATCTGGTTTGACGCGCGCGTCGATGTCCTTCTTCTTGCCGGAGCCATCGATGATGGTGGTGTGCTCCTTGGTGATGGAGACGCGCTTGGCCTTGCCGTAGCATCTCGCAGCGTGACGTTCTCGAGCTTGATGCCGAGGTCCTCGGAGATCGTCTGGCCGTTGGTGAGGACGCCGATGTCTTCCAGCATGGCCTTGCGGCGGTCGCCGAAGCCTGGCGCCTTTACCGCCGCCACCTTCAAGCCGCCGCGCAGCTTGTTGACGACGAGCGTCGCTAGCGCCTCCCCTCCACCTCTTCAGCAACGATGAGCAACGGCTTGCCGGCTTACACGATCGCCTCGAGTACCGGCAGCAACGGCTGCAGGCTGCGCGAGCTTCTTTCATGGATGAGGATGTATGGCTCCTCCAGCTCCACCGGTCATTTTGTCGGCATTGGTGATGAAGTAGGGCGAGAGGTAGCCGCGGTCGAATTGCATGCCCTCGACGACTTCAAGCTCGCTGTCGAGACTCTTGGCTTCCTCCACCGGTGATGACACCCTTCGTTGCCCACCTTTGCATGGCGGCTTCGGCGATCATCTCGCCGATTGACTTCCTCGCCGTTGGCCGCCACTGTGCCGACCTGGGCGATCTCTGGCCGGATTCCTTGACCTTCTTCGACTTCTTTTTGATTTCCTCAACCACCTGGACCACGGCTTTCTCGATGCCGCGCTTGAGGTCCATCGGGTTCATGCCGGCCGCCACGGACTTCATGCCTTCGCGCAGGATCGCGTGAGCCAGAACCGGTGGCGGTGGTGGTGCCGTCACCGGCCGCGTCGTTGGTCTTCGGGCAACCTCGCGCACCATCTGTGCGCCCATGTTTTCGAACTTGTCCTCGAGCTCGATTTCCTGGCGACGGTGACGCCGTCCTTGGTCGTGCGTGGCGCGCCGTAGGATTTGTCGAGAATGACGTTGCGGCCCTTGGGCCCGAGCGTATCTTCACTGCATTGGCGAGGATGTCGACGCCGCGCAGCATGCGCTCACGGGCGTCGGCAGAAAACGAACTTCTGTTTGCGGCCATTTGAGATCTCCGGAATATGTTTCAACAATGCGGAAGGGCGAAGGTGCTAGCGCCAATGGCCTGTGCGCTAGTTTGTGAGCACGCCCATGACGTCGCTCTTCTTTCATAATCAGCACCTCCTGGCCGTCGATCTTCACCTCGGTGCCCGACCACTTGCCGAACAGCACGCGGTCGCCTTGGGCTTCAGCTCCAGCGGGACGATCTTGCTGCCGTCTTCACCGCGCGCGCCTGGACCAACAGCGATGACCTCGCCTTGTTGGGGCTTCTCGCGCCGCAGTATCGGGATGATGATGCCCCCAGCGGTCTTGGTGTCGCCTTCGAGCGCGGCGGAGTGCGATGCGATCGTGGAGGGGACGAAATTTCATGGTTGCTCCAATGCCAATCGGCCCGCTTGCGCGGAAGCCTTCGGCGAATTTTGGGGAAGGATTTTGGCACTCGCTGTTCGAGAGTGCTAAGGCTTCGTGCGCCCTTTCCGCAAAGTGTCAATCTAAATACCGCACGACTCCGAAGTGAGGGGCGTCTCCTACACTCCGTTCTGCAGTGCGCCCGAGGGCGCGAAGCACCTGTGGAGGAGGATCTCCACCCGGATAATTGTCGATAGGTCCGGTAGCTGACGAGCGGCTTGGTCTGGGTAACTGGCTGGGTCTGGAGCCTCGTGACAAAGGTCACCTTGGAGACGCAGCGACCGAAACCAACTGGGCAGCGCCATGGTTTTTGGTGGGTCCCAGAGCAAACATGGCACAGTCGGCCCTGTGGAGACCGATAGATGACACTTGAGGCGTTAGGCTGGAGCTCGCGACGGCAGGAAGAATTCGAGGGCCATGCTGCCGAGGGTCTGGTGCCCGGTCGTGTGGTAGGCGAGCATCGAAGCCATTACCGGGTTGCCACCGACGCGACAGAGCTGTCGGCGGGGACAACAGGCCGTCTGCGCAATACTGCCGAGGAGCGCTCGGACCTGCCGGGCGTCGGCGACTTCGTGGCGCTACGTCTGGCCGAGGGTGATGGCCCGGCCACCATTGAGGCCGTTCTGCCGCGGACGAGCGCGCTGGTCCGCAAGGCAGCAGGCGAACCTCGGCCGCAACTCCTGGCGGCGAATATCGATGTCGTCTTCATCGTGACGGCGCTGGGTGGCGACTTCAACCTGGCGCGCATGGAGCGCTATCTCGCCTTGGTGTTGGAAAGTGGCGCCACGCCCGTCATCGTGGTCAACAAGGCCGATCTCCCCAATGATGTTATCGGGCCGACCGGTCAGATCGAGGGGATCGATCCCGGTGTGCCAATTCATGCAATCAGCGCGCGCGCTCAAGATGGCGCTCGTGATCTCGAGCAATATTTCGAGGGCAACCGGACAGTGGCGCCTTGTCGGTTCGTCAGGCGTTGGCAAGTCGACATTGACGAACCGGCTGCTGGGACGCGCGGCGCAGGCGACACAGGAGGTCCGAGCCCACGACGGTCGCGGCCGGCATACGACAACCCATCGCCAGCTGTTCACACGACTGGAAGGTGGCGCGATTATCGACAGCCCCGGCCTGCGTGGTCTCGAACTCTGGAATCCCTCGGAAGGCAGCAAGAGCAATTTCGATGATATCGAGGCCCTGGCAGCCCAATGCCGGTTTCGCGATTGTCGGCACGACAGTGAACCGGGGTGCGCAGTGCGCGCTGCCGTTGAGCGGGGGACCTCGATGCCGGCCGGTTTGCGAGCTACGTCAAGCTAGGACGCGCATCGCAACGCAGCGCACGGTAAGTCTCTTCGATTTTCTCGCGTTCACCCTGCGCGGTCCGATGTCAGGCGCGTCCAAGCGCTCGCTGTGGCTGTTTCGGCCAACAACCGAGGACCTGATCGAGCTCCTACACCGTTCCGGGTTTGGAGAAATCAACCATCTCTCCTCCGCTGAGGCCCAGAGGACGTGTTTCTTGCAGCGCTCGGATCGCTTGCGCGCCCGTATTTAAGCAACTCATGGAAGCCAGAGACTTGATCGGAAACCTGTGACCTAACCCACAATTACCTCGGTGGCGACTGCGAGAAGCAGAGCCCGGGTTGGTTGGCGCAGCCAATCCCGAAGCGGGGAACGGCAATAACAAACCCGCATGCGCGTCTCTTGCTGTGGTGCAAGAGTCAGGAACCTGGCACCCAGCCTAGCGGCCGAACACCGATTTTCCGCTTTCGGTGGCATTGTGGACTTGATCAGGGCTAGGGCGCCATCGCCACCAGCGCCCCGCTCGATGTACCGCTAACTCTGCAAACCCGACGTCATGGCGTTTAAGTTCGTCAACGTCACGACGCGATCAGCTAGAACATCTCGACGTTCAGCATCGACATGGGCAACAACGGCTTCCAACTTGTGGGTCTCGGCGAGCGCGGCGCCATTGTTGTGCAGGAGAAGGTGTGACGGGGAGATGGTTCGGATATCTGCTGGAGACCCGCCCGCTGCCACCTTCGCCGGCGGCTGGACACACGCGGGCACTGCGCGCATCCCATGGATTGCGCAATGACAGAAGACCTACGGCATTGGTTCCGCAGAGGTGCCGCGCATCCAATTCCTGCGGAACCTCCACTCAGACTAAATCATTGATTTGATTGGTCGGAGCGGGGAGATTTGAACTCCCGACCCCAGTTCCCCAGCTGGCAAGCCTGTGCTATAGGCTCGCCGAGAGCAAGTTTTTAAGCCGCAGAATTAAGATGGTTGCGTGAGCCCCCGCAGCCAAATGTTCTTTCCTCTCACGGCCATCAGTCGCGGCGCGTCGCTTTGCGCCAGCAGCGAGGACGTGCATGCCAGCGGGTCTCCACGCAAAGCGCACCGAGCGGCACGCTATTCCGCCGCGACCCGAAGCGAGTGCGTTGGTCTCCGGGCGCTCGATGAGGAAGGTCGTATCCATGACATCGCCGGCATCGCGCAGAAGCCCCCGAGCGTTGCGTTGTGCTCTTCGTCGGTGTCGGCCGTTTCGCGTCGCTCACCATGATGGTCTTGAAGTTGAGCATCATGGCGCCGCGCGCGGAGGACTCGCAGCACACGTTGGTGACTGTCCTCGTGATCAGCACGGTGTCGAGGCCCTGCGCCCGCAACCGCTGCGGCAGATCGGACGAGGCTCCTGCACGAATGCGCTGAAGCGATACTTCTGCACGACCTCGTCCTCCAGCTTGACTCCGAGGTCGGGGTAAAATCTCACTGGCCACGCGAGCCTGGCGCCAGGGTTGGTCACGAGATTATGACGCACCGCCGGCGTCATCATGTTGAGCCATTCGACCAAGCTACCGAGCTCGCTTCGTCGACCGTCTGCTTGATCCAGAACACCTTGCCGCCGGTGCGGCGCACGGCTGCCGCCAGCCTGTTGACGCCCTGGCACGATCTCGACCGCGATCGGTACGCAGGCCGCCGCCACCTCCTCGACCATGAAGCCATTCTGCAGATCGACGACGATCAGCGCGGTCTTCGCGCGGATCGAGGTTCTCGTGCACGTGCAGCTTGCCCTCGCCGCTCCAGCGTGCGATCGATGGCCCATTGCGGATCTTGATCTTGTGCATGCGGGTTCTCCTCCCGATCAGGCCGCGGCTTCGCGCGGAGCGGCATTGCGCTCCAGGCAGCCGATCAGAAAATCGGTGTCCATGACGTCGCCGAACGTGATGTAGAAATTGACCAGCGATGCGTTGTGCTCCTCGTCGGAGAGCGCCGCATTGCCGTCGCTCACCATGATGGTGTGGAAGTTCATCATCATCGCATCACGCGCCGAGGACTCGCAGCATACGTTCGTCACGGTGCCGGTGATCAGCACGGTATCACAGCCCGCCGCACGCAGGCGAGCGGCCAGATCGGATGACTCCGGGAGAAACGCACTGAAGCGCCCACTTCTGCACGACCATATCAGCTTCGGCTTCACATCGAGCTCGGGGTAGATCTGGTGGCCGACCGAGCCCTCGCGCTCATGGACTCGATGCGCTTCTTCACTTTCTCCGGCCGCATGGTGGAGTACATGCTGACCCATGCCGGGTCGTTGGTATTCTGATCCATACCACCTTGCCGCCGGAACGCCGTACGGCAGACGCCAGCCGATTGACGTTCGGCACGATCTCCAACTGGCGGTGGGGCAGAGCGCATGCGCGACGCCGTCGACCATGAACCCGTTCTGCAGATCGACCACGATCAGCGCGGTGCGGGTCGGATCGAGTATTGGCGTAGGGTGTGCGCTGCCGCGGCGCTCGATCACACGATCGACCGCCCATTTCGGTATGTTCACTTTGTGCATGGTCACGCTCTCTCGCTTGAAGGGATCAGGCGATCTCGCTTTGCGGCTCCGCGCGCGGTCAGGTGCCCTGTCTTGAAGCAGCAGGTTTGGCGACCGGGGGCGATGGCGGCCGGCAGGGAATACCGAGGCTATGCACGCCTGGTCTGCGTAACGGCAGCGGGGCGCGAAGCTGCAGCCCGACGGCAGCCGCCGCATGTCGGGGGCTGCCCGGAATTGCCTCGATCTCGGCGTCGCGCTGACTGGCCGCCGTGAATGGTCGAGCCCAGCATGCCCAGCGTGTGAGGGGTGGCTCGGGCTGCATGAGCACGTCGCGCACGTTGCCGTACTTCAACGATGCGGCCAGCATACATCACGGCGACCTTGTCGGCGATCTGCGCGCGCCACGCCGAGGTCGTGGGTGACGAAGATGACGCCCATGCCGAACTCCTTCTGCAGCTTGCGCAGCAGGATAAGGACCTGGATCTGCACGGTGGCGTCGAGCGCGGTCGTCGGCTCGTCGGCCAGCAGCAGGCTCGGGCGACACGACAGCGCCAGCGCGATCATCGCGCGTTGTCGCAATCCGCCGGACAACTCAGTGCGGATAGGCTTTCAGACGGCGCTCGGGCGAGGGCACCTTGACCACCTGCAGCAGCTCCAGCGCGCGAACTCATGCCGGCCTTGTGCGGAGGCAGCCTCGGTGGCGCACGACCGTCTCGGCAATCTGATCGCCGATGGTGTAGACGGGATCGAGCGCCGTCAGCGGGGTTCCTGAAAGATCATGGAGATCGTCGAGCCGCGCACTCGCCGGTGAGCTGCCGCTCGGTCAGCGCGCGCGGATGTCGTAGTCGGCGATGCTGCATGCTCCCGGACAGCAGCGGCGTGGCGCTTTGGGCAGCAGACGCATCAGCGCGCGCATGGTGACCGACTTGCTGCGAGCCGGACTTGCGCCGATGATGGCAGAGCACCTCGCCGGGCGCCATCTCGAAGGAGACGCCGTTGACGGCTTTCACCGTCGCCTCGCGGCTCACGAACTTCACCGAGAGGTCTTTGACCTCGACGAGTGCAGCCTGGCCTGCCCTGCGACAGCACTTTCGCATCTGCATCCGGAGGTCGTGAGTTGCGAGGCCATCGCGTGCTTCCTGACGTCAAGCATTGATCGAGGCCGCCACCGGGCGACCCGGCAGCGCGGCACCCGGCGGCTGGCTCGGCGCGGCTATGCCCTGAGGAGTATCTTCCATGTGGCAGGCGGCGAGATGGGACGAGCGATCGACCCAGGTGCCGATCGCCGGCATCTTCTCCACGCATACGTCTTCGGCGTACGGGCAGCGGGTGCGGAAGCGGCAGCCTGACGGTGGATCGATCCGGATTGGGCGGATCGCCAGTCAGCGGTGGATCGTCGACGCGATCGTCCGGGTCCATGCTGAGCCGCGAGCTGAACAGCGCCCTGGTGTAGGGATGCTTGGCGCGGGCGTAGATGGGGTCGACGGGGCCGATCTCGACCACCTGGCCCAGATACATCACTAGGACGCGGTCGGAGATGTACTGCACCACGTTGAGATCGTGCGAGATGAACACGTAGGTGAGGTTGAAGTGCCGCTTGAGGTAGCGGAGCTGGTTGAGGACCTGCGCCTCGATCGACTTGTCGAGCGCCGAGAGACGGCCTCGTCGAGGATGAGCATGCGCGGGCTGAGCGCCAGCGCGCGTGCGACGTTGACGCGCTGCTTCTGGCCGCCGGACGGCTCGTGCGGGTAGCGTGAGCCGAATAGGTCGGGCTTCAATCCCACCTTCTCGAGCAAGTCGCGTGCAACCTTCTTCGCCTCCGCGCGCGGACATGCCATGCACCTTCGGCCCATACGCGATCAGAGTCCTCGACGGGCAACCGCGGATTGAGCGACGAATAGCTGTCTTGGAAGACCATCTGCATATTGCGGCGCAGCTCGCGCAGCGACAGTCCGCGACGCCTCGTCCACGCCCTCGCCGTCGAAGATCAGCTCGCCCGGCGTCTCGCGGGATGAGGTGCATCGAGGAGGCGAGCGAGCGTCGACTTTCCGCAACCGCGACTCGCCGACGATGCCGCTAGCGTCTCGCCCTTGGGAACGACGAACGAGACGTCATCGACTGCGCGCGCACGCTGCCGATGCGCCGGTTGAACAGGCCGCCACGAGAATCGGAAAGTGCTTCTTGAGGCCGGTGACCGTGAGCATCGGCTGCACCTTTCCGCCGCGATCGCGCGGGTCGCCGGGCGGCACGGCGTCGAGCTTCGGCCGGGCTCTGCGCCGGTGCCTGACGTGCCGCTGCCATGCCCAGCTCTCCCCGCCCGCATCATATCCGCACGTCCATCGCCTGGCGCAGCCCGTCGCTGACCAGGTTGAACGACAGCGATGTGATGAAGATCGCAGCACGCCCGGCAGCGCGCAGACGTAGGGCTGGACGTAGATCGCCTGGCGCAGCGTGGACAGCATCAAGCCCCAGTCGGGCGTCGGCGGCTCGACGCCCGAGTCCGAGGAACGGCAGGCCCGCCGCCAGCAGGATCGGCGACGGAGATCAGGCTCGAGGCGTAGATGAATACCGGGCGCCAGCACGTTGCCGAGGATGCTGATGGACGATGATCGACCGAGGTCATGCGCCCCGCTTCGCGCGCGCGGCCTCGACAAAGTCCGAGGTTGCGCACCTGCGTCGTCGCGGTCTCGGCGATGCGGCAGAGTGGCGGGATGAAGACGAGCGTCAGCGCGATCAGCCCGTTGCTCATGCCCCCGCCCATAGTGCCCGAGATCGCCACCGCGAGAAGCACGGAGGGAAGCGCGTAGAAGATGTCGACCGCGCGCATGATCGGGCATGTTCACCAGGTCGCCTGGATCGCGGTGAGCGCTTCCTTGCGGCGCGCCCTCACTTATCTGCCGTCATTTTATCGATCGTAGTCCGGCACCGTGCGAGCTTCAGAGGGGTTGAGGGTTCACCCAGGCTGCCCGGTGCAGCGAGCGAAGCTCTCTCCAGTCGGCGCGACGTCGCCATTCGCCGCGTTTCAATTGCGCGACCAGTTCGCGGTTTCAGCCAGCAAAGTTCGCGGCTCGGCCCCGCCGAAAGATGACGCGACGAAAGCGGTGCAAAGCAAAACCGAAATAGAACACTCCCCGATAACGGTCATCATCGCAAGAATCTCCGGCCACACGATGGAGGCAAATCTGCCGCACGATAGAGCACATCCCGGGCGAAGATCACGGAATGCGGCGTCGCGCTGGATTACATTCATCAGGTGGCTGCAGCCAGAGACCGGCATGCTTTCCATCGGCGCGGTGCCTCCGGAAAGTAGCATCATCACCGGGAGCACTGGGATCGCCAGCAGCCTGGGCTGGCCCATTGTGGCCGCGACTGTGCCGAGAGAAGAATGCCAGGAGTGCCGCGACGGTGAAGACATAAAAGGCCGAGCCGCCGAGAAACGGCAGGGATCGATCACTGCGGATCGGCACTTTCAGCCACCATTGCACCAAGCAAGCGGCAACGAAAGCCCGGCGGCCAGCAGAATGATGATGCCGTTTTGCCAGCTCAGTCTGCGGATAGGCTCGTGCAGATCCGAGGTCAGGACATCGGCATCGGTCGGCCCTTGCCCGCCCGCTATCAGAGCGCCCTCGTGCCAAAGAGCCGCTGTGAGTTGCGTTGCTCTGTCGGTTGGGCTGTCACATGGGCGGCTTGCCGGGGTGACTTCGCTCGCTGGCGTTCTCGACATCTGAAGGTGATGCCATACCCGAAGGCAAAAACATCAGAATGGCCGGACCCGATAAAAGCCAGAACGAGCGCGCTTCTCTCGAAGACGCATTTCATCCTTACATCTGGAGAAAGCGGCCGAACCGGAGAAGAGAAAAGCCTCATAGGGTACCACCCGAACGTGAAAGAGGAACATGTCATGCAGCAGAGAGTAAATACACCAGATCCCCGCTCGACCTCTCGAGAAGCGGCGCATCGCGCTCGCGCTGCAAGGCGGCGGCTCGCATGGCGCTTTCACCTGGGGCGTGCTCGACCGCCTGTTGGCGGAGCCGAGCTTGGAAATCGTGGGCATCAGCGGCACCAGCGCCGGCGCCATGAATGCGGGGGTTCTGGCCGATGGACTGCGTCGAGGCGGAGCCTCGCAGGCGCAGCTGGCTCTACATCAATATTGGAAAGATGTCGGCCACCTGCCGGGATACGGGACCCTGTGGCCACTGGCTCAGCAGCGCACGTGGCACCTCGACCACAACCCGATTTACCTCTGGGCAGACATGCTGACGCGGGTCTGGTCGCCATACCAGATCAATTGCTCGAACTACCATCCGCGTCCGGGAGCTGTTGCAGCGCATCGACTTCGAAGGGTTGCGCGATGATGTGTGCGCACCGCGCGTCTTCATCTGCGCAACGAACGTACGCACCGGACTGCGTCGCGTGTTCCACAATGCCGAACTATCAGTTGACGTGCTGCTCGCCTCGGCATGCCTACCGCAGGTGTATCAAGCGGTCCAGATCGGGGACGACTTCTATTGGGATGGCGGCTACACCGGAAACCCTGCGCTCGCCCCCTCTATCTCGGCACGAGCGCCACCGATCTGATCGTCGTGGGCATCAACCCGATGGAACGCACGACCGTGCCGCAGACAGCGCGTGGCATCATCGACCGCATCGACGAGATCAGCTTCAACTCGACCTTCATGCTGGAGTTTGGGGATCGTAACCTGGTGACCGATCAAGATGCGCTGGGGCCGTGGTTCCCGGCGGCCGCCGGAGATCGGCGAGCCGATTGCTGAAATACGAGTTAATCCGTATGCCGGACTCGCGACTGGCTTCGGCGACTACACCTGGAATCAGGACAGAGTGATCCCCGTGGCGCTGCGCGCGGTGAAGACGATGAATCGCTGGCTATGCAGGGGGTGTCGCCGCACCTTCCGCCCGCGAGCGAGTCCATTTGGCAATACGTAT
>ERZ1370068.8188-contig-7062_pt1 | contig 31607 bp, 37 predicted proteins | sample MGYA00561227_ERZ1370068 | MGnify/ENA primary metagenome ERZ1370068 (study PRJEB38410, sample SAMEA6850437) | metagenome | study: Metagenomic assessment of the ecological functions of the soil: analysis of the soil microbiota associated with the...
GGTTGTACTTCGTTCAGTTACGTATTGCTCCGTGGGCGTGGTGGTTCGCCCTCGCGAACGCCCCTGCTTTCTTCGCCGCGTACATCGCTGCCGCGCACCGCGTCGCACGGAATCGTCTTCTGTCCGGCATCGACGGATTGGCCATCCCGCGATGCTCGTCGCGCGGCAGTCGCGGTCCTTGCCGATCGGCGGCTGGGGCGCAGCACCTGCGCTCGTCGGCCCGATGGCGCTCTCGCAGCGGGCATCGGAGTCGGCATCTCGTCGTCTGTGATTCCGTATGTCTGCACGATCAACTGGCCGCTGGCCCGACTGCCCCGCAGGAGACGTACACGCTCCTCGTCTCACTTCTGCCGAAAGCGACGGCCACCGCTGTCCGGGTCGTGGTGCTGGCGCCAGATCCCGGCCGGCGGAGAGACGCTCGTCGGAGTCGGGCTCGTCGTCGCACGCAGTCGGTCTCCACCGGTCGCGGAGCGACGGCACAGGTAGCTCCGGGTAACTGCGGGTCGGTCGCCGTTACCATGGCGCCCAAGCGATGGCGAGGCAGCCCGAGACCACTGTTTCCGACGTGATGCTGCGCCGACCGAAGACGCTCCCGGCGGACGTAACGGTCGCGGATGCTCAGAAGGCGTTCGAGCACGCCAGCGTGAAGATGCTCCTTCTCGTAGAGGGCGATCGCTTCCGTGGCGCCGTGACGGCGATCCCGACGGACGCCGATCCCGACGAGTTTGCAGCTCACCTTCGTCGATGAGTCGCCGGTGACCGTGAGTGAAGGACATGCTCGCTTCGGAAGCCCTCGAGCGACTCGACTCGAGGCCGAACGGCCGACTGATCGTCCTCGACGAGGAGCGCCTGGTAGGGCTGGTGTGCCTCACGAGCGACGGAGCGAGCTTCTGCAGGTGCCGCGGCGAACGCCTGACACGTTGCCTTCGCGGCCGGTTGTGATAGTCGCGCTCCACGTGGCGACGGGCGCTGCCGCCGGCGCGGCCAGCAGGTCGCGACTCGCGGCGCTCCTTCTGGGGCCAGTCCTCCACCTCGCAGGCGATCGCCTACCGCACGAGGACTTCCGCTCGACTCGCCTCCGAGATCGGAACCGGTCTCGCGGGGATCCTTCTCTCGCGCGCGCGGCGAGGCCCGCTCGACCCGGCGACGCTTGGCGCAGCGGCAAGTTCCGCCCCGGACCTCGAGCACGTCCTTCCTCTGCTGCGTCCGGGTGGAAGGAAGCTCTTTCACGACCGCATCGGGTGGCACCGCGCCGAGGGCCGTTTCCGGCGTACCGTACAGCTCCTGCTGGCCGGCGGGATTCTCGCCGCGCTCATCGCGCCCCACAGGCGATGAGCGGAAGTCCCGTTCGCGTTTTGCTGGTCTACGCCGTCGTCGACGTCCGCTCTAGCCCCACCGCCCGCTCGGTGACGCCGACCACGGAGCGTTACGTGCACGCGGCGAGGGACGAGCTTTCCCGAGCTGCTCGAGGCTCCTGAGGCGAGGCTGTTCGCAGGGAATCGACGAGGCGGTAGGGTCGCCTAGCGCGATCACCCAGCGCACCCGACGGTAGAGAGGGTTCGAGCATGCCACGAGTTGTCGCCTTTCATGCAGTAGCCGATGTTCCGCGCTGGCTCGAGGGAAGCGCCGAGCGTGCTGCCGCGATCGAGTCGGCCTCGGCGTCGAACGTCACCGACTATGTCGCGGCCGACGGAAGCAACAACGTCGCCATCACGGCGGACCGTCGCCGGACATCGATGCCATGAAGGCGATGCTGGCTTCGCCGTCCCTGGAAGACTCGGCCCTGATGGAAAAGCACGGTGTCGTGCCGCCCATCACGGCATACATCGAGCGTAGCTGGGAGGAAGGCCGCTGCAGTAGAAACCTCCGGTACAAACCGACGGCGCCCACCCCACCGGGGCTCCCCTCGACGCCATATCAGGTGTCCTGAGATCGGCTCAGATCACCCTAGGCGGGTACGAAAGCGGGTACGAAGTTCGCGGCGTCGGAGGTAGCCATCGAGAGGTTTCGAAGGTCAGGGATTGGGGCACTCGCTACCTCCGATGCGCGAAGCGGACACTTCGGTCAATCCTCCGTCGTCTGGGCCTTCTGGTGTATCGCGCTCTTCTGGATCCCGCTCGTCTGGGTTCTCCTGCTCGTCGCAACATGAACCCCGGTGGCAACCAGCTAACAAGACTTCCGCGAGGCGAACAGACGTTCTATGCTCGACGGGATGCATCTTGCGGGTATCCCGGTACGCCGATCAGCGACGTTCTCGCGCTGTCGCAGCTGCCCCGTGACGCCGGGTTCGACGAGCACGGCGGAGAAGCTCGAGAACGGCTACGACCGTGAGACGAAGGTTCTCGCTCTGACGATCACCGATCGCGAGGTGATCCTCCGGGCGCTCGACGATCCGCCTGATTCGGCTCGCTCGAGTTTCGCGGGGTGCAGCTTCGCGAGCACGAGTGGCGGGTTCGCGAGGGGCTCGTGTAGTCGCCGTTCGTGGGGGCGACGTCGCAGACTGGACACCAACAACCCGACGCCCGACGAGGCTGTCCCGAAGCGCGCCAAACACGTACGCTCGTACCTCCTGTCTCCCTAACTGGAGGGTCCGATGCATGCAGTACTCGTGAAGGTCTCGATCAGCGACTTCGAGGGTTCGGTAAAGGAGTTGCGAGAGACGGTTGTGCCGCGTATCTCGCAGTTGCCGGGCTTCGTTGCCGGCTACTGGACTCGATCTGAGGACGGAAGTAACGGTCGATCGATGCATCGTGTTCCAGTCCGAGGAGGCTGCTCGGACAGCGGCGGAGCGAATCGGCGCGAACGTTCCTGAGGGTGTCACGCTTCGAAGGCGCCGAGGTGCGAGAGGTAGTCGCGAGCGCGTAGCTCGGGCCACCGACTGCGCTTGCCGACCTCCGCGGCGTGCTGCTTCGGGAGCACAGGAGCGGCGCGTGCGCGAGGGGCTCGTCTGGTAACTCCCTCGGTCAAATCGTGACCTGATCCCCGCGCAAGGGCAACGGCGGGACCGTTCCGCTCGTGCGACGATGCGGTCAAGACTGAGTCAATGAGCGCCCAGGCCGCTGACCTCATCGAGACAAACTTCGTCGAGTTCCTACTGTCGATGGGGAGAGCTGGCGGCGCCGTCGAGACGGCTAGACGACGAGATCGCGTGGACGATCGGGGGTTCGCCGATCGGGTACCACAACGCGGTTGTCCGATGCACCGCCTCCGAAGGGCGGAGCGGGTTTTGGTGGAGGAGTGGCGGGATGCACTGCGGCAGCGCTCTGCCGGGCTCGTGGCACTGGACCCAGGGATGCATCCTCACGATCTCCGCGTCTCCTTCTGGACGCGGGCTTCGAGGACGGGGGCGATGAACCTGCGATGGCCGCACAGCTCGCCGCCTTGGCTGACGTGCCCGTGGCCACCGAGCTGCAGGTCACGCCTGTCGAGGACTCCTCTGCCCTCGACGAGTACCGCCAGGTTCTCGCCGCTGGGTTCGGTGAGGGCCCAAGGAGGCCGACTGGGTCGCCAGCGTCTTCGCCATCATTGGACTCGAACCACACAGTCGATGGCGCCACTTCGTCGGCACGGTGGCGGACGATCCTGTCGCCACCGCCTCCACCCTGCTGACCGACTCGACCGCAGGCATCTACTTCGTCTGCACGCGGCCCGACGCCCGGCGACGTGGCTTTGGTGCCGCGATCACCTACGAAGCGATGCGCCACGCGGCGCGCACCGGAGCCACGTTCGCCGTCCTCGGCTCCTCGCCGATGGGGCAGCGCGTTTACGAGCGGCTCGGATTCCGAACCATCTTCTCCACCCGGCTCTTCGAGCTGGACGCGTAGCTCGCGCTCCCGGCACTCCGACGCTCACGTGGGGTTCCGGGACCACTCGTACTGCCACGTCCGGGATCGCAGGGCTCGACGACTGACGCGGGTGACGAATACGGGTACGAAATCGTGAGCGCTCTCTGGGCCGCTCCGGCGTTTATGCCTCTGTGCAGGTACTTCGAAGCTCCCGGGTTGGACTCGAACCAACAACCCTCCGGTTAACAGCCGGATGCTCTGCCAATTGAGCTACCGGGGAAGGCAGCGGCCGGATTGTAGCCGGGCATTTCCGGCCCGTCAGGCCGGGAGGATGCGGCCCGCCGAGGGCGAATCCAGCGCACATGCGTCGCTTCGCCGTCGTTGGCGTCGCGGTGTCCATTGGCGTCCTCGCGTTCGCTCCCAGCGGGGTCGCGGCCAGCGGCTCGCGTCGCCGCTCTCCAGATCGGGCTTCGGGCCCACGGGTTCGATCCTGGTCCGGTCGACGGCGTGCGCGGGCCGATGACCCGCACGGCCGTCGTGGCGTTCCAGCGCAAGCACGGGATCCGCGCGACGGGCAACGGTCGGTCGCGCGACGAGGCGAGCGCTGGGCCGCCGCGGAAGGCCGCTGCTCGGTCAGCGCGAGCTCGGGGTCGGAGCGGTGGGGTGGGACGTCGCGGTGCTCGAGTTCCGGTTACGGCGCTACGGCCTCGGACGCGCGCGCCGTCGACGGGCGGTTCACACGCAAGACGAGCGTCGCGCTCCGTCGCTACCAGCTTCGACGCGGCCTCGATCCGCCGACGGGATCGCCGGTCCCAGGACGTACCGCTCGCTTGCGCGGACACGCGGCGGCGCCGGTCGCCTGGCACGTCGTCGAGCCGGGGAGAGCTTCTTCTCGATCGCCGCGCGCTACCACGTGAGCCCCTGGCGCCTCGCGCGGCGGAACCGGATCCCGCTCGACGACCGTCATCGTCCCGAGCCAGCGCCTCGCGCTTCCCAAGGGAGCGCGGCTGACCGCACCGGCGCGTCGCAGGCCCGCCGGCGAGCCGCGACGTCCGTCCGCTCCGCCCTCGACTACTGGGCGCGCGTCTACGGCGTCGATCGCGGCGCTCGCGCGGGCGCTCGCGTGGATGGAGTCCGGCTTCCAGCAGGACGTCGTCTCCAACGTCGGTGCGATCGGCGTGATGCAGCTCCTGCCCGAGACGTGGGAGTTCGTCGACGTGGTGCTGCTCGGCACGAAGACGCCGCCGGACCTACCAGGGCAACGTCCGCGCCGGCGTTCGCTACCTCCGCTGGCAGCTCGACGAGTTCGGCGGCGATCGGACGGCTCGCGCTCGCCGGCTGGTACCAGGGCGCCCGGGCGGTGCGCGAGCGCGGGCTGTTCGACGACACGAAGGACTTCGTCCGGATCGTCCTCGCGCTCTACGGCTCGGTCTGAGCAGCGAGCGGTCGGCTAGCGCCGCGCGCGAATCAGCTCGTTCAGCGGATGGGCTCGCGGATCGAGCACGTTCTCCGATTGCTCGGCGCCGGTGACGGGAAGCGCTGGCCGGATCGAGCAGCCCGACCTGCACCAGGAGTGACGCCTGGTCCCAGTAGATGTGCTCGTGCGCGACCTTGCCGTCCTCGAAGCCCACGACGACACAGAACGCGAGCTGCACGTGCTTCCCGTCGGCGCCACTCCCGGCAGCAGCTGGGGCATCTCGATGTCGTGCGTGAACGCGAGGACGAGCTCGTCGACGACCTGGTTCTCACCGACGGTCCGCGACACCGGCGTGATCTCGATGTCCTGCGGCCACTTGCCGATGAAGTGGTCGCCGTAGAACCGGCGCACGTCCTCGAAGCCGACGCCGCCGGTCATCACCGGCACGTGGTTGACGTACGGGTCGTCGGTCATCGTCGCCATCGTCGCTTCGAGATCCAGGTCGACGAACTCCGCCGCCACGTGGTCGTCGAACACCGGCGCCGATGTCAGGACGATCGGTCGCATCCGTCGCCATCTCGCCGCGGAACCTACATCGTTTCGCTCTCGCTTGACATGTCACCGCGGCGTGTGACTGAATCTCCTCATGCTCCTGCGCGAGGTCGAGTACGCACGCCCGGCGACCGTCGAGGAGGCGATCTCGGTGCTCGGGACGCACGACGGCGCGCGCCCGCTCGCCGGCGGTCAGACGCTCGTCAACGTGATGAAGGCACGCGCGGCCGCGCCGGACGTGCTCGTCGACCTCGCCGACCTCGACGAGCTGCGCGACGATCGGGTTCTCGCTCGAACGGCATGCTCGAGATCGGCGCGATGGTCACGTACGCGCAGCTCATGGCCTCGTCCGAGGTCGACGTGGCGCGGCCGATCCTGGCGGAGGTCGCGGCGACGATCGGCGACGTCCAGGTGCGGAACCGCGGCACCGTCGGCGGCAACGTCTGCGTCAGCGACCCGACGAACCATCTGCCCGTGCTCCTCGTCGCGCTCGACGCGACGTTCACGATCCGCGGTCAGGACGGCGAGCGGACGGTGCCCGCCGACGAGTTCTTCCTCGGCGTCGTACATGACCGCGGTCGGCGAGGGCGAGCTCCTCACGACGGTCAACGTCCCGCCTTCGAGCGGCGCGGGCGACGGCTTCGCCGGCCTCACGATCGGCGCCCACGGGACGTACATCGTCAACGCGGCGGCGACCGTCGTCGGGCGATGCCGCGCGTATCGCTATCGGCTGCGTGGCCGCTGCGCCGGTGCGTGCGACCGCGATGGAGGAGCGTCTTGCAGGCGGGGACTACTCCGAGAGCGCGGTGCGGGCAGCGGCCGAGGGCCTCGGCGCATCGCTCGACCCTCCGTCCGGACGTCCACGGCTCCGGCGACTACCGTCGTCATCTCGCCGAGGTCTCCGCCGGTACGCGCGGTGCTGCAGGCCGCGGGTAGGAGGAAGTAGTGGCGGCGCCGGTCACGAGCCGCACCGTCTCGCGTCGAGGTCAACGGCGAGCAGATCGAGTACGAGGTTCCGACTCGCCGCCTGCTCGTCCACTTCATCCGCGACGACCTCGGGCTCACCGGAACGCACATCGGCTGCGACACCGGGCAACTGCGGCGCGTGCACGGTGCACGTGAACGGCGAGGCCGTGAAGAGCTGCATGATGCTCGCCGTTCAGGCCGAGGGCGCGAAGATCTCGACGGTCGAGGGACTCGCGGCCGACGGTGAGCTGACCGCCCTCCAGCAGGCGTTCAACGAGCACCACGCGCTGCAGTGCGGCTACTGCACGCCCGGGATGCTGATGAGCGCGACCGCGTTGCTCGCGCGGAACCCGCGCCCGTCCGAGGAGGACGTGCGCGTCGCGATCAGGGCAACATCTGCCGCTGCACCGGCTACGTGAACATCGTCGAGGCCGTGGTCGCGGCCGGAGGCAAGGCGATGACGACCGTCACCGAGCAGCCCGCCGAAGACGCTCGAGAAGGGGCTTCGTCGGGCAGTCGATCCCGCGCAAGGAGGATCGGCGCCTCGTCCAGGGTCAGGGCACGTTCTTCGACGACGTCCGCCGCCACGGGATGGGCTACGTCCACTTCGTCCGCTCGCCCGTACGCGCACGCGAAGATCATCTCGATCGACGTCTCGAAGGCGCTCGAGCTCGACGGCGTGTACGGGACGATCACGGGCGACGAGGTCGCGATCCACACGGATCCGTTCTTCGAGATGTCCGTCGAGCCGGGCGGGAACATCAAGGACTACGCGCTCGCGGTCGGCCGCGTGCGGCACATGGGCGAGCCGGTCGCCGCGGTCGCGCGCAGCGACGCGCGAGCTCGCGCGCGACGCGGCCGAGCTGATCGAGGTCGAGTACGACGAGCTTCCCGTGCTCGTTCGACGCCGAGGAGGCGCTGAAGGACGAGGTCGTGCTCCACGACGACGCCGGCTCGAACGTCGTCTGGTCGGGCGTCTTCGACTGGGGCGACGTCGATCGCGGCGCTCGCCGAGGCGGATCACGTCGTGAAGATCGACCGAGCTCCACTTCCACCGCTTCTCGTCGACGCCGCTCGAGTGCGCCGGCGCGCTCGTCGAGTACGACAAGGGCACCGGAGAGTGGACGCTCACGTGCAACCACCAGATGCCGGGTAGTCGGCGCGATCTGGATGGCGCCGGCGCTGCGCACGGGGATCGACAAGCTCCGCTTCGTCACGCACGACATCGGCGGCGGCTTCGGCAACAAGATCTGCCTGCACCCGCAGTACGTCGTGCTCTGCCTGCATGGCGCGGAAGCTCGGCCGTCCCGTCCAGTGGACGGAGTGGCGCACCGACCAGCACACGGCGAACGCGCACGGCAACGAGCGCTGGTTCCTCGACGTCGAGGTCAGGCGTGATGAAGGACGGGACGATGACCGGCTTCAAGGTGAAGGCGCTCGACGACTGCGGCGCGTTCCCGCGCTACGAGCCGCTCGGCTGCATCATCTGGGCGCAGGTCACGCCCGGGCTCTACGGCTGGCGGAACATCCGCGTCGACTTCACGCAGGTCTGCACGAACAAGTCGCCGGTGTCGCCGAACCGCGGCTACTCGCGGATGCAGCACCTCTGGCTGACCGAGCGGATCATCGACATCGTCGCCGACGGAGCTCGGCTCTCGACCCGGTCGAGATCCGGAAGCGCAACTACGTGAAGGCCGAGCAGATGCCGTACGAGACGCCGAACGGCTGCTTCTACGACTCGGGCGACTACGCGGCGGCGCTCGACATCGCGCTCGATCTCATCGACCACGGGCTCGATCGAGGCCAGGCGCGAGGAGGCCGCTGCGCGCGGGAAGCTCCTCGGCTTCGGGATCGGCTCGACGCTCGACTCGGGAACGAACAACTTCGGGCAGTCGACGCTCCTGAACCCCGAGCTCCAGTTCTCGGGGAACAACGAGGCCGCGTCGGTGAAGCTCGACATCTTCGGCGAGGTCGTCGTCACGCTCGGCACCGTCCCGCAGGGGCAGGGCCACGAGACGACAGCGGCGCAGGTCGTCGCCGACATCCTCGGCTGCTCGCCCGACCAGGTGAACGTCCGGCGCGGCCACGACACGTGGTTCAACTCGCACGCCGGCTTCTCCGGGCACGTACGCGAGCCAGTTCGCCTTCACCGGTCTCGGCGCCGTGAAGGGCGCCGCCGGAGCTCGTGCGCGAGGACATGATCCAGCTCGCTGCCGCCGTCCTGCAGGCGCCGGACGGAGGCGATCGAGCTCTCCGAGGGCTTCGCGCGGATCAAGGACGGCCCGCCGGAGGCGGCGCTCCCGTTCATGGCGCTCGGCGCGATCGTCAACGCGAACAACGCCTTCCTCCCGCCGGAGTTCAACCCGACGCTGAACCACCGCTACGTCTGCCGGCCGTACTTCGGCATGGTCGACACGGAGAAGAAGACGGGCCAGCTGACGCTCACCTACGCGACGCAGATCCACGCCGCCGTCGTCGAGATCGACCCGGAGACGGGAGAGGTGGACGATCGTCGACTACGCGGCCGTGGACGACTGCGGCGTGCGGATCAACCCGCAGATCGTCGAGGGCCAGGTGCACGGCGCGACCGCGCACGCGATCGGCGCAGCGCTGCACGAGGACTTCGTCTACGACGAGGACGGGACGCTGCTCACCGCCAACTTCTACGACTACCACGTGCCGCACGCGATGGACATGCCGCCGCTCAAGACGGGCGCGATGGAGTCGCCGTCGCCGGTCGCGCCGCTCGGCGCGAAGGGCATGGGCGAGGGCGGCGGCGGCGGGATCCACTGCATCTGCGCCGCGATCCAGGACGCGCTCCGCGCGGCCGGCGGCGCCATCGTCTACGACAGCTGCAACCCTGCGCATAGGGTGTGGTCGATGCTCCAGGACCCCGGAAGCGACGCGCGCGAACGTGTCGGTGAGCTCGAAGTGATCGTCTCGGGGACGAAGGAGCTGACGGCCTCCCGCGAGACCGTCTGGAGCGTGATCAACGAGGCCGTCCGAGATGGCGAAGCTCATGCCGGGCGTCGAGTCGTTCGAGATCACCGACGAGAAGCACTGGACCGCGAAGGTCGAAGGTGCCGCTCGGGCCTCGGCGGCCTCAAGATGACGATGAACTTCGAGAAGCTCGAGGAGCGCGAGCCGGAGTTCGCGTCGATGCGGGCGAAGGGCCAGGGTGTCGGCGCGCTCATGGACATGACGACCGTCGTTCACGCTCTCCGGAGGCGGGCGAGGGGACGTCGATGGCGTGGGAGGCCGACGTCAAGATCGCCGGCCCGGTCGGCGCGATGGGCCAGCGCGTGCTGCAGCCGATCGTGAACCAGCAGGTCTCTCGGGTTCTCGAAGCGCTCGAGAAGCGCGTCGCAGCCACTCCCTGACGATGGCGCCGCCGTTTCGAGTCGGCGTCATGCAGCTGACGATGGAGCCGCTCGACGAGATGCTCGAGTCGGCGCGGGTCATGGACCGAGGCCGGGATGGACACGATCTGGCTCGCGGAGGCGTACCCGTGGTGGCGCAAGCACGGGATGGAGGCGCGCTCGTCGACGGTCGTCTCCGGCGCTCATGGCTCGCGAGACCGAGCAGCTCACGATCGGCTGGGGATCATCTCGCCGTTCACGCGTCATCCGGTGCAAGTTGCGATGGATGCAAGAGTCGTGCAGGAGGCCGCAGGCCCCGGGAGGTTCCTCCTCGGCTTCGGGACGTCGAAGATCTTCCTCAACAACATCCGCTCGCAGACCTCGAAGACGCTCGGCCCGATGCGCGACGCGGTGACGATCGTGCGCGGTGTCCTCGGCGGCGAGCCGTTCTCGGTACGACGGCGACACGTGGAGCGCGGACGTGCCGGGCCTGAGCGCCGAGGCGCACACGCCCCGCGAGCGTGCCACCCGTCTACGTCGCGGCGACGGCGCCGAAGATGCAGGCGCTCGCCGGCGAGATCTCCGACGGGTGCCTGACGCCGTCGATCACGACGCCGTGCGTTCGTCCGCTACACGCGCGAGAACGTCGCCGCCGACATCGACATCGGCTGCACCGTCGTCGCGTCGATCCACGAGTCCGATCGCGACGCGGGCCGCGACGGCGCGCGCGAGATCGCCGGCATGTACCTCGCGAACAAGTTCCAGAACATCCAGCGGCTCGGCGGACACGCTCGCTCGATCTCGCCGGGATCGAGCATGGACGAGACTCGCGCCCGGTCGCCGAGGCGATGGAGCAGGGCGGACGGCTCGCGGCGAAGGCGAAGGTGACCGACTCGCTGCTCGACGCGCTGCAAGCCGATCGCGGGCACGCCCGCCGGACTGCATCGCGGCGATCGAGGAGTACCGCGAGGCGGGCTGCACGCACGTCGATGCTCGAGCTCTGGGGCGACCGTCGCCACGACCAGATCCGCCTGTTCGGCGAGCGCGTTCTCCCGCACTTCCGGTCGTGAGTGAGATACGACCCCATCGCGTTCGACGCGTTCGAGGAGGCCGGTTGGACGACGAAGGAGGCCGCGGCCTGGACGACTCGCTCGCAGGCCGGGTGACCGCGCGGGTTGCGGAGCCGCTCGCTCGAGGCGGTAGGCGCCGGGACGGGCACGCGCGTCCTCGACGTCGCAACCGGGCCCGGGTACGTCGCGGCGAGAGCAGCCGAGCGAGGCGCTGAGGTGGTCGGCCTCGACTTCTCGGGACGATGCTCGCGCTTCGCCCGCTCGCGGGCGCCCGACGTCGAGTTCGTTCAGGGGATGCGACTGCGCTGCCCGTTCGAGGACGCGACGTTCGACGCGGTGACCGGTAGCGTTCCTCCTCTTGCACCTCGGGACTCCCGAGCGAGCGGTGGGCGAGGCGGCCCGCGTGCTCCGTCCGGGAGGTCGCGCCGCGTTCAGCGTGTGGGACGCTCCTGCGCGCGGTCGTTGGATCGGATGTCTTCTTCGAAGCGTTCACCGCGGCGGGCGCGCATCCGCCCGCCGGGGTTCCGGCAGGACCGAGCTTCTTCCGGTTCGCGGACGAGGCGCAGTTCACGGACCTGCTCGAGGAGCCGGCCTCGCCGGACGTCGCCGTGAGCACGGTCGAGTTCGACCTCCACCTCGAAGATGGCGACGAGCTCTGGGACGGCCTCATCGAGGGATCGGTGCGCGTACGACCGCTGATCCTCGGCCAGAGCGACGAGCTTCAGCGCCAGATCCGCGTGCGCTCGACGACGCGCTCCTCGAGCCGTACCGCGGCGAGCAAGGATTCGATGTTCCCGTCTCCGTCAAGCTCGCCGCCGGGACGAAGGCGTGACGGTCGCGATCGACCGTGACCGGCTCGTGGAGTGGGCGAGCCGCGCTATCAGCACGCCGAGCTTCACGGGCTCGGAGGAGGCGATGGCCGAGCTCATGCGCGAGACGTTTCTCGACATGGGGCTGCAGGTGCAGTGGCAGCAGGTCGAGGACGGCCGAGCCAACGTCCTCGGGCACTCGCGGCGGGCGAGCGGCGGGGGTCCAGCCTCATGTTCAACGGGCACATGGACACGTCGTACTCGGGTCGCGAGCCCTGGCTGCGGCACGTGCCCGGCTTTCAGCCGAGTGCCTTCGTGGAGGACGGAAGGCTGTACGGCCTCGGGATCTCTCGAACATGAAGGGCGCGCTCGCCTGCTACGTCGAGGCGCTACGCGCGCTGGCGCGACGCAGGCGTGCGACTCCGCGGCGACGTCATGATCGCGGCCGTCTCCGGCGGAGATCGAGAAGACGCAGTGGGGGACGCGCAGGGCGCCGAGTTCCGCGGGTACGCGACCGGCTCGCGCTCACCTCGTCTCGCACGGCGGCGTCGCGGACACGTGCATCCTCGGCGAGCCGACGGAGTCGAAGGTCGTCCTCGGCCACTTCGGCTCGCTCTGGCTCCGGATCTCGACGCAGGGCCCGTTCATCCACACGGCGTTCAGCGAGGGAAAGCGCGACCAGAACTCGATCGTGCGGATGCGCGACGTCCTCGACGCCGTGCTCGAGTGGATCCCGACCTGGGAGGACGACCCGTCCAACGCGTACCGGGGTGCGAAGGCGATCGTCAACGTCGGCGCGGTCGATGGTGGCTTCGGCTGGCGCGTCTCACGCACGCCGCACCGCACCGACCTCTTCCTCGACGTACGCGTCCCGCCGACGAAGGAGATGGCGGTCGCGCGCGCTCGCAGGTGCTCGAGATGGTGCGCGGGCTCGCGAACCGGTTCCCCGAGTACGGGATCGACGGCGAGGTGTACGTGACCGCGCCCGGCGCGGAGATCGACGAGGCGCCACCCGCTGATCGCCGCGCTCGACGCCGCCCACGCCGGGTGTTCGGCGCGCACTGCCGAGCGCGACGTCACGCGCTGGTTCTCGGACGCATCCGTCCTCACGCGCTACGGCATCGCGACCGTGAACTACGGCAGTCGAGCGGCCTGCTCGACACGGTCAAGGGCGAGAACCTCGAGATCGACGGGCTCGTGAAGACCGCCGAGGTGTACGCGCGTGCTGGCCATGAAGTCTGCAGAGCAAGCATGAGCAACGCCGCCTTCGGCACGTTTGCGGGGAAACCATGTTTCCACGCGCGCCCTTTCTGCTGAGCGTGGGGAACCTCCCGGTTCCCCACACCTTCCACGCTCATGGCGGGCGACCGTCGCCCCATGAGCATCTACCAGCTTCCGGCCGACCTGCCTGCTCCGGTCGACGACGGTGCGGCCGACCACCTCTGTCGGGCTCGCACATCCCCGGCCTCGTGCTCGACTCCTCGTACAGGCCCGTCGGATCTCGCCGAGCTCGCAGCTCGGCGGGCGGTCCTCGTGCGTCTATCCGGCGACGGGCGTCCCCGGCCGGCCCACCCCCGCCGGCTGGGACGCGATCCCCGGCGCCCGCGGATGCACGCTCGCAGTCGTGCGGGTTCCGCGACCACGCGTCACGCGCGAGCGAGGCTCGATGCGCGCGTCGCCGGGCCTTCTCCGCGCAGTCGCTGGAGCAGCAGATCGGAGTTCGCACAGCCCGCGAGCACATGCCGTTCCCTGTGGTTGCCGACCCGTCAGTTGCGAGCTCGCGCGACGCGCTGACGCTGCCGACCGTTCGAGTTCGACGGACGCACCCTCTACAAGCGGATCACGCTCGTGCTCGAGGAGGGGCGCGTGACGAAGGTGTTCTATCCCGTGTTCCTCCGGACCGGAATGCGGCAGACGTCGTCGCCTGGTTGCGAAGCGCGGAGCCGGCCGTGACGACGAGCAGGCCACCGCTCGGTCATCGCGGCGTCTCGTCGCGGTGATCGCTACCGCCGTGAACGCGGGTGCTGGGCAGTGCGAGCGCGGCGAAGTGCGTGCCCGGCGTACAGGCAGTCGGCGCTGGCTACATCCGGGTCTTCTGCGGTCCGGCGCGCGCGCGCTGCTCGTCGTCGCGGGACGGACGTACCGGTTTCGTTCGGGGGAGTGCTTTCGCTCGAAGGACTTCACGAACGTGAACATCGGGACGTACACGGTCAGCGGCGCTCCGCTGGTCGCTACCTCCGCGTCGTCGGCCCCAGCCGCGACGGCACGACGAGGAAGGGCTCGGTCAGCTGGCAGCTGCCCGGCATACTCGACGGGATCGGCGGTGCGCGACTGACACTGGAGGCCAATGGGCACCAGAGGCTCGTTCTCCGGGCAGAACGCGTTCCGGGATCCCCGAGCGAGGGCTCGTTCGACTGCACCTGAGATGAGACTCGACGACTTCATCCGGATCCTGCTCGTGCCCTTCGTGCACGGGCGACCGGAGGCTGCACGGTGAAGCTCGTCACGTTCGGCGAGGGGCTCGTCGGCATCCTCGACGGCGACGAGATCGCCGTGCTCGACGTTCCCTCGATGCGCCGCCTGTTCGAAGAGGGTGGGGCCGACGACACCGGGCGAGCGGATCGCGCTCGAGGACACGAGGCTTCGCGCCCCGATCGTCCCGAAGAAGTTCTTCCACACCGCCGGCAACTTCCGCGAGCACGAGGAGGAGTCGAAGCAGGTCGACTGGTCGCACGAGATCGCGCCGTGGATCGTCTTCTTCCAGAACGTCGACGCGATCGTCGGACCCGACGAGCCGCCGTCGTCTATCCAGAGCATCTGACCGAGGAGCTCGACTACGAGCTCGAGCTCGCGGTCGTGATCAGGCAAGCCCGGCAAGTGGTTCACGCCCGAGGAGGCGCGTCGAGCTACATCGGCGGCTACGTCATCTTCAACGACATCACCGCCCGCGACATCCAGCGCCGCGAGATGCGCTCCGGCGTCTTCTCGTTCTGCAAGGCGATCGACACGTTCTGCCCGCTCGGGCCGTGGATCGTCACGCCCGACGAGATCCCGAACCCGCACGACCTCGCGATGGAGCTGCGCGTCAACGGCGAGGTGCGCCAGACGTCCCACTCCGGGCCGCATGAGCGTGACGATCCCGGAGATCCTGAGCCACTACTCGGCGCTCGGCTACTCGGCGGGCGACGTGGTCTCGACGGGGACCGTGTCCGGCGTCGCCGGCTTCTCGCCCGACGCGGCCTCGCTGCTACCTCAAGCCGGGAGACGTCATGGAGTGCGAGATCGAGCGGCATCGGCGTCCTCCGCAATCCGGTGATCTCGTGGCAGGACGCACACGGCAGAGCCCGCCCCGCCTCGCGTCCGGTGGTAGTCGGCTCGATCGAGATCGAGCCGGTGCTCGACGCGGTCGGCGTGCTGTGCGAGTACGCCGAGGCGTATCCCGGGTTGATCCAGGAAGACCGGGATCCGTACCACGCGCTCTATCCAGAGCTCGTCGCCGGCACGGCGTGGCGCCTTCCCTGCCTCTCGTACGTGATTCGCGCGGAGGAGGCGACGATCCTCGTCGACACCGGCGTGGGTCCCGCCGGTCTGTGGGACGACTGGGATGCCAGAGCGAGAGGGCCTGCTTCCAAGCGGCCTCGACGCGATCGGCGTCAGCCCCGACGAGATCGACATCGTCTTCCTGACGCACCTCCACGTCGACCACGTCGGCTGGAACTGCGATCTCGACGCCGTTCCGCTCTTCCCGCGAGCCCCGGTACGTCGTCCACGAGGACGGGCTCGCCTACGCGCTGACGAAGGACTACGCGCACATCGGGCGCTGCATCGTCCCGCTCGCGGATCGGTTCCAGCAGGTGCGTGGCGACACCGGAGCTCGCGCGCGGCATCGTCGCGTTCGAGACCCTGGCCACTATCCCGGCCACCTCGCCCTGCGCGTCTCATCGGAGAGTGCCGGGGCGACGCTCATCGGAGACGTCGTGCCGCACCCCGCGCTCCTCGACCGCCCCGAGTGGGTCTTCGCCTTCGACGAGGATTCCGAGCAGAACGCGCCGACCCGAGCACGGCTGGTCGCAGAACTCGCGGAGAGTGGGAACCTCGTCGTCTGTGGTCACTACCCGGGAAACGGCATTGGCCGCCTGGTCACGCGTGCGGGACGCGTCCTGTGGAGCCCGTTCCGCTAGGCACCCGCACGGCCGGGTAGAGCCGGGCCGAGTGCGCATCCGTTGGTAGCGTCGTCGGGATGGAGGACGAGTTTCGCGTCGAGGTCGACCTCGACGACCACGAGCATGGCTACTCGCTAGGGAGAGCGGCTTCGCGCGCTCGATCTGGACGACGAGGTCCGCAAGCGGCTCGAGGGTGGCGTCATGGTCACACGCGACGGCTCTCGGCTCTTCCTCTACGCGGCCAGCGACGCTGCTGTTCGTGCAGCCGAGCGCACCGTGCGGGAGCTTCGTCGAGGCGGACGACCTGAGCGCAGAGATCCGGGTCACGCGGTGGCATCCGGTGGAGGAGTCGTGGAAGGACGCTGCTGGACCCGCTTCCCGACGACGCCCGAGCAGGAGCGTCGCGAGTACGCCGCACGTGAGGCGGCGGAGGCCGAAGAGGCCCGGGTCGAGGGCCGGTCCGACTGGCAGGTGGTGGCTCACCTGCCCGGACGTGACCAGGCGGCGGAGCTTGCCGAGCGGCTCGCTCACGACGGTGTTCCAGTCACGGCGCCGCTGGCGGCACGTCGTTGCGGATGCGCTGACCGAGGAGCACGCGCAGGAGCTCGCGGGCAGCTTCGCAGCGAGCTGCTCCGACGCCGATGTTCGGGTCGAGGTCGACCTCTCGGACGCCGCGAAGTCCCCGCTCCAGTTCCTCCCTTCTGAGCGCGGCATGAGCTGGCCGCGGGACGACGCGAAGCTCGAGCGGGTGCGCGCGCTCATGGGCGAGCACGGAGCTCGACGCGCTCGTCGTACGCGCTCCCGACAACGTCCTCTACCTCACGAACTTCTGGGGCATGAAGGGGTACGACGCGTGCGTCTTCCCGCGCGAGGGCGAGCCGGTGCTCGTCTGCCTCGAGGCCTCGGAGGAGGATGCCGCGCGCACCGCCTGGACGGGCGACGTGCGCCTGTTCAGGGCTACGACCCGATCGATCCGCGACCGCCGACCGCTGCGCGTGCTCGAGCTCGCCCGCGAGGCCGCAGAGCGAGTACGGCTGCGTCGGGCTCGAGCTCTCGCTCGGGACGCAGGCGTCCGACCGCATGGTCGGCGAGCCGACGACGTACACGACGCGACTGGTTCGACGGCGTTCGGCGGACGTCGCCGATGCGACGCCGCTCCTGCGCCGGCGCGCGCCGTCAAGACGGCGCAGGAGGTCGAACGCATGCGTCTGGCCAACGACATCGCCGCCGCCGCGATGGAGCACTGCAAGCTGATCATCGAGCCGGGCATGAGCGAGGCGCAGATCGCCGCGGAGTGGCAGGGCTTCGTGCACGGCGAGGGCACCGGCTGGGAGGGGAAGGTCGATCTTGCGCTCGGCTTCTCGCTCGTCTGGTCCGGCCCGGGAATCAGGACCTTCACGGCCACGACCGCACGACCGGTCGTCGAGGGCGAGCCGACGCTCTTCGAGATCTGGGTCTGCGCGGACGGCTACTGGTGCGACCACACGAAGAACCTCGTCGCCGGAGAGCTAACGCCGCGGTATCGCGAGCTCGAGACGGGCCTCATGGCCGTGTACGAGGACGCCGTCGACTTCGTGCGCCCAGGTGCCAGCCTCGCGGAGCTCGACCGGCGGATCCGTGCGGGGATCGAGGCGATGGGCTTCCCGGGCCAACCGTCGCACCCGATCTGCCACGGCGTCGGCGCGCGCGCCCACGAGCCGCCGTACGCGCATCAGGCGGGCGGCGGCGAGATCGCCGCCGGCATGGTTCTTGCAATCGAGCCAGGATGCTATATCGACGGCGGCGGCGGCCTGCGCGTCGAGGACAACTTCCTCGTCACTGAGTCGACGGCGCCGAGAAGCTCTCGCCGTTCCCGGATGGGATAGTCCAGGCATGACCATCGACCGCTCGAAGGTGTGGACGGGCGATCTCAACGCGAAGGCGCTCGAGCCGCAGCCGCGCGTGACGGTCGGCCTCTACGACACGACGCTCCGCGACGGCGAGCAGACGGTCGGAGTCGTGCTCGATCCAGAGCAAAAAGTGGAGATTGCAAAGGCACTCGTCGGCCGCCGGCGTCGATCGCATCGAGGCCGGGTTCCCGCGCGTGTCGGAGGACGACGCACGCGCGATCTCGCTGATCCTCGAAGCAGAGCTCGATGCGGAGATCTGGGGCTTCTCGCGCGCCGTCCGCGCGGACGTCGAGGCGCTCGTCGAGCTCGGCCTGCAGGCGTCGGTCATCGAGAGCCCGATCTCGGACGGCAAGCTCGCTGCACTCGGCGTCTCACGCGCGACGATGCTCGAGCGGATTCGCGCCGCGGTCTCGTTCGCAGCCGAGGAGGGCATCCGCGTGGCGTTCTTCGGCGTCGACTCCACGCGCGCCGACCTCGAGTTCGTGCGCCGAGGTGTACGAGAGCGCCGTCGAGGCGGGCGCGCAGGAGGTCGTGGTCGTCGACACGCTCGGGATCGCGACGCCCGAGGCGGCAGCGTTCCTCGTCGAACGAGGTGGTCGAGCGCCTCGACTACGAGGTGCCGGTCCACTGGCACGGTCACGACGACTTCGGGCTCGCGACCGCCGCGGCCGTCGCTGCCGTGCAGGCAGGCGCGACGTGGGTGCAGGGAACCGTGAACGGGATGGGAGAGCGGGCCGGGAACGCCGATCTGGTGGAGGTCGCGCTCGCGCTCGAGGCGCTGTACGGCATCCCGACGCGGCTCGACCTCGCGCAGGCCCGGACGCTGGGAGCGCTCGGTACAGGAGCTGGCCGGTACGCAGCTCGCTCCGTGGAAGCCGCGTGACGGGCGACAACCTCTTCACCCGCGAGTCGGGCGCGGTCGCCGCGCAGTTCCACGACCCGCCCGCGATCGAGCCGTACGCGTCCGAGCTCGTCGGCGCCGAGCGCGGGATCGTGCTCGGGAAGAAGAGCGGCGCTCGACTCGATCCGGATCAAGGTCGACGAGCTCGGCCTCGACATCCCCGGAGGAGCGCTATCCGGCGCTGCTCGAGTCGGTGAAGCGCGCCGGGACGAAGAAGCGAGGGCTCGTGACGGACGGCGAGTTCAGACGACTCGCAAGCCGAGTCGAGAACAGTCCCGGTTGACTGACATGTCACCGCGCTGAGATACTCGCGGAGCAGCGTGGAACGGGTCTGCATCGTCGGGGCGGGCGTCATCGGGAGTCTCTTCGCGGGTCATCTCGCCCGCGTGTGCGAGGTCTCGGTGCTCACGCGACGCCGCGAACACGCAGACGCGCTCAACGAGGACGGTCTGCGCGTGACCGGGAAGACCGAGTACCAGGCGCACGTGACCGCCACGGACGATCCTTCCGCGCTCCCGCAGTTCGACGTCGCGATCATCGCGACGAAGGCGCCGGGCCTCGAGCCGGCCGCGCGAGCGCTCGAAGGGCGGTTCCCGGAGGCGACGATCGTGACCGTCCTCAACGGGATCGGCGCCGAGGAGGTCGTCCGCGCACATGGCGCCTGGCCGATCGTCTCGGGCGTGACCTTCATGAGCGGCACGCGCCACTCGGACACGCACGTCGAGTACATCCTCGACACGGAGACCTGGCTCGGCCCGTACGAGGACACGCCGTTCGCCGTCGTCGCAGGACATCGCCGACACGATCGTCGCCTCGGGGCTGAAGGCCGAGGCGCTGCCCGACCTCCGGCCCGGCGCAGTGGTCGAAGCTGATCTTCAACGCCGCGGTCAATCCGACCGCGGCGCTGACCGGGCTCCCGCACGACTTCCACTTCGCGCAGGAGGCGGAGCCGGGCGATCTCGGCCACCTCGTCCACGGGCTCGTCGACGAGGGCAAGGCCGTCGCGGCGGCGGCCGGGATCGAGCTCCACGACGACCCGTGGGAGATGAACGTGCTCGCGACGCAGCGGGGCTCGGCGCACTACCCGTCGATGCTCGAGGACGTCGACGCGCGAGCGGCAGACCGAGATCGAGCTCATCACGGGCTCGCTCGTCCGTGAGGCCGAGCGGCACGGCGTGCCGGTGCCGCTGCACACAGTTGGTCTACGGGCTCGTCAGAGGAAAGGAAGCATCGTGGCAGGTAACGCAGGAACCAACAGGAGGGCATAGATGACGAAGGTAGGAAAGGCGGCGCTCGCGCTCGTGGCCGTCGCGGTCGTCGCGGTTGCGGTGGTCAGCGGCGGGTCGGCTGCTCCGCAGGCGACGCTCACGATCGGCTGGGCCTACGACGGCATCGGGAACATGGCGCCGTTCGACGGGCCGGCGCTCGCGACAGCGAAGTCGCACATCGCGCAGCATCAACAAGGCGAGCGTCACGAAGGTGAAGCTCCTCACGTGCAACACGCAGGGCAACAAGCCGGCGATCGCGAAGGCGTGCGCGCGGAAGCTGCTCGGCCAGGGCGCCGACGTGATCATGACCACGTGCGACGTCGACTACGCGGCGCCGGTCGTGCAGGAGTCGATCAACGCCGGGAAGCTGACGGTCGCGGCGTGCATCGGCACCGACCAGATGGGCCCGAAGCGCTTCGGCGCCGAAGGGCAAGCTCGCCTTCTCGCTACGGCAACGTCGCGCAGGACGAGGGCTCGGCGATGGCCGAGTTCGCGTGGAAGAAGGGCTGGCGCAGCGCGCGTCGCTCGCCACGGACACGGTGATCGTCTACTTCCGCAACGTCGTCCAGGCGTTCAAGGCCCGGTGGCACGCAGCTCGGCGGCAAGATCGTCGACCGAGGAGACGCTACCAGTCGCGCCGGCGGTAACCCGGCCTCGTGGCAGAGCACCGTGACACGACTGAACGCGAAGCAGGCCGACGTGATCGTGACGGCGACCGCCGCTGCGTTCGGCGCGCATGTCGCCGATCCTGAACGGACTGCGGACGCTCGGGAACGACACGCCGTTCCTCAACTCGTGGGCGGGTGACGGCAACTACTGGTACACGCCCGATCCCAAGGTCACGAACTACTACTACGTCACCTTCGCATCCGCGTTCGGCGACGACCCGAGTCGCGGCGGTCAACGCGCTGGCGAAGAAGAACGCGGCGGCGATCGCCAAGGCGGGAGCACCGGGGCATTCGTCACCGGGCCGGCCGCGATCGACGGCATCCTCGTCGCGCTCAAGCGGACGGGCGGGCAACGACGAACGGCGCCGCGCTCGCCGCGCAGATGCAGAAGTTCAAGAACGTCCCGACGCTGTCGGGGCTCGTGAGCTTCTCGCCGACAGCTGCACACGGTGTACGGGCGGCGTACCGCGTGATCCGCGTGCCAGAACAACACGCCGAAGGTCGTCGGGCACCGATCAAGGCCAAGGTCGTCCCGAAGATCTGAGGGCTTGGTCGGAGTCACCAGCGAAGCACGAGCGCGGCGGCCCGAGCATCGCTCCGGGCCGCCGGCGTCTCGCGCGCGTTCGAGGGCGTCCAGGCGCTCTGCGCGACGTCACGCTCGAGCTGCGCCGGCACGAGGTCGTCGGCCTGATCGGCCCGAACGGAGCCGGCAAGTCGACGCTCGTGAACGTCCTCACCGGGTTCGACTTCCCGACGAGGGCTCGGTCGAGCTCGAAGGGCGCGACGTGACCCGCTGGCGCCCGCACCGCCGCGGCCGAGCCGGGCTCGTCGCGGACGTTCCAGCACAGCCGCTCGTTCCGCGGCCTGCCGTCCGCGAGAACGTCGAGGTGGCGGCACTCGGCGTCGGCGCAGGCCCGCGGGAGGCACGGCGGCGCGCCGACGAGCTGCTCGAGCTCGCTCAGCTCGGCGCCTACGCGGACGCGCCCGCCGGCTCGCTGCCGCACGGGGACGAGCGCCGGCTCGGCGTCGCGCGCGCGCTCGCGACCGAGCCGCGCTTCGTCCTCATGGACGAGCCTGCCGCCGGGCTCCCGGAGGCGGAGGTGCCTGCGTTCGCCGAGGTCGTGCGCTCGGTGCGCGACGAGCACGACGCGGGCGTGCTCCTCATCGATCACAACATGGCGCTGATCATGGACGTCTGCGACCGCATCCAGGTGCTCGACCAGGGCCGGACGCTGGCCGAGGATCGCCCGAGCGAGATCCGCGGAAACATCGACGTCGCAGCCGCGTACCTCGGCGAGAGCGCCGTCCGGTGAGCGTGAGCGCCCTCGAGCTCGCGGACCTCGAGGTCGCCTACGGCGGCGTCGCTGCCGTCCGCGGCCTCTCGCTCGACCGTCGCGCCCGGCGAGATCGTCGGGCTCATCGGCCCGAACGGCGCCGGGAAGTCGACGACGCTGCACGCGATCATGGGCCTCGTCGCCGCTCGCGGAGGCGACGATCCGCTTCGGCGGCCGGTCGCTCGCGCGGCCGCTCGCCGGAGGCGATCGCGCGGGCCGGCGATCGCGCTCGTCCCCGAGGGGCGGCGCCTCTTCGCGGAGCTCACGGTGGAGGAGAACCTCGCGGCTCGGGCCTCGCGGCTCGCCGCGCGCTCGAACGGCGTCGACGAGGACATCGCCGACGTCGTCGAGCTGTTCCCGATCGTCGAGGAGTTCCGGCACCGGCACGCGGGCGCGCTCTCCGGCGGCCAGCAGCAGCAGCTCGCGATCGCGCGGGCGCTCGTCGCGAGGCCGTCGATCCTGCTCCTCGACGAGCCGTCGCTCGGCCTCGCTCCGACGATCGTCGACCTCGTCTTCTCGACGCTCGCGGACGATCCGCGAGCGGGGCATCGGCGTCCTGCTCGTCGAGCAGCGCGCGCCAGCGCACGGTCGCGCTCGCCGACCGGACGCACGTGCTGGCGAACGGCGAGCTCGCGCCTGACGCTGACGCCCGACGACGCAGCGGACACCGATCGCATGGTGGCGCGCGTACCTCTCGTGATGCTCGCGAGCGGCCTCACCGATTTCGTCGGCGACGCGCTCGACCTGCAGGTGCAGGTCGACGCGATCGGCCTCGGCGCGGTCTTCGCGCTCATGGCGGTCGGGATCGGCCTGGTCTTCGGCGTGATGCGGCTCGTCAACTTCGCCTACGGGCAGCTGATCATGGCCGGCGCGTTCGCGCTCGCCTACGCCTCCGATCGCGACTGGCCCGTCGGCGTCGGGATCGCGCTCTGCTTCGCCGTCGTGCTCGCGCTCTCGCTGGCGATGGAGCGGGTCGTCTTCCGGCCGCTGCGCACGCAGTCGCCGGCGGTCATGCTCATCGCGACCTTCGCGGTCGCGTTCCTGCTGCAGTCGATCGCGCTGCTCTGGTTCGGGCCGCTCGGCAAGACGGCGAGTCGTCGCTCGTCGAGCTGAACCGGCCGGTCGACGATCGGCGGCGTCGAGATCCGCAAGATCACGATCGTCGCGATCGTCGACCGCGGCCGGTGCGCCTCGTGCCGCTCGTCGCGCTGCTGAACGCGCACGTCGATCGGCCTGCACATGCGTGCTGCGGCGATCGACTTCCCGACCGCGCGCTGCTCGGCGTCCGCGCGAACCTGCGTCAGCACCGTCGCGGTGCTCATCGCCGGCGTGCTCGCCGCGGTCGTCGCGGTGATGCTCACCGTGCAGTTCCCGACGCGTCACGCCGACTTCGCGCTGCAGGAGACGATCCTCGTGCTCGCCGGCGTCGTCGTCGGCGGGATGACGCGCCTCCTCTCGGCGACGCTCGGCGGGTTCTTCGATCGGCTTCGCGTCGGGCCTGCTCGGCGGGGCGCTGCCGACCGAGCCAGAGCCAGTACCTGCCGTCGTTCGCTCTTCGGCCTCGTCGATCCTCGTGCTGCTCCTCCGGCCGGACGGGCTGTTCACGCGCGCAGCCGCGGTCTCGTGGAGCGGGTGTGAGAGCGCGTCGCGCAGCGGTCGAGCTCTCGCGCCCGCGGTGCTCGTCGTCGCTGGCCGGGATCGTCGGCGCGTTCGTCTCGCAGACGACGCAGATCTACTTCGTCACCGCGCTCATCTCGGTGCGCGATCGGTCGTCGCGATCTACGTCTTCGTCGGCAACTCGGGCGTGCTCTCGTTCGGCCACATCAGCTTCGTCGCCGTCGGCGTCTGGGCCGCCGGCGTGCTCACGGTCCCCGAGCGAGGAGAAGCCGGCGATCGATGCCGTACCTCTTCCGACTTCCTCAGCGCGACCACACGGTCGGCAACGTCCCGTCGCTCCTGATCGCCGGCGCCGTCGGCGGCGTCTTCGCGCTCGTCGTGGGCTGCCGCTGATGCGGCTCTCGGGCCTCGCCGCGGGAATCGCGACGTTCGCGGTGCTCGGGATCACGAACAACATCCTGCGCTACTACGAGAAGATCGGGCCCGGGCTCAACACGTTCTCGCTCGGTGCCGGAGACGACCGACCTGCTGCAGGCGACGATCGGCGCCGTGCTCGTCATCGTGCGCCGCGTTCGCCTACCAGCGCAGCCGGCTTCGGGCGGCAGCTGCGCGCGACCCGCGAGGATCCGGCTGCGGCGCGCGCGGTCGGGGTCTCGATCTACCGGCAGCGCCTCGCGTGCGTTCGCGCTTCCGGCGTTCCTCGCCGGCTTCGCCGGGCGGCCTGCTACATCCACTTCATCCCGATCAACGTCGACGCGGTCTACCTCGACCTGACGTTCATCACGCTCGCGATGCTCGTGATCGGCGGCACGACCAGCCTCTGGGGCGCGGTCGTCGGCGCGCTCTTCGTCGAGCGGCCTCGACTCGTTGCTCGCGCGAGACGGAGGACGGGATGACGCTGCTCGGCCGGACGATCGATCTCCCGTCCGGCTCGCGGATCGTCGTCGTCGAGCGCTGGTCATGGCGCTCGTCGCTGATCGTGCGGCCGAGCGGGCTGACCGGCGGGCGCGAGTTCTCGCTGCCGTCGCTCGCGAAGCTCCGGCCAGCGGAGGCGCGACAGTGAGGGTCTGCATCGTCGGCTGCGGCGCGGTCGGCTCGCTGTTCGCCGGCGAACCTCGCGCAACCTCGACGACGTCGAGGTGTGGGCCTACGACTCTGCGCAGGCGCACGTCGACGCGATCAACGCGAACGGGCTCCGGCTCGACGGGCGCGGGCGAGGTCATCGGACGCCTGCAGCGCGACGACGCGACGCCGGCCGAGCTGCCGCCGTGCGACTCTCGGGATCGTCGCGACGAAGGCGATGCACACCGAAGGCGGCGATCGCCGCGACGGCGCACGCGTTCGCCGACGGCGCGGTCGCGATCGGTGCAGAACGGCGTCGGCAACGAGGAGGTCGCTCGCGCGGCACGTCGCGCGCGTGATCCGCGGCACGACGTTCCCGGCGGGGAAGATCCTCGAGCCCGGCGTCGTGCAGTGGGACGTGAAGGGCGACACGACGCTCGGCCCGTTCGAGCCGCAGCCCGCGCACGCGGACGAGATCGCGCGCGCTCGCGCGACGCCTGCACGCGCGGCGGGATGCCGACGGCGGCCGTCGCCGACGCGCGACCCGCGCAGTGGCGCAAGGTCATCTTCAACGCCGTCGACGAACCCGGTCGGCGCGCTCACCGGCCTCACGCACGGCCGCGTCTGCGAGCGGCCCGACCTCCGCGCGCTCGTCAGCGGCGCTCGTCGACGAGGGCAAGGCCGTCGCCGGCAGCGCAGGGGATCGCGCTCGACGCCGATCCCGAGGAGCTGATCGACCACGCCGCCAGGCCGGAGGTCGCCTACGGCCACAAGGCGAGCATGCTCCAGGACGTCGAGGCGCGGCGGCGACGGAGATCGACTTCCTGAACGGCGGCATCGCGCGCTTCGGGCGCGAGCTCGGCGTGCCGACGCCGCTCAACGACGCGATCACGTCGCTCATCAAAGGACTGGAGGCGTCATGGACGCACACTGAGCCCCGAGCTCGCAGCGACGGCACGCGAACGTCCGGGCCGCGATGGCGCGCACACGACCTCGACGCGCTCGATCGTCGTCGGGCAGCGAGTACTCCGGCTTCGAGGGCGCCGTGACGTACCTGTCGGGCTTCCAGATCGTCCACCGCTACGCGTACGTCGTCGTGCCCGCGGACGGCGAGCCGTCATCGTCGTTCCCGACCGAGGCGCGGTACGTCGGCGAGCACGGGACGGCCGCAGCTCGAGCAGGTCTTCCACGACCGCCCCGGCGAGCTGATCGCCGGCGAGCGCGCGGGACGCGGGCTGGCGGCGCGTCGGCGTCTACGGGCTCGACTACATCATGGCCGTGCGCGACTACCGCGCCCTCGACGGCCTCGACCTCGTCGCCCTTCGACGTCGAGTTCGACCTCGCCCGCGCGGTCAAGAGCGAGGCCGAGCTCGAGTCCGTGCGCGACTCGCGTGCGGATCAACGAGCGCGGCTTCGAGATCTTCTTCGACGCCTACGCGCCGGGGAAGACGGCGGCCGAGGTGATGGCGGCAGCCGAGGAGTGGTTCGTCGCCGAGGGCTGCGGCCGCCTGACCGATGAACATGGTGCTGACCGGCACCGACGCCTTCGCGCGGCCCGAGTTCAAGATCGCGCGCGCGAGGAGATGCTCGGCGATTCGTGCTCCCGTCGCTCGAGGTCGCCGGCCCGGGGATGCACTGGGTCGAGGTCTCGCGCGCCATCGCGTCGCGCGACGCCGTGCTCGTCCGACGACACGAAGCGGATGCTGGAGGCCTACCTGGAGTACTACGAGGCGGCGCGGAGCGCGATGCGCGCCGGGCGCGAGCTGCCACGACGTGCATCGCGCCGTCTCGGCGGGCTTCACCGAGCGCGGCTACCACCTCGGCCACGTCACCGGCCACTCGATCGGGATGACGATGATCGAGTTCCCGAAGGTCGGGGAGGGCGTCGAGACCGAGCTCGCGCGAGAACATGGTGCTTCTCGATGCACCCGCACGCGATCGCCGCGAACGGCGAGGACTGCCTCTACATGCAGGACACGTGGCTCGTCACGGCGGACGGCGGCGTGCCGCTCTCGCGACCTGCCGATGCAGGTCTCTTCGTGCCGCGGTTTGACAGGGCGGCGCGTAGAATCCGAACGTGAGCTGGCCGTGGCTCGTGTTGCTCGTCCTCGCGGCTGCACTCGCAGTCGCGGTGGAGGGGCCGCGCCTGAGCGCCGCTTCGGTGGCGCAGCGCGCGGATCGTGACCGACAGAAGCGCAAGAAGCAGCTTCGCGTGGTCACTCCGACGACGAGACGAAGAGTTCATCCGCTCCGTTCAGCGCGACCTCGACGCGCTTCCGACGATCGACCGAGAACGCGACCGCAAGACGGTCGCCAACGGATGCACTAGCGGGCACGGCTGACAGGTTCGCAGGATGAGCCAGCGCGTGGTTCGGAGGATGCGTGCGACGTTCTCGGTGTTCTTCGACTCCTGGCAGTCTGACGACGTGCAGCGCGGAGCCGGTGTGTGACCCCGGGCCGAGAGCTGCGCGGTCGGAGATCGAGACGACACCGTCGCCGGTAGGACACGTCGGACAAGCGTCGCCGTCGACGTGTGCTGACGATCGAAAGTCGGCGTAGATCGCCGGATCCCCGTCGTACGGCTGCGACCTTCACGGCTCTGCCCGCGCGCGCACGAGCCTCGCGCGGAGTCGCGAGTGTGGGGGCGGTGACGTCGTCCACTCCAGTATCGGAACGTGAACGCGCCGGCCCCGGCTCGGTGGCACTGTCGAAGACGATGGCGTAGGCCCCGGGCGCCGGTGAGAGGGCGCCGGCCGGCAGAACTGGCTCCCGGAACGCGTCCAGGTACGGGTTGTGGTTCACCGGAAGCCCGGCATAGCCGGTCAGTCGGTTCTCGGTCCGAAGCTCGGCCACGATCCGCGGCGGCTCGACGCTGCTGCCCTTGCCCGTGCCGGGTGACGACGACGCCGAAGTTGGCGATGCCCGTCCATGCCGACGATGGATAGCACGCGCTCCGGGGCCTCGCAGAGTCGTCGTGACGCCGACGCCACGCGGGTCGTCTCGGGGTAGCGGTACCGCGCGTACGAGTCCCGGCCGGCCGGCTGTCGTTGCGCGGCGGGCAGGCTACCGGGACGTCGAGCGCAGTTCCGGGCCGATGTTTCGACACGTTCCGGCGTCGACGCGCGCCCCAGAGACGGAATTCGCCTCACGTCCGTCCGCGCCGCAGCTCCGACGTACGCTGCCGAGGCTCGCCCGGGGAGCGCGCTCGAGTCGTCGCGAGGCCGGCGTGACCGTGAGGCTTCACCGGCACGGTGATGACGTCGCTGGCGCAGCCGAGTCGAATGCCGGGCGCGTTGCGAACTGACCGTCGTTACCAGCCACGTTCCGGCGCCGCCTGCCGCGCGTCGTCGAGCCCGCACGACAGGTACCTGCGACGACGTCCCCGTCCGCGGGCGAGGAGGCCCGAGCGACATCGCGGTCGGCTAGGCGAACAGGAGCGGAGCGATCGGCGCGTCGTCAGTGCGACGACACCGCCGCCCTGGAAGCGAGTGGGCCGGCTGCGTGTCGCGACTCTCGACCGAGTCGACTGCCTGACTGCACGAGCGCCGACTTGAGCTGCGACACCGTCCACGCCGGATGGCGCTGCGCGACGAGGAGCGCCGCGCGCCTGGCGACGTGCGGAGCGGCCTATGCTCGTCCCGGAGAACTGCGGCCCGCTGCCGCCCGAGCACCGACGAGAGCAGCACGTCGACTCCCGGCGCGGCGACGTCCGGCTTGAGGCGCAGCGAGATCCGTCGTCGGCCCGACGGACGAGAACGTCCGCGTGCTTCGTCGTCGTCCCGGCTGGATCTCGACGGCGCCCGACGCGCGATCGCCTGCGCCGGAGCTGGCAGGCAGACGGACACCGAGCCGGCGCCGAAGTCGCTGTAGTCGTTTCCGGCCGCGACCACCGGCACGACGCCCGGCGCGCGGCGGCTGCGTCCAGCGCGCGCGCGACGATGTCGCGGCTCGGCTCGATCTCCGGCTCACCGCCCGAGAAGTTGATGACGTCCATGCCGTCGGCGACGGCAGCCTCGATCGCGGCGACGATCGCGGGCGAGTTCGCCGTTCAGGCCCAGGCCGTCGTCCGTCTCGACGAAGACCTTGTAGTTGCCGAGGTACGCGCGCGGCGCGACTCCGGAGATGCGACGGACCCGCTCGGTCGGCGTGTCGGCGTTGCCGGCGGCGATGCCCGCGACGTGCGTGCCGTGGCTCGAGTCGTCTCGGGTCGAAGGCAGGCGCGCGCTTCGCAGCCGTCGCGCCGGTCTTCGGCGGCGAACGACGCGCGCGACGATCACCTTCGCGGTCGTGAAGCGCGGTCTGACCCTTCGGGAAGCCCGGCGGCATCGTGTATCCGGCGGGGTCGAAGAACGGGTGCGTCTGGTCGATCCCGTCGTCGATGATCCCGATCTTCACTCCCTGGCCCGCGGTGTCGAGCGTCGCGCCCCAGAGCGTCGGCGCGCCGATCAGCTCGTGGCGGGTGCCGTCGTGCGGCGCGTGGTAGCTGCCGGCGGGCAGACGTCGCGACACGCCGAGGCAGCGCCGAGGCGCCTGCAGACCTCGCTGCTGGGGAGCGACGACGCGCGAAGCCGTTGAGCGACGAGCCGGTAGCGCCAGCCGACGCGCGCGGTCGGAACCTGCGGTGCGAGCTCCGTCGGCGGAACGCGTGCTGCTGCGGCGTCGATCCGCTCGTCGCCGGTTCCCGGGGCGCGCGCGAGCGGCGGTGCGTCGAGCGAAGGCACCGACGACGCTCGCGCAGGTGATCGCGGCCGGGCGCGGCGCGTGGGACAGGCGACGACTCGACTGAGCAGGCCGCCACGACGGGCGACCGCGAGCGGCGCGAGTGCGGGTCATCGGGGAGTGAGACGACCCGAGGCTAGAATCGTTCGGCCGCGCGGATGTGGCGGAATTGGTAGACGCGCACGGTTCAGGTCCGTGTGCCCGTAAGCGGCGTGGAGGTTCAAGTCCTCTCATCCGCATAGCCATTCCAGCGCGCTCACGGTGCCCAATCAGTGCCCAAACGCGGCCGCATCGTAGTCGTCGAGGACCGTCCGCACCTGCTCTCGTCCGTCCGTTCGAGCCAGCGGAAGTAGGTGTCCTCGAGCTCGCGAACGCTCGCGCCCATGATGCGGGCGAGCAGCGATCGGCTCATTCCGCCCTCGATCGCCCAGGTCGCGAACGTGTGCCGACAGTCATAGATCGCCGGTGCTCGAGCCCGGCGGCCCGTAGGGCAGGCTGCCCAGTGCGCGGTGCCGGAATCGCTCGAGGTCGACGTATGCCCGCCCCTGGGCGCGGGGAGCAGGGACGTCGTGTCGTGATGCGCGCGGGCATCGCATCCAGCGCATCCAGCACGCGGCGCGTCAGAAGCGGCACGCTACGCACGGACCCCTCCGTCTTTCCGCCGTCTCTTCAACACCCTGCGCGAAGCGGCGGCCGGTTACCAAGCAGGTTGCGGATCGAGGAGCGGAGGTCGTTCACGTGTCGGTCCGCCCCTGCACCCAGGTAGCGGATGAAATACACCGGAACCGTGATCCGCAAAGAGGAACGCCAAGTGACACCCCAGGCAGTTGCGTGACCGTTGCCATGTCTGCTCGCGTGAAGACGCCGGCTGAGATCACTGCGGCAAGAGCAACGCCCAGCAGGAAGGCAGGTGATTAGGCCGTCACCGCCGCACCATACGGCAGCAGCGGGCCGCCTACGACGCTCGTGAGGAAAGCGGACGCTCGGAAGCGACTACGAGGCGACCACGGGCGAGCTCCAGAGGCTCCAGAACGAAGTGCAGATCGGCTACGGCCCGCCGCAGAGCAAGGCCGGCTGGAGTGCTCCGACCTCGTGCGGGCGTGTTCATGCGAGAGGACGCTCGCCCATCCGGAGAGCGACTCTCGCCAGTAGGTTCCGCACATGCCGATCCCGCCTCCCCGTGGCGATAGAGGCGTTCGGCGTGGCCGACATACGCTGCTGCCACCCTGCGGAGGTCGCGGCAACGCATGGCGGGTCGGTGAGGCTGTGCTGCGTCCTGTCGCTGATGGCGAGCCACCGCTTGCCGCCGCCAAGCTTGGCCAGGTCGGAATCAGAACTGGAGTAGATGAACGGGTGCGGAGCCGCGATCGTCATGACGGCGAGCGCGGCCACTGGCGCCACGTCCGCAAACCCGTAGCGGATGCGGGGTGCGAAGCCCGCGTGAAACCTCCCACGTGTTCGGCGCGACGTTCACGAAGACGAGTAGCGCAGCGACGAGGCCGGAGCGCCCGGATCGGGAGGAGCTCCGCCAGCGTCCCGGCAGGCCCGAGCCCGTCCATCCTGACCGCGGTCTTCCAGGGATCGATCCCGGCGACGACCAGAGTTCGGCGAGCGAAGAGATGGCGACCAGAACGCAGCAGCCACGACGCAGGACGTCAGCGCTCGATTCATGAGCGACGTTTTCGCGGCGGCGTGAGCCCCGCACGTGCCGCGGAGGATCGCGTGGCCGGCGAGCGGTGTCCCTGGACGATCCCCACACGACAAAAGGTGAGGGCAGCGCCGTGCCGCAGTCCACGGCGAGGCATCGTCGCTCCAAGGGCGGCGACGAAGTGCTGCGTTGATTCCACTTGCGCCGCGATCCACCGAGCGTTGCTGAAGAGGTAGTCGCGAAGCCGCGACGACAGGGTCATGCGCAGCGCCGCCAGAAGTCGGAAGCGTTCTCCGCCTTGAGGGGCGAGTTGAAGTTCTGCGGGAAGCGGAACCCGATGAGCCAGGCGAGTAGCAATACGGTAACTGAACGAAGTACAA
>ERZ1370068.7300-contig-6227_pt1 | contig 31597 bp, 53 predicted proteins | sample MGYA00561227_ERZ1370068 | MGnify/ENA primary metagenome ERZ1370068 (study PRJEB38410, sample SAMEA6850437) | metagenome | study: Metagenomic assessment of the ecological functions of the soil: analysis of the soil microbiota associated with the...
AAGTTACGTATTGCTGAAGGGCCGTTCCTCGCGCATGCGGCTTGCGTGTCGCTCGCCATCACCGCTGCTGAGGCGTTAGAGCGCCGACATGCGGGGCGAGATCGATCTTGTTGATCACCAGCAGGTCCGAGCGGGTGATGCCGGGCCCGCCCTTCCGCGGGATCTTCTCGCCCTGCGCCACGTCGATGACGTAGATGGTGAGGTCGGCCAGCTCAGGGCTGAAGGTGGCGGCCAGGTTGTCGCCGCCGGATTCGATCAGGATCAGATCGAGCGCCGGGATACTTGCCGCGCATGCTGCGCGATGGCGGCCAGGTTGATGGAGGCATCCTCGCGGATCGCGGTGTGCGGGCAGCCGCCGGTCTCCACGCCCATGATGCGCTCCTCGGGCAGCGCGCCGGCGCGCGTGAGGATCAGCGCGTCCTCCTTGGTGTAGATGTCGTTGGTGATGGCGCAGATGTCGTAGCGGTCGCGGAAGGTCTTGCACAGCGCTTCCATCAGCGCCGTCTTGCCGGAGCCGACGGGGCCGCCGATGCCGACGCGCAAGCGGGCCGTTGGGAGACTTTGCTCATGGCGTCTCCGCCTCACGATCTGAAGAGCCGCGTATACTGCGTCTCATGCCGCATGGAGGCGATGTCGGCCGCAATCGCGGCGCCGCCGACGTCGTCGAGACGTGCAGGCCAGCGCCGCCGCGGCCACCGCGCGCGGGATCAGCGGCTCGAGCGCGCGCCAGCACGCGCAGGCCGTCGCTCTGGCCCGAGCGGGATGCAGGCGCACGCCGGCCGAGACCAGGTTGGCAGCGAACGCTTGCGTGAACGCCTGCGCCGTCTCGACCAGCGGCAGGCCGTGCACGGCGCGCGGCGGCGCCGACGGCGATCGGGATAGGCGACCTCGCGCCCGTCGGCCGCGAGCGCCACCAGCTCCGGTCGCGGCCAGGCCGCCAGCGTGGCGGCGAGGAACGCCGTGCCCTGCGCCATCGTCTCCAGGCCGCCGCTCGGCGGAGGGGCGAAGCGCCGCCGCCAGCTCGGCCACCTGCTCGAAGCGCGCGCCATGTCGCCGGCAGCAAGCGCGCGCCAGGCCTCGGCCAGGAAGATCGCATCGCAGCGTCCGGCACCGTGCGCGAGCATGCTTCGATCCACGCGCCCAGCGTCGCCGCGTCCATGACCTTGCCCGCCTCGACCGTCCACTCCAGCCCGTGCGAATAGCTGTAGCCGCCCACCGGATAAGCCGGCGACAGCCATCAGATCGCGCGGTATTGAGGTCGCGCGCAGCAGTCAGCTGAAGGTGGCGCCCACGCTAGCCACCGCGCCTTCGACCGGTGGACAGGCGCATGCGCCTTCGCGCCTTCGTGTCGCCGGATGCGTTGTCGGATCATCGCATCGCGCTGGTGGCCCAGCCTATGCGGCTGATCGCCGCCTGATGGCGCGCCCGTGGTGGTCGTGGCTACGCCCGCGGCTGCGGTCTGCCGCATAGGCGCCGCCCTCCGAGTTGAAGGGGCGCTGCACGCGACGGACCTCGGCGCCCAGGCCGCGGACCATGTCGGCGATCACGTGATCGTCGCGGATATGGATGACGCGCGCTCGCCGATCTCGGCGGCGAGGTAGACGATTGCCGAGGTGCCGAGGCAACCCGCGCGCCAGCTTGATGCGCGTCGGCGCAGCCGATCTCCAGCAGCGGCTCCGGCGCCGCCTCGACGGCAACGATAGACCCATCCTCGAGGCTGGATGCCGTCGCCGCCGCGCAAGCATCGGCGCGCTTGGCGAGATCGAGCAGGAAGGCGAAGTCCTCCCGTCCCCGTCAGCACGATGCGCCGCCGCGGTGCGCTTGTCGTAGTCGAGGCCGCACGACGTCGGCGGGCTGTCCCCGCCAGGCCCCGGCCGGGCACGATCTCGGTTGCTTCAGCAGCATGATTGCTCCAGTCCTTGTCATCCCGCGCTTTAGTGGCGCCGAGGGTCTAGGTGAGCGCAGCAGCCAACCGGCCGCGCCGTTTGCCGCATGAGCCGCAGGCCCCGTCCGCTCGTCCCGTGACCAGCACGCGGGATGAGGGCGCTTAAAACAAAGAAATACCGCTGCGTCATGGGCAGCGACTTGGCGGCTCGCAGGTCAGGAGCTCGCCGTCGGCGCGCACCTCGTAGGTCTCGGCGTCGACCTCGATGTTGGGCGTGGCGTCGTTCAGCACCATCGATGCTCTTGGAGATGCCGCCGCGCGTGTTCTTGACCGGCAGCAGCTGCTTGCTGCACGCCGAGCCGCTGCGCCAGGCAGCCGTCGACGCGCGGCCTGGCTGACGAACGTCACCGCCGAGGAGGCGACGCGCCCGTGCCGAAAGCTGCCGAACATCGGCCGGTAGTGCACCGGCTGCGGCGTCGGGATCGAGGCGTTGGGATCGCCCATCGGCGCGGCGGCGATGCTGCCGCCGAGGATCACGAGGTCGGGCTTCGACGCCGAAGAACGCCGGGTTCCACAGCACCAGGTCGGCGCGCTTGCCGACCTCCAGCGAGCCCAGCTCGTGCGCCACGCCCTGGGCGATGGCCGGATTGATGGTGTACTTGGCGATGTAGCGGCTGGACGCGGAAGTTGTCGTTGCCGGCGCTCGTCCTCCTTCAGCTGGCCGCGCTGCGCCTTCATCTTGTGCGCCGTCTGCCAGGTGCGGATCGAGCACCTCGCCGACGCGGCCCATCGCCTGGCTGTCGGAGGAGATCATCGAGAGCGCGCCGAGGTCGTGCAGGATGTCCTCGGCCGCGATGGTCTCGCGCCGGATGCGGCTCTCGGCGAAGGCGATGTCCTCGGGGATGTTGGCATCGAGGTGGTGGCACACCATCAGCATGTCGAGATGCTCTTCCAGCGTGTTGACCGTGAACGGCCGCGTCGGGTTGGTGGAGGACGGCAGCACGTTCCTGAGGCCCGCCACCTTGATGATATCGGGCGCATGCCCGCCGCCGGCGCCTTCGGTGTGAAAGGCGTGGATGGTGCGGCCCTTGAAGGCGGCGATCGTGTCCTCGACGAAGCCGGACTCGTTCAGCGTGTCGGTGTGGATCATCACCTGCACGTCGTGATCGTCGGCCACCGACAGCGCGCAGTCGATGGCGGCCGGCGTCGTGCCCCAGTCCTCGTGCAGCTTGAGGCAGGAGGCGCCGCCCAGGATCATCTCCACCAGCGCCTTGGGCTGCGAGGCGTTGCCCTTGCCGGCGAAGGCGAGGTTCATCGGGAAGGCATCGGCCGCCTCGATCATGCGCGCCAGATGCCAGGGCCGGGCGTGCAGGTGGTGGCCGCCGTGCCGGTGGCGGGGCCGGTGCCGCCGCCGATCATCATGGTGATGCCGGAGTTGAGCGCCTCCTCGATCTGCTGCGGGCAGATGAAGTGGATGTGGCTGTCGATGCCGCCGGCGGTGAGGATCTTGCCCTCGCCGGCGATCGCCTCGGTGCCGGGGCCGATGATGATGGTCGACGCCCGGCTGCGATGTCGGGATTGCCGGCCTTGCCGATGGCGGCGATGCGGCCGTCGCGCAGGCCGACGTCGGCCTTGTACGATGCCGGTGTGATCGATGATCAGCGCGTTGGTGATGACGGTGTCGACGGCGCCGTCGGCGCGGCTACACCTGGCTCTGGCCCATGCCGTCGCGGATCACCTTGCCGCCGCCGAACTTCACCTCCTCGCCGTAGGTGGTGAGGTCCTTCTCCACCTCGACGATGAGATCGGTGTCGGCGAGCCGCACCCTGTCGCCAGTGGTGGGACCGAACATGTCGGCGTAGGCGGCGCGGGACATCTTCATCGGCATCAGTCAGAGCTCCCCATCACGGCACCTTGAAGTCCCACGACGCGGCGCCGGCCGCGCAAAGGGCCACCAGGGTGACCTCCGCGTCTGGCCTGGTTCGAAGCGCACCGCCGTGCCGGCGGCAATGTCCAAGCGAAAGCCGCGCGCCTGCTCGCGGTCGAATTTGAGCGCGCCGTTGGTCTCGGCGAAATGATAGTGCGAGCCCACCTGGATCGGCCGGTCGCCGGTGTTGGCAACCGATAGCGCCACGACCCGGCGGCCGGCGTTGATCTCGATATCGCCGCCGCGCCGTATTCGCCTGAACCACGGCCCCACCTCCCCAACAACGCTGAACCGGCGCGCCAAGCGCGTGCGGTCCCACTGCAGCCCGCCCTCAGCCTTACCGCACCGGCCTCAACGACACCAGCGGGCGCAGCCACCCGCTTGGCCTGCCGCGCTGCGCCACCACCCCGACCTATTCGCACCTGTTTGCACTCCTATCGGATCGGCCTGGTGCACGGTGACCAGTTTGACCCCGTCCGGAAAGGTCGCTTCCACCTGCACATCGGCGATCATCTCAGCGATGCCATCCATGACTTGTTCCCGGCTCACGACATGTGGCCCCGCTTCCATCAGCTCGGCCACGCTGCGGCCATCGCGCGCGCCCTCGACCACGAAATCCAGATCAGCGCCACCGCCTCTGGATAGTTCAGCTTGACGCCACGCTCGAGCCGGCGTCGCGCGACCGAGCTCGACCGGCGAAATCACAGAGCTTCGTGTCCTTTCGCGCGCCGTCAAGTTCATCTCTCACCCACTTTTCAGCATGTCCAGATGCGCGGCGCGGCTGGCCGTGCAGCGCTTCGCTCGAGCGGCGCCAGTTTGGCCTTGAGGGCTACGCCCGTCCACAGCCGCCAGCGCCGCCAGCACGCCGTCTGCACATAGCTGACGCCCGCCACAGCGCCGGCAGTGTGCGGGATGGCGCGAGGCAGTTTCGATGCGCTCCTGTGCAGCAGGCGCCGCATAAATTCAACAGCCGGTGGCCCGGCGCCGTCCAGCACAGCAGGGGCGGGCGAGCACCTCGGCAATCGGGGCCTCGAGCCGGAGCGCGTCGGCGAGCAGCAAAGCCTGCCTCGCGCCACACCGCCAGGCATCGCGCACGCTGCCGTCCCGCACGGCTTTCGCCCATGGCGGCACGCCCAAGGATCAGCATCTCCAGCCCAAGGAAAGTAGCCTCGGCGCTCAAGTCGACCCGCGTCGTGCGCTCGGGAGACAGGCGCGGTCGAACACGATCGTTGGCTGCGGCAGCCACGCCAACTTGGCGTTGCCGGCAACCGACAGCGCAACCGAGATGGCGGCCGTGTCTTGGCGCGCGCGCGATAGATCTTCTCGGCGGCGGCCGTGGTCAGCACGGCGCTGGTGCCATCACCAAGAGACGTTGCGATTGTAAGGCTGTGCCGTCGCCCACTCGCCGTCAGGCCGCCGGCGGTATTGATGGAGCACGGCCTCGCCAGGGCTCGCCCGGCCCCAACCCTGGAAATCGCACGCGCGCAGCGCCGTCCGCCTCGAGCACGGCCACGCGCGTGCGGCCCCGCCGATAGACCAGGTCCAGTCGAGACCGATCCCCGGCTGCGCGGCGGCCAGTGCATGGCCTGAGCACGGGCGATGATCCCTTTGCAAAGCTTGCGGGCTCCAGACCGTAAGGTAGCGCCGAACCTCGCTTTCGACCATGCTGGCGCCCTCGCCGGCCAGCACCACCTCGCCGCGCTCCATCACCGCATAGGTGTCGGCGAGCGCGCGGGCGAAGTCGAAATACTGCTCGACCAGCAGGATCGCCATCCTGCCCCTGCCCGCGCAGATAGGTGATGGCGCGGCCGATATCCTTGATGATGGAGGGCTGGATGCCTTCGGTCGGGCTCGTCGAGCACGCAGCAGCTGCGGCTGCATGACCAGCGCGCGGGCGATGGCGAGCTGCTGTTGCTGGCCGCCGGAGAGATCGCCGCCGCGCCGCGCCCAGCATGGATTTCAGCACTGGAAACAAGCTCGAACAGCTCGTCCGTAGATCTTGCGCTTGGCCGGCGGCAGGCGGGCGTAAGCCGGTCTCCGAGGTTCTCGCGCACCGTCAGCAGCGGAAAAATCTCGCGCCCTGCGGCACGTAGGCGATGCCGCGCCGCGCGCTCGCTCGTAGGCGTCGCATGCGGGTGATGTCCTGGCCGTCGAAGAGCGATGCGACCGCGGCTGACCGGCTGCAGGCCGACGATCGCCCGCAGCAGCGAGGACTTTGCCGACGCCGTTGCGGCCGAGCACGCAGGTGATCTTGCCGCGCTCCGGCCGTCACGCGAAACCTGGCGCAGCGCCTGCGCGGCACCGTAGTGCAGATCGATGTTCTCGACCGCTCAGCATTCGCCTTCACCTTACTCCGCGCACTGTCAGCAACCGCGCCGCCCGAGCCTGGCCAGCTGGGCCAAAGATCGTCGAAGGCGGGGAGGACGATCGGCGCGCGTACGCGCGCCGGGCCTGCCACCCGCCGCGCGCCTCAACGCCCCAGATACACCTCCACCACGCGCCGTATTGGCGCTCACCTCGTCGATGGTGCCTTCGGCCAGCACCGAGCCTTCGTGCAGCACCGTGACCTTGACGCCGAGCCGGCGCACGAACTCCATGTCGTGCTCGACGACGATGACCGTGTGGTCCTTGGCGATGTCCTTCAGGAGCTCGGCCGTCGTCATGGTCTCGGCATCGGTCATGCCGGCGACCGGCTCGTCGACCAGCAGCAGCTTGGGATCCTGCGCGATCAGCATGCCGATCTCGAGCCATTGCTTCTGGCCGTGCGACAGCGAGCCGGCCAGGCGCTGGCGCTGGGCCGGTGAGGCCGATGGTCTGCAGGATCTCGCCGATGCGCTCGGCCTCGTCGCCGGGCGCCAGAACAAGGTTGCGCGCGCACGCGTGCGATCGCCCTTCGAGCGCGAGCAGCACGTTGTCCTCCACCGTGTGGTTGTCGAACACGGTGGGCTTTTGGAACTTGCGGCCGATGCCGAGCTGGGCGATCGCGGCCTCGTCCTTGCGTGGTGAGGTCGATGCTGCCCTGGTCGAACAGCACCGTCGCCGCTGTCGGGCCGGGTCTTGCCGGTGACGACGTCCATCATGGTGGTCTTGCCGGCCCCGTTCGGGCCGATGATGGCGCGCATCTCGCCGGGCGCGAGATCGAGCGAGAGGTTGTTGAGCGCGCGAAAGCCGTCGAAGCTGACGGTGACGCCGTCGAGATAGAGCAGGCTGCGGCGTGACTCGTGCGCTGAGCTGTCAGATGCATGGGGCTCACTCGGCGGGCTGCAGCCGGTCGCCGGCGGGCGAGCCGTGCGTGGCGTCGCGGTTCAAGGCGTCAGGGGCTGGGCCAGCGACGGCTCTTGCCCGCCGGTTCAGTCGGGCGAGGCCAATCGGCTGCCGGCGCCGGCAACCGCGTTGGACAAGCAGGCCGAGGATGCCCTTGGGCAGGAAGATGGTGACCAGCACGAACAGGGCGCCCAGCGCGAACAGCCAGTAGGGCGCGAGCAAGCCGGTCGGTGAAGGTGGTCTTGGCGTAGTTGACGAGCACGGCGCCGAGGGCGCCGCCGACCAGCGTGCCGCGGCCGCCGACCGCCACCCAGATCACGCACCTCGATCGAGTTGGCGGGCGCGAACTCGCTCGGATTGATGATGCCGACCTGCGGCACATAGAGCGCGCCGGCGAGCGCCGCCATGCAGGCCGACAGCGTGAACACGAAGGTCTTGTAGTTCTCGACGCGGTAGCCGAGGAAGCGCGTGCGGCTTTCGGCATCGCGGCACCGCGATCAGCACCTTGCCGGCCTTCGAGCGCACGACCGCCTGGGCGATCAGGTAGCCCGGCCGCCAGCGCCAGCGCCGACAACGCAAACAGGGCGGCGCGCGCGTCTGCGCCGCCTGCACGTTGAAGCCCAGGATGTCCTTGAAGTCGGTCAGGCCGTTGTTGCCGCCGAAGCCGAAGTTGTTGCGGAAGAAGCCCAGCATCAGCGCGTAGGTCAGCGCCTGGGTGATGATCGACAGATAGACGCCCGGTGACGCGGCTGCGGAAGGCGAACCAGCCGAACACGAAGGCCAGCAGCGCCCGGCACCAGCAGCGACCATCAGCAGCGGCGTAGGGGAACCAGTTGAAGCCGTACCAGTAGACACGGCAGCTCCGTCCAGTTCAGGAACACCATGAAGTCCGGGCAGGCACCGGATGGGCATAGACGCCGCGGCGTGCCGATCTGGCGCATCAGGTACATGCCCATGGCATAGCCGCCGAGCGCGAAGAAGGCGCCCGTGCCCGAGCGAGAGGATGCCGCAATAGCCCCAGACGAGATCGAGCGATAGCGCCAGCAGCGCGTAGCACAGATACTTGCCCCACAGCGCAACCATCGATGTCGGCACGTGCAACGGCGATGCGGGCGGCAGCAGCCAGGTTGAGGCACCGGCACCAGCGATGGCAAGGCCCAGCGAGGATGGCGAGGAAGATCCGGCCGCGGCCGTCGGGCGCTTCAAGCAGCCGGCGCGTGATCATGCTTCCACCGCCCGGCCCTTCAGCGCGAACAGGCCGCGCGGACGCTTCTGGATGAACAGGATCACGATCACGAGCAGCAGGATCTTGCCGAGCACGGCGCCGGCGTAAGGCTCGAGGAACTTGTTGGCGACGCCCAGCGACAGCGCGCCGACCAGCGTGCCCCAGAGATTGCCGACGCCGCCGAACACCACCACCAGGAAGCTGTCGATGATGTAGCCCTGGCCGAGGTTGGGCGAGACGTTGTCGATCTGCGACAGCGCCACGCCGGCAAGACCGGCGATGCCGGAGCCCAGCGCGAAGGTCAGGGCGTCGATGCGGCCGGTGTTGATGGCCATCGGCGCTGGCCATGCGCCGGTTCTGGGTCACGGCGCGCATCTGCAGGCCCGAGCGTGGTAAAGCGCAAGGCCGCCAGCAGCAGCGCGAAGATGATGCCGGCGAACACGATGATCCAAAGCCGGTTCCAGGTGATCGTCAGGCCACCGAGCTCGAAGGCGCCCGACATGAAGTGCGGGGCGCCGACCTCGCGGTTGGTCGGCCCGAAGCTGAGTGCGCACGGCCTGCTGCAGGATCAGGCTGATGCCCCAGGTGGCGAGCAGCGTCTCGAGCGGGCGGCCGTAGAGGAAGCGGATGACGCCACGCTCGATGGCACATGCCCACCAGGCCGGCGACCAGGAACGCCAGAGGGAATGGCGATCGCCAGCGAATAGTCGAACAGGCCACGGCGCCTGGTGCGGATCACCTCCTGCACGACGAAGGTCGTGTAGGCGCCGAGCATCACCATCTCGCCGTGCGCCATGTTGATGACGCCCATCACGCCGAAGGTGATGGCAAGGCCAATGGCGGCCAGCAGCAGCACCGATCCCAGCGACAGGCCGTACCAGAGGTTCTGCGCCACGTTCCAGGCGGCGAGGCGGTTGTCGATGGCAACAATGGCATCGGCGACGGTGCGCCGCAGGGACGCGGACGGCTCGCCGGGAAGCGAAGCGAGCAGACCGCGCGCGTCCTGATCGCCGCGTCGGCGGATCTGCGCCACAGCCTCGAGCGTCTTCTCGCCTCCGTGGCGGCGGGCGAATAAACAGCACGGCCGCCCTGGCCTCCTCCAGCGCCCGCTTGATGCCGGCATCGGTTTCCTTGTCGATCGCCTGCGCCAGCGCCGGCAGGGCCTTGCCATCCTTGGACTTGAAGACGGCCTGCGCCGCCTCCAGGCGTTTGCCCGGATCGGCCGACAGCAGGGTGAGGCCTCCCAGGGCCGCTTCGATGCTGCGCCGGATGCGGTTGTTGATGCGCACGGGTTTCTGAGCGCCGCCGCGACGCTCGGACCGGCCTCGCCGCTGGCCGCATCGATCAGCTTGCCGGCCTTGTCGCGCACGTAGATGCGTTTGTCGTCGCCAGAACAACAGGCGCCCGTCCTGCAGCGCCTCAATCACGGTGCGCCGCCAGCGGGTTGCCGCTGACCGCGATGCCGCGCAATCGCCGCATCGGTGTCGTTGTAGGATCGCCGGCAAACTTCTCAAGCGCGCTTTCGTAGCTCTGCGCCTGAGCGCCGAGGCCTGCCAGCAGCAGCGACAGCGCCAAGCCATACGTACGACCGCCGCCCAGCGTTCGCTCACCCGCATGCTCTTAAGGTTCCCGGTAGGACAGGAGGCGGCGCCGATCCGCCGCCTCCAACGTGCTTAGGTGTGGTGCCGCCCTAGCTGCCGCACTTGTTGGTCTTGGTATTGAAGTTGCCGCACTTCTTGTCGACCCAATCGGCCGACCAGATCCTTGGAGCCTTCCAGCTCCTTCGACCAGGCATCGCCGGGGACGAGCCCGTCGGTCTTCCACACCACGTCGAACTGGCCGTCGCCCTTGCATCTCGCCGATGAACACCGGCTTGGTGATGTGGTGGTTGGGCAGCATCTTGGACGATGCCGCCGGTCAGGTTCGGCGCCTCGATGCCGGGCAAGGCGTCGATCACCTTGTCGGGATCGGTGGACTTCGCCTTCTCGACCGCCTTCACCCACATGTCGAAGCCGATGACGTGGGCTTCCATCGGGTCGTTGGTGACGCGCTTGTCGGGTTCTTGGTGAAGCGCCTTCCACTTGGCGATGAACTCATCGTTTCTCGGCGTGCTCGATCGACTGGAAGTAGTTCCAGGCGGCCAGATGGCCGACCAGCGGCTTGGTGTCGATGCCGGCGAGCTCCTCTTCGCCCACCGAGAAGGCGACGACGGGAATGTCCTTGGCCGCGATGCCCTGATTGCCGAGCTCCTTGTAGAAGGGCACGTTGGCGTCGCCGTTGATGGTGGAGACCACCGCCGTCTTCTTGCCGGCCGAGCCGAACTTCTTGATGTCGGCGACGATCGTCTGCCAGTCGGAGTGCCCGAACGGCGTGTAGTTGATCATGATGTCTTCCGGCTTCACGCCCTTGGACTTGAGGTAGGCTTCGAGGATCTTGTTGGTGGTGCGCGGATAGACGTAGTCGGTGCCGGCCAGCACCCAGCGCTTCACCTTCTCTTCCTTCATCAGGTAGTCGACGGCCGGGATCGCCTGCTGGTTCGGGCGCCGCGCCGGTGTAGAAGACGTTGCGCTCGCTCTCCTCGCCCTCGTACTGCACCGGATAGAACAGGACGCTGTTGAGCTCCTTGAACACCGGCAGCACGGACTTGCGCGACACCGAGGTCCAGCACCCGAACACCGGCGGCGACCTTCTCCTTGCTGATCAGCTCGCGCGCCTTCTCCGCGAACAGCGGCCAGTTCGAGGCGGGATCGACCACGACGGCCTCGAGCTTCTTGCCGAGCAGGCCGCCCTTCTTGTTCTGCTCGTCGATCAGCATCAGCATCACGTCCTTCAGCGTGGTCTCGCTGATCGCCATGGTGCCGGAGAGCGAGTGCAGGATGCCGACCTTGATCGTGTCCTGGGCATTGGCGCTGACGGCCAGCGGCACAGCTCGCGAGCGCGGCCACCGACGCCGCCATCGCCGTTCGTAGGATTAAGCGCTTCATGGGTTTCAAGACACCTCTGTTGACTGGTCGAGGGCTCAACCAGGCCCCCAGAGGTGGTTAAGAGCAACGAGCGTGCCGAGCCCGGAGCGGGTCTGCCGCAAGATGAGGCGATGTGGTGAGGATTTGCCGGGGGTCGGCGCGCCGGAGCCGCGCGCGGCGGCCGCTGCTGCCTATTTTATAGGCGCGTTGCTCGCGGCCCGATCAGAGCCAGGCCGCGCGCTGAGCCCAGGTGCGGCTGGGAGCCGCCGGTCAGCGCGCCGGGGCGCCGCCTCGGCCAAACGTGATTGTCGTGGAAGGCGGCGCCGCCGTAGGGGCCGGGCTGATAGGCGCTGGTCAGCGGTATTGATGCCCTCGCCGCCCTCGAACTGATCGTTGGGGGCGATGCTCTCACGATCACGACGCCACGGCCGCAGTCCCGGGAAGGCCTCGAGCGGCAGCACGATCTCGCCGCGCTCGTTGCCCATGCGCACCCGCCCCATTCGCGCGACGCCTAAGCTGCAGCCAGGTCGCTCCGGGTGCACCTTGACGCGCGGCGGGCCATGGCGGGCCCGACTGGTCGGCATCTCGTTGAAGGACGAGTTGAGGTAATCGCGCGACGGGCAGGTGGCGAGGCGGAAGGGATGCTTGGCGTCGGCCTTCTCGATCACGTCCCAGTGGTCGGGAAGCGACGGCATGCCACGCTCGACGATGCAGGCGTTAGCCCGCGGCGCCGGCACGTTTTGCCAATCGGGCTTGAAGCGGAATTTGCCGTCGGGGTAGCGAAACCGCCGATGTAGTGGGCACGTCGTCGAAGTCCGGCTGGCAGTCGATCCACTTATTCGGCTCAAGGTCCGCCAGCGTCCCCCAGCCCGATTTCTGCAAGGTCCAATCGATGATCTGGCGCGGCGATCATGGCAAAACCGGCATGCTCGGCGCCCAACCGCTTGCGCCAGCGCGACGATGACGTCGTGGTTGGAGCGGCATTCGCCCGGCGGCTCGAGCAGCTTAGGGCCCAGCATGATGTGCTGGTGGCCGCCGCCCTGGTAGATGTCGTCGTGCTCCAGGAACATGGTGGCCGGCAGCACGACATCGGCCAGCTTGGCCGTCGCCGTCATGAACTGTTCGTGCACGCACACGAACAGGTCCTCACGCGCGAAACCGCGCCTTGACCTTGCGCTGCTCGGGCGCGACCTGCACCGGGTTCATGTTCTGCACGAACAGCGCGGTGACCGGCGGCCCGTCGCCTGAGGTCGTAGCGATCGCCGGTCAGCACCGGGCCGATGCGCGATTGGTCGAGCACGCGGATGCTGGGATCGGCCACGTCCAGGCCCTCGATCAGCGCCTTGTTCCAGTGATAGATGGCGCCGTTGTTGTGGAAGCCGCCGCCACCCTCGTGCAGCCAGGCGCCGGTGACGCTTGGGATGCACAAGGCCGCGTGCATGTTGTGGGCACCGTTGCGTGAGCGGGCGAAGCCGTAGCCGAGACGGAAGTAGGTCTTTGGCGTGGTGCCGACCATGCGGGCGAAGGTCTCAATCTCGGCGACGCTGAGCCCGGTGATGGCGCTCGCCCACGCGGGCGTCCGCGACCGCAGGTGGGCCTCCAGCTCGCGCGGACAGTCGGTATACTGTTCCAGGTAAGGCCAGTTGGCATAACCGTCGCGGAACAGCACGTGCATCACGGCGCAGGCGAGCGCACCATCGGTGCCGGGACGCAGGCACAGCGCCAGGTCGGCCTGCTGCATGGTGCCGTTATGATAGATGTCGACCGCCACGATCTTGGCACCGCGCTCCTTGCGGGCGCGGGTGGCATGCGTCATCACGTTGATTTGCGTGTTGACGGGATTGGTGCCCCAAATCACGACCAGATCGGACTTTGCCATCTCGCGCGGATCGGGACCGGCGAGGCGGCCGGTGCCGGCAATGTAACCGGTCCAGGCCAAAGTCGTGCAGATGGTGGCATACATGCCCGAGTAGCGTTTGGCATGGCGCAGGCGATTGATGCCGTCACGCATGATGAGGCCCATGGTGCCGGCATAGTAATAGGGCCACACCGCCTCCGGACCATGGCGACGCTCGGCCGCAAGCAGGGCTTCGGCCGCAAGGTCGAGGGCCGCATCCCAGCCGATGCGCTCGAATTGGCCTGAGCCCTTGCCACCCTTGCGCCGCAAAGGATGCAGTGAGACGGTCGGGGTGATGGATGCGCTCGGCGTAGCGGGCGACCTTGGCGCAAACGACACCGGCCGTGTAGCTATGATCGGCCGAGCCGTGCACGCGGCCAATCCGGCTGTCGCCCAGCAGCTCGACGTCAAGCGCACACGTCGAAGGACAATCGTGCGGACAAACCGAATGGCCAATCGCAATCTTGGCTTGGGCGTTCATGGGCGTCCTTCTAAGGCGGCGATCCCAGCCCCCACGCTAAACGAGTTCGCGGCAATGGCCAAGAAAGGCCCGCGCCGAGGCAATGATCGGCAGATCGCTACCGCCCTGGTTGCCGCCGCATCGGCTCAGCCTGCCCGTGCCCCTGGCCGCGATGGTGCGTTTAAGGCTTGAAAACGTGCCCGACCAACCGAACGCCTTGGGCCGCGCGCGTCGGCGCACGCTGGCCGCGCGCGGAAGAGGTCAAGGTCTCCTCTCCGCTAACTACGCGGGACTGCGCCTGCCGGCCCCGGCGAGGATGGCGCCGAGGAAGGCTTTGCGCTCAAGCCTTGCGTTCCGCCGCGCCCCCGCCGGTCGGCGCCGGCATAAGGTTTGGCGTCGGCCGGCGGTTTTTAAGACCGTCCGAGGTGCCCACCTTTGATTGCGCGCTCATGGCAAGCCTCAAACGCGAGAGGGTCTGCACCGGCCGCGGCCTTGCCGTGCGCTAGCCGACGATGTCCTCGGCCTTGAAATTGAGGCCAATCTCGAGGTGTGCGTTCTCTGCGCTGTCGGAGCCGTGCACCGAATTGCGCTCGATGCTTTCGGCGAATTCCTTGCGAATGCTGCCCGGGGCGGCCTTGGCCGGATCGGTGGCCCCCATGACGTCGCGATATTTTTTGATCGCCTCTTCACCTTCCAGCACCTGGACCACGATGGGCCCCGACGTCATGAAGCGGACAAGGTCGGCATAGAACGGCCGTGCCTTGTGCACCTCGTAGAATTTCTCGGCCTGCTGCGCTATTCCAGCGCACCCGCTTTTGCGCAATGATGCGTAGACCCGCCTTTTCAATCAGGGCATTAATGGCGCCGGTCTGGTTGCGGGCCGTGGCATCCGGCTTGATAATCGACAAAGGTGCGCTCAATCGCCATCCGTTACTCCTGAGCGTTTTTTGGCTATTGCGGCGCGGGTTATACCTTGCAGCCGTGGCTGCGGTTCAAGCCAAGGCGCCCAAATTCCGCCGCGAAGGAGGCCGGTGCAGGCACCGGGGCGTGGCTTTGCCTTCTCTCGGCCTTCCTTCGCCGCTAACCCCTTGGGACTTCGGCGATTGACGCCGAGGATCTGTGCCCTGAAACTGGGAAAAAATGGGAAGCCTCGCCGTCCTGACGGCAAGCCGATGCTCGAATGACTGTTATGCCAGCGCCGTCGTCGCAACATCAGTGGTACTTGGCTCGCGAAGGCCAGCAGTATGGGCCGCTCACCGACCCAGAGCTCGCCAAGTTCGTGGAACTGGCCACCTACAGCCCACGGATTTGCTCTGGCGCGAGGGCTTCTCCGACTGGCGCCCGGCGCTGGTCGTGTTTCCCCAGCTGGCGGCCGGCGCAGCCGGGCGCAAAAACCGGACACCGCCGCAGGCGGGCGCCAAGTCGGTCGCCACAACGTCCATGGATGCCATGCGGCCGGGCGCGGACGCGCGGTCGATGCAGGCAAGCGCGCCTCTGCGGTCGCCGACAGCGACGATGAGCTCAAACCGCGCCGCCGCTTTTTTGGCGCGCGCTTGCTCAAGCGCCTGTTCGCCGTCGCCGTCATTCTGACCGGCGCCTGGTTTGCCTACGTCTGGCGCGCCGATCTTGGCAAGTTCATCGGTGCCCTCGGCACGGCGTCACCCACCTCCGTGATGGCCGCGACCGATCGCAACGGCGTCGACGTGCCACCGCTGCGGGGCTTCGGACTCGACGCCGCGCAGATGGACGCCAACTTCGCAGGCAACGCCCCCGTGGCGCATCCTCAAGCGCGAATTTCCCGACTGGTATAGCGAGCGCCTGAAGGAGATCGTGGCCCTCACCCAGCAGAGCAAAGACGATACCCAGATTGCCCAGCAGATGGGACGCGCTTTGGTCGCGCTTGCGCCGGCAACAAACCGACAATGCGCTTCTCGGCCAGTCTGCCGAGCTTGAAACGCATCGCCAGCACTTTTTATGACAACATCGCCGAGCTGCGCAAACAGAGTACGGAAGCCTGCTTTGCCTTCATCTCGCAGGGCGAGGCCAGCCCCGTCATTGTCGCGCTGCTGCAGGGCTCGCCACACACGGCGCGTCTGCAAACCCAGCTGGTGTCGGTGTTCGAGGCGGCCGCCGACGGGCGTCAAACTGCCCCGCGTCTACCCGAAGCCGCGCAAGACCGACTATGAGACGCTCGCCACCGCCCTGACATCAGCTTGGCTGGAGCCAAGCCGTACATGCAGCTGTTACTCCGACGAGCGTCGAGCTGGCGCGCGCGGCGCCCGACAAAATCTGCCAGCTCGTGCACGACTGGTTCGCCGCCCAGCTTGGCCTCAAGGACGCCGACACGTCCAACTGCGGCTGTTGGTCGATTCTTGCGCCCGGTGGTCGCGGGCTAGATCCCCTCCCACCCCGCCCGCTGGCGGCCGCCTTACGCGGCGCGACGCCCTCTTGCAAGCGCCCCGGCTGGATCTGATTGCTGCGTGGCCCTCGGCCGGGCACCCTCCCTTTTTCTGCCTGGACGCCACCCGTGCCATCCGACAAAACTGCATGTCTCCCGCAAAAAAGGGCGCTGCCATGAAGCTGCTGTCGAGCCTTTGTCGTCACCTTATGTCCGCAAGGTCCGGATCGCCGCCGCCATGAAAGGGTTGGCCGATCGGATCGAGATGGTCCCGATCGACACCAACGTTCCAGACAACCCCGAGATCAATCGGGCCAATCCCCGCCAAGGTTGCCGGGCCCTGCTGGTGGGCGAGCTTGCAATCTACCGACAGCCACGTCATCTGCGAATATCTCGACGGCCGGGCGCCGGCCGCGACGCTATTCCCAAAGGACCCAGCGGCGCGCATCAAAACGCTGACCCCTGGCGCCCTCGGCGATAGCATCCTCGATGCGGCCTTGCTGCTCGTCTATGAGAAGCGCTTCCGGCCGCAAGAAAAGTGGCATGAGCCCTGGCAGCAGCGCCAGCAAGGCAAGGTCGATCGCGCCCTCGCTGGGCTCGAGCTCAGCCCGCCCACCTGGGATCAGAGCCCCGACTACGGCACCTGACGCCTCGCCTGCGCCCTGGGCTATCTCGATTTTCGCCACGAGGGTAAATGGCGCACCGGCCATCCCAAAATGGTGGCCTGGCTCGACGGCTTTGCCCGGGCGGTGCCGGCCTTCGAGGCAGCCAGGCCGCAGGTCTAACCGGCCGCGCTTGCGCGGCGGCGGCGCGCCGTCCTCTTTGCCGCGGGTGCGGCGGCCAGCGCCGCGTCCTCCTTGCCGCGCGCGCTGGCGGCCGGCGCCGCGTCCTCTTTGCCGCGAGCGCCGCGGGCGGCAGCTCAACGGTGACGACCTCGCCAGCCTCAACCTTCAAGGCGAGGGCGCCGGCTTTCCGGAGCTCGGCCTGTCGGCCGAACATTTCGTAGCGCCACCCCTTCATTGCCGCCACTATCCGGGTGCCTCGACGGCGATGCGCTCGAGATCGTCGCCGTCGGCGATCAAGCGCGGCGCCACCTTTCACGTGCCGCGCAGCCCCCTGAGCAGCACGCGCAAGAGTCGAGCAGGGCCACCTTGTCGGCGGCCAGCGGCTGGCCCGAGCGCAAGGCCGGCAGGGTACTGAAGTCGCGCGCCAGTCCCCGCTTGACGGCTTCCAGGATTTCCTTGGCGCGGGCCGAGCGGGCGAAGCCTTCGCTCAAGGTTCTCAGTTCGACAGTTCGGCGGCGTTAGCCGGCGCGTGATTGGCGATGTCGAACAGGGCCTCGTCGCGCAGAATACGGTTGCGCGGCACGTCCTGAGCCTGCGCCGCCCGCTCGCGCCAGGCGGCGAGCTCGATCAGCACCGCCAAGCCCCGGCGGTTCCTGACGCGCAGCTTGAGCCTGCGCCAGGCCTCTTCGGGCGAGGTTTGATAGGTCCTCGGATCGGTCAGCTCGGCCATCTCTTCGTCGAGCCAACCCGCCCGCCCCTCCTTCTCCAGCTCGGCGCGCAGATGCCGGTAGATGTCTCTCAGATGCGTGACGTCGCCGAGCGCATAGGTCAGCTGGCGCTGGGAGAGCGGGCGCCGCGCCCAGTCGGTGAAGCGCGATGTTTTGTCGAGATCACTGCCGGTCACCTGCTTGACGAGGTTACTGTAGCTCACGGCCTTCGCCGAAGCCGCAGACCATGGCGGCAACCTGGGTGTCGAAGATCGGGTGGGGAATAAGCCTCGCCTGCGTCCAGACGATCTCGAGATCCTGCCGGGCGGCATGAAACACCTTGGTGACCCGTTCGTCCGCCATCAGCTGATAGAAGGGGCGAGATCGAGCGCATCGGCCAGGGGGTCGACGATCAGCTCCTCCCTCGGGGCTTGCCATCTGGATCAGGCACAGCTTGGGCCAGAAGGTGTGCTCGCGGATGAATTCGGTGTCCACGGCAACAAAATCGTGCTGGCGAAGGGCGCGCGCAAGCTTCGGCAAGTTCTGAGGTTGTGGACGATCGGGCGCATGAGCGCCGCCTTATAGCCCAAGCCTCGCCGATTGTCGCGCGACCCGCCGGGGCGACCCGGCCAGATCGCGCGATGCCCCGGGACCGGGCGCCGGGCCCGTTGCTTAACAGCGGGTCGGCACGCACGACGGCAAGCCCATGAAATTGACCAGTCCAGCGCACCGCCCGGCCCGCCGACTTGGCCCGCCGACTGGCCCGCTGACTTGGTCTGCCGGGACTTGGCCCGCCGACTTGCCCGCCGGAGGCTGGGTGCCGCTGACGGCTGGGGCGACTGGCAGCAAGGGCCGCTGGAGGCTGGGGCGGGGGACGAGACCTGGGCGGGTCTTCAGCGGCGCGAAAAACTCCGGCGGCCCCAGGCACCCTGCCCCCGCGTCCGACCGGCGCCAATAGCCATCATGAGCGCCCAGCCCGAGCGGCCATCCCTGCACGCCCATTCCGAGCGCCCATTCCGAGCGCCCATCCCGGCAACCCAAGGGCCGGCGCGTACCCAACCTTGACTTTGCAGACACCCCCATGTGTTTTTCCGCAGCAAACGATCCCGAACCCCTGTTACTGCAAACCCCGTTGCACAAGGCAACACGTCCCATGTCCGAAAGCAAAATTGGCGGTTCCGGAGCCCGGGCGCGTAAACCGCTATCGCTCGCACACCTGCGCCGCCCTACGCGCAGCCGACGTCGGCAACAAGGTGCGCCTGTCGGGTTGGGTGCACCGGGTGCGCGACCATGGCGGGCTGCTCTTCATCGATCTGCGCGACCACTACGGGATCACCCAGATCGTGGCGGATCCCGACAGTCCCGCCTTCAAGGTCGCCGAAAGCGTGCGCTCGGAGTGTGGTGATCCGTGTCGAGGGCAAGCGTGCGCCATCGGCCCGAAGGCACCGTCAACCCCGAGCTGCCGACCGGCGCGGTCGAGGTGTTTGCCAGCGAGATCCTGGTGCTGTCGGCCGCCAAGGAGCTGCCGGTACCGGTGTTCGGCGAGCCCGACTACCCCGAGGACCTGCGGCTGCAGCTACCGCTTCCTCGATCTGAGGCGAGAGTCGCTGCACACACAACATCATGCTGCGCAACGAGATCATTGCCTCGATCCGCCGGCGCATGCGCGCGGCCGGCTTTTTCGAGTTCCAGACCCCGATCCTCACGGCCTCGAGCCCCGAGGGGGCGCGCGACTACCTGGTGCCCTCGCGCGTGCATCCCGGGCAAGTTCTACGCCCTGCCGCAGGCGCCGCAGCAATTCAAGCAGCTGATCATGGTCGCCGGCTTCGATCGCTACTTCCAGATCGCGCCCGTGCTTCCGCGACGAAGACGCGCGCGCCGACCGCTCGCCCGGCGAGTTCTATCAGCTCGATTTGGAAATGAGCTTCGTCGAGCAGGAGGATGTGTTCGCCGCCGTCGAGCCCGTGCATGCGCGGCGTGTTCGAGGAATTCGCCAACGGCAAGCCGGTCACGGCCGCAATTCCCGCGCATCGCCTACGACGAGGCGATCGCGGAAGTACGGCACCGACAAGCCGGATCTGCGCAACCCGATTGCCATGAGCGACGTCACCCGGCATTTCCGCGGCTCGGGATTTAAGGTGTTTGCCGGCATGATCGAGCGGGATCCCAAGGCGCGCATCTGGGCCATTCCGGCGCCGGGCGGCGGCTCACGCGCCTTCTGCGACCGCATGAACGGCTGGGCGCAGCGCGAAGGCCAGCCCGGCCTCGGCTACATCTTCTGGCGCGAGGCTGAGGCCGGCGCCGGCGAGGAGGCCTCAGGGCCGATTGCCAAGAACCTCGGCCCGCAACGCAGCCAGGCCTTGCGAAAAGAGCTCGGCCTCAAGGTCGGCGATGCGGTGTTCCTTCGCCGCCGGCAATCCGGATAAGTTTTACCGCTTCGCCGGGCGAGGCCCGCAGCATGATTGGCCGCGAGCTGAAATTGATCGACGAGAACCGCTTCGAGTTCTGCTGGATCGTCGACTTCCCAATGTTTGAGTGGAACGAAGAAGACAAGAAGATCGACTTTTCCCATAATCCCTTCTCGATGCCGAACAGGGCGGACGTGGCCGCGCTGGAGGCCGCCAACTCGAACGAAGACCTCCTCAAGATCAAAGCCTATCCAGTACGACATCGTTTGCAACGGCGTAGAGCTGCAGCTCGGGCGCCATCCGCAATCACCTGCCCGACATCATGTACAAGGCCTTTGCCATCGCCGGCTACGGACCCGAGGTGCTGGAGGCCAAGTTTGGCGGCATGCTGAACGCGCTGACGCTATGGTGCTCCGCCGCACGGCGGCATCGCGCCCGGCATCGACCGTATCGTCATGCTGCTGGCAGGCGCCAGCAACCTGCGCGACGTCATCATGTTTCCGATGAACCAACAGGCGCAGGACCTGCTGATGGGGGCGCCGAGCGAGGTGAGCGCCAAGCAATTGCGCGAGCTCAACATCCGCTTGGCCTTGCCCGACCACAAGCGCTGAGGCACACAAGCACTGCGGCGCTTCTCTCTAACAGGCGAGTTGGCTAGTCCGAAGGCGCGCGGGCCGCGTCCGGCCAGCAGCCGATCGACCATGGCCAGCGCCGAGCCCAGGTAGTTGGCGGGGTCGGTCAGCTGGCGCAGTCGCAAAGCATCGAGATGCTTGGTCACCTTAGCCTCGCGCTCGAGCTCGGCCAGCAAAGGCGTACCGTTGGCGAGCGCCGAACGCGTGGCGTGCGCGACGATGTGGTGCGCCTCCTGTCGGCCGGTAGACTCGGCCAGCGCCATCATCACCGCCTCCGCGACGATGGCGCCTCCCGTCAGCTCGAGGTTGCGCCGCATGCGCTCCGGCTCGACGACCAACCCCTCCAGCATGGCGCGCGCATGCGCAAGCGCCGCGCCGGTTGCCAGGAAGGCCTCGGGCAAGGGCCAGCCATTCGAGGTGCCAGGGGCCGGTTGCCCGCTCATTATCCGCCACCATCGCATCGAGCATCAGCCCAGCATGCTGGCGCACGATCCGGGCGGCCGCGATAATCGAGCTCGCAGGCGATCGGATTGCGCTTTAGTGGCATGGTCGAAGAGGAGCCGCGCCCCTCTTCGAAGTGGTTCGGAAAGCCTCCGGCAACCTCGGTCTGCATCATCAGCATGATGTCGGTTGCGATCTTGGCCAGTGCTGCCGGCGATCAAGGCCAGCAGCGCGACGGCTTCCGCCACGCTTGTCCCTGCCCACATGCCAGGGCATGGCGGCGCTGCCGAGACCGAGCTCTCCCATCAGAGCATCGTGCACGGCGAGCCCCTTTGTCGCCCAGCGAAGCCAGCGTACCTGCCGCGCCGGGCGAACTGCCCGACCAAGAGGCGCGGCTTGATCTCTTCCAGCTGCCGGGCGATGGCGCAGAACCGCACTGAGCCACACCGCAGCCTTGTAGCCAACGGTGATCGGCAGCGCGTGCTGCAAATGCGTGCGGCCGGCCATCACCGTGCCGCGAAAAGTCTTGGCGAGTTCCGCGAGCGCGCCATCGATCGCGGCGAGGTCGCGCTCGACGATCGCCAAGGCCGCCTTGATCTGCAGCACAATGGCGGTATCCATGATGTCTTGCGTGGTCGCACCCCAGCGCAGATAGCGCCCCGCCGCGCCGCATTGCTTGGCGAGCTGGGCGACCAGTCCCGACGATGGATAGCCGACCACGTTCGTGGCCAGCCGCAACTGAGCAAGGTCGATGTCTTTGGCGCTGGCCAACCGCCTGATGCTGTCGGCGGCATCTTGCGGAATAATGCCGAGCCGGGCCTCGACCTGGGCGAGCGCCACCTCAACCTCGACATAGCGCGCCACCGTCGCCGGCTCAGAGAAAATCTCGCGCATGGCGGGCGTGAGCGAAGGTGTCGCGGAAAATTGCAGAATCAAAGACCGTCGCAGCCATCATCAGTCCTGCCCTCATTGGCGCCGCCGCCGCGGCTGGCCTGCAACGCGCCACGCAACACCCGGATCGCCAGCCCTGGGGCGCCTCCGCGCCGAGGCACGCCCTCCAGCATAGCAACGCGCCCGGCGCAGCCAGCATAGAAAAGTGCTTCGCGCGCACCCGCGCCTATTTGATCAAGGTTGGCTTGGTGAGCGGCGGGGTGCCGCGGTGGCCGCCTTCGCCTGCGGGGCAACGGCGCGCACGACGCGCGGGGCGGCGGAGCGGCCTTGCTCCACCGGCGAAACGGGCATCGGCCACGGCAGGGTGGTCGCCTCCGCGCTCGGCGCGGCCGCAGCCGGTCGTGCCGGCGTCGGCGGCGGGGCCTGTCGCGGCGCGGCGGCCGCGGCCTGGGCGGCGGGCTCTGGTCCGGCGGCCTTCGGCGGGCTCGGCGCTTGCGGCGGGTTGGCCTTGGCGGCCGCCGGCGGCGGTTTGGCTTGGGCCGCCCGATTGGCCGCGGTCAGCCGGTTGATGAGTTCCTCGGCCACGGCGCGGACGGTGACGCCGGACTCGCCTGGATATTTGGCGACATAGGACCGTTCCACGTGACTGAGCTGGGCCGCCACCTGCAGGGCGCTCGTGGCGCGGGACGGCCTTGGAAAAGCAGAGGTTGTCGGGGTTCTCCATCAGCCAGCGCTGATAGTCGGCGTCGACCGGAAGAGTAGGCGTCCTTCATGTTGACGATCACGCCCAGGTTCTCGGCAAAACCCATTTCCGGGTTCAGGCCCTTGAAGCGGCGGAACACCTCCAAGCCGCAGGTGGAGACATAGTCGGGCTTGGTCGGGGAAAGATGAAAGTCTGCCTCCCGAAGCCAAGACTCCGTCAACACCGATAGCCCCGGCGGACAGTCGATAAGCACGATGTCGAACACGCCACGTACGTGGTTCAACAGGGCACTGATGCTGCTGCGCAGCTTGCCGTGCAGGCTTTCCTTGACACCTCGCGCTCGAACAAGGTGAGTTGCATATCGCTCGGAACCAGGTAGACCGAGCGCGCCTCGTCCACATCCGAGACACCCCCACCACGAAGCGCGGCCAGTCAACGGCAACGTTGTTGAGGACGCTTGCCACCAACAGATCGACGATGGTGAGGCCATCCGACTGCAGCCGATGCAGATTGGCTCGGCGTCAGCAACATGGCGCTAATGCTCGTTTGCGCGTCGGAATCAATGATCAAAACATTCTTGCCGTAGTGCGCCGACAGCGTCTCGGCGAGCGCCAGCACCAGGGTCGATTTGCCGACCCCGCCCTTGGTATTCATTACAGCGATTGCGTTACGCATAAAAACCGCCCCCAACGCGCCAGCCGATCGCCCAGAGCTCGAGCCTACCTCATCTGCCGGGCAAATATGGCATACTCCAGGTCCATGTCGAGGTGGCGTGGCGCCAACGTCACGCGCGGCGGCGGCGGCGGCGCCCGGAGCCGGTCGGTTCGGGGTGGGCCGCCAAGGCGGCGGTGGCGGCTCGGCCCGCGCGGCGGGCCTCCTGCGGCGGCGGCTTTCGCGGGCCCAATAGTGATAGTCTGCGTTGGGCCGCAGGTCGACGGCGGCCGCCAGGCGGTTTGACATGTTGTAGAAGGCGGCCACCGCGGCGATGTCCCAGATATCGCGATCGCTGAAGCCCGCCTCGCGCAGCGCTTTGGCGATCCTGAGCCTCAATCTTGTCGGGTGCCTCCGTGAGCCGGACGGTAAAGTCCAGCATGGCTTTTTGCCGCGAAGGCAGATTGGCGGCCCGGTAATTCTGCGCGATTTGCTCGCCCACGACCGGGTCGCCAGCGCGTTGGCGCACGGCGGCCCCGTGCGAGGTGAGGCAGTAGTGGCAATGATTGACGGCGCTGACGGCGACGGCGATCATCTCGCGCTCGAGCTTGGAGAGACCGCTGTCACCCAGCATCAAGTGCGTCGGCCATCAGCACGAAGGCCTTGAGTTTGGCATTGTCGAAGGCATAAGCCTGCAACACGTTGGGCACGAAGCCCAGCTTTTCGCGGCACTTCTCGAAGTAGGCGACAAGCTCGGGCTCGAGTTCGACCGCGGGCGCCAGATCGAGCGCCATCTTTTCTTCTTTCGCCGGCATCGCTTGCGTCCTGGAGGCTGCGTCCTTAGGGCATTCACGTCGCCATCCACCTGAGCAGTGCAGCTGGGGCGTCAATGTAGGGGCATGAACGTGCGCGCTGGCCCGGCGCCACGCGAGCCAGCCCATGATTGTGAACGAATGATCATGCCGATTGTCAATCCCCAGCCAGCGGTCCACACTTCCGCCGACACCGAAATCGAGGCTGGGATTTCGCCCCATGTCGTTGCAAGCGGTAGCGGGCAAAGGTGGCGCCTTGCGGCAGATCCCTGAAGCTCTTGGGCCCCGATCCCTTGGCGGCGGCCTTTGTACCTTTGCTGCTCGGGCACAACGGCGGTGACGGCTTGGAGCCGCCACGTCTCGCCGAGCTCGCGCGGCAAGCCCTCAACTTTATCGCCAGCAAGCCGAAGGCTGAGCCCAAGGTGCGCCTGCGCAGCTCGTCCCCGGGCGATGCCAACGGGGCGATCTCGGTGCTCGAGATCAGTAACGATGACATGCCCTTTCTGGTCGACCTCGATCCTTGGCGAGTTGCAGGCACGCGGGCTTGGCGTCTGCGCTCTTTTGCACCCTATCTTCAAGACCGACCGCGACGACGCCGGTCACCTGCGCAAGATCCTAGGGCCGGGTGATCAGAATTGGAACGACGGGCATCAGGAAAGCTATATCGCCGTTCTCCTCAAGGCCCTGCCTCGCCGGCGCCGGCGCGGAAGTGGTGGCGGCGATCTCGGCGATCTTGGTCGAAGTCGGGGTTGCGGTCGGCGACTGGGGCAAGATGCGGCAGCGGCTGGAGGCGGCGATCGCCGAGTTCGACACCGTCCGCCCGCCCGTTGCCGCGGATTTGCGCGCGCCGAAGCGCTGGCCTTCTCAATTGGCTCGCCGAGGACAACTTCACCTTCCTCGGCATGCGCGAATTCGAGCTCACCGGCGACCCCGAAAGCGGCGATCTGCTCCCCGCCAAGGCAGCGGGCTTGGCGTGTTGCGCACCCCGCGGTCGAGGTATTGCGGCGCGGCAGCGAGCTCGTCGCCATGACGCCCGAGATCCGCCGCTTCTACTTCGCCCCGGCGCCGCTGATCATCACCAAGGCCAATGTCGTGGAGCCGCGTGCACCGGCGCGCGCACATGGACTATATCGGCATCAAGACCTACCATGGCGATGGCACGCTCAAAGGCGAGCTGCGCGTGGTCGGCCTCTTCACTTCGCAGGCCTACGTGCGCCCGCCAAGCGAGATTCCATTCCTGCGGCTCAAGGTGGCGCAGGTCTTGGCAGCCTCCGGCTACCCCGGCCAGTCATGCCTGCAAAGCGCTTACCAACATCCTCAGCTACCTTCCCGCGCGATGAGCTGTTCCAAATCGGGCGTGGAACGACCTGCAGGCGTGGAGCGAAGGCATCCTCGATCTCGAAACGCGGCCGCGCGTCGCCGTCTTTGCCCGCGTCGATCGCTTCGATCGCTTCGTGTCACTCATCATCCTATGTTCCGCGCGACCGCTACAATACCACGGGGGTGCGCGAACGGATCCGGCGCCTTGCCGCGGCGGCTCCACCCGCCGGTCGCGTGTCCGCCTTTTTATCCCTACTTTCCGAAGGCCCGTTGGTGCGCGTGCAATCCATCATCGGTCGTCACCGGGGCCCGGCCCCTAGCTGTCGAGCCCGCCTCGGCTCGAGCGCCGAGATCGTCGAGATTGTCCGTACCTGGCAGGACCGGCTGGCGCAGGCGCCATTGCCACGCTCGGGCCAAGCGGCGAGGACGCTCTTTGCCAAATATGGCAGCGCCTTCCCGGCGGGCTATACGGAGGCTTTCGCCGCAGCGCGCGCTCAAGGATATCGAGCGCATCGAGCGGCTGGGGCCGGCGACCGATCGCCGTCGACTTCTACCGCCCGGCGCAGCACCCGCCGGGCGCCTGCACGCCGCGGTCTATCGTTTTGGCGAGCCCATCGCCCTGTCGGAGCGCGTGCCGGTGCTGGAGAACCTGGGCTTTCGCGCCATCGACGAACGCTCCTATCACCTCAAGCCGCGATTTGCCGATGAGGTGGTCGACGTCACCCTGCACGACATGGTGTTGGAGCGGGCGGACGGCGAGCCGATCGAACTGGCGGGCCATGACAGTCGGCTCGAGGGCTGCTTTCTCGCCGTCTTGCGCGGCGAAGCCGACAACGACGGCTTCAACCGCCTGATCTTGTCGGCCGGCGCGGACTGGCGCGGAGCGTGCGCCGTACGCGCCTATTGCGCCTACCTGCGCCAGCTCGGGTCGCCCTTCCGGGTTGCGCTATCTTGCCGATACCTTGCACCGGCACGCCGGCCGTGACGCGCGATCCTGCATCGAGCATCTTCCATCTGCGTTTCGATCCTGGTCGCGGCGTCAGCCCAAGCTGAGCGCCAGGGCGGCGGCGGAGCCGATCACGCCAGCGCATCGAGCGCGCGCTGGCCAAGGTCGCCGAAGCCTCGATGAGGATCGCATCCTGCGCCAGGTCTTCAACCTGCGTCGTCGCCACGGTGCGCACCAACTTCTATCAGGCCGACGCCGAGTGGACCGGCGTTCCGAGGTGATCAGCGTTCAAGCTCGACAGCAAGCTTGTGGAGCGGCTGCCGCATCCGCGCCCGTTCCGGAGATCTGCGTCTGTACTGCCCGCGCGTGGAAGGCGTGCATCTGCGCTTCGCGCCCGATCGCGCGCGGCGGCATCCGCTGGTCGGATCGTGCGCGAGGACTTCCGCACCGAGATCCTCGGGCTGGTGAAGGCGCAGCACGGTCAAGAACGCGGTGATCGTGCCCGCCGGGGCCAAGGGCGGCTTTCTCCTCAAGCGGCTGCCGCGCAACGGCGAGCCGCGACGACGTGCAAAGAGAGGGCATTGCCGCCTACCGGCTGTTCATCTCGGCCTGCTCGACATCACCGACAATCTCGTAGGACGGCAAAGGTCGTGCCGCCGCGCCGATCGTGGTGCGCCACGACGGCGACGATCCCTATCTCGTGGTCGCCGCCGACAAGGGCACGGCGACGTTCTCCGACATCGCCAACGAGATCTCCGCCGACCACGGCTTCTGGCTGGGCGACGCCTTCGCCTCGGGCGGCTCGACGGGCTACGACCACAAGGCGATGGGCATCACGGCGCGCGGCGCCTGGGAGTGCGTCAAGCGCCACTTCCGCGAGATCGGACATCGACATCCAGACGCCAGCCGTTCACGGTGGTCGGCGTCGGCGACATGTCGGGCGACGTGTTCGGCAACGGCATGCTGCCTGTCGCACGGCGATCCAGCTCGTCGCAGCCTTCGACCACCGCGACATCTTCATCGATCCCGATCCCGATCCGGCGCTCGGCTTCGGCGAACGCAAAGCGCCTTTTGCGCTGCCGCGCTCGAGCTGGCAGGACTATGACCGCAGCAAGATCTCCAGGGGCGGCGGCGTCTTTGCGCTCTCCGCCAAATCGATTCTGATTAGCCCCGAAATAGGCACCGTGCTGGGCGGCGTAGCCACCGCCGCGCCGCCCCCCAACGGGTGATGCACGCCCTCGCTTAAAAGCAAGGCGGATCGTCCTGTGGTTCGGCGGCATCGGCACCTATGTGCGCGCCACGGGCGAGCCCGATCAGAGGTCGGCGTCGCGCCAAGCTGAGCGCCGACTCAGATGCGCCAGAACTCAGCGTCTTCGACGCGATCGTCCGGCTTCGGTACGGCTCGTGTCACTTCGCCACGAATGGCGAGCCTCGGCTGAGCGGCGCGGGATTTGGACGGGCGTCGCGCGGAAGGACGGGATGGGGAAGGCAACCGGCAAGTCAGTCTATGCCGACGACCTTGCGTTCCCCGGCATGTTGTATGGACGCTTTGATCGGTCGCGGGCGACGATCCCGCTTGCGGCTACGGCCGCGTGCGCGCGATCCGGCGGAACTTCGACGCCGCAGGCTTCACAGTCGTCGACCGCTCGCGACATTCCCGGCAAGAACGTCGTCGCGCTGATCGAGGACGACCAGCCGTGCCTCGTCGGAGAGCGAGTCCGGCACTTCGCCGAGCCGATCCTGCTGCTCGCGCACGCGGATCGTGAGCGCCTGCTCGCGCCGACGTGCGAGATCGACTACCGAGCGGCGGCGTCCGTGCTACGATCCCGAGCGCGTCCGACGATCGTGTTCAAGACGCTCACTGATCCAGAAGGGCGATCGGACGCGCAGGATCGCGCGATGGCCGACGTCGTCGTCGAGGGCGACCTACGCGCACGGGGCGCCAGGAGCACGCTGTACATCGAGGCCTAACGGCGTCGATTGCCGTCGCCGGAGAACGGCGGGCATCGCCGTGTACGGCTCGATGCAGTGTCCGTTCTACGTGCACACAAGGCGCTCGTCGCGTCTGCTGGGCGACGCCGGCAACGCGTGCGCGTCGTGCAGACCGAGACGGGCGGCGGCTTCGGCGGCAAGGAAGAGTATCCGTCGATGCATCGCCGGGCACGCGGCGCTGCTCGCGCTCAAGTCGAGGCGCCCGGTCAAGATCGTCTACGACCGCGTCGAGGACATGGTCGCCACGACCAAGCGTCATCCGTCGATCGTGCGGCACCGCACCGGGGTGACGCGCGACGGCCGGCTCACCGCGATGGACGTCGACGGTGCTCATGGACGGCGGCGCGTACGTCACGCTCAGCGCCGGTCGGTGCTGTCGCGCGGCGGCGATCCACGCGGCGGGCCCGTACCGCTGCGATCACACGCGCATCGCACGGCCGCGCGATGATGACCAACACGCCGCCCAACGGCGCGTTCCGCGGACTTCGGCGCGCCGCAGACGCAGTTCGCCGTCGAGGTGCACATGGACCGCATCGCCGAGGCGCTGGGCCTGGACTCCGGTGCGCCTGCGCGAGATGAACGCGCTGCGCCCCGGCGACACGACCGCCACCGGCCAGACGCTGCGGCAACGACTGCAGCGCGCTCGAGGTGCTGCGTCGGGCCGTCGTGAGCGTCCGGCTATGCCGAGAAGCGCGCGGCGCTGACCGGGGCCAACCGCGGCATCGGCCTCGCGCTCTTCTTCCACGGCTCCGGATTCACCGGCAGCGGCGAGGTGCAAGCTCGCGTCGAAGGCCGCGCTCGAGCTCACCGAGCGCGGGCGCGCGGTGCTCGCGTCGAGCACCGAGATCGGCCAGGGCACCCGCACGATGCACGCGCAGATCGTCGCCGACGCGCTCGGGCGTTCCCTACGAGGCGGTCGAAGTGGCGCAGCCGGACACCGGCGTCGTGCCCGACAGCGGGCCGACGGTCGCGTCGCGCACCTGCATGGTGGTGGGCAGGATCCTGCGAGCGCGTGCGCCGAGGAGATGCGCGAGCGCATCGGCGACTGCGTCGCCGGCGCGAGTACTTCGCGCAGCACGGCCCGCTCGCGATCGACGAGCAGTACGAGCAGCCCGACTGGATCCACTGGGACGACGTGACGCTACCGCGGCGACGCCTACGCCACCTACGGCGTGGGGGTGCGACGTGGCCGAGGTGGAGATCGGACCGCGACACGCTGCGAGGTGCGGCCGATCGCGCATCACGGCGGTCGCGGACGTCGGCAAGGCGATCCACCCGGCGCTGGCGCGCGGGCCAGATCGAGGGCGGCACCGCGCAGGGCATCGGCTACGCGCTCATCGAGCACGTGGTGATGCGCGACGGCGCGCATGGCCAACGGCACAGCTCACCAACTACATGATTCCGACGACGCTCGACACGCCGACGATCGACGTGGTGCATGCTGGAGAATCCGTACCCCGACGGACCGTTCGGCGCGAAGGGACTCGGCGAGCTGCCGATCGACGGGCCCGCGCCGGCGATCGTGAACGCGCATCCGGCACCTCGGCATCGACGTGCGCGAGATTCCGCCCTGCCCGAAGCACGCGGAAAGAACTACGAACGCCTCCGTGCTCAATTCCCACAGCATGCACTTCACGCTGAACGGTCGGACGGTCGACGTCGCCAGCGCACGCCGATGAAGCGGCTGCTCGACGTGCTGCGCGAGGACTGCGAGCCTCACCGGGCACCGAAGGAGGGCTGCGGCGAAGGCGAGTGCGGCGCGTGCACCGTGCTGCGTCGACGGCGAGCCGGTCGTCTCGTGCCTCGTGCCGCTTCGCGCAGGTCGAGGGCGCTGAGGTCGCACACGATCGAGGGCGCGCGGCGACGCCATCCGCTGCAGCGCGCACTTCATGAGACGAAGCGGGCGCGCAGTGCGGCATCTGCACGCCGGGGATGATCGCTGGCCGCCGTGGCGCTCGGCCCGGAATCCGACGCTCGAGCGCAGATGCAGCGTGGCGCTCGCCGGGAATCTCGTGCCGCTGCACGGGCTACGAGGCGATCTATCGCGCCATCTGCGCAGCGCAGCGGGTGCCGGTGATGCCGTGGCGTGGAGTCGATCGCGTGAGAACCGCCGTCTCGAGCTCGAGCTGCGCCGGCGTCGTCGGATCCGCGAAGCGCTGCGCATGATGCGCGACGAGGAGCCGCTTACGTCCCGTCGGCCGGCTGCGACCGACCTCTACGTCGCGCTGAACTTCGGCACGCTCGCCGCACGCGCGGTTCCTCGATCCTCTGGCGGCTCGACGCGTTGCGCGCGATCGCAGATGCGCGGCGACGTGCCTGCGCATCGGCGCGCTCGGCGACGTACACGAACATCATCCGCTCGCCGCTCGTGCGGCAGCGCGCACTGCCCATGCTCGTCGACGCCGCCCGCCAGATCGGCGGCGGTGCAGATCCAGAACCGCGGCACGCTCGGCGGCAACATCGCCAACGGCTCGCCGGCGGGCGATTCGCTGCCCGTGCTCGCGGCGGCCGATGCGCGATCGGTCGTGCTGCGCAGCGTCGATGCGGCAGCGCACGGATCCCGTTCATGCAAGCTTCTATACCGGGCTACCGCGCCAGTCGGTCATGCGTCCCGACGAGTTGATCGTCGCCGTCGAGATCCGCGCCGTGCGCAGGGCACGCCAGTGGTTCCGGAAGGTCGGGACGCGCGCAGCGCAGGCGATCTCGAAGGTCGTGATCGCTACGGTACGGGGGTGGTCTCCGCGCGTGGCGTTAGGCTCCATGGGACCGGTGGTCGTGCGTGCTCTCGCATGACGGGCAGGCACTGCCGCGGGGCGGGGATCGATGCCGCGATCGCGGCGCTCAGACGGAATCACACCGATCGACGTTACCGGTCGACGGCCGATTATCGGCGGGTCGTGGCCGGGAACCTCCTTCGCCAGTTCTGGATGCAGCCGACCGGCTGACCGCAGTGGCCGCCTAACGGGTTGTGGGCGGGCAGCGCACCCACGCCCGCCGGCGATAGGCGGAAAACAACAAGCATATCCGAACTCGCACTTCAGGCGCAACAGCTCGGCAACCTGCTCCTCGGCCTCGATCCCCTCGGCGACCGTCGCAGACGCATCGCGACTTGCCGAGGGCCAGCGACGTGGGCGACGCTCACCCCCCGCCGCCAGTCCTGCCCGCGCGGTCGAAATGAACGCCGCCACGTGGAGGAGATTTTCAGAATGTCGACCGGATTCCGCTGGCAACCTGGCGTGCAGCGCTGCGTGACGAAACGCAAAATCATCGATGGCGTTCGAACGCCAGAG
>ERZ1370068.9508-contig-8282_pt1 | contig 31595 bp, 50 predicted proteins | sample MGYA00561227_ERZ1370068 | MGnify/ENA primary metagenome ERZ1370068 (study PRJEB38410, sample SAMEA6850437) | metagenome | study: Metagenomic assessment of the ecological functions of the soil: analysis of the soil microbiota associated with the...
TAGTTACGTATTGCTACGAGTCTCCGAATATCAGTCTAGGCTATCAAGTACGAGATCTGCTTGTTTTTGTCGGAACTTGGTAGGTATGTCGCTTTGTATCAGCATTGTGCCGTGTGGGTCTTCGTAGAGTTCAAGTCTTACTTTCTGGCGGCGCTTAAGGTTGACAACTATGGGTCCGATACGTAAATTCAAGAACCTCTTTGCTGGGAGGTCGTCCAATGGTAGGACTCCAGTCTCTGGATCCGGCTATCGGGGTTCGAGTCCCTCGCGTCCCAGCCAAAAACGTTCTCAAATACTCATTGGTCATTTTCCTTCGCTCATTTTCCATTTGTCATTTAGTTAAAGTTTGAGCTCCCTAGCGGATGGTTGACGGACGCTGCAAGTCTAGTTCGCAGCCAAACACCAGTATCTGTCGGCACACGGCGGTGCTTGTCGCACAGAGCGCAGTGTCGGGAGTGACGTCATTGCCGCGTCCTCAAGAGACCGAGCCAAATTACCAAATGAGAAATGGCAAATGACCAATGACAAATCGTTCCCATTCGCCAGGCCAAGAGTTTATTGCGATCCGCGAACCTTTCCCGAGCCAACTGAATCAAATGCCCGAACATCTCTCCCGCTTGCAAAAGCATTCAAGTATTGCTAAACCTCGTCAACGAAACGCCCCTGGGAGAAGTATGATGAAAAAAATATTCCGAGTCTTACTCGCCACCGCGCTTCTGGCTTCATTTGTTATTCCCACTCTTGCTGACACCATCAAGCTAAAAGACGGCAGCGTGCTTCGTGGCCAGGTTATTGGCTTCAAGGATCAGCAATTCACAATTTTGATCGGTGGAAACTCTAAAGGTCGACGCGGTCAAACGACAGTTTATGTCGAAGACGTCAGAATCAATTGAGTTTGATGCAATCCCAGGGATCCGGAACCACTCAAGACCGAAGACACCAGTGCCCAAAACAACGGGCCGTCGACCATGTCGCAGCCAACCCGCTCGACGCCCAACACACAGTCTGGGCCGATCGGGTCAAACACGCGGACAAACGATTCTGAGCAGACCAGCGCCGCCGCACCAAGGTTCTTCACGATCAAGGTCAGTGTCAGGGCGGACAATGCCAACAATGGCTGGACAAACACCGGTCTGGTCGTACGCAAAGGACAGCGCCTCAAGATCACTGCGTCCGGTCGCGTTTCGCTCGGAGGAAAGACATTTTCAACTCCCGCGGGAGTGAGCCTAATCCCTGATAAGGACGTGCTGATGCGCAATGAAGCGACCGGGGCATTAATCGCCGTAATTGGAGATGACAACGACGATTTCTCCTGATCGGGCCGCGGCGCGACTTTGTTGCTCAGCGTGATGGGGTTCTCTTCCTGGGTGTAAATGAAGGTGACTTGGCGGATAATGCAGGCACTTTCGATATTGTGATTGAGGCAGAAGCTGGTAACGGAGCGGTTCGCCCCTAGTAAACGCTGATTCGCCGACCAGCATCAGACCGTTCAAGCGACAGGTTTTGATTTGTCCGATATGCTTTAGCGTGTCGCAGGTCTTATCGCAATCTTAGCTAAAGCATATCGGAGCACACCTCCGGAGTTCCCAACTATGAAATACTATCGATCTTATCCATATCTTTGTCTCGGTTCTTGTCGCTCTACTTTTGTCGGGCAGCAAACACCACAATTTGTTCGCTCACAATCGCGTCGCCAACCGCCGACCTCAAACCGGAGAAGAAAAATCAAGAGACCGATGGAAACCAAGGAGGGCGAAAAGAAAGCAGAACGAACCTGCTTCCGCCCGACATTGTGCCGACCAAACCGCAGGACATCGATAGACCTGGCCATCACCACGCCAGGTAGTGAACGTTGATGCGGTCGTTCTATCACAAGAAGAAGTGGCCAAATTGTCACCGGTCTGAAGAAACCAAACTTCGCCATCCTCGTTGACGGTGTCCAGCAAACCATCACCAACTTCTCAACTCCAGGAAGCTCCGATAACGGTTGCGATGGTGCTTGAATACAGCAAGTGGACGGAGGAGCTTGGTCTTTATGGTAACGGCGGGTACGAACCGGTGTGTATGAAGTGATTCGTCCGGCCGCGACGTTTCTTTCGCAGTTCATCAAACCGCCCGACGACTATGTAACAGTAGTAGGCTTTCGATATCCGCCCCGACACCGCTGACCGACTTCACAAACGATCCCGCTCGAATTAACGCTGTCGTCAATCTCGCCACTAAGAAATCAGCCGGCATTCTCGTGAAACCAACTTATTCGACGCTCTGAAGTTCGTGCTCGTTGGTGGTCGGAGGCGATTCCGTTGTGCTCCCGAAGAGATTCAAAGAGTTCTAAGTCTGACTATTCCGGGTTGGTTTCGTGCAAGGATCGTCGTCGCGCGATGTGATTCTGATTGCCTCCGGTATTGATACGCTTTAGCAGGATCAACTATGGCGATGCGCGCAAGGTTCTCCAGAACTCAGGTATTCCCGCCATTACATCATTGGTAACAGCCAACACTCTTCAAGAAGAAGTATGGCGACACGTTGGGAGCGACGGATGGGTTGCTGGGACAGCCTGGACGAATCGACCTTCCTACAAGCGGAGAACGCTCTCTTAACACATTCGCCAAGGAAACTGGTGGAGCGTACTTCCCGTTACGTTCCCAGGTGAAGAGCCAGAAAGTGATCGCCAGCATTCAACGCTTTTGAGAAGTCAATACAGCCTGGGCTTCAATCCGGGAGGAAGCGCAGGATGGTAAACAGCGGCACAAGATTACCGTGAGAGCTGATGCCGATGGTGACGGCACCTACGACGACAAAGAATTCCGTGATCCAGGCCCGTCAGTTCTACAACTCACCGAAGCCGGGAACAGCGTCCGGCGAAGCAGGGCGGGCAGTAGGCAGGAGCACTAGGCAGAAGGCAGGAAGTAGGAGCAGCGAAGTGGCCTCATGAATTGAAGGGCAGCGAACACTCGCTGCCCTTTGCTCGCGTTCCTCGGGTTCATGCCGTTGGAATACTATGCACTACCGAGTTTTGAACGCTGCCCCTGCCTGCTGCTCCTGCCTGCTGCCTCCTGCTCCTGTCTTTCTACGCACCGTATACGCGCAATCGAAACTCATCATTGAAACGCCACGATCTCGGCTTTGCGGTTTGAGAATCGGCGGGACTCGCTTAGCAGTTGCGGCAATCCACAGAAGCGTGAGTTTCAAGCCATAGGCTGGACTCTTGAGCATTGCAGCAAGCTGAGGATTCAGCTGTTGAGGAATACCGTAACAGAAGTGCCTTCTGCGCCACCGGTGAAAACCAAGACTGCGCCTTGCATTAACAAACTCCAATGAGTGATCAAAGATGTGCACCCGGCTTGGTTGATCACGCTAACGACATATCGCGGTGAGCCAGCATGTTCGTCAGTGCTTCGGTCACGACAACCACGATGATAGTTGGCGCGGGCTGGTAACCCGGATTGGTCAATGTCTTCTGATATGCCTCTCGGCCTTGCGTCGTGCAAATCACAATAGCGAACGATGAAGCGCGACAGTCCTTCGTAAAGACTGATCAGGTTCCCAGTCAGTTTCACTTTTTCAATTACTGGTGATTGCAAAGAGTCGCCCGAAAACCGGTCGCAAAGACAGCGGCTCGTGGCAGTAAGTCCGCAACATCGTTCATCACGCCCGAAGAGAAGCAACCCCGCCACCGTCGGCGCCACTTCATTACCATTGCTAGTTGCCAGTAGAAGATCGCGTTCCAGAACTTCAGTCGTCGGATATACCAACGGCGCTCGCTTCTTCAAAAGCACCTACCCTCAAATTCGCGCAGGTAGCTCCAGAGGTGTGCCTCGTCGATGTCGATGATGGTGGCGCCGAGGGCTGGAATGCCTTCATAGCGAATGGGCCGCGACTCATCCAGCAACGCCGACAATTCTTCGCGTGAGGCCTCTCGTTTTTCCGCGCCGATTCGAAGATAGAAGCGCCCATCTCGAGTTCGATAGCGGCCGTCGCTTTCTTCTACATCGAGCGCAACAATGCGTCGGCCGTTGTCCAACGCAACTCGATCGACATAAGGTACAGAGCGGCGGCTGAATATCTTCGCGGCAAATTCTGACCAACTCCTCTTGTACGCCTTCAGGGTCGTCAACTCCTCTCAACCCGCAACTGGTCATTAACACCAAAAACGATCACGCCACCGCCCGTGTTTGCCAGAGCGACAATCTCCTGCGCGATCTTTTCAGTGTTGGAAAGCTTGACCTTCAGTTCGAGAAACGTGTCCTCGCCGCCTCTAACGAGCCGGAGAAGTTCTGTTCTTGAAGTTTGCGGCGCTGGGGTTGAGAGCGATATATTCCTGGAAGGAACGCTCCGTGGTCGGTTCGTGACGCTGGTTGCTGCGAAATCTTCTGCGAGCCATTTGTGTATTGACGGGGCTCTTGAGTATTGGCGTCTGACGGTGCCACCTCAACCCGCCCGGATGCGAGCCGAACTCTGCATCTCTGGAGTTTCAGAAACTTGAACACGACGAGTGTAGCACAAGGGTGAGAGACGCCTCAGTGGATTGAACAAGCTGGGAAGGGTCAGTTGCTCATTGGACGCCTTCAGTAGGTCGAACAAGCTGGGAAGGGGGCAGCGGCAAGTTTGGCGACGTTGCCACTTTGATCCCGGAGCGTGACCCCGCTGAGTCGCATCTCTATGAAAGTCTTAGCTGGTACAAGTGACATCTGCGGTCAGCGGGAGCGCGCTTCACTGAATCACTAGTAGCTGCGAGGATCGAATTGCGGTGTCTGCAGGCTTCTCAGCTTGTTCGACTACTAAGGCGTCCATTGGAAGCTGACGCACTTCCCAGCTTGTTCAATCCACCGAGCCGTCCCGCCGTTACCGTCTCCTTAGTCACTCGGTTCCTTCACCGGCTCAAGTATCTCGATTTCCTTTCGCGCAAGGGCACGACCCTGAAAATTGACGATCAGGAAGTAGAACAGAACAGTGAAAGCGGCGCATGCTCCTAACACCGCAAACTCGACGTACAAGCTCTGCCAGTAATACCCGGCCAGGGTCGCGGCCATCGGCGGAATGGTCATCAGCAAGCAATAACGGAATCAACAACAGACCGGCCGAATCCGGAAACATTCATTCGCTTGCCGAACTGCATGCGCTTGGGAAAACTAACCGAAAACCAGTTTCCGATCGACGGCACAGAGTGACGCAAAAACAACAAAGCTGAGTCCCGCAAACAGCAGTGTTTGAGGCGAAAGATCACGAAACACAATGCCGTTGATTATTAACAGAGCCGTCGAAAATATCGCTGCGACTGTAGTGACCGCGAAGTTCTTGCCGATTAGGATCTTTGCTACGGTCAATGGGCGACAGGATCAATGTACGCATCCCGCCTTCTTCAAACGCAAAGAGATTGCACGAAAGGCCGGCGAGCAATAGGAAAGACGTACAAGACTCCACCAGTCGCCATCCATGGAGCTCCATAAATCCAAAACTGTTTGGCCGCTTGCAGTCCACCCGATCGCATGCCTGTCCGAACACGTTGCGTTTGCACAACGCGAATCACGATCAAGATGAGTGGCATGAATGCCAACATGCGCAATTGAGCATTACGCATTGCGTAGCGAAGTTCCTTCTCAATCACGGCTGACAATTGGCCGGAGACGAGTGGCAACTGCCATCCGCCATAAGCCGGAGTTTCAGCCTTTGTAGTAACAACCTTTCGCCGTCGATGCACCTCCCAAACCCAAAGCCGAACGACGCGCAATGCGATAGCTTAGAAACACCAGAAGCTACGGTGTACGCAGATAGCATCGCGAGTGACAGTAAATAGCCAAAACGCATCGCCGCTTCCCGCCAGCATGTTCGCCGCAGCTCCGGGGGAGTCCAACGCAGGGAGCGGAACGAATCAGCATGCTTCAACAATAGTGGACCAAGTTGACCCGCGAGGGCTCCTCCGATTCCCGCTATTGCCCCGACCAGGGCTACTATCGTTTCACCTCGCGCCCGCTTTCTCCTAACCAGCGAACCAATAGTCGTCGTCAGCCACTTTGACAAAGCGACTCCGAAAACAATTGTCGGAAATCCTGCGAGCAGCGCCTTACCTAGATTTCCTGATCCCAGTCCTGCACCCAGACTCATCGCGACGATCGCAGGTATCGCAAAAACGGATTGGATCGCTGTGGATCTCGCTCAGAAAATCGATGGCAAACAGCTTCCGCAAACTGATGGGATACATCAGCATTCTTCCGGCGTCGAACTGTTTCCCACCTCCGATGCTGAGTGGCACCGTGGCCCACATCAAATAGATAAACGCGAGTATCGAAAAGAAAATGAATTCAGTCGACTGAATCGGAAAACCTTCGCGGAAGCTCCCGTCGAAATGCCTCTGTCATAGCGCCGGGCTTGCTTAGAAAGTAGGAAGCGAAACCTAATCCAATGGCTACGCCCAAAGCCATCAGCCAGACCGATAGCCATTCCAAAGATCGACGCCGCCTGGCTCACAACCGCCTTCCGACGAGCGAAGAGAGTTCCGCAAGAGTTTCCGCTTTAGCCAAAGAGAGTTAGTAGTTGAGACATTGTCCGATATGCTTTAGCTTGTCGTGTAGTAGCCGTGCTCAACGTCTTGCCAGCGCTTTAGTGAGTCATTAATCAATGGGACCGATAAGTCTAACCTCGACTTGTCAGCGCGATGACAGCTTTATCGCCAACGATGATCGTCACGTCACCACTTCAACATGTCGAGCCCGATTTGCCGATGGCATCGACAAGACAGACGCATATCGGACATTCGAATGCTCCAAAACGCTTCACGTCTCACTCGGCTCCAACCTCGGTGATCGCGCCGGGTATCTTCTGCTTGCTGCGTCAGCGGAATGTTTGCTGCCGGACTCGACGTCATCCGCCTCTCGAGCATCTACGAAACTCAACCAGTCGAGTACACAAACCAACCGACCTTTCTAAACATGGTGGCGGAATTGAGAGGAACAACCTTGCCACCACCTGAACAAATGCTCGCCAGGATGCTGCGGATAGAGTTTGCCCTCGGAAGAATTCGCGACGTTCATATGGGCCCTCGAACAATCGATCTTGATCTGCTTATCTACAGAGACGAGCGGCGAGACACTGAGTTTCTCAGGCTCCCTCATCCACGAATGCATCTGCGCCGCTTTGTACTGGAGCCACTTAACGAGCTAGTCCCGACACTCGAACATCCGGTTCTGAAACAAACGCATTGGCGACTTACTCGAAAGCTCCGAGGATTTGTCGGCGAGTCAATCTTTGAAACCAAATCATTCCTCGCTGTGACAGCTATGCGGTAGTCGCCTTTTCCCGTTCCGCCGTTTGCCGTTATAATACGCGCACTTGTTATCACTCCTTGGACATCGCAAACCTTTCCGTCGTCCTGACAATACAGTGGTCAATCACCCGTCGTGTAAAGAGAGCTGAGATATGCCTTATCTGAAGCCTGAACGGCCTGAAAAGGTCAGTGCTCCGTCGTTGCGTTCAAGCAAACAAAGAGGGGAACGCCTGGTTTGTCTAACGGCTTACGATTACCCGACGGCACGCATCGTCGATGAAGCCGGGATCGACATAATCCTGGTTGGCGATAGTTTGGGAAATGTGGTCCTTGGCTACGGCAACACCGTTCCGGTCACGCTCGATGAGATTTTGATCCACCTGAAGGCAGTGCGACGTGCCGTTCAACGTGCCTTGCTTGTGGCCGACATGCCATACGGTACATTTCACACGGGCGACGATGATGCCGTTAGAAACGCCCTGCGACTGGTCAAGGAAGGCGGCGCAGAAGCGATTAAGTTGGAAGGCGGTCACAAGCGCGTCCACCTCGTTAAGCGACTGGTCGATGAGGAAATTAGCGTGATGGGCCATATCGGTCTAACCCCGCAGTCGATCAACCAACTCGGTGCGTATCGAGTCAGGGAAAACCGCCGCCACGGCCCGACAACTGAGTGGACGACGCGAAGGCTCTCGAAGACGCCGGAGCATTTGCAATCGTGTTGAGGTTGTCCCGCGCGAGATCGCGAAGTTGATCACTGAGACCGTCAGCATTCCTACGATCGGTATTGGAGCTGGTGTCCACTGTGATATCCAGGTTTTGGTGATACACGACATGCTCGGTCTGTCATTTCGGCAAGCAAGCTCGCTTCGTTCGCCCGTACGCGAACCTCCGTGATGTGATGACCGATGCCGTAACAAAATACGCCGACGATGTAAGGAACGGCACCTACCCGTCCAATGACGAATCTTACGCACTCCCCGCTGAAGCTGCGGAAGAGCTGAGACATCAAAACGCCCGCAAAGGACTTGAAGACTCAGAAGTCCTAGATCCGATTCCAACTATGGAAATCATCAACCGTCGCCAGCGCATGAGTTCCGTCGCGCGCAAAATCCGCCGCGAGCAGGATCGAACCATCGGACTCGTACCCACGATGGGCGCGCTGCACGAAGGGCACTTGAGTTTGGTGCGTGAAGCGAGAAGGATGTGCGACATCGTCGTCGTTTCAGTCTTCGTCAACCCAGCTCAGTTTGGCCCGGGTGAGGATTTCGAAAAGTATCCACGGAATCTGACCAACGACACCGCACTTCTGACGGATTACAACGTCGACTACATATTCGCGCCGACTGTTGATGAAATGTATCCGAAAGGTTTTGGCAGTTACGTAAACGTCGAAGGATCTGTCGGATCAGTTGGAAGGCGCTTCAAGACCTGGGCATTTTCGTGGAGTGGCGACGGTCGTAACTGGTTCTGCTAAACACAATTCGTCCTGACTTTGCATTCTTCGGACAAAAGGACGCGCAACAGGCCTTGATCATCCGACGGCTTGTCAAAGACCTCGCGTTTGATACTGAGATAGTCATTCTGCCCACCGTGCGTGAAGACTCCGGCCTCGCGATCTCGTCGCGCAATCTCTATCTGACGCCAGACGAACAAGCGTCAGCGACAGTTATTCATCAGGCGTTGACGCGTGCAAAGACAGCGTACAAGGAAGGTGAACGAAGCGCGGGTCGACTCGAGATTCTCGTGCGTTCGACGATTGAGCTGGAGCCGCGCGCCCGTGTCGACTACGTTAATGTTGTCGACGCTGAGACACTCGAGCATCTCGACAGGCTTGATGAACGACCAATCCTGATTGCAGTGGCTGCCTACGTTGGCAAGACCCGCCTCATCGACAATACGATTCTCAACAAAGTGAAGAAAAAAGAGACAGGCTCGCTGAAGGGGTGAATGTCCGATATGCTTTAGCTTGTCGTCGTCTTCGCTCTCTCCGACCACAATCACAGAATGACTGCCTTCAAGGTATGCTTTTGCCGGACAACGACAAGCTAAAGCATATCGGACAATTCCTGCACTTCCCCTATAATCTGATTTAGTAATGAAGCAGAAGACTCACATCACATTCAGTCTCAATGGCGAACAAACCGAAGTCGCTTTTGCTCCACACAAGACTTTGCTTGAAGTCTTGCGAGAAGATCTAAATCTCACCGGGACAAAGCACGGTTGTGAGCTAGGTGAGTGCGGAACTTGTGCGGTCCTGGTTGATGGTCGTTCGATCTTGTCGTGTTTGATGCTGGGCCTGGAAGCTGAAGGCCGTGAAGTGAAGTCGATTGAAGGGATGGCAGACGGCGCTGAGCTACACCCTCTGCAAAAACATTCGCGGACCTGGGTGCCGCACAGTGTGGTTATTGTTCTCCCGGATTTCTGTTAGTCGCTGAAGAGTTGTTGAAAAAGAATCCGAGTCCATCGCGACCTGAGATCCAGGAAGCATTATCGGGAAATCTTTGTCGGTGCACCGGGTACATCAAGATTTACGAAGCGGTTGAATTGGCTAGCGGCAAGAATGCGCGGTGAAGAGTACTGAACTGCCGCGGGAGAGTGTTTACGGTTACGAATGAAAAAAGATGGAACATCGCTGAACGTCGTCGGAAAGCCTTTCCGCAAAGTCGATGCGCGATGCGAAAGTGCGTCGGTCAAACCAAGTTCGCCGACGACATCGTTCTGCCACGCATGCTCTTCTGTAAGATCCTTCGTAGTCATCTTCCACACGCCCTGATCAAAAACATCGATGCCTCAAAAGCGTTAGCGCTTACCCGGTGTCTTTGCTGTCAGTAACCGGTAAAGACCTGCCAATCTCATACGGCATACTCCCTGGTCAGCCAGGACGAACACGCCCTCTGCATCGACAAGGTTCGCTTCATTGGCGATCCAGTTGCGGCAGTTGCTGCGATTGACGAGGACGTCGCCTTCGACGCGATGAACTTGATCGAAGTTGAATACGAACCGCTTAACACGATCTCCTCAATTGAAGAAGCCGTGATGATCGAGGAGCCGCGGATTCATGAATATGGCGACGTCGGAAACATTCACAAGAAAGGTCTCATTGAATTCGGCGACGTCGAAGAAGGCTTTGCTGAAGCAGATCTTGTTCGCGAAGACATCGTTCTTCTACGAAGGCAACACGCATCTGCCGATGGAACAACATGCGGCCGTCGCCCACTTCGACGCTGATAAGAAGATCACGCTTGTGGAGTTCAACTCAAACTCCGCACTACGTTCATCGTGCGCTCGCTAAAGTTCTTGGCTTAGCTGCCAGTCACATTCGTGTCATCGCAACTCCAAACGGTGGCGGCTTCGGCGGCAAGAGTGATCCATTCAACCACGAAGTTGTCGTCTGCAAACTTGCGATGATCACTGGCCGGCCAGTGAAGGTAACTTTGACGTCGTGAAGAAGTCTTCTACTGTCATCGCGGTCGTCATCCCGTTCTGATGAAAGTCAAAACAGGAGTGAAGAAAGATGGCGCGATCACGGGAATGCACTTTCAGATCGTTCCTCGACGGCGGCGCATACGGAAGCTATGGCGTCGCAAGCACGTTCTACACCGGAGCGCTGCAAACAGTTACTTACAATGTGCCGCGTTACAAGTTTCAGGGCACTGCGTGCGTTTACAAACAAGCCGCCGTGCGGACCCAAGCGTGGACACGGAACACCGCAACCACGTTTCGGTCTGGAAGTTCAGCTCGACAAGATCGCCGAGCAATTGAAACTCGATCCCGCAGCAATCAGACGAAACCACCTGGCCCCGGCAAATTCACTAACAGCGAACTACCTGCGGATCGGCAGCATGGGTTTGGGCACGTGCATCGACAAAGTTGTCGAAGGTTCTGATTGGAAGAACAAGTTTTCAAACTGGGACCAAACGAACCGCAAGCTTCCTTTCGGCCGAGGCATTGGCATCGCTGCGAGTTCCTATCTATGCGGCGCTGGTCTACCGATCTACTGGAACAACATGCCGCAATCCGGTGTTCAGCTTCGGCTCGATCGCCAGGGCGGCGTTTGCGTGATGTGTGGCTCAACTGACATCGGACAAGGGTCCGATTCAATCCTCGCCTACATCGTCGCAGAAGTTCTGGGCATCGATCCTTTCGACATTCGCGTTATCACAGCTGACACGGATCTAACACCAGTTGATCTTGGAAGCTATTCAAGTCGCGTGACGTTGATGACAGGTAACGCTGCATTACAGGCAGCTGAGCGCGCCCGCGAGTTGTTGGTAATTGCTGTTGCGGAAAAACTCGGCGTGCCAATCGAGAATCTATCGCTCGCCGAACGTCGTGTGTTCGATGTCGAGAATCCCGAAGTTGGCGTTTCATTTGCGGAAGCCGTCGTACTAGCAGAGTCGAAGTTTGGGACGATTGGAACAGTTGGGTCCTATTCACCACCGGCATCCGCAGGTAAGTTCAAAGGCGCGGGTGTGGGTCCATCACCGGCCTACAGCTACTCAGCAAGCGTAGTTGAGCTTGATGTCGATCCTGATACCGGAATCGTGGTCGTCGAGAGAGTTTGGATTGCCCACGACATCGGTAAGTCGATCAATCCGATGCTTGGTGATGGGCCAGGTAGAAGGCAGTGTCTACATGGGACTGGGCGAAGCGTTGATGGAGGAGATGACTTACCGGAGCAATCGAAATGTTGTTCACAAGTTTCCGTCGATGCTTGAGTACAAGAGTCCAACGACGTTGGAGATGTGCGACGTTAAGACGTATCTGATTGAAGACCCCGATCCAAATGGGCCGTACGGCGCGAAGGAAGTTGGACAGGGGCCGCTGTTGCCAATCATGCCGGCAGTTGCCAACGCGGTTTACGACGCGGTTGGCGTTCGTATCGATGAAGTGCCGATTACACCAGAGAAAGTCATGAAGGCGTTGCGCGAAAAGTCTCGAGGTCGTGATGGACGGTTTGGCCTGGATTCAGTTCCGACAGTCGAGTGGCCTGAACCGTTGCGCGTGATGACACCGAGTGAAGGTGGCGATGGAAGAGAGATGCCCAGGGTTGCTGTACATTCATAGCGCGAAAACGGCTATTTGTTGTCGAAAACGGCTAAAGTTCGTCGAGTAACAACTCAAGAACCGAGTAATCCGTTATAAGAGACAGAGAAAGCCGCCTTGGCTTTCAATTACCTCACCTAAAAGAAAGGAAGGCCGACATGAGTGAAGACAGGACTGGTGAAACAAAAGATACAAGATCATTTGAGGAGCGGGTGTTTGCGAGATTTGACTTGGTAGATGATCGGTTTGAAAGGATTGAAGGAAGGCTTTCAAACGTGGACCATTCGAATAGGAAAACTGGAAGATCGACAGTACGACACGAAGCCAATCTGGGGAGAGAGCGCTGGTTGCGATCGAACAGGTGCGGGAAGCGGTTGACGAAATTCGAACGCAGCTTGCCTTGACCAATTCGAGACTATGACACCATTGACGCCAGATTTGACAAGCAGGAAACCGACGCTGACAGACAACTGTTCGCGGTCTCGAACGAAAGCTCGACGTCCTCAACAAGACATTCTTGATTTGCGTGCCGATCAGCGCTATGTCGATAGTCGACTAGAAAGATTGAAGGTCACGAGCCAAGCCTTCTGCTTGACTGGAAGCCGCTGAAACGCTAATTTGCAGGCTTTGACAAGTCTGCGGCAAGCTTTCCGGTCCGCACAACCATTCAAAAGTTTATGTCTTCGATTATCTTCTTGTGGTGAACGAGACAGCTAGAGACATTAATTGGCAGTTGAATGAATAGAGAGAAGCTCCTCCCAAAGTTGTAACCGCTATGATGCGACTTCCCAAATTTGACTACCGCACCCGCAAACGATCGCGGAGGCGGTGAAGGTCATGGCTGACGTTGGGCCAACAGCCCAGTTTGTCGCCGGCGGTACTGATCTGTATCCAAACATGAAACGCCGGCAACAAACGCCTCAGACTGTGATCTCCATAATGCGTCTCAGTGAGTTGAATCAGATCACAGGTGATGGAAGTCACGGGTTGCGGATCGGTGCTTCGGTAATACTCACGGACATTTGCGAAAACGAGATCATTAATCGGGACTATCCAGTCGTAGCTCGCGCGGCCCGTACAATCTCAACACCACTCTTGCGCAACATGGGGACTATCGGGGGCAACCTGTTGCTCGACACCCGCTGCAATTACTACGACCAAAACTTCGAGTGGCGTAAAGGGATTAACTTCTGCTTGAAGAAAGACGGCGATGTTTGCTGGGTCGCTCCGGGAAGCTCAAAGTGTTGGGCAGTTCAGTCGTCAGATCTGGTTCCGGTAATGGTAGCTATTGGTGCGAAGCTGCGCTTTGCATCGACCTTGGGAGAGCGAGTGATTGATGCCGCGGGTTTATACAACGACGACGGTATCGACTACCTCCACAAAGCGACCAGATGAACTACTCGTGAGTATCGAACTGCCGCCAACTAATGGCTGGCGCGCGTCGTATCAAAAGCTTCGACGTCGCGGCGCGTTCGACTTTCCTGTTCTTGGCGTCGCCGCATACATCAAAGACGAAGGTGGCGTTGTTATTGATGCCAGGGTGGTGCTCGGGCGGGATTGCTCCTTCGCCGGTTGAAATCAAGGAAGCACGTTCAGCGCTCGTTGGTAAATCGCTCAACGAGGAACAGATTCAAATTGTCGCTGAGGCTGCCTACGTAAAGGCACGACCGCTCGACAACACTGACTTCGTCTATCAATGGCGCAAGCAGATGGCGAGACAGTACACGCTGCGCGCGCTGCGAGAGTTGGCCTGACGTCATCTATGTCCGATATGCTTTAGCTTGTCGTTGTCTCTACACAACATCAGCACATCTGAAGTAAGTCCGCTCTAATTCGCGTATTCCTTTGGCGAGACTACGACAAGCTAAAGAGGGTCTTTGCAAAACTCACTTACTCTCTCGTGGCGATGAAGTCAGTACCGAAACGCGGTAGCGTCGGGTCCGCTTGAAATTGTTGGGCTAATTCGTGAAGCAACCCGACGCTACCGCGTTTCGGTACTGACCTCATCGTCACTAAGTTGACTTTTGCAAGAGACTCTAAAGCATATCGGACATGAAAGACGTCGCCGCAATCATTCTCGCTGCCGGGCAATCGAAGCGCATGGGCGCTTTCAAGCCTCTACTTCCTTTTGGCAAACAATCCGTAATGTAAGTCGTGCATCCAGTACCTGGAAGACGGCGGAGTCGATTCGATTGTGGTTGTCCCTGGCCATCGCTCGGATGACATTCACAGACATCTCGCAGACACCCCTGTCAGTTTTGCGTTTAACCCCGATCCAGAAAGCGAAATGGGCGCATCGATCGCAGCGGGCGTGCGCGAACTCCCAGCTAACGTACGCGCAGTATTGATCGCTCTCGTGGATTACCCGGCAATTCCGGCGTCGGTGGTCGCGGCTTTGCTAGCCGAATGGGCCAAAGGCTTCCGTCTTTTGAAGCCAACCTCAAACGGTCGTGGGGGACATCCAGTATTAGTCGATCTAAGCCTACACGACGAACTGTTGAGTCTTGACCCCGAACTCGGACTAAAGGGCCTCTTTGACAAGCACAGTGACGAGGTAAACCGGCTGGAAGTCGATTCGCCCTACATTGCCCGCGACATCGATACGTGGGATGATTATCGCGCCTTATATATCGAAGTCTTTGGCGCGGAGCCTTCCGACACTGCCAAAGATTTTTCCAACGAAAACATCTAGTGGCACATCTAATGCACTGTCGAAGGGAACTCCTGAACCTTTCGACAAAGGAGACCGAGATGCTTCTGAGCAATCGAAAACGGTTCGTGGCTGAGTTGCGCTCACGGTTTTGTTAGCTTGCATGGCACTGGGCCAGCAGAACCGCACGAATGGCCCCGTTGAGTTTTCCTGCGATCAATCGATGGTCAAACTGTTACGTCTGACAGCCTACGTGGCGAAGTCGTCGTTATGGCTTTTGGCGCATCATGGTTGCCATTGTCCAGAACACAGTTGCAAGGTGTCAGAAAGCTCGCTGACGAGTACAGCAACCGGGGCGTTGTTGTTTATTTCATCAGTACCGAATCGGAAGATTCGAAGTCAAAGAACTTTGCGAGCGACGAGCAACTGCGCGCGTTCTCGCAAAAGTACGGTTTGAAAGTGACAGTGCTTCGCGATCCTGACGGCGTGATCTCGAAGAAGATGGGTGTCGATCAGTTACCGACCATTGTCATACTCGACAAGCAAGGTAACATCGCGGGTACCCCGATTAGCGAGTTTGGATCCGAGCGCGAAACCTTGCGGGTCAGTTAGGGTCACTCTTTGGACAAGATGTTGTAAGCGCGAACTACTCTGCTGACGACAAGAGCCGCCTGAGATGGCGGCTCTTTCTGCTTTGGTCCAATTCTTCTTAGCTGAGAACAAGTGAGTCAGTTGAGAACAAGTAAGGAAGGGCGGTTTTACCCCGCTGCTTGTGAAGTCACAGATTCAGAAATGAAAGAATAGAGCCCGCGGGAGTGAACCGCCCTTCCTTACTTGTTCTACTTTATGACGTCCTGCAATTCCTATTTACTAATCACCACTCAACAATTAACCTGTGACCGAAATGGCCATTCACGCTTATTAACCCCGAATCACTCGGTAATCCGCATGGTTATTCCAACGGTTTGTTAACAGATTCAGCAGGCAAGCTTCTGTTCATTGCCGGCCAGGTCGCCTGGGACAAGAAAACCAACGTGTCGTCAGCGAAGACTTCGTCGAACAGTTCGATCAGGCCCTCGCAAATGTGACATCGGTAGTGACTGAAGCGGGGGTGCAGTTCTGACGACATCGCACGCCTGGTTATCTACGTAACCAACAAGATCGAATATCGCGAACGAACAAAAGAGGTGGGCGAACGTTATCGAAAACACATGGGGAAACACTTTCCCAGCCATGGTCCTCGTGGAGGTCAAAAGTTTGTTGGACGACGCAGCAATGGTTGAGATCGAGGGCATTGCAGTTTTGAATCGAGCGTGAGAATGCTGAACCCTAAGAGCTTTTGTTTGAGCAGGATTCGCACGGCATCGCGACGATTACTTTGAGATCGTCCCGAGCGATTGAACGCGCCTCACGTTTGAAGTGCTATCGCGAACTAACTGATACGTTCGCTGCGTTGCGGCAACAGAAGGATGTTCGTGTGGTTGTCATCACTGGTGCTGGTCGCGCGTTCTGCTCGGGAGGAGACGTCCACGACATCATCGGCGAGTTGTTTGACCGCGACATGGAAGGCTTGCTCGAGTTCACGCATGACTTGCGAACTCATTCATAACATTCGTGCCACGCCCCAGCCCGTCATCGCAAGTCTGGAATGGAACTACTGCCGGCGCCGGCGCCTGTATTGCGCTAGCGTCCGACATTCGCCTGGCAAGCGACACGGCAAAAGATAGCTTTTCTGTTTGTGAAGGTCGGATTGTCAGGCGCAGACATGGGAGCGGCGTTTTTTGTTGCCGAGGATTGTCGGGTTGTCGAAAGCTACGGAGCTTCTCTCTATACCGGTGACTTTGTATCCGCTGAAGAAGCGAAAGACATCGGACTCTATAACCAGGTCGTTCCGCGTCAGATCAGTTGGCGCAGACGACTCGAACGCATTTGCCGAGCGATTGGCACAAGGGACTCTGCTTTCGCGGTTGCGAAGACGAAGGAAATGTTGAACCGGGAACTCAACATGGAACCTGGAAACGGCGCTCGGAATCCGAAGCACAAGCACAGGCGATTTGCCATGCAACATCCTGATTACCGTGAAGCGTATGAGGCGTTTGTTGCGAAGCGGCAACCGAAGTTTTCTTAATTTGGACTTTGCTGGTCTTTGCGAAGACCGGATTTCAAAGACCTAAGACCAAAAACCAAAGACCCTTTTTGACAAACACTATGGACCGAATAATCGATCAACTTCCTTTTTCACTCCCGAGCATCGCAACCTCGCGCAGGATCTCCTGAAGTTTGTGAACCTTGAAGATCGAACCGCATGCGATCGAGGAACGTGATGTTGATGAGAGCGCGCGCCACTACGTCGGGGTAATGGCCAGGGCGGGCGTTCTTGATTATTCGGTGGCCCAGGAAAAGAAACTCGACAATCGTGCCTCATGTCTGATTCGCGAAGGTCTCGCCTACTCTTCATCATTAGCAGATCTGCGCTTTTGTGATGCAGGGCCTAGGAACATTTGCTATCAGCCAGGCAGCTCGCGACCACATCCGCGAGTTTTGGCTAGGCGGGCAGCGGCGGGAAAAGCGATTGCGGCTTTTGCGCTGACAGAACCTGATGCAGGTTCCGACGTTGCCGCGATCCAAACAAGCGCTCAACTTGATGGTGACGCTTATGTCATTAATGGTCGCAAGAGGTTCATCTCAAATGCCGGCATTGCTGACTTCTATACTGTCTTTGCTCGCACGGGAACACGCGAAGGTGGCAGATCTGCGTTGTCAGCCTTTGTAGTAGGCGCGAAGGTCCCCGGCTTTACCGTTGTCGAACGTACGCCATTGATGGCGTCCCATCCCATTGGAGAGATTGCTTTCGAAAACTGTCGTGTTTCCGGCCGAGGACATTGATCGGAAATGAGAGGGATGGATTTGGTCTGGCCATGGAAACCCTCGACACGTTCAGAGCGAGTGTTGGCGCCGCCGCTTGTGGCATGGCGCGACGCGCGTTGGATGAGTCTGTCCGTTATGCTTCGACTCGCAAACAAGTTCGGACGTTTGCTGGTCGAACATCAACTCATTCAGGAAAAACTTGCCGACATGTCGACAGAACTCGACGCCGCGCGTTTGCTTGTGTACCGGGCTGCCTATCTGAAAGACACAACATCAGCGAGAGTCACGCGCGAGGCCGAGTCAGGCAAAGTTGGTATGCGACAGAGAGCAGCCGGACGAATTGTCGACAGCGCGGTTCAGATTCATGGCGGAACTGGGCTCGTGCGTGGGAGCATAGTCGAACGTTTGTACCGCGATGTGCGGGCGTTGCGGATCTACGAAGGATACGTCCGAGATTCAAAAGATAGTGATCGCCAGTCAACTGCTGAAAGAAGGGTGAAGCGTTCCCTGCCATCAAACCATGAAGCCACTCTCGCCGGACACTAGCCAGCAAGCGCAGCGCAAGCAATATGAACTGATGAGTCAGTTGTCACCGACTCAAAGACTAAAGCTCGCTTTCGATCTCACCGAAACAGTGCGCAAAGTTGGTTATTGCCGATCTCAGACATCGCTATCCAGAAGCAGACGAGGCCTCAATTCGACGAAAATTTATCGCTCGAGTGCTACCTCGTGAAGATGTAATTCGTGCCTATGGCTTCGACCACTCGCACAGAGGAATACTGACATGGAAGTGGAATAAAACTTACGGGATGAGAATCAACATCATCGGCGGCGGCCCGGCGGGTTTGTACTTCGCCATCCTCATGAAAAAGGCTGACCCGAAACATCAAATCACAATCTATGAACGCAACGGTCCCGATGACACATTTGGATGGGGCGTCGTCTTTTCAGGTAAGACACTCCGCTAACCTTCGAGCCGCTGACGAAGAATCCCACGCGGCGATCACAAACCAGTTTGAAGCGTGGGACAACGTCGACGTTGTTCACCGGGACGACAAGATCTCGATTCACGGAAACAGCTTCTCAGGCATAGCAGCGCCTTCAACTCCTCAAGATTTTGCAGCATCGAGCGGAGCAACTCGGCGTTGAAGTCGTCTTCAGAACTGAGATCGCCGACGTCGGAGGCGCTTCGCAATCAGTGCGATTTGTTAGTCGGCTGCAGATGGCGTGAATAGCGGAGTCAGGGGTAGATACGCCGAGCAGCTACGACCGAGTCTTGACGTGCGCGCACATCGTTATATCTGGTACGGGACCAACCAGTTGTTTCATGGTTTGACGCTGACCTTCCGCGAAAACAAAGACGGAGTGTTCGCGGCCCACTCTTACAAGTTCAACAAAACGACAAGCACGTTCATCGTGGAGTGCGATCCGGAGACTTTGAAGCGCGCCAATCTCGAAGTGAAGTCAGATGAAGAGACGCGTCGCTACATCGCCAAGGTCTTCGAGCGGGATCTGGCTGAACACGAATTACTCTCGAACAATTCCAAGTGGATCAACTTCGTCCTGGTGAAAAATGCCAATTGGTTTTTCGAAAACCTGATTTTGCTTGGCGACGCGTTGCACACTGCACACTTTTCGATCGGCTCGGGGACGAAGCTTGCGATGGAAGATGCGATTGCGTTGACCGAGTGTTTCCAAACAACTAGTTATGTAACAAAGGCGTTGTCGAAGTTTACCGAGGTGCGTCGTCCAGTTATTGAAGACTATCAGGCCGCCGCGTTTGAAAGCATGCGCTGGTTTGAAAACGCTGCGAAGTATGTTTCGCTCGCTCCGATTGAGTTAGCGTTTAGCGCGATGATGAGAAGCGGACGCGTACGTTATGAGGACCTCAAGAAGCGTGCGCCGGAGTTTATTGAGAGATATGAAGCGGCCCCAGGTTTTCGCGGATGAACACAGATAATCGTTTGAGGTCGCACAAAGGCGAGAATCCCCACACTGCTGTGCGGGGATTTTCGCCTTTGATCTGGGCTTTGGCTCAATCCGGTTTCCATTCCGGCGGTTCTAAACGTCGGCGTCCCTCATCCACCGTAGCGATTCCAGGCTCTTCAAGATCCACCCGATCCCAAAGTTTGCACGTCACGGGACGATGCGCTTGATCAAGCGCTTCGCAATAGTTCGTATAAGTACAACGACGAACCTCGGCACCCCGACCCAGTTTCACTTTCACGAACCAATCGGGATCAGCCAACGCCTGACGGGCCATCCCAACGATGTCCGCCTGGCCACGCTTCAGAATCTCTTCCGCCTCTTCAAAGGTGCCGATACCACCCGTTGCAATTAACGGCGTATCGAACCCAGCTTCAGTGACACTGCGTTTGATGATTTCCACGAGCGGTACGTTTCTCCCGAACGGTCCGCGCTCATCAGACATTACCGTCGGCATACACTCATAACCACTTCGGCCCGTGTACGGATAAACAGCTTGTCCCACTTTTGGCTGGTGCGCATCTTCAAACTTCCCACCCTTAGACAGCGAAAGAAAATCAAATCCATTACGCGCAAACTCGATCGCGTAGTACATCGCCGTCGTCAACACGGCTACCACCGTCAATGACCTCATCGGCCAAGAAAGCGGACACCGACCGTGTAGTCGTGTCCAACTCTCTGGCGCACCGCGCGATAAACCTCGAGCGGTAAACGTATCCTGTTCTCGCGGCAACCCTCCATAACCGTCAGACGCGATCATTCTGTGCACTTAGAAACCCGGCCATCGTGTATGCGTGCGCGTAGTGAAGTTCTACGCCATCGAAGCCACGCGTCTTTCGCGCGTTATGCTGCCGCGGCAAAGATGGTGGGGAGTTCTTGAGGTAACTGCTGTATGTGCGGAAGATTGGTGTCAGTGACTCGTTCGCGATATCCGAATCGCAACGCCTCGAGTTCCGTTTCATCCAAAACGGCGTCGAGAATGTCGTCAGTCGTAGTTTTCAAAAACTCTCGTAAAGCATCCCTCCGGGATCGTTAACCACTTCTCGTCGTTAGTCACGCTGGTAAGCGCATCACGATGTCGATTCTCGATTCGCAAAAACCTATCGAAGTACTTTTCTTTTTCAGGTCGGCGTTTGACCACCAGAAAATCAATGATCTGGATAAAGAGAAGCGTCTCACCTGCGCTCGCTTCTTTTACAACCTCGACTAGTTTTCGCAAGCCCGGAATAAATCGATCGTCGCCAATCCTGAGCAGTGGCCCACTCGGAATGTCACGCACGCCCGTGGCCTCAACTACTAATACACCGGGTTTCCCTGCGCGAAACGCGCATACCAATCGAGATTCTCTTTCGTTACAAACCCATCATCGGTTGCGCGCCACGGCACCATCGCGGGAACCCATGTTCGGTTTCGAGCAGTCAGTTGCCCGATTCTTACCGGCGTGTAAAGTAGCGACTTCGCAGCCTCTTCAGTCGTAGGCCAAATAGTCTCAGGTATTTGATGGCGAATTGGCTTGGGAAACTTCCACATGTTGTAGGTCAATCACTTTAGCATGACCTCCTTCCTTCAGAGCTAGAAACAGACTGGATCGCTGTCGGTAAAGAGGGTAAGTGACGATTGCTCGCTGTGGTAAAGTAGACTTTAATGCATGAGTCTGGAGGGACCTTTTTGACTGACGAACTATTGCAGTGGCGGAGTGAGTTTCCCATTCTCGAAAAGGCTGTTTACCTAATCTCACACAGCCTTGGAGCAATGCCGAAAAGCACTTATGAGCGCCTTCACGAGTACGCTGATGTGTGGGCGACACGTGGTGTTCGAGCGTGGGCTGAGGGCTGGTGGAATATGCCGGTAACAGTCGGCGATGAGCTGGGCAGGATTATCGGCGCTGATCCCGGCTGCGTGGTCATGCATCAGAACGTGTCCATTTGCCAATCGCTGATTCTTTCATGCCTTGAGCCAACACCTGAACGAAACAAGATTGTCTACTCGGAACTAAACTTCCCTTCGGTGATGTATGTCTACGAGGCCCATGCACGCGACGGTAAGCTCACAATTGAGACGGTGAAATCCGACGACGGAATTACGGTTCCGCTCGAACGAATGCTGGCAGCAATTGACGAAACAACACTGCTCGTCCCGTTTTCCCACGTGCTGTTTAAGAGCGCGTTTCTACAAGACGCAAAAGCCATCATTGATCGTGCTCATGAAGTTGGCGCCCTTGTTGTGTTGGACACTTATCAATCTGCCGGCACGGTTCCGTTCAGTGTGAAAGAACTAAACACTGACTTCGCAACGGGCGGTTCAGTAAAGTGGCTGTGCGGTGGCCCAGGCGCAGGCTACCTTTACGTTCGACCGGATCTGCAAAAACAAACTCGAGCCCAAAACAACGGGCTGGATGGCACATGAACACCCTTTTGCTTTTGATACGGAGCTTCATTACGCGTCAAACATAACCAGGTTTCTTCACGGCTCTCCAGCGATCCCGGCTCTGTACGCCGCACAATCTGGCTACCGAATTATTAACGAGATCGGAGTCGATAAGATCCGGGCGAAGAGTGTTCGGCAAACCGAGTATCTGATCCAACTCGCCGAAGAAGCAGGCTTTGTTGTTACCAGTCCAAAAGATTCAAGCCGCCGCGGTGGCACTATCACTGTGGCCCATGAGAGCGCTTCCGCAATTGCCAAGGAATTAATTCGTCGCGAGTTTGTCATTGACTACCGTCCCGGCGCCGGTGTTCGCATCTCTCCACACTTCTATACAACTGATAACGAACTTGAACTGGTGATCGAGGAAATGAAGAAGATTCGAGAGACACGCGCGTTTGAGTCCCACGAAAAGGTGGGGGCAGCATTTTAGAAAGAAGGGACGCTGGCCTTCGGTGTTAAACCTTTGATTGGAATGCCCAAGACCAAAAGACCCAGGATTAAAGACCAAACCATCAATGTCCAAAACCTACGGCGACAATCCTCCCCTTTCATACAACAAATATCTTCGCGTCCCGGATTTAATAAATCTTCAGGATTGCCTTTCTGATCCTGCTCACCACGACGAGCTACTATTCATTACGGTCCACCAGGCTTACGAACTCTGGTTCAAACAAATTCTTCACGAGCTCGACGCCGCAATTACGCTCCTCGCCGAAGATCGTTTGCCGGCGGCAACGCGAGCCGTCAAGCGCGTAGTTGAGATTGAGAAGCTTTTGGTAAGCCAGATCCATATTTTGGAAAGTATGACGCCTCTCAGTTTTCTTCAGTTCCGCGACGAATTGAATCCGGCAAGTGGTTTCCAGTCGATGCAATTTCGAGAAATCGAGTTTTCGTCTGGATTGAAAGATGAAAGCATCCTCGCAGAGTTCAGCGAAGATCGCTTTGCTTATGAACGTCTTAAGGAACGCTCCTCGAAGCCTTCCCTGGCTGATGCTTTTTATTCAGCTCTCGAGCGGCGCGGGTTTAATGCACCGGCAATCGGCAGTGGCAACTCAACCGAGAGCCAGGCGCACTACGGCAAAGCGAACTCAGGCGGTACTGGAAATACTCACTCACTTTGAAGAACGTTATGAAGAGTTTCAGTTGTCAGAAGCCTTGATAGAGCATGACGAGTATTTCTCGCTTTGGCGTTCACATCACATCAAAATGGTGGAGCGAATGGTCGGGGCCAAACGTGGGACTGGTGGCTCCGAAGGAATCGGTTACCTAAGAACGACACTTGATAAGAAATTCTTTCCCGAACTCTGGGAGGCGCGAACCTACCTTGATCTAGGTCATGGACCAGCCGGCTGTCCATTCGCCGGACGTTAGCCAAAAACAAAGAGAAACGAGATGGAGAAAGACAGACGAAATGCGCCACGCGTAAGAGTCAACTTGTCAGCCCAGCTGGGAAGGCGCGCTATCCAATGACAACGCAACGATCACGGATCTGAGTCGCACCGGGTGTTTTGTGCTCTCTGGCGGCAAGGTTCAGGTTCGCGAGTTGATCTGGTTGGAGATCGAATTGCCCGATCACCGGCTACTACATTTCTGGGCCGAGGTGGTTGATGAAGCATCGGAGATAGGCTTTGCCGTGAAATTCAACTCCAGCTCAGAAGTAGACCAACAAACGTCTCTGCAACTACATCGCGGAAGTATTCGAGTCGCCACCGATCAAGAGAGAACTTAGCGCCCCGTCAGACACTGGCTGTGAGGCCACGGTCACGCAATCAGCATCGACTCCCCAATTACACCCCTACTTAGTCCGCTCACACGAAGCAACATTCGATATGAACATCACTTTCCCAGAACGCTTCAACATGGCGGACTACTTTCTTTATCAAAATCTTGATAAGGGTCGTGATAGCAAAGTCTGCTTGTATTTTGAAGATCGCTCCTGGACGTACGCAGAGGTTGCCAGGCTCTCCAACAAGACCGGAAATGCCTTTGCGGGAATCTCGGTCTCAAAATTGAAGACCGTGTGCTGATGGTTTTGCCAGACTGTCCGGAGTTTGTTTGGACCTGGTTCGGAGCCGCTCGTATCGGCGCTGTCATTACCATGGTCAACCCGTTCTTACCGGCAGCCGACTATGAATACTATCTCGACTACACGCGCGCGCCTGTTGCCGTAGTCCATTGCTCTGTTCTGCCAACCTTTTGTAGAGGCCGCCAAAGAAGCGCGCTATTTGAAGGTGGTAGTGTGTGGTTGGGAATCCTGCGAGTTAATCCTTCCATCTCACAATCCTCAGTTGTGAGCTTCGAAGAATGCGTTGAAGCTGCGAGTGACGATTGCACAAAGGCAGATACTCATCGAGACGACATCGCGATCTGGTTGTTCACCTCAGGATCAACGGGTCACCCAAAAGGGGCCGTCCACCTTCAACACGATCTGCCTTACAACACAGAAGTCTTCGCAAAGGCGACGATGGGCGTAAACGAGAATGATCTTAACCGTCTCTGTGCCCAAGCTCTTCTTTGGATACGCCACTGGCACGAACCTCTTGTTTCCTTTTGCCGTGGGTGGGGCCACTGCACTTTTCGCTGAAAGATCCACTCCTGGAAAAATGTACGAAGTCATAAAGCGATACCAGCCGACCATCCTGACGACCGTGCCCACCATGATCAATTCCATGCTGAATGTGAAGGACGTTAAGCCGGCGGATATTGCCGAGTCTGCGGTTTTGCTATTCCGCCGGCGAAGCGTTGCCTATCGAACTCTATGAGCGTTGGATGAATTCATTTGGCGTCGACATCTGCGATGGCATCGGGTCCGCTGAGATGTTTCATATCTACATCACAAATCGACCCGGCGATATCAAGCCCGGCAGCCTTGGTCGAATTGTCGATGGTTACGAAGCAGAGTGGTGGATGCTGAAGGAGCAGAAGTGCAACCCGGTGAAATGGGAACGCTCCGCATTAAGGGTGATTCAGCTGCGCTTTGCTATTGGAACGCACACGAAAAATCAAAAGAAACGTTTGCGGGCGATTGGTGTACTACCGGCGATCAATTTCACGTCGATCAGGAAGGTTACTACTGGTATCACGGCCGCACTGACGACATGTTGAAAGTATCCGGCGTCTATGTGGCGCCGTCAGAAATCGAGAATTGTCTTCTTCAGCACGAAGCGATATTGGAGTGTGCGGTGATTGGTCATGAATCGGACGGTCTTATCAAACCGAAAGGATTTGTGGTTTTGCGTGAAGGCTATGACCCGAGTGAACAACTCGCCGAAGAGATCAAGCAGTTCGTTAAAACGAACATCGCCGTCTACAAGTATCCGCGCTGGATCGAGTTTGTCGAATCGATTCCTAAGAACGATCGCGGAAAGACCGATCGAAGAAAACTGAAATCCTCCTGATGGTCGAAGGTGTCCGATAAGCTATAGCTTGTCGGTGGCCCCAACCACATTCCGATCTTCTTATCTGTTTTCATCTGTAAATCTGTGGCCTCCCGTGTTGGGTCAACGCGACAAGCTAGAGCTTATTGGACATGCGCTTGCGCGCGTCACTCGATAACTCAAGCCGGAACGCTGGCGGCTCCTCAGCAGCACGCTTACTGTCCCGAGTCTGGATTCGAGTCTAAGATCCGGACAAATCCAGCCGCTAACCCCGCTACCACAACAGAAACACCACAAAATCACAACCCGCGTCGGTGGTGTGGTATTTGCAGAGCGTCGCTTTAAATAAGTGCCAGAACTCATCTGCTTAGATGGACCGGGTTAGTTGCCACCGCCCAGCCTCGCCCTAAAGAGAGTCTTGCTACTTGGATAAGTGCGGTTTCCCTTAAAGCACTAGCAGGACAACAATCCCTGTGACACTGAAGATTTGGAGAACACCTTGAAGAAACTATTCCCCTTCGCTGCCGCCCTCGTATTTCCTAATGCTGCCAGCTCATGCGTTTGCGACCACATTTACCTTTAGTCCGACCGCTACAGCTGCGAACACCAACAGCACCACAAACCACACAAACCAAACTACCTACTCCGGTGGAGCCAATCAGTTCGATCTGGACCACCACAAAGCCTACACTTGGAAACTTACTGGGCTGTCCATTCCGGCGGGGCCAGTCAATCATCAGCGCATCAATTACGTTCGAAGACATCGCGAACTGGATACGAGCACCAATAGCTGTTTGTCCACCTGCTCAATACCGCCAACATTAGCGGGATTAACAGTGTGACCGACAGCTTAGACGACACGACTATCTCTCCGACTATTTCAATGGCGCAAATTTCCTTGGGACCAGCGCTCGGAGTCGACAATATTAAGCTTTTCGAAAGCAGCTTCATATGGTCGGCCAAGGCGCGGATACGTCGCACACGATTACACCTATAACTTAACAGCAGCCCAGTTGGTCACGCTGGCGACCTTTATCAACGCGAACGGTAATCATCGCGTTCGGGCTTCGACCCAGACTGCCATTACTGGAACAACGGAATGACTCTTCACGTTCGTAACTTCGGCGAGTTCCCGAGCCGGTTAGCATGCTTCACTTCTCGGCACCGGCCTCGCTGGACTTTACGTGCGTCGTCGACGTCAACAGAACTGAGCTACGCTTCAGCTCCCGACCAAAAAGCCGACGCGGAGGTTCGTCCTCCAAGTCGGCTCCGTCGTCACTTTTTCTCCTTACAACCCTCAGGGATTTGCGTGATCACGGTCCGAGCCGCAATAGCGTGCGACAGCCTCTATGATTGGCCAAAGCTTAGAGTCATTCATTAATCAGATCCACCTTTACTTGTCCCGGGAGTCTGGATTGGGGTCCAAGCGATCTGGACAAATCCCCTTGCTAAGTCCGCGCACTCAACAGAAATGCCACAAAATCACAACGTCTGACCCCGTGGTCACAGTACTTGCACAACTTCGCTGCAATAAGTGCCAAGAACTCTATCTGCTTGATGGATCCGGGTTAGTTACCCGCCGTCCAGCCGTAGCTCGAAAGCAGAACAATATCCCGGGGTAGGTGCGGTTCCCCTAACAAACTAAACGAGACACCGAACCCGCGTCATTGAACACTGGGGAGAAACATCTTGAAGAAACCACTACTCTTCGCTGCCGCCCTGGCACTTTTCACACTACCGGCCCACACATTTGCATCTTCATTTTCGTTCAGTCCGAGTGCCAGAGCAGCGAACACTTTACAACGCATCAGACAATATCTACACGCGACGCTAGCGATTCGATCTTGTTCTAAAGAACATCGCAAACTGGGACACCAATGCCGATAAGCAGGTTCTCCAACGCCGCGATCACCGTTAACACCGGCGGCACCGCAAACGTAACTGAGAATCCATCCGACTCGACCATTACCGAATACTTCAACGGAACAAATGGCTTGGGACCAACGCTGGGAGTTAACTATATCGATACCGTCCAAGTGGCCCAGCTTGTGAACTCGATCCGAACGGTAAAAGATTCAACCCGGACGGCCCCGACTCTCCAGGCACAAACGCAGTTGCGCCGGTTCCCGAGCCGGTTAGCATGCTCCTGCTCGGCACCGGGTTAACAGGACTCTACGTGCGTCGTCGTCGTCAACAGAACTAACCAAGTTTTCAGCCCCGACCAAAGACCGGCGTGAAGGTTCGCCTCTCACGCCGGTTCTTTCTTTGTCTCCTTCTGCAGACCATTCGATCGCAATTACGTTTTAATTCGGCGGTTTGGCTTCCGCTTTCTGGAAAACCAGCGCAATCCCGCGTTTCTATTACACAGAACGATCATACGGGAACTGGGAAACTAACAATGGGAGGCCCTTGGCGTGAAAACTACTTCTTTTCTTTGCGCTTTGCTTTTGCATAGGGTTACCAGCGACCGCATTTGCTGAGACTCTAACCTTTCAGGCTCCGACCACAGCAGCTAATCAAGGCAACGGTGGTCCAAATCAGTTCGACCTCGATCACCACAAGGCATATACCTGGCGTCTCGGACAATGTCGACCTGACTGGCAAAACCATTACCGGTGCCAAATTAACTTTCACAAACATCAGCAATTGGGACTCAAACCCCAACATGCTCTTCATCCACCTGCTGGACTCGGCCCGGTTCGCAAATGTAGCGTCGTTCACCGATGCTTCCGGAACTCCCGTAGGCGTTGCTGACATTCAGGACAATTTCGCGGGTAGCCTTTTTCAACTCGAATCCGCTTGTCACTTCTACGACTAACAACACTCTTTTGACGTCACGCAGTTTCACGACGACTCCGATAACTTACACGTACAATTTCACTGCTGCTCAAGTGCAAGTGTTGAGCGCATACTTCGCAAACGGCAGCAACACTAGCTTTCGGTTTTGATCCCGATTGTCACTCTGGAACAACGGCATTACGTTTCAAATGACAACCACTCCGACCAACGTTCCAGAACCAACCACTCTTGCCCTGCTCGGTACCGGAATCGGAGGTATTCCTCCTGAAACGCAGACGTAAACAGCAGAACGTAGCAAGGCGTAACCCCAACTCACAAGCAAGGAATACTAGTCCAAACGGCGCGAATGGCATTAGCCATCGCGCCGTTCTCACTTCCTTTAGTGTTGGGATTATCGACGACGTTCGAGGTCGTAGTCGCGCAACCGTCGGTAGAGAGTCGAAGGTGAGATTCCGATCTCTGCGGTCTTACCACGATGCCAGCCTGTTTGTTCAAGGGGCGGCGAGGATCTGCTGGCGTTCTACTTCGCGCAGATGATCCAGGTGCGGAAGCACTGATTGAGACTGGAATGTCCACACTGAGCGGGACAGTCGGACTCGCGTTTGATGTGGTTATCGGAACAGCGGGGCGCAACACTTCCGGCGGAAGTTCCGGAAATAGTAATGCGGCCATTGTTGGAAAGGATCACGGCGCGTTCAAGACAGTTCTTTAATTGTCTGACGTTGCCCGGCCAATTGTAGAACACGCAGCGCCTCGAACGCATCAGGCGTTAGTTCCGGCGGCGTGGTTCCACCCAACTTGTTTGAGGAGATGTCGCGAAAGCGGCTCAATGTCTTCGGGTCGATCGCGGAGTGGCGCCAAGCTGATCTGAAAGCCATTGATGCGATAAAGCAGATCGGATCTGAATACTCCATCGTTGACGACCGTTTCGAGGTTCCGGTTTGTGGCCGCGACGATGCGAACGTTGACTTCTACTTTTCGTACTCCGCCTACTCGGAAGAAAGTCCGCGTTTCAATCGCCCTAAGAAGTTTAGCCTGCAACTGGGCCGGCAGTTCTGTCACCTCGTCGAGAAACAACGTTCCACCGTCGGCGAGTTCGATCAAGCCGAGCTTACGTCCCTTCGCGCCCGAAAGGCACCTGCCTCGTAGCCAAACAACTCCGACTCGAGGAGCGACTCCTGAAACGCAGCGCAATTTAGATCGACGAAAGAAGCTTCAGAGCGACCTGACAATCGATGGATAGCGTGGGCCACAAGTTCTTTGCCAGTTCCTGATTCGCCGGTGATAAGCACAGACGCCTCGACGGAGCTACTCTCTCAATCAAGCGAATTGCCTCTTTCATCATTTCCGAGACAGAAATGATCTCTGGCAAAGCTGACTGGCGGGGCCAACTGTTCTCTCAATCGAACATTGTCGACTCGAAGTCTGCGCTTATCGGCTGCCTGCTTAACTCGAACGTCGAGCTCGGTAATACGATACGGTTTTGTGAGGTAGTCGTAGGCACCGAGCTTCATGGCTTCGACTGCAGTTTCCACGGTAGCCTGCCCGGTTAACATAATCACTTCCGGTGGGTTCGGACGTTCATGAACGCGGCGGAGCAGTTCCATTCCATCAATGCGAGGCATGTTGATATCGCACAACAACACATCGACGTTGCTTTCCTCCAGGCGACGCAACGCAGCCTCTCCGTCGGGCGCTGCTTGCACTCGATAACCTAAACGCTCGAGTTCCTTGCAGCACGAGTCGGAGATTAGCCTCGTCTTCTGCAATCAGAATCCGTGCCTGTTGTTGCTCACTCAAGCCTCTTATTCCCTCGGTTAGATTGACGGCCAGGAAGGGTGATCGTGAACGTGGTACCAACCCCTACTGTGGACTGCACATCAAGCGCACCACCATGCTCGGTTAAGATACCATAACACACCGCGAGGCCAAGACCCGTTCCCTTGCCAATTTCCTTAGTAGTGAAGAAAGGTTCGAAGATTTTAGGCGAGATTTTCCGGCTGAATACCGACACCATTATCAATGACATCCACTACGACTTTGTCGTCCTGGTTCCTTGCCGCGATCGTTAATATCCCGCTGATTACCATTGCATCAAGAGCGTTCGTTGCAAGAGCAATTACAGCCTGTTGCAGTTGGCCCGGATCGCCCGACACCGGCGACAGATCGTCAGCAAGATCCAACCGAAACTCTACTGCCGAGCGGCGCTTCTGATGAGACAGCAGTCTGACTGCAGAATGAATAACATCACCCAGGTTAATCGTGACGTGGTCGGACGCTCTGGTTCTACTGGAAATCCAGCAGCCCGTTTGTAATTGACTTGCACCGGAACGCTTCACTGCGTATTAAGCCGAGGTACTCTCTAAGATCTTCCAGCATTGGCGACGCATCAAACGCGCCTTCGTTAAGACGCGATTCTAGCGACTCAGCACACGCGGAGATCGTAGCTAACGGGTTGTTGATTTCGTGAACAACTCCGGCAGCCAAACGACCTACCGCGGCCAGTTTTTCTGCTCGAGCCACCGCTCTCTGCGCCTCAACCCGATCCGTGACTTCCTCACCAACCGTAATGACGTGGCTGACTTCTCCGCTTTCATCGGCCCACATTGGAATCTTACTAATCAACCAATGTCTGACTTCGCCCCTGGTGGTGGTTGTCTCTTGTTCGATTCGCTCGATCTCGCCGCTCTCAAAAACACGCGAGAATTCCTCTTCGAGAACACTTCGCGGTTGGCGCGTCAAAACCTTAAAGACGTTCCTACCCAACGCTGAACCGCGCGGGATTCCCAACTCGCCAAGCTCCCGGTTGCGGTTCCACGCCACGACGCGATAGTTGCGGTCCACGGCGTATAGCGAAAGCGGCAGACTATCGATAATCGCCTCGATGAATCTTTTTGCGCTTCCGTTTCCGCAGTTCGACGTTCGACCTCTTTCGCCAGGCTGAAAGAAGTATCGCGAGCGGCTTGATAGAGTGAACAGATGTGGCAGCCGAGCGCGGTCTGTTGAGCAGCCGCATCGATCAGTCGTCGCGTTCAGTGTCACTACAATCTTCGCGGCGATCGAAGGCGACAATCAGTGCCCCCTTGGCTCGGCCTGCAAATCGTAAAGGAGCCACGTATTCCGTCGTGTGAATATCGTCACGCAGCAAAAAAGAGCAATACGCCGAACGAAGTAATAC
>ERZ1370068.9908-contig-8650_pt1 | contig 31581 bp, 49 predicted proteins | sample MGYA00561227_ERZ1370068 | MGnify/ENA primary metagenome ERZ1370068 (study PRJEB38410, sample SAMEA6850437) | metagenome | study: Metagenomic assessment of the ecological functions of the soil: analysis of the soil microbiota associated with the...
GTTATGCCGTTCAGTTGTATTGCTAAGACGGCGGCAAGCCCGTGCCGCCGGCGAAGCTCGCGCAGCAGGATCGCGACCGTCAGAAAGAGGTCGAGGCGCATGCGCAGAGCGGATCTCGACGAGCGCAGAACGTCAGAAGGAAACGCAGCGAGCTCCAGAAGGAGCGCGCAACGCTACCGCGCGGCCATCGACGATGTGTTCCGGATCTACGACATCCGCATGGTGCGGCGCGAATCGATCGAGGGCCACGACACGATCTTCGCCACGCTGACGCCGAAAGACGGGGTGAAGCCGCAGACCGACGACGGGAAGATCATGCGGCACTTCAAGGCACGCGCGTGGATCAGCGAATCGGACTACGAGCTGGTTCGCGTCGAGATCGAAGCGATCGACGATCTCTCGATTCGGACTGGGACTGCTGGCGCGCGTGCACAAAGGCACAACCGCCACCTACCAGCGCCGCAAGGTGAACGACGAGGTCTGGCTGCCCGCGCAGGTGACGTGGACCGCGAGCGCGCGCGTGCTGCTGGTGAAGCGACTGCGCCTTCGAGGCGTCGCCGAGTTCTCCGGATACCGCAAGTTCACCGTTGACACATCCACGATCAACGGATACTGAACCTTGCCGTTCCTGAGCCGACTGGCGGGCGTGGCGGCGCGAGCGCCGATGTCCGTCGCCCGCTCGTATGCGCGTACGCCAGGCGAGCACCAGCGACTCGCCGAGGCGCGGACCGCTGATCTCGAGTCCGATGGGCAAGCCGCCGCGGCTGAATCCGCAAGGCACCGAGATGCTCGGCAGACCGAAGATATCGAACGGCTGCGTGTTGCGCAGCGACAGCGCGACTCCGCCTGCCGGGAGGAACGGACCGGATCCGTTGACGGCCTCGTCGAATCGTCTGCGGGCAGAATCGGTGTCGTCGGCGTGACCAGCAGATCGATGTCTGAAAAGACCAGTCATGACCTCGCGGCGGAGCCTGCTCAGAGCTCGCGACGACCTTCGATATAGGCGGCAGCGCGGACACCATCGCCCCGGCCTTCCAGCCGGCGCTGCCTGGTTGCCGGACTGATACAGCTCGTGGCGTCTTCGTGAAAGTACGGCGCGTGAAAGGCGTACGGCCTCGGCAGCCTACGACCGGCACCGTCCTGATAAGCCGGCAGTTCGACGTCGCGGGTCGAGGCGGTCAGCTTCCCGGATCACCGTGAAGCGCGTCACGCACGGCCTGCTCGATTTCGGGATCCAGCATCTCGTAGAAGACCGCTCGTGGAATCCCAATCCGCAGCGGGACACCTTCTGGCGCAACGCCTTGCGATAGTCGGGGAGCGTGGCGTTGATGCTGTTCGTGTCGAGCGGGTCGTAGCCAGCGATCGGCTGCAGCAGGGTCGCGGCATCCGCCGACCGTTGCGACAGAGCGGCCCGACGTGATCCAGCGACCACGACAGCGGCACGACGCCGCGCGTGCTGACGCAGACCGTGCGTCGGCTTGAGGCCGACGATGGCCGCAATACGCGGCGGGTTGACGGATGGAGCCGCCGGTGTCGGATCCGAGCGCGCCGAGCACAGGCCGGCGGCGCAACTGCCGCGCCGAAGCCTCCCGACGAGCCGCCGGGCAGACGGGCGCGAGCTCCCACGGGTTCCGCACCGGGCCGAAGTGGCGTCTGCGCGGACGTGTCGCCGTAGGCGAACTCGTGCATGTTCAGCTTGCCGAGCACGATGACCGCGCCAGACGCCTGAAGCCGGCGCACGACTTCCGCGTCTCCCGCTGGCACGCGATCGGCCGAAGATGGCGCTGCCGGCTGTCGATGCGGACGCCCGCGGTGTCGAAGAGGTCCTTCAGGGCGATCGGGATGCCGTGCAGCGGCCCCGCGGCGTCTTCCGCGCTGGCGATCGCGGTCTCTGGCGGCCCTCGCGCGTCGGCGAGCGCCTGTTCGCCCGTGACGGTGATGAAGGCGTTCAATGCCGGATTCAGCCGCTCGATGCGGGCCAGGCACGCCGGTGGTGAGTTCAACCGGCGAGACCTTGCGCGCCTGCAGCGAGATCGCTCCGCGTCCGACAGCGACAGCGCAGTCACGTCGTCAGGTTTCCGGTCTCTCCACCGCGCGCGCGTCAAGACGCGCGACAAGCGCCGTGGACGGCGTGCCGCCGCTGACCGTCGTCGTCAGGAAACTCCGCGTCGCGATGGCATCGTCATTTCTGGCTAGCGCTTTCCGAACGCGGTGGCTGCCGAGGACCTCACTGGAACTGCAGATACTTGTAGAGCAATCCTCGAGCACGCGTTCCTGGTCGCTGTGCGCCGCAAACCCTTTCAGCACGTCTTCTTCATCGGTCGCCAGCGACACGCCGTAGCATCGCATGCCCTTCGCGCGCCAGTGGAACGCCATGTCGGTCGCGCCCGTCTGCATGTAGCGGGAGCGTCGGGATGTTGTAGACCTCTTGTTCGCCGCCTCGATCGCGCGATACACGTCCGAATCCATCCGGGACGGAGGCGGACCGGGACGTTGATTGGCGGTACTCCGGGATGAGGCGTGATCGCCGGATCGTTGATGACGCGCCGCATCTGGTCGTAAAGGCCTCGATGTTCTCGTCGGGCAGCGCGCGGGATGTCGAGCGTCGCCTCCGCCTCTGACGGAATCACGTTGACCTGGAAGCCACCCGAGATGATGTCCGGCGAGATCGACGTGTGCAGCATCGAGTAGTGGAGCGGCTCGTGTTCCGCGAGTACGATGCGCGCATCGGCGGCCTTCCCGCATCGAGCAGCGCAGTGTAGCGCGCGGCATCCGCGGCCGGGGCGAGCGTCGCGAGCGTCTTGAAATAGGTGCGCGTCGTCTCGTTCAGGCGCATCGGCGGATCCCCACAATGCGATCTTCTCGATTGCCTGGGCGAGATGGAGAATCGCGCTCGAGCGCAGCGGCCGCGAGCCGTGGCCTGACGGGCCACGCGCGACGAGGCGCGCGCCTTTGGGCTGCTTCTCGGCGGTCTCGGTCATCGCGTAGGCGAAGCTGACCGCCGCGGCGGAGGACTTCGCCGGCCTCCGCGATGCAGTATTCGGCGTCGATCTCGTTCCAGCGCTCGTTGACGAGGTACTCGATGCCGGGGCCGGTGGCCGCCTCTTCGCCGGCTTCGGCGACGAAGATGACGTCGCGATCGAGCGGGATGCCGCGCCGCTTCAACAGCAACATCGTCTCCATGTTGGCGGCGACCTGCCACTTGTTGTCGAGGACGCCGCGGCCATACATAGCCGCCGTCGCGTGTCGCGCTGAACGGCGGGAACTTCCACCTTCGACGGATCGACCTTCACGGTGTCGGTGTGGCCCATGATGAGGAGGGACGTTTCGAGCCGTTCCCCTTGATGCGGGCAATCGCGTTGGCGCGCGCCGCCTCCTTGGCGGCCACCGTCACCGGGATGCCGTCCGCTTCGAGCACCTTCTTGATGTAGTCGACGGCCCTCGTCTCGTTACCCGGCGGATCCTGCGTGTCGATGCGGACCAGTGCCTGAAAGTGGCGCAGCAGTTCGGCGTTGGTCGCCGTCCAGTCGATGGCCGCGGGACGCCGGATTGCCTCCGCGCGCCGGGGCTTGCAGGCCGGATTGCCTCCGCGCGCCGGGCTGCGGAGCAGGCTTGCAGGGCCAGCGATGCGGTGAGCGCGGCCGTGGCGGCGACGATCCTGGTGCGTGTCATGGCCGCGATCCTATCGCGTGTGCGGTCAGTGCGACAGCGTGACGAACATGTAGGGCTGCGGCGATTCCCGGTAGCCAAGCGATTCGTACATCGAGCGCCCGTCGTCGCTCGCGGCAAGCGCCACCGTTCGGTAACCCGCCTCGAGAACACCACGCGTGAGATCGTCTGTATGATCGCATGCGCGCGAGCCCGCGGCGTCTATGCGCGGGTTCCGTGTAGATGTTGTAAAACTGATCGGCAGGTGTCCGGATAATTCCAGCGGCCCCGGCGGCCATGGCAGGACGGTGATGCCCCCCTCCCGCAACGATGCCGGCGTCATGCTCGACGAGCCAGGCGCGGTACGCGCCGGCCCGCATGTGAACGTCGAGCCAGGCGGCGAACGCCGCGCTCACTGCTTGCGTGTCGACGGCCACGCCCATGTCTTCGAACATGCGCAGCCGATGTCTTACGATCATCGGGATATCGTCAGTCGTTCCGTCCCGAATCGTGTAGCCGTCAGGTGGGATTGGCGGCACGCCGGCCACAGTCTAGTGCGGCACCCGCGGACATATGGCGGTAGGACAAGATCCGGGTAAGCCGGACCGTAACGCGCCCCGCGCGCGAGCGTGAGGTGCGGTATATCCAGCGAATCAAAGAAATCGGGAAACGGACCGATACGATCTTTGACTATGCCTCCGAAAACAGCCCCAGCCGCCCGCCGCCCCGCCGCACCGCGCAAAAAGAGCGATGCGATCGAAATCGTCGTCCGTCGAGGGTCGCTGCGTCGTTTCGACGCGCTCAAGACGCGGACAGCAGAACTGCCCGTTGTCGTCACGTGGGATCGCCGCACCAACGAGCGTCGCGACGACCAGGCGGCCGCCCGCGGCGCGCAACCGCGCGGGAGAGCGAACGCCGCCGGACCCGCCTTTTACGTGGGATCTGGCCGATTTCGTGGTGGTCGAGCGGTCGAAACGACGAAAATCGGCACCTGCGGCGAAGGCGACTGCCGCTGCGCTGGAAGCGGAAAAAGCCCTCAAAAAGTCGTAAATCGCTGCGGGGTGCAGGCCTATCGCCGTCCGGCCGAAACTACGGTTGGTCTGGAAGACGCATGATCAACTGGGAACTGCCACATGAGAAACCGGCGTGTCCGCACTGCGGTTCCACTGAGACGCAACTGACGCTGCAGTTGCTCGGCCTCTACGCGCTTCTCGTGTGACACCTGCCGCAAGTCGTTCGCGACCCACGGCGACGAGAAATCGCCGCGCGCGGAGACCAGGCCCGCTTCGCCCGATCCGACACCCCGCCAGGCATAACCGCGCCGCGGTCTTCCGCGCCAATCTGGTAATCTCGATTTCAGGTGGTCATCGGCCTCGACTACGCGCTCGCGCTCGTGTCGGGCGCGCTCCTCGCGCTGAGCTTTCCCCGCTACGGACATCCGGCGCTTGCGTGGATCGCGCTCGTGCCGCTGCTGGTCGCCCTGACCGGCTGGGAAGGACGCGGCCCGAGCATCGTTGACGGACGTCCGGCCGCCTGCCGGGAAACCGCCGCGCGCGCGTTTCTCCTCGGGCTCGCGACCGGGCTTCGTCTATTTCACCGGGACGCTCTACTGGACCGGGACCGTCATCCGCACGTTCGGCGGAATTCCGTCGCCCGCGGCGGTGCTCGGCGTCTGTCTGCTCGCGCTCTACCAGGGATTTTTCCCGGCGCTCTGTCGCGTTGCTCTCGAGCCGTCTCATCGCGCGCGGCGGCCCGGCCGCCATCCTGCTGTCAGCCGGCCGCGTGGGTCGCCACCGAGTTCTTCCGCGGCGTGGTGTTCGGCGGATTTCCGTGGGTGCTCCTCGGCGACAGCCAGGTCACCGTCCTGCCGGTGGCGCAGCTTGCGAGCGTGCTGGGCGTGTACGGCGTGTCCGCGCTCGTCGCGTTCGTCAACGCCTCGATCGCGTACGCGGTGCTCTGCGACCGGCCGCCGTCGCATCGCGGCGATCGCCGCGGCAGCCGTGGTGCTCGTGGCCGACCGGCGCATGGGGCAGCGCTGCGCGGTCGCTGACGGGTCGCTCACGCGAGCCGGAACGCCGATTCGCGTCGGCCTCATCCAGGCCAACATCCCGCAGGAAGACAAGTGGAAGTCCGAGCGAGGCGCGGCGCATCTTCACGACCTACATCGGCGATGACGCGCGACGCGGTCAGGCGCGGCGCCGAGTGCGTCATCTGGCCCGAGTCGGCGACGCCGTTCATGTTCGAGCGAGGATCCGGCGGGACAGGCAAACGCTCCGCGTCGCTCGCGCGCGAAGTGCGCGTGCCGATTCTGTTCGGCAGCGATCAGGAGGTGACGCGCGCCCGAGCCGGCGCTCTACAACGCGGCGTTCCTCGTCGCGCCCGACGGCGACGACGGCGGCGGTCTACCGCAAGATCCACCTCGTCCCGTGGGGCGAGTTCATCCCGATGAAGCGCCTCGCTGTTCTTCGTCTCGCCGCTCGTGGACACGGCTTCACCGATTTCTCGCCGGGGACGTCGGTGGTGATGCTGCCGATCGGTCGCGCACCTGACGAGCACGGCCATCTGCTACGAGGTGGTCTACCCGTCGCTGATCCGCCAGGCGGTCCAGGGCGGGAGCGAGCTGCTGACGACGATCACCAACGACGCGTGGTACGGACAGTTCGTCGGCGCCGTACCAGCATTTCGCGCTGGCCTCGATGCGCGCCATCGAGCAGGGGCGCTACCTGGCGCGCGCCGCCAACACCGGCATCAGCGGCGTCGGTCGATCCGTACGGACGCATCGTCCGCGCAGTCGAGCTATCTTTGAGCAGGACGGCGCTCGTCGAGGAGGTCCGGTTCCTGACGAGCCGGACGATCTATTCGCGGATCGGCGACGTGATCGCGTATGCGTGGCGATTGCGCTCATCGCCGCGGCGCTCGTTGTGCTGCGCAGGGCGGATCGAATCTGCGCAATCTGACCCTTAACGAATTGACCACTTACGAATTCGACAACTGGTAAATTCGAGATCCGTCAGATCTCGGAGAATTGCATTGGCGGTTGCCATTGAAGATCTCACACGGCGGTACGAAGACCTGAACAAGCGCTCGCTCGAACTGCGGAGGCATCTTTGAGGGTGCACGCCTCGACGAGCAGCTCGCCGAAGTAGAGTCGCGCACCGCGGCGCCAGACTTCTGGAGCAACCAGGCCAGGGCGCAGAAGGTGATGCAGCGGCGGCGGCGGCTGGAAGAGACCGCGCGCTCGCTCGCATCGCTCAAGCGGCGCGGCCGACGACATCGGCGTGCTGATCGAGTGGGCCGGCGCCGGCGAAGAGGTCACCAGCGGACCTCGCGCGCGGCGCTCGACGGAGCTGCAGCAGGAAGTCGAAGCCGCCGAAACGACGCAAGATGCTCGGCGGCGAGCACGATCGCAGCGAACGCCATCGTCACGATCCACCCGGCGCCGGCGGCACCGAGTCGCAGGACTGGGCCGAGATGCTGCTCCGCATGTACCTGCAGTGGTCGGAGCGCCGCGGCTTCAAGCGCGAGGTCATCGACTATCAGCCGGGCGACGAAGCCGGCCTCAAGAGCGTCACGTTCACGCTCACCGGCGACTACGCGCTTCGGCCTGATGTCGGCCGAGGCCGGCGTCCATCGGCTGGTGCGCATCTCGCCGTTCGACCAGGCGGCGCGGCGGCACACGTCGTTCGCGTCGGTCTTCGTCTGGCCCGAGCTGCCGGAGGACGTCGACGTCGAGATCGACGACAAGGACCTCCGCATCGACACGTATCCGGTCGAGCGGCGCCGGCGGCCAGCACGTCAACGTCACCGACTCCGCCGTCCGCATCACGCACCTGCCGACCGGCATCGTCGTCTCGTGCCAGAACGAGCGCTCGCAGCACAAGAACCGCGACGTCAGGCGATGAAGGTGCTGAAGTCGCGGCTGTTACGACCTGAAGATGAAGGAGCAGCAGGCGAAGCTCGAGCAGATCGGCGGCGCGAAGAAGGAGATCGGCTTCGGCAGCCAGATCCGCAGCTACGTGCTGCAGCCGTACCAGATGATCAAGGACCACCGGACGAAGGATGCAGGTCGGCGACGTCAACCGCGTGCTCGACGGCGATCTCGATCCGTTCATCAAGACGTACCTTCTGAAGAAGGCCAGCGGCACGCTGGCGCAGCTGCACCGGCGGACGAGGATTAGCCACGAGGAACGCGAAGACGACGATGAGCCACCGAGAACACAAAGCTATGTTTTTCAGATCACAAAGGGCTCGAAGAGCGAGAAAGAAAAGAACTTTGCGTTCTTCGTGAGCTTCGTGGCTATCGTCGTCTTTGTGGCCTTCGCGGCGGCACAGCCGCCGTCGATTTACCGTCGTCGAGGCCTCCATCGCCGACATGCAGCGCGCGCTGCAGCAGCATCGCGTGACGTCGCGCGAGCTGCGTCGCAGCAGTCGCTCACGCGGATCGCGCTGCTACGAGGACCGGCTGAACGCGATCATCTACGTCAACCCGCACGCGCTCGAGGAAGCGGATGCGCGCGACCGCGAGCGGGCGGCCGGCACGCGTGCGCGGGCCGCTCCACGGCATCCCGATCGCGCTCAAGGACAACATCCAGACGACGCGACATGCCGACCACCGGCGGCGCGCTGGCGTTCGCAGGCCTGATCCCGCCGTACGAGCGCGACGCTCGCGAAGAACCTGCGCGACGGCCGGCGCGATCATCATCGCGAAGACGCAGCTGACCGAGCTGGCCAACTGGGTGACGCGTCGGCATGCCGGCCAACTACAACAGCCTGAACGGCTACGGCTATGAACCCGTACGACCCGCGCGCGCGATCCGCGCGAGGCGACTCGCCGACGGCCGTCCCGTGCTGACGCACCGGCGGATCGAGCTCCGGCGTCGGCACCGCCGCCAGCTTCTGGGCGGCCAACGTCGGCACCGAGACGTCGGGCTCGATCCTCAGCCCCGCGAACCAGAACATGCTGGTCGGCATCAAGCCGACGGTCGGCCGCGTCAGCCGTTACGGCGTCATTCCGATCACGGCCGACCAGGACACCGCCGGGCCGATGGCGCGATCGGTGACCGACGCCGCGATCCTGCTCGGCGCGCTCGGAGGAGCGTGGCGCCCGACCCGAACGATCCGGCGACGTCTGCGTGCATGCCGCCGCCGGCACGCGACTACACGCGCTTCCTCGATCGCAGACGCGCTGACGGGCGCGCGCATCGGCGTGCCGCGCGCGTTCTACTACGACGCGGTCACCATCGGGCGGCTCGACTGACGCAGCGCGCGGCGGTCTGAACGCCGGAGCAGCGCGAGTGATGCGCGACGCGATCGCCGAGCTGACGCGCCAGGGCGCGACCATCGTGGACCCGGCCGAACATTCCGAGCATCGTCGATCGGGATCCGGCGCAGAACTTCCTCGACTGGCCGCGTCTGTTCGGGGCCGGACAAGCGCGAAGGGGAAGGACGCCGAACTGCTCCGACGACCTATCAAGTACGGCATGAAGCGCGACTTCGGCCGCGTGGCTGGCGACTGCTCGGCGACGCCGCGCCGGTGAAATCGCTCACCGAGCTGCGCGCCTGGAACGCAGCGCGCACCAGAGCCGCGGGCACGCTCAAGTATGGCCAGTCGAACCTCGACAACGCCGACGAGTTGCGACGTCGCGGCCGATCGCGCGCGCTACGAAGCGGACCGCCGCAAGGATCTCCGTGCTCACGGCCAGGCATGGCATCGACGAGGTGATGAAGCCGGAGCGGCTCGATGCGCTGCTGTTTCCGGCGCAGAACGGCAACGGCATCGCCGCGCGCGCGGGATATCCGTCGGTGATCGTGCCGTTCGCGACCGGTGCCGAACAACGCGCCGCCCGCGTTCCCGTCGGGCTTCGAGCCGAAGCCCGCGCCCTTTGGCGTGACGTTCACGGGGATGGCCTGCAGCGAACCCCGGCTCATCGCGCTCGCCTACGCCTTCGAGCAGGCCAGCCGCCTTCGCCCGGCTTCGGCGAGCCAAGCGCAAGAGGTCGAGTACCGCCGCCGCTGTTTCCGTAAGTCACTGAACCAAACGCCGCGCCACGGCGTGTCGTCTACGAACGCGCGCTCCGATGCATGAGTGGACGGGCCGTTTGGCCGGCGACGTCGTGACTCGGACGAGGAGCTCAGAACGCGAGTTCGACGCACGGCTCGTCGAATCGTCCCGGCTGGCGTTCTGGTCGCCTTTTCCGTCCTGCGCCACCGCGAGGATGCCGAGGACGTGGCCCAGGACGCGTTCGCGAAGGCACATCGGCGCTTCCGCCAGCTGCGGAACCCCGAGCGGTTCAGAAGCTGGCTCGTGAGGATGGTCTGGCGGCTGGCGCCGACCATGCCGGCGCGGCGAGCGCCGCCGATCGATCAGGAAACCGGAGCATGAGCGTGCATGGCAGTCCTGCTCGACGGACACGGTTGGCGCCGGCGAACGTGCCGAGATGCTGTGGGAAGCCATCGACTCCGTTACCCGAAAAGCTGCGGTGTGTCGTCGTGCTGGCCAGCATCGAAGGACAACGATCTCGCCGCCGTCGCGGGTCTTCTTGGAATTCCGCAGGGCACTGGTCAAGTCACGGCTGTTTCTGCGCGTCAACGAATCAAGGACCGGTTGCAATGGTTGAACCCGACCCGCTCGATCGCGAGATAGACACGCTGCTCGACGTGGAGCCGTCGCCCGACTTCGTGGCGCGTGTCCGCGCGAATGCGGGCGCACGATCGATGGCGTCCGGCCCGTGGCTCGCAGGCCGGTGGATGGCGGTTGCGGCCTCGCCTCGTGGCTGCCGTGGTGATGTTGTCGCTGTGGGGCGCGCGGGTGGCGCCGCCGCTTCCGCCGCGACCGATCGCTCCCCGAGTTTGCCGCCCTGGAGCCGCCGGACCCGATCGTCATCGAACCGATTGCCATCGCGCCGCTGCTGACGGCGGACATTGCGACTAGGAGAGCAAACAGTGAAGACACGTGCATATTCAGTCGTCGCCGCCGTCGCGATCGTCGCGGGGTGACGCTGCGCGCGCCGGAGCAGTCGGCGCAGGCAAGCGCGAGTGCACAGGGTGCAGCCACCGCCGAGGCAGAACCCGCGAGCGCAGGCTCGCGTCCACATCGTTCCGCTCAAGGTCACCATCAGTGCTGTCGAAATATCACAGGCGAGAAAAAAGATCGCCAGCGAGCCCCTACGAGCTCTCGATGCGTCACCTGACGGCAACAACGCAGAGCATTCGCATGAAGACGCAGGTGCCCGTGCCCGGGCCCATGTCCGGCAGCTGCGCCGCTCCCGCCGCCGCCGGCTCCGCCCACGCCGGCTGGGGCGGCTAATGCCAGACCGGCGCCACGACCCAATCCGTTCGTGACCCTGCCGGGACGTGGGCACCAACATCGATTGCTCGGGCCATCAGTCTGGACAGCGGACGATATGCAGTGACCGTCACCATCGAGGATTCGTCGATCTCCGAAGACAGTCAGCGCAACTCGGACGGCTCGAAGACGGAGGCGACGCGGTCGGTTCGCATCGTTCCGGCACGAGCAACGCGCTCGTGCTCCGGGACGGCCAGTCAACCGAGTTCACCGCGGCAACAGACAAAGTCACCGGCGAGGTGATCAAAGCCGCCGTGACGCTGACGGTCATCAAGTAGGGCGCTCCCTTTACGGGGCGCCGGACCGACCAGATTAGTTGGATGCGGGCGCGACGGCGGGCAGGACGTTCGCGCCCTGTGGCTGCGTGCCGTTGATGAACGCTTCCTGGATGCCGTTGTCGAGCGTGACGAAGACGATGTTGCCCGGCGCCTCGAACTGCGGCGGATTCTTCCGGTCGGCGCGCGTCTCGATGTAACGCCTTCATGAAGTCCATCCAGATCGGCAGCGCCGCCTCGCGCCGGTCTCGTTGTGCGCCGAGCGGTTTCTTCTCGTCGTAGCCCACCCAGACGCCGACGGTGATGTTCGGATCGAAGCCGATGAACCACGCGTCGCGTGTATTCGTCCATCGTCCCGGTCTTGCCGGCCAGCGGCCAGTCGAGGCTGCTGCCGCGGCCGCCGTGCCGCGCTGGACGACGCCGCGCAGCAGGTTGGTCATGACGTAGGCGGTGTCGGCGCGGATCGCTTCGTGCGGCTCGGGACGGTTCTCCTCGATGCATGTTGCCCTCGCGATCCGCGATGCTCACGACCGAATACGGCCGCATCCGGACGCCCTGGTTCGGAAACGCCGTGTAGGCGCTCGTCATGTCCCAGAGCGTCTCCTCGACCGACCCCAGAGCCAGCGAGCAGATACGGCGGCATGTTCGGCGGCAGGCCGAACCGCGCGACGCACCTTGATCACGTTCCGGGGCCCCGAGCTCTGCGAGCGCCTTCACCGCCGGAATGTTGCGCGAGTCTTCGAGCGCCCATCGCAGGGTGACCGGCCCCTCGTACTTGCGGTCGTAGTTGAGCGGTTCGTACGGAGGCTGGTTCGGCCCCGGCTGATACGAGACCGGCTCGTCGACGAAGATCGACACCGGCGTGTAGCCGCGGTCGATCGCGGTCGTGTAGATGAACGGCTTGAACGACGAGCCGACCTGCCGCCTGGCCTGCGTCGCGCGGTTGAACTTGCTGCGCGCGAAGTCGAAGCCGCCCACCATCGCGCGCGACCTGGCCCGTGCGGTTGTCGATCGCCAGCAGCGCGCCTTCCACCACCGGATCCTGTTCGAGCCCGATCGTCTGCGGCACGCCGCCCTGGATGGTGCGCACGTCCACCTGGACGAGGTCGCCGACCTTCAGGAAATCGACGGCGGCGGTCTTTCGCGTCCACGTGAACGCCGCTTTCGGCAGCTCCACCTCATGCGGTCCGATGCGGACGCGCGCGCTGCCGTTGCCGCCCTTGGGCGTCACGGCCGTCACGAGCGCGGGAACGATGTCGCCGGCGAGAATCGGCCGGTTCCAGCGATCGGTCGTGAACCGCTCGAGCGAGCGCTTCTCCGTCAGGATGTTGCGCACCTTGCGGAAGCCGCTATGCCGCTTGTCGAGCCGCCGCAACCCGCGATCGACGGCGCGATTGGCCGCCTCCTGCAGCTCCGCATCGAGCGTCGTCTGGACCTGCAGCCCGTTCTGATACAGCGCATCCGCGCCGTATTCCTGCTCGAGCGACTTCCTGATCTCCTCGACGAAGTACGGCGCGACGGAGGGCTCCGGACGCTGCTGGCCCTGCAGGACGAGCGGACGCTGCTGCGCCTCTTTCGATTCCTCGTCCGAGATGTAGCCTTCTTCCGCCATGCGCTGCAGCACGTAGCTGCGCCGCATCAGCGTCGCTTTCGGATTGACGAACGGGCTGAGGCGGCCTGGCGCCTGGATGATGCCGGCAATGACCGCGGCCTCTTCGATGGTCAGGTCCTTCGCGGGCTTGTCGAACTACAGGTGCGACGCCGCCTCGACGCCGCACGCCCCGTGGCCAAGATTGATCTGGTTGGCGTAGAGCGTGAAGATTTCAGGCTTGGTGAAGCGCTTCTCGATTTGAATGGCGACGATCCATTCCTTGATCTTCCGTTCCGGTGAGATCTCGAACTTGCCGCCGGCGAGCTGATACTGCTGGAGGAAGACGTTGCGCGCGAGCTGCTGCGTGATGGTGCTCGCGCCCTGCCGCTTGCCCGTGAGGATGTCCTTCAGCACCGTGATCGCGATGCGCGACATGCTGAGGCCGAAGTGCTGGTTGAAGCCCGCATCCTCGGTCGAGATGATCGCGTTGCGCAGGTTCGGCGAGATCTGGTCGTAGCTGACGACGGACGCCGCTCGGTCGCAAACTCGCCAATCGTCTCGCCGTCGCGCGCGAGGATGTGCGTGATCGTGTTCGGGCGGTAATCGTCGAGCGCGCTGATCTCGGGCACGTCGCCCGCGAACGCGACGAGGACGCCCGTCAACGTCCCGAGCAGCGCCGCGATCACGAACAGGAGCACGAGGCCGGCCTGTGCGACGCGGAGCGCGACCTTGCGACGGGGTGGACGAACTTCCTGTTCCGCCATCGTAACTAAGGGACCTTTCCGCCTCCGCTAAAGGTCGCGTCGCGAGCGACGCGACCGGACGGTGCTGCCTAGTCGGACCGCGCATGCGGTCCGACCGGCGAACCCGCCGAAGCCGCAAAGCGCGAAGGCGGGCAGGTCCGCCTATCGTCAGTATACCGAGAAAGCACAGTGGGTTACCGGCAGCGTACATTCGCAAATTGACTGTGCTTCACTCAGATTTGATAATAAGACCAGCCTAAACTCTGGCGAGGGATTCATTCATCCGCTTGTCCGGCCGCGCTCGCAGAGCGAAGCCGGGCGCCGCGACGAGGACACGACATGAGCAAAATCATCGGCATCGATCTGGGCACCACCAATTCCGTTGTGGCCGTGATGGAGGGCGGCGAGCCTGTCGTCATCACGAACCCGGAAGGTAGCCGGTTGACGCCTTCGGTGGTGGCGTTCACCAAGACGGGCGAGCGTCTCGTCGGCCAGGTGGCGAAGCGCCAGGCCGTGACGAACCCCGAGAACACCGTCTTCTCGATCAAGCGCTTCATGGGACGCCGGTTCGATGAAGTCAGCGAAGAAATGAAGATGGTGCCATACACCGTCGCCGCGCGCCGGCAACGACGTCGCGCGTCAAGGCGCTCGACAAGGAATACGCGCCGCCCGAGATCTCCGCGATGATCCTGCAGAAGCTGAAGCAGGCGGCGGAGGAGTATCTCGGTTCGGCGGTCACGAAGGCGGTCATCACGGTTCCCGCCTATTTCAACGACGCGCAGCGCCAGGCGACGAAGGAAGCCGGGCAAGATCGCCGGCCTCGAGGTGATGCGCATCGTGAACGAGCCGACGGCCGCGGCGCTCGCCTACGGTCTCGACAAGAAGAAGGACGAGACGATCGCCGTCTACGATTTCGGCGGCGGCACGTTCGACATCTCGATTCTCGAAGTCGGCGAAGGCGTCGTCGAGGTCAAGGCGACCAACGGCGACACGCATCTCGGCGGCGACAACCTCGATCAGCGCGTCATCGAGTGGATCATCGTCGGAGTTCAAGAAGAGCGACGGCATCGATCTCGAGCAAGGACCGGATGGCGCTGCAGCGCCTGAAGGAAGCCGCGGAGAAGGCGAAGATGGAACTTTCCACGGTGATGGAGACCGACATCAACCTGCCGTTCATCACCGCGGATCAGACCGGGCCGAAGCACCTGCAGATGAAGCTGACGCGCGCGAAGTTCGAGCAGCTCGTCGAAGACCTGCTGCAGAAGACCGTCGGCCCGACCAAGCAGGCGCTCGCGGATGCCGGGCTCGACCCGTCGAAGATCGACGAGGTCGTGCTCGTCGGCGGATCGACGCGCATCCCGCGCGTGCAGCAGATCGTCAAGGACCTGTTCGGCAAGGAGCCGCACAAGGGCGTCAACCCCGACGAAGTGGTCGCGGTCGGCGCCGCGATCCAGGCGGGCGTGCTCGCGGGCGAGGTCAAGGACCTGCTCCTGCTCGACGTCACGCCGCTCTCGCTCGGCATCGAAACGCTCGGCGGCGTGATGACGACGCTGATTCCGCGGAACACGACGATCCCGACCCGTAAGAGCGAGACGTTCTCGACGGCGGCCGACAGCCAGACGAGCGTCGAAGTGCACGTGCTGCAGGGCGAACGTCCGCTGGCGCGCGACAATCGCACGCTCGGCCGCTTCCAGCTCGTCGGCCTGCCGCCCGCGCCGCGCGGCGTGCCGCAGATCGAGGTCACCTTCGACATCGACGCCAACGGCATCGTCAACGTGTCCGCCGAAGGATCTCGGCACGGGCAAGGAACAGAAGATCACCATCACGGCGTCGAGCGGCCTCAGCAAGGACGAGGTCGAGCGGATGATGAAGGACGCCGAGTCGCACGCCGAGGAAGACAAGCGGCGCAAGGAAGAAATCGAGGCGCGCAACCAGCGCCGACCAGGCGGTGTACGGCGCCGAGAAGATGCTGCAGGACATGGGGGCGAAGCTGGCCCCGCCGACAAGGCGCGCGGTCGAGACGGCCATCGAAGCAGTCGAAGAGCGCGATCTCCGCGAACGACACGGCCGCGATGAATCGCGCGATGGAGCAGCTGACGCAGGCGCAGCACCGGCGCGGCGGAGGCGCTCTACAAGAACGCGGGCGCTTCCGGCGGGCAGGTTCAGGGGGGCGGAAGGTTCAGGGGGTGTCAGAACGGTTCAGGGGGTTCAGGAGGTTCAGGTTCAGGAGGTTCGCAGGCGCAGGGCGAGGTCATCGACGCGGAAGTCGTTGACGAGGGAGAAGAAGTAGATCCAATCACGAATCACCAATCACAAATCGCGAATGGACCTGTACATCATCCTCGGTCTCGAGCACGGCGCGACGGATGTCGGAGATCAAGCGCGCGCTACCGACGCCTCGCCCGGCGGTTTCACCCGGACATCAACCCGGGCGACCGGACGGCGGCAGCGCGCTTCCGCCAGATTCTCGGAGGCCTACGAGACGCTGATCGATCCCGAGCGGCGGTCGCGCTACGACTCCGGCACCCCGGTGGGCGGCGGCGGCGGCGATCGCCGCACGACCGGGTTCGAAGGGTTCGACTTCTCGGGTCGCGGCGCCGACCACGCCGCCGACCTTCGGCGATCTGTTCGCGGACGTCTTCACCGGCGCGCGGCGCAACAGCGGACCCGCCGCCGGAGCGCGGCGTCGACCTCCATCACACGCTGGCGCTCGCGTTTGACGAGGCGATCGGCGGCGCGCTGCGCACCGTCACCGTGACGCGCCGCGAACACTGCCGCACGTGCGACGGCGCACGGGCGGCTCACGCCGACGTGAGCACCGGCGCGTGCCTGCGTTGCCAGGGCGCGGGCTCGGTGCGCATCGGCGCGCGGCCACATGGTGTTCTCGAAGCCGTGCGCCGGACTGCGGCGGTCAGGGCGCCAGCAGCAGTCGCGCGTCCGTGCGAGCCGTGCGGCGAGCCGGGCAGTGGACGCGCGCCGAGTCGGTGCACCATGCAGGGTGCCGGCCGGCCTGGCCGACGGCGCGCGCATGCGCGTCCCGCGGCAAAGGCAACGCGGGACTGCGACGGCGGCGACGCCGGCGACCTCTACATCACGGTGCAGGTGGCAGCCGCATCCGCTGTATCGCCGCGAAGGCGACGACCTGCTCATCACGGTGCCGATCGCGATCCACGAAGCGGCGCTCGGCGCGCGCGATCGACGTGCCGTACGCCGGACGGCCGGCGCGGCTGCGCGTGCCGCCGGGCACGCAGTCGGGCCAGCGCTTCCGCCTGCGCGAGCGCGGCGTCCCGTCGCCGCGCGACGGCCGGCGCGGCGACCTCGTCGTCGAGGTGCGGCTGGTGCTGCCGAAGATGCTCGACGAGCGATCGAAGGAACTGCTCCGCGAGTTCGGCCGCATCAACGGCGAAGACGTGCGGAGGCTGAGAAACGGCATCACGAGGCCCCGGGGACACGGAGGACAGAACTCATGAGCCGCCGTATGTCTGCGTCTCCGCGGCCGCGTGGACTGACGCGATGGCGAAGAAGCCGGGCAAAGGCGTATTACATGATCAGCGCGGTGGCGCAGAGCTTACAACATCCACCCGCAGACGCTGCGCCTGTACGAGCGCGAAGGGCTGCTGAAGCCGTCGCGCACCGACGGCAACACGCGCCTCTACTCGGAAGAGGACCTCGAGCAGCTCGAAACGATTCTGTCGCTGACCCGCGATCTCGGCGTCAACCTCGCCGGCGTCGAGATCATCCTCAACATGCGCCGGAAGATCGAGCAGATGCAGGGCGAGGTCAACGAGTTCATGGAGTACGTCAAGCAGCGAGATGGCGCGCGGCATCGACGACTGGGAGCAGCGCCTCGTCGCACCGCGCTCGTCAAATCGTCGCCGACCGATCTGGTCGCGCGCGCATCCGCCGACGCCGCCGAAAACCCGTGAAAGCTCAAAACCGCAAAAGTAGTATGCTCTTCGGCGTGTCGAAGCGTGCACGGCGACGGCAGCGACGATGGCGGCACGCTTGCGGCGTACCTGCGCGAGATCGCGAAGCTGCCGCGCCTCACCGTCGACGAAGAGCGCGCGCTCGGCCGCGCGCATCCGCGACCGATCGCGACGACGGCGCGGCTGACGCGCGCTGGTCGAAGCCAACCTGCGCTTCGTCGTGTCGTACGCCGAGCGCTACCGCGGTCTCGGCGTCTCACTTTCTCGATCTCATCCACGAGGGCAACCTCGGTCTCATCGAAGCGGCGCGCCGCTTCGATCCGGCGCGCAACGTCAAGTTCATCACCTACGCGGTGTGGTGGGTGCGCGAGTCGATGATGCACGTGCTCGCCGGATCAGACGCGCGCGCTTTCTCGTTTCCGCCGAAGCTGTTCGCCGCGCTGCTACAACGGCGGCGGCACGGACGTGTCGCTGAGCGATCCGGTCGCCGGCGCCGGCCACGATCGGCGCCGTCGCGCGAGCTCGGCGACGTGCTCGCCGCAGGACGAGCGTCCGCCGATCGAAGAAGAGATGATCCACCAGGCCGATCTCGACGAGCTCGCCGCCGCGCTCACGCGATCTCGACGGCAAGAGAGCGCGAGGTCGTCTGCCTGCGGTTCGGCCTCGACGACGACGAGCCGCGCACGCTGCAGGAGATCGGCGACCGGCTGCACCTCTCGCGCGAGCGCGTGCGGCAGATCGAGTCGCGCGCCAAGGAAAACTTCGCCGCTCCGCGAAACTTCGCAGCCACTCAACTAGCGGGTCGATCACTGACTAGGGCATCACCGTGACCGACGACGCTGTCAAGCGGCCCTCACTCGACTGACGCTAGCACGCAGGCCTGGCGAATCCTGATGCCATGCCGTCTGTGACGATACCGGCTGGAAGCCCGTCGACGACGACGGCATGCCGCCGCGTCGTGCGCTGCGACTGCTGGCGTGAGCAGGTCGGCCAGCAGCGGCTCGCCGACGCGAACATTCCCGAAGCGCTACCAGCACTGCACGCTCGGAGAACTTCACGGCCTACAACGAGTCGCTCGAGACAGCGCGCGTGCGTCAGGCGCGCCGCGTCGCCGGAGCGTTTCCCGTCGAGCGCGCGCGGGCATGCTGCTCGAAGGCCAGCCCGGCGTCGGCAAGACCCACCTCGCGGTCGGCGGTCCTGAAGCAGGTCATCGAGTCGTCCGGCGCGCGCGGGCTCGTTCTACGACACGCGCGACCTGCTCCGCGTCATCCGCAGCACCTACGACCCGTCGATCCGCACGACCGAGCTCGAGATCCTGCGGCCGGTGATGACCGCCGATCTGCTCGTGCTCGACGATCTCGGCGCGGAGAAGACGTCGGAATGGGTCGAGGAGACGATGAACCTCATCGTCAACACCCGCTACAACGAGCGGCGGCTGACGATCTTCACGTCGAACTACCAGGACATTCCCGACGACACCGAGCCCAACTCGCTGCTGTTCCGCATCGGCCACCGGATGCGTTCGCGGCTGCACGAGATGTGCGAGTTCGTCGAGATGGACGGCGCCGACTACCGCGAGCTGCCGGCCAACGGCGGCGTCGACGACCTGGTCACGCTGTGGAAGATGCGCAAGAAGAGCGTCGCTGCCGTCGCCGCGCAGCCGGCCGTCAGGCGCGCGCGCAGCTGCGCGAGCCGCCGTCCGCGACGGCCGACGCCGATCTCAAGTGGCCGGGTGGACGGGCGGGCTGGTGGATCGCTAATGGGCGATCAGGGTTACTGAATGCGAGGTGATCGTCCGCAATCAGCTCGACAGATCGCCAACCTCGCCGATCTCATCGGCATGCTAGGTCTCTATCCACATCCCCTTCTGCTCCGCCATCTGCAACTACTGCAACTTCAACCGCGGTCTGTTCGACGCCGACGCTGAAGACGCCGATACGTCGACGGCGCTCGTTGCGCGAGATCCGCCGGGCAGGTCCGGAAGGCAGAGGCCTAGGGCAGGCCGGAACGGGCGGACACGATCTATTTCGGCGGCGGGACGCCGTCGCTGCTCGAGCCCGACGAGGTCGCGCGCATCGATCGCCGCCTGCGACGCGTCGTTCGATGTGCACGCGCCGATCGCGAAGTCACCGCTCGAAGCCAATCCCGAGACGGTCACCGAGGCGCGGCTCGCCGCGCTTCCGCGCCGCCGGGCGTCAACCGGCTGAGTTTCGGCGTCCAGTCGTTCCGCGACGAGGAGCTGCGCCGCCTGTCGCGGCTGCACACGGCGTCGACCGCGCCGCGCGCCGCCGTGCGCGAGGCGCGCGCCGCCGGGCTTCGACAACGTCAGCCTCGACCTGATGATGTGGCTGCCCGGGCAGCGCGTCGACCGAGTGGCTCGAGTCGGTGGACGCGGCGATCGCGCTCGCGCCGGAGCACCTGTCGCTCTATCTGCTCGAGGTGTATCCGAACGCGCCGCTCAAGGACGACATGGCGCGCGCGCAGCTGGTCGCAGGCGCCCGACGAGGACGCGGCGGCGATGTACTGACGGCGATGGAGCGGCTCGAGGCGGCCGGGCTACGCGCAATACGAGATCTCGAACGTCGCGCGGCCGGGCCGCGAGTCGCGGCACAACCTCAAATACTGGACCGACGGCGAGTGGCTCGGCTTCGGCTGCGGCGCGCACTCGACGCGCGGCGGCGTCCGCTGGAAGAATGTGTCGCGCGACCGAAGAGTACGTCGACCGGATTGTCGGCGGCGGCCGATCGGCCGCCGACAGTCCGCCGGCTTGACGCCGAGGAGCGGCTCGGCGACGCGCTGTTCACCGGGCCTGCGCCTGGCCGAGGGCATCGATCTGGCCGCGATCAACGCCCGCTACGGCGTCGACGTCTGGGCGCCGGTACGGCGCCGAGCTCGAGCCGTTTCGTCGACGCGGGCTGTCCTGCGAGCGTGACGGCGCTCGGCTTGCGGCTGACCCGCCAGGGAATGCTGCTGGCTCACGAGGTGATGACAGTTTTCGTGTAGCGCCTGAAGTACGTTAAAGTAACGCCCTTTCGCACAGGAGGCCGCGATGCGTTCGAGATGCCGTTGGCCGGTGCTCGGAGGCCGGCCAGGCATGGATTGCCGTTGGATTGCTTGTCGGTTTGCTGTCAGTCGACCGCCGTGGCGCAGCAGCAGCCGGCGCGCCGGCCGCGGGCAGGCGCAGCCCGTGTCCGAACGCGCGGCTGTTCCCGAACGACGGCGGCATGGTGCTGAACTTCATCAAGCCCGACAAGACCGCCGACTTCGAGGCGGTCATCGCCAAGCTGAAGGAAGCGCTGGCGAAGAGCGAGAAGCCGGAGCGCAAGCAGCAGGCGGCCGGCTGGAAGGTGTTCAAGTCGCCCGATCCGGCGCCGGTGCGAACGTCCTCTACGTGTTCATCATCGATCCGGCGGTGAAGGGCGCCGACTATCAGGTGTCGAACATCATCGCCGAGGCGTTTCCGGCCGAAGCCAACGAGATGCTGCAAGAAATACGCCGAGGCGTACGCTCAGGGCATGAACATTCGTCAACCTGAACCTCGCTCCAGAATCTCGGCAAGTAGCTCAGAATTTCAGATTCAGTCCTGCGTAGATGCGGTGCGCTGGCGAGTACAGCGCACCGCTTCCCAGCTTGAACACGCGGTAGTCCACGCGCAGTCGAATCGGCCCGGCGAGCGATCACCTTCACGCCGCCGCCGGTGTTGCAGCCGACGCTCGGTGTCCTGGTGCGTGCCGAGCGTCTTCGCTGATAGAACCGCCGCCGCCGGTCGTGAAGTACGGCTGGAAGCCTGGAGAACCGGCGTCTGCAGCAGCACGTTGCCCATGCCGGTCTTGAGCGACGGCGCGGCGGCGCGTCGGATCGTCCGGCGTGTAGCGCATACTCGACTTCGAAGCCGACGATCAGCAGGCCGATGCCGAACGCGCCGCCGCGCACCTGACGGTTGGCCGGGCGTGGTGTTCGCGCCGATGAAACCCGTGATGTCGGCGCGCGCCGGGCAGCGGCGAGCGCCAGCAGCAGAGGCGGCGGCAGGAACGGATGACATCTCATCACCCTATGATACCGTCGCTGGTGCGCATCGTTCGCAAGTGCTAGGTGCGGGGCTTTCGAGCCCCGCGTCGCGAAAGGCCCGCGCTACGATAAAGCACAACCTGACCGCCAGTCAGTCCAGTAGAATCGTTCGTAAGTCCCGTGAAATCGCATCATTACAGTCAGCACGCGGCGGCGCTGCGCAGCCGAGCTCAGCGCGCGCGCTGTCGCGCGAACAGATGCGCAGCGTTCCACGCGAAGACGGCGCGCGCCATCTGCCGGTCGCCGCGCGCCAGTTCGCGATTCTCGGCGCTGGCGACGTGGGCGCTCATCGCGTTCGACCAACCCGCTCGTCTGGATCCCGCTCGCGTTCGTGCAGGGGTTCACCGTCTTCAACTTCACGGTGCTGCTGCACGAGGTCGTGCACCACACGATCTTCGAGCGCCGGCGTCCGCGGCGCCGAGCGCGCTGCTCGGCTGGCTCTACGCGGTGCCGAGCGGCATCTCGGCGAGCCAGTTCACGCGCTGGCACCTCGATCATCACGCCGAGCTCGGCTCCGACGAGGACGATCCCGAAGCGGCATCACCTGTCGCCGAAGGTCAACGCGCGCTGGTATCAAGCTGCTGTACTGCACGCCGGCGCTCTTCCCGATCTACTTCCGCGCGGCGCGCAGCGAGAGCGCGACCTATCCGAGCCGCTGCAGCGGCGCGATCGCGCGTCGAGCGCCAGCGTGTCGATCGCTGCGCACCTGACGGCGCTGGCGCTGATCTGGTACGCTTCGGGCTGCGCCGCGGCGCTGCGCGCGCACATCATCCCGGTGTTCTTCATCTTCCCGATCGCGTTCACGCTGAACCGCCTCGGCCAGCACTACGACATCGATCCGACCGATCCCGGCGAAGTGGGGCACGCTGATGCGCGGCCACTGGTTCTGGGACTTCGCGTTCCTGCAACTCGAACTACCACCTCGAGCATCACTACTTCGCCGGCGTGCCGTTCTACCGGCTGCCGGCGCTGCAGCGCGCGCTCGTGCCGTTCTACGAGCGGCACGGCATGCGCTGGCAGAACTACGTCGGGCCTGCTCTACGGCTGGCTCGGTCGAGAACCGCGCGCCTCACACGAATTGACCGCTGACCATGCTGCTCCTGATACTGCTCGGCGGTCGGCGTCGTCGGTGTCGACCCGCCCAGAATCCCGCGCCCGCAACAGCCGTTGATGCGTCGCGCCTGAAGCTTGGACCGCCGCGGCGGTCGCCGAGCTCGATCTCGGCAGCGCTGAAGGGCGAGCTGCGTCAGATCGGCCTGGTCGGCGCGACGACGCGCAGCGTACGTCCAGACTGTCGAGAAGGCGACGGGCCTGCCGCCAAAGCTTCACCACTACATTGTTTCGGCTGGAGGCGGCGCGATCGCCGGACTCGACCGGCGCCGGCATGGGCGCGGCGCTACTGGGCGTTCAAACCGGATCGCGCCGCACCGGGCATCGGCGATCTCTCGATCGATCTCGATCGGAAGTCCGAGAACGGTCACCAGCGCGGGCACCGGACAGGCCGCAGCGCGCTCGATCGCGAGACGAGCCCGCTCGGCGGCAACGTCGGCAACATGGACACGATTGCCGAAGGCAGCGACCAGAAGCACAAACAGACGGCTCACTGGTGCTGCTCGGCGAACGATCAGCGAATTCGTGAACGAGCGGGCCGATGCCTGGGGCTGATGTTCAGTTGGGGACCGTCACGGCAGCGGCGCCGATCGACTACACCGATCGCGACGGGCGTCTGATGCTGTCGATCAGACGAAGCACAAGCGGACGGCGTCACCGGGGTCAAGGACGCGGTGCTGCCGGCGTGGTCGATCGAGCGGCATCGCGGCTGGCGTGGGCGCAGAGAGGACGGGCCGCGGAAGAGTTTACACGCTGCTGACGGGCCACGGTGAGCGCCAGGGGTTGCCATGGCTGACGTTCTTTCGCCGCCGTCGCTGCCGATAGCCGCCGCACAGAGCCAGCGACGTCCGGCGTCGACGGCGCGCCTGACCGTTCCGCCGCCGGCGCTGGTCTGCGGAAGCTCGACGCGTATCATGCTCACGGGCGAGCTGCGGCGGCTGTCGTGGTCGCCCGACGGCCTGTACCTGCACGTGCAGACGATCGAGCGCGACGCGCTGCGCGACTATCGTCGTCGCGGTCGACGGACACGGGAATCAGCCTCGCGTTCGGTGAGCCTGAATGGGCGCCCTCGCAATGCTGGACGAGGAAGTCCGATCTCGCCGCGCCCGGCGATCCCGTCTCTGCAGATCGGAAGTCATCGAGAAGCCGTCAACGGACGCGGCCGGCGCCGTTCGCCGGCGGATTCTCGAACGGCGGCGCACAGACGCTCGATCAACGCAATTCGAACGACACCTTCGCGATCCGAAGTCGTCGCTGAAGCTGCTCGGCGAAGAAGTCGGCTATTTCCTCAACGAGGTCGCCTACGGCGGGATCACGTTACGGGTGGGGACCGCCGGGGAGCGGCGCGATCGTCGTTTCCGACGCAAAGGGCGCCTCATCCTTCTTCGATCGTCAGAAACGCACAGAAGGCCGTGGCCGGCGACGAAAGACGCGCTGCTGCCGGCGTGGTCGCCGGACGGCCACGCGTCGCCTTCCTGCAGAAGGACGGCCGTCGCAAGTCACCGCGTGATGGTCACGTCCGATCTGCACGGCCTCCGTCATAGGCGGAGATGGCGATGGACTTCCGTCCGACGGACGAACAGACAGCTCCTGCGCCGAAGCGTTCGCGAGTTCGCGGAAACCGAAATCCGTCCGCACGTCCGGGAGTGGGACGAGGCAGCAGCATTTCCCGCGCGAGCTCGATGCCGAAGCTGGCCGGCGCTCGGGCTGCTCGGCATCCAGTTTCCCGAGCAGTACGGCGGCGCCGGGCATGTCGGCGCTCGACTACTGCATCTGCATCGAGGAGCTCGCGCGCGTCGATCCGGCCGTGGCGCTGTCGGTGGCCGCGCACAACGGCCTGTGCTCGTCGCACATCTTCTTGTTCGGCACCGAAGAGCAGAAGCAGCGCTTCCTGGCGCCGCTGGCGCGCGGCGAGAAGATCGGCGCCTGGGGACTGACCGAGTCGACGCTCGGGCAGCGACGCCGCCGGCATGCGGACGACGGCGACGCGTGCCGGCGACGTGCTGGGTGCTGAACGGATCGAAGACCTTCACGACGCACGGCCGCGTCGGCGACACGTCATGGTCGTCATGGCGGTGACCGATCGCGCGGCCGGCGCCAAGGGCATCTCCGCCTTCATCGTCGAGCGCGGCACGCCAGGGCATGACGCCGGGCAAGAAGGAAGACAAGCTCGGCATGCGCGCGAGCGACACGAGCGAAGTCGTTGTTCGAGAACTGCCGCGTCCCCGCCGATCAGCTGCTCGGCGACGAGGGGCAGGGGTTTCGTCAACACGATGCAGGTGCTCGATGCCGGACGCATCGGCATCGCGGCGCTGTCCGTCGGCCTCGCGCAGGGCGCCTACGAGGCGGCGCTGGCTACGCGCGCGAGCGCAAGGCGTTCGGCAAGACGATCAGCAGCTTTCAGGCGATCCAGTGGAAGCTCGCCGACGACGGCGACGCGCATCGAGGCCGCGCGGCTGCTGACCTATCGCGCCGCGTACCTGAAGGACGCAGCGGCCAGCGGACGACGCTGGAGTCGTCGATGGCGAAGCTGTATGCGAGCGAGATCGCCGGTGCGCGTCGCCGACGACTGCGTGCAGATCCACGGCGGCTACGGCTTCGTGAAGGACTATCCGGCCGAGAAGTACTTCCGCGACGTGAAGCTGACGACCATCGGCGAGGGCACGAGCGAGATCCAGCGGCTCGTCATCGCGCGCAGCTGCTCGCTCGTGCCCGACCGACGCTCGCCGAGCGCGTGCTCGCGGGCGATCCGCGGGCGATGGCGCGCGCCATCTCGCTCGATCGAAGACGAGGACCCGGCCGGCGCCGATCTGGTGCGCGCGATCTTCCGCCGCACCGGCCGCGCCTACCTCGTCGGCGTCACCGGTCCGCCCGGCGCGGGGAAGAGCACGCTCGTCGATCGGCTGATCGACCGAGACTTCCGCCGGCACGCGGACTCGACATCCGATCGGCGTGCGTCGTCGCGGTCGATCCGACGAGCCCGTTCACGGGCGGCGCCGTGCTCGGCGATCGCCTGCGGATGCAGGCGCACGCCGCCGACGAAGGCGTGTTCATCCGCAGCATGGCGACGCGCGGACACCTGGGCGGCCTGGCGCGCGCGACCGGCGACGCGGCGCTCGTGCTCGACGCGGCCGGCAAGGACGTCGTCATCATCGAGACCGTCGGCGTCGGCCAGGACGAAGTCGACATCATCCGCACCGCCGACGTCTCGATCGTCACGCTGGTGCCCGGCACCGGCGACGAGGTGCAGGCGCTCAAGGCCGGCATCATGGAGATCGCCGACATCTTCGTGGTCAACAAGGCGGACCGTGAAGGCGCCGATCGCCTCGTCTCGGCGGTCGAGGCGAACCTGGCGTTGCAGACCGGTCGACGGCAGGTGCGTGGCGCCCGCCGATTCATGAAGACGGTGGCGACGAGCGGCATGGGCTACCGGAGCTGCTGGACGCCATCGGGCAGTTCCGCGCGCACTCACGCAGGCCGAACCGCAGGCCGCGCGGCGGCGCGACGCGGGCAGATACCGGCTGCGCGAGCTCGTGTCGCACCGGTTCATGGATCATCTCGGGCGCGACGTGCTGCGCCCGGGCGAGCTGGCGGACCATCGTCGATCGCATCGCGTCGCGCGGGATCGATCCATACGCGGCGACCGCCTGCTGCAGCGCGTGGATGCGCGCAGAGCCGGATCCTAGCACAGAAGCGACGGCTGTCCTCGATCGCATCGGCATCGCGGTGAAGGATCTGGCGGCGGCGCTCGCGTTCTATCGCGACGCGCTTGGCCTCGAGATCGAGGCGCCCGAAGAAGTCGCGTCGCAGCACGTTCGGGCGCACTTCGTGCCGGTGGGCGAGTCGAAGCTCGAGCTGCTCGAAGCGCACGTCGCCGGAGTCGGCGATCGCGAAGTACGTCGACAAGCGCGGCCCGGGGACTCCACCACATCACGCTGCGCGTCGAGCGACATCCGCGCCGCCATCGCGCACCTGAAGGCCCGCGGCGCGCGGCTGATCGACGAGTCGCCGAGGGAAGGCGCCGAAGGCTCGCTGATCGCGTTCGTGCATCCGGCTGCGACGCACGGCGTGCTGGTGGAGCTCATGCAGCCGACAGTCGACAGTCGAGCGTCACGGTCGACAGTCACCGGCCGAGCGTCGACTGTCGACCGTCGACTGTCGACTCGACGTCGACTGTCACGACGCAATTACGCGCTTGGCGACCTCGAGCTCATTTCGGTCTGCGACGGGTTCGTCCGTTTCGACGGCGGCGCGATGTTCGGCGTCGTGCCCAAGGCGCTCTGGGAAAAGCAGGCGCCCGCCGACGCCGCGCAATCGCATCACGCTGGCGATGCGCCCGCTCGTCATCCGCGGCGCGCGGACGATGATCGTGGACGCGGGTCTGGGCGACAAGGAAAACGCCAGGTTCTGCGACATCTACGGCGTCGATCGCGCCCGGAATCTCGATCACACGCTGGCCGAGGCCGGCCTGGCGCCGAGGACATCGACATCGTCCTCGCCTCGCATCTGCATTTCGATCACGCGGGCGGATTCACGATGCGCGGGCCGGATGGCCGCCTCCGTCCCCGCTTTCCGCGGCGCAGTATGTCGTCCGACGCGGCGAGTGGGAAGACGCGACGCATCCGCACGCCCGTAACCGCGCCAGCTACTTGTTGGATAATTACGTGCCGCTCGCGGACGCCGGCGTGCTGCAGCTCGTCGACGACGACCAGACGATCATGCCGGGCGTGAAGGTGCGGCGGACCGGCGGCCACACGATGCACCATCAAATGATCGTGATCGAGATCCGGCGGCAAGACGGCGGCGCTTCGTCGCGGATCTGATGCCGACCGCGGCCCATCGCGCCGGATCCGTGGCTGATGGGTTACGATCTCTACCCGATGGACACGCTACGGCGGCGAAGAACGCGGTTCGTTCGGGAAGCGGTCGAGAAAGGCACGTCCTGGTGTTTCTTCGGGCACGATCCCAGGTGGCTGCCGGAGTGCGCTTCACGAGGAAGATGGAAAGCGCCGAGTGTGGTGCCGGCCAGGCCGATCAGGACGACCTTCATGTCGCGGCCGTTGGTGCGGAATCCAGCCTGGTCCTGCTCGCGGCCGTCGTCGTTCTGCCAGTGTCCTCTTTGTCGGCTTTGCGCTCGGAGACGATCTGGGCTACGTCTCGTAAAATCGATCTGATTCTGAAGGGCAAGTATCCTCCGCTCTCGAGCCCTCTCAATCAATACGCATATCGACCCGTCTTGCTGCTCCTGTTCGCGGGTGGCGTCAGGCTGTTTGGGTACTGATTTCGGCGTCGTCGCGCCGGTGTTTCTCGCGTCCCTCGTGACGACCGTGCTCGTATTCGCGTTCGTGCGACGATTGATCGAGCCGCCGCCGCCTGGTGGTGCGCGCTGCTGTACGCCTTCGAGCCGTCAATGTCGTCGACAGCACCACGATGACGAACGACGTGATTCTCTCGTGTCTACCTGTTTGCGGCCGTGGGACTGTTCCTGGTGGCAGATCGCGAAGCCGCCGCATGGAGAAAACCGGGGCCTGTTCGCGGCATCGGGCGCCATCATCACTGTCGCGTTCCTGGTCAAGATCGTCGTCGTGCCCATCGCGGGTCGCCCTCGCGCTCATCAGCAAGCTCACGTGAGCCTTTGGTCACGCCGCGACGACGTGCTGCGACGCCACTCGGCGTTTTATGTCTGCCGTGCCTGATGGGAATCAGCTGTATCTGTTCGGTGTAACACCTGGCGAAAGGCGATCTGTTCTGGCGGTTCCGGTCGAGCTTTGGCGTATTACAAGGCGAACAAACCCGAATGGTTTCTCGCGGGCCGCATCGATTGCCACGAGCCTGATGCTGGCATATCCGCGCGTTCTTTTCAGGCATGCCAGCGCGGCAACACCGATATTTCGAGCACGGGCTGTTGTTCTGGCTATTCGTGCCGAAGCTGCCGTGGCTGCCGGTGTCCGAGCAGATACCAGTCGCTCAACGTATTGATCGCGTCACCATCGCCGTGTTCCTGCCTGTTCTTCGAGTTCTATCCGCAGTACCACGCGTACCTGCCCGCTCGTCCGCCAGACTGGCAGTATGGAATGCTTCTGCCGGCGACAGTCATCGTGGTCGGCACAGCGCTGGCATGCTCCAATCGCCGAAGCCCGACGAGTGGCCGCGCTGGTCTGCCCCGATGTACGCGCGGTGGGGCACTTCCACGGTGAGGCTGCCCGCCGATCAGTTGAATACAACGACGTCAACGGGATATCCGCGCTCTCGCGCGATACGCCGTCGACACCATTGAACCGACTCACAAATCTCTCGCCGTGGATGTTCCCGCGAGAAACGCGTTGCTTTGTTTATTTGAAGAAGGGCCGGGCGATACGACTCGATTCGATTGGAGCTCGCGCGCCGCGGGCAGCCCGGGGGTTACGTCGCCGTCAGCGGCGCGAAAGCTTCTGGTGGTCGCGGGGATCTGGTGTTCGACCTTCGCAGCGGGACCTGCCGTCGAACTGGATCCTCGCTTTGAAGTGCAGGCCCCACGGCGACCGTGGCGTTCATCCAACCTACGGGTGTGATGTCGCAGATCCGCCCCTCGAGTCGTGCGATATTCGATCGGCCCGCGCCGGCTCGCGCATCTTCTGCCACCGAACAGGCGGGCCGGGGCAGGTGGCCTATCCGGTGGCTTCGATAATCCGCCCGGTTCGCCGAGCTACGTCGATGCGATTCAGGATCGACAACCGGTCACGGCTGCCGGCGGCCACCTCCAGATGGACGGCGTGGCTGAAGGCCGAAGACGCTCTCTACACGTTCGAGTCCAATTCCGACGACGGCTCGTGGGTTTATTTGAATGACCGGTTGGCGGTGGACAACGGCGGGACGCACTCGGCACGATCGCTCGTCGCACAGTGCGCCTTGCGAACGGCTGGTGCGATTTCGATTACGCTACCAGGATACCGGTGGTGACCATTCCTTCGCGTGCGAATCTACGAAAGTGCTGCCGGTTCCACAATACGCGCTCTTGTTTCGCGTAATGGGCGCGCTTCATCTTGTCAGCAATCAGATGCCCAATCATGGCTGGCCTTGCATCGACATCATCATCGGCGGCAGCGGCCTCTGCGACATGGCGGAGCTGACCGACCGCGAGGAGCAGACCATCGCGACGCCGTTCGGCGAGTCCGTCCGGGCCGTACGTGATCGGCACGCTGCGCGGCAAGCGCGTCGCGTTTCTGGCGCGGCACGGCGCCGGCCACCGCATCCTGCCGTCAGAGCTGAACTTCCGCGCGAACATCTACGGCTTCAAGGTGCTCGGCGTCGAGCGCATCCTGTCGGCGAGCGCGGTCGGCAGCCTGAAGCAGGAGTACAAGCCGCTCGACATCGTCGTGCCCGACCAGTTCTTCGATCGGACGAAGGGCCGGATCAGCACGTTCTTCGGCCGCGGGCTCGTCGCGCACGTCGCGTTCGCGCATCCGCTGTGCGCGCGATCTGTCGGCGATCGCCGCCGACTGCGGCGGCAGCGGTCGGCGCCACGGTGCATCGCGGCGGCACCTACGTGAACATGGAAGGGTCCGCAGTTCTCGACGCTGGCCGAGTCGAGGCTCTATCGGTCGTGGGGCATGGACGTCATCGGCATGACCAACCTGCAGGAAGCCGAAGCTCGCGCGCGAAGCGGAGATCTGCTACGCGACGCTGGCGCTGGTGACCGACTACGACTGCTGGCATCCCGACCACGATTCGGTGACGGTCGATCTGATCGTCGCGAACCTGATGCAGAACGCCGCGACCGCGCAGAAGACGATCGCCGAGCGCGGTCGAGCGGCATCGACGGGCGCGCGGACGTGCGCGTGCAAGGACGCGCTCGCGACCGCGATCATCACGCAGCCGGCGCTCGTGCCCGACGCAGACGAAGAAGGATCTCGCGCCCATCATCGGGAACGTATGATCAAGTGAAGCATCGTCGTCACCGGTTCGATCGCCTTACGACTACCTGATGTCGTTTCCCGGGAAGTTCACCGAGCACTTCCTGCCGGAGCACATGAATCGGGTCAGCCTGAGCTTTCTCGTCGACACGATGGACAAGCGGCGCGGCGGCTGCGCGCCGAACATCGCCTACACGCTGGCGCTGCTCGGCGAGCGGCCGCTGCTGATGGCCACCGCCGGCGAGGACTTCGGCGACTACCGGCAGTGGCTCGAGGCGGCCGGCGTCGACACGTCGCTCGTCAAGCAGATCGCCGGCAAGTTCTGCGCGTCGTTCTTCTGCAGCACCGACCCGGACGAACAACCAGATCGCGTCGTTCTACACCGGCGCGATGGCCGACGCCGGACAGCTGTCGTTCCGCAACGTCGGCGACTGCGGCTCGCGATCATCTCGCCGAACGATCCCGGGCGCGATGGTGCAGTACGCGGAGGAGTGCCGGACGCTCGGCATCCCGTTCATCTTCGATCCGGGCCAGCAGTGCGCGCGCATGGACGGCGACGAGCTCGCGCGACGGCGTGCGCGGGCGCGCGATCGTCATCGTGAGCGACTACGAAGGCTCGAGCAGACTGCCGCGGCAGACGACGCGGCTTGAGCAGGGAGGAGATCCTCGACGATCGCCGAGCAGCGCTGGTCGTCACGCGCGGCGAGCACGGGTCGTCGGTGATCCGGCGCGCGGCAGCCCGTCGCCTGGACGTTCCCGCGGCCAGCGCCGCGCACGCATCGTCGACCCGACCGGGGTCGGCGGCGCGTATCGCGGCGGGCTGATGAAAGGAGCATCGCGCTCGGGTCTGCCATGCGAGATCGCGGCGCGCCTGGGCAGCGTTGCCGCGCGTGCGCCGCAGAACATCTCGGCGGACGAAGCCACGCGTCACGCACCAGCCGGAATTCTGAAGCGTGCCAGGCGCATTTCGGATCGCTGACCGT
>ERZ1370068.8417-contig-7272_pt1 | contig 31580 bp, 36 predicted proteins | sample MGYA00561227_ERZ1370068 | MGnify/ENA primary metagenome ERZ1370068 (study PRJEB38410, sample SAMEA6850437) | metagenome | study: Metagenomic assessment of the ecological functions of the soil: analysis of the soil microbiota associated with the...
TTGTACTTCGTTCAGTTACGTATTGCGCCGCCCGGGACGGATACCAGCGTCGGCTCGGCACGGCTCGCCATCGACGGCTCCTTCGCTCGCCTCGGGGGCGACGGCGGTCGCAGAAATCAAAAAAGCCGGGCTCGCGGGGACCGTCCCGCTCAGCTCGGCTTCGACTCGCTTCGTTGCTACGTCCGGGAATCGCTACGCGGGTCCAGGTCCCTCCAGGCCAGAGGGCGCCACCAACGCCACGACCACCAGCGCTGTCCGCCGGGCCGACCAGCGTGCCGCACTCGTCGGTGCATCGTGGCCAGCACGTTAGTCGGCCCGGCTCCAGGTGTCAGGGCGGGCGGAGCGGTCCGGGAGGCTTCCGGCCTGGCACCGGCCGGTGTGCGCCGGCGCTATAATGGCGCGGCTCTGCGGGCAGCTTCTGACCTCGACGCATGCCGCGAGGCCCAGCCGCACTGGACGATCGGAGCAGGGGACAGGGCGGACCGCGCCCGGGCTCCCGTGTGGAGCGTGCCACGGCGTCCTCCCGACTTTCCGGATCTCGTTCCTGGACTCGCATGGGGCGTACGCGGTCCTCGCCTGCGCGCCGCTGGCCGTCGCCACTCCTCACACGGAGGGCCGCGGGGCGGATCCGGGCGCGCGCGCCGGCGTCCTCCTCGCCTTCGGCTTGGCCCTCGCCGTCGCCGTCGCTCTGCTCCTCCGCGCCGCGCGCGAACGGCCCCTGGGAACGGCGGCGTCGGAGCTGGCGCTCCAGGAGGCCGGAACCAGCAGGCAACCGGCGGAAGATCCTGGGTGCCATGGCGGCTACGCCGCCCGACCTGCAGCGTGCTCGACACGATCGCCCGGAACGCCACCCGCGTATGCGACGGCCTCTACGCGGTGCTCTTCCGCTCCGACGTACCGAGATCCGGCTGGCCGCCCATCACGGCCTGTCCCCTCGAGACTGGCCGCGCTCAACAGGCGCTACCCCATAGGCGTGAACGACGGAAGTCTGCTGGCCCGCGCGATTCGCACCGCGTCGGTGCTCCACTTCCCGGACCTCCTGGGTGATCCGGACATCCCGACCTGGCTCCGCGACCTCGCGCGCGCCGAGAGTACCGCAACTTTGGTCGCGTCGTGCCGATGGTGCAGGACGGTCGTGCCGTCAGGCGCGTCTCCCGCCCGGAGGGCAGCCACGAGCGCCAGATCCGGCTCGCCAGACCTTCGCCGATCAGGCGGTGATCGCGATCGAGAACGTGCGCCTGCCTGTTCACGGAGCTGAGGCGCCCGCAACCGCGACCTGGCACCGAGGCTCTCGCGCAGCAGACGGCGACAGGCCGAGATCCTGCGGGTGCCATTTCGCGGCTCGCCGACGGACGCGCAGCCGGTGCTTACGGGCACGGTGGTGCAGAACGCGGCTGCGACTGTGCGACGGGCGCTTCGAGCGGCGTTCCATCGTGTCGCGGGGAACGGTGATCGGCCGCGGCCGCGCCGCTCACCGGAATGTGCACGGATCCTGTCCGGCAGGTCGCCGGCGAGTCCTTTCAGATCGGTCCCGCTGGTTCGCGGGACGGCCTTGACGGCCCGGGCGGTGCGCGACGCGCCGGGCCGTTCACGTCCGGACGTGGCCGACATGCGAAGAGCGATCCTCGCGTCTCGACGCGCTCGCGCGAGATGCGCCAGCGACTCGGTGGTACCGGAGCCATGCTCGATGTCCCGCTGCTCCTCGGGACGGGCGGTCTCGGCATCATCAGCGTCTCTCGCCGCGGAGCGCAGCCCTTCTCGGAACGAGCAGGTCGCCCTGCTGCAGACCTTCGCCGACCAGGCGGTGATCGCGATCGAGAACGTGCGCCTGTTCACAGGAGCTGGAGGCGCGGAACCGCGAGCTCGAGAGTCGCTCGAGCAGCAGACGGCGACCGGCGGAGATCCTGCGGGTCATCTCGAGCTCGCCGACGGACGCTCAGCCGGTCTTCGACGCCATCGTCGCGGAGCGCGGCGCCGGCTCTGCGCAGGCGGTACAACGCGATCGTGTCCGGTGGACGCGAGGCCAGATCACATCCGGTGGCGTGGCAGGCGTTACGCGCGGCGCCGCTCGCGGTATCCGCCAGGGTCCGCGTCCCATCGGCCCGAGATGGACGAGCGTACCGGCGCCGCGATCCTGACGCGGACGCACTCAGTGCCCTGACGATGCTGGCCGGATGCCTGCGACCTTCGCGTGCGTCGAGCACACGCATCAGGCCGGGCGTGCCGGACCGGTCGTTCGGTCACCGTGCCGATCTTGCGCGATGGCGTCGGCCGATCCGGCGCCATTGCATCGGTCGCCGGCCGAGGGTCGAGCCGCTTCTCCGACTCGGCAGATCGAGCCTTGCTCAGACCTTTGCCGACCAGGCGGTGATCGCGATCGAGAACGTGCGGCTGTTCAAGGAGCTGGAGGCGCGCAACCGCGACCTGACCGAGGCCGCTCGAGCAGCAGACGGCGACGAGCGAGATCCTGCGCGTGATCAGCCGGCTCGCCGACGGACGTTCAGCCGGTGTTCGACACCATCGTCGAGAACGCCGTGACGTCTGTGCGACGCGCCGTTCGGAGCCGTCTATCGCGTTCGACGGCGAGCTGGTGCATCTGGTGCGCACCAGCGACGGCCTCGTCCGAACGCGCCTCGGCGTCTTCGAGGGCACCGTCTCCGTGCACGACCCGACGCGAGCGGTGACGGCCCGGGCGGTCGACTCTGAGCGGCAGGTCGTTCACTGTCCGCGACGTGCGCGAGGACCGCAGTTCGACGCCCGTGCGTCGGAGTCCGCGAGAACTGATGGCTACCGGACGCATCGCTGGCCGTGCCCGATGCTGCGCGAGGGCGTGCCCGTTGGCGTCGCTGTCATCCGGCGGCGCGACCGTGCGACTGTTCACCGATGAGCAGATCGAGCTGCGTGCAAGACCTTCGCCGACCAGGCGGTGATCGCGATCGAGAACGTGCGCCTGTTCACGGAGCTGGAGCGCGCAACCGCGAGCTGACCGAGTCGCTCGAGCAGCAGACGGCGACCAGCGAGATCCTGCGCGTGATCTCGACGCTCGCCGACCGACGTCGCAGCCGGTCTTCGACACGATCGCCGCAACGCGCCGCCCGTGCTCTGCGACGCGACGCCACTGCGTCGTGTTTCGGCGGATGAGCGACATGTTCACGCTGGCCGCACACTACGGTCAGTCTGTCGAGGCGGCTGGAGGTTCCGCCGCATGTTTCCCGTCCCGCTATCGGCGGACACTTGGCCGCACGAGTCGATCCGTCGACGGACGGTCGATCCATGTGCGCGGATCGTCCTGCGACGATCCATCGGAATCCGGTCCGCCGACTCGCGCAGGCTGGGTCGGCTACCGCACGGCGGGTCTCGGTACCGATGCTGCGGAGCCGGCAGCGCCGATCGGCGCCATTGGCGTCGCCGAGTGCCGCCGGACGGAGGCCCGCGGCCGTTCACCGAGCAGGCAGATCGCGCTCCTCCAGACGTTCGCCGACCAGGCCGTGATCGCGATCGAGAACGTGCGCCTGTTCCAGGAGCTCGAGGCGCGCAACCGCGAGCTGACCGAGTCGCTCGAGCAGCAGACGGCGACGAGCGAGATCCTGCGCGTCATCTCCAGCTCGCCGACCGACGTCCAGCCAGTCTTCGACGCGATCGCCGAGAGCGCCGTGCGGCTGTGCGCAGCGGGAAAGTCTTGGCGCGCGTCTTCCGGGTGCGACGGATGACGCGATTCACTTCGTCGGCCACCATCGCTTCCGCCCGAGGCGTCGAGGCATTCCGGCGAGGCCTGCCCGATGCCGTGTCGCTCAGGCGACGGGCGATCACCGCCGACGGGCATCTCGGACGCGGTCGAGTCGTCCACGTCGCGGACATCGAGGACGATCCCGGCGTCGCTGCCGTCACGCGGCAGCTAGCCCGAGCTCTCGGGTATCGAAGCAGCCTGGTCGTGCCGATGCTCCGGGAAGGACAGTGCCCGATCGCTGGGCATCAGTCGCCGTGATGCGAGCGGACGGTCCGCGCCCATTCACCTGACAGGCAGATCGCCCTCATCCAGACGTTCGCCGACCAGGCGGTGATCGCCGATCGAGAACGTCCGGCTGTTCCAGGAGCTCGAGGCGCGGAACCGCCAGCTGACCGAGTCGCTCGAGCAGCAGACGGCGACCAGCCGAGATCCTGCGAGCGATCTCCGCGTCGCCGACCGACGTCCAGCCGGTCTTCGATGTCATGGTCCGGAACGCGGTGAAGCTCTGTGATGGCGCTCTTCAGCACGGTGGCCGAGATCGACGGCGAGATGATTCGGTTGCGCGCATCTAGCACGGGTTCACTGAAGAGCAGGTGGCGAAGCTTAGCCGGCGTTCGCGCCAGAATCGCCGTCCGGCACGGCGATCCCGCGAGCGCGAGGGCCATTCACATTCCCGATGCGGATGCGATCCTCGACTTCCGGCGGTTCTTGGTGGGCCGCGGATATCAGGTTATCTGGCGGTGCCCGTGATCCGGGACGGACAAGCCATCGCCGCCATCACCGGTGGGCCGGGAGAAGCGTGGACCGTTCTACCGACCGGCGAGATCGCACTGCTTCAGACGTTTGCGGACCAGGCCGTGATTGCCGTGGAGAACGTCCGGCCTGTTTCAGGAGCTCGAGGCGCGGACGCGCGAGCTGGCGCGGTCGGTGGAAGAGCTCCAGGCGCTCAGCGAGGTCGGGCGGGCGGTCAGCTCGACGGTCGATCTGCCCACCGTGCTCGCCACGATCGTGGCCCGCGCGCGGTCCAGCTCTCCGGCACCAGCAGCGGCGTCGTTTACGAGTACGACGAGGCGACGCCAGGAGTTCCAGCTCCGGGCGAGCCACCGGACCGAGGACGAGCTGGTCGAGGTGCTGCGGGCGAGGGCCAGTCCGCCTCGGAGAGGGCGCGACTGGTCTAGCGGCGACTGCGGCGCGTTCCGGTCGAGGTGCCTGACACGCGCGAGGATCGCGAGTTCCAGATCACGCAGCTGGCGCGCACGACGTTGAATCAGCTCGGGTACCGATCGATTCTCGGCATTCCGCTCCTCCTCGAGCGAGAAGATCCTGGGTGCGCTGACCGTCTTCCGGCGAGGGCCGGGGAGCTTCCCCCGAGATCGTGAGCCTTCTTCAGACGTTCGCGACGCAATCGACGATAGCCATCCACAACGCGCGGCTGTTCCGCGAGATCGAGGACGAAGAGCCGGCAGCTCGAGGTCGCGAGCCGGCACAAGTCGCAGTTCCTCGCCAACATGAGCCACGAGCTGCGCACGCCGCTCAACGCCATCCTCGGCTACACCGAGCTCGTCCTCGACGGGATCTACGGCGACGCGCCGCAGAAGGTCGCGCGACGTGCTGAGCGCGGATCGACCGGAGCGGCCAGCACCTGCTCGGCCTGATCAACGACGTGCTCGACCTGTCGAAGATCGAGGCGGGCCAGCTCGACGCTCGCGCTCGCCGACTACTCGCTGCAGGAGGTCGTGCACGCCGTGGTCACCGCAGGTCGAGGCGCTGGCGTCCGAGAAGGAGCTCGCGCTCAGGTCGACCGTCGCGCCCGACCTGCCGCCCGGGCGGGGCGACGAGCGCCGGCTCACCCAGGTGCTGCTGAACCTCGTCGGCAACGCCATCAAGTTCACCGACGCGCGGGTCGGTGCGGATCGACGCGCCACCGCGAACGGCGATCGTTCGTCGTGGCGGTCGCGCGACACGGGGCCGGGCATCGCCGAGGCGGACCGGCAGCGGATCTTCGAGGAGTTCCAGCAGGCCGACAGCTCGAGCACCCGCAAGAAGGGCGGCACGGGCCTCGGGCTCTCGATCGCCAAGCGCATCGTCGAGCTCCACGGCGGCCGGATCTGGGTGGAGTCGGCGCGTCGGGCGAGGGTCGCGACCTTCAGTCCCTTCACGATTGCCGGTCACGCGTCGAGCAGCCAGGCGGCGAGGGCATGACCGTGGCCAAGCGCATCCTGGTCGTCGAGGACCACGAGGAGAACCGCCAGATCCTGCGCGACCTGCTCGACCACGCCGGCTACGAGATGCTCGAGGCCCACGACCGGCGAGGACGGCGTGACGCGCCGCCGCCGCGCGAGCGCCCGGACCTCATCCTCATGGACATCCAGCTGCCCGGGCTCGACGGCTACGAGGTCGACGCGCCGGATCAAGGCCGACCCGGCGCTGCGCGCGATCCCGATCATCGCGGTCACCTCCTACGCGCTCTCGCGGCGACGACCGGAAGGCCCTGGCCGCCGGCTGCGACGCCTACGTGACGAAGCCGTTCAGCCCGCGCGCCTTGCTCGGCGAAGATCCGCGAGTTCCTGCGGTGATCGACCGCGGCTGACGGACGCCGCGCGCGGCCGCCTGCCATCGTCGCCGACGACAACGCCGCTCGAACGTCGACATCCTCTCGCACCCGCGCTCGCCGCCGCAAGGCTACGAGGTCCTCACGGCGAGCGACGGCGAGGCGGCGCTGAGCCCTGGCCCGCGCGGAGCAGCCCGACCTCCTCCTCCTCGACATCATGATGCCGGGGCTCGACGGGCTCGAGGTGTGCCGCCGGCTCGAAGAGCGATCCCACGCTCCCGTTCATGCCGGTCATCCTCGTCACCGCCAAGGCCGACTCCGGGACGTCGTGGCCGGGCTCGACGCGGGCGCCGACGAGTACCTGACGAAGCCGGTCGACCAGGCCGCGCTGGTCGCGCGGGTGAAGTCGATGCTCCGGATCAAGGCGCTTCACGACACGGTCGGAGGAGCAGGCGGTGGCGCTCGGCGAGTGGAACCGGACGCTCGAGAGCCGCGTCCGTGAGCAGGTCGAGCAGCTCGGAGCGGCTCGGGCGGCTCCGGCGCTTCTTCGCCGCAGCTCGCCGACGCCGATCGTCCTGGGCGGCGCCGAGGATCCGCTCGAGACCCACCGGCGCGAGGTGACCGTCGTCTTCGCCGACCTCCGCGGCTTCACCGCGCTTCGCCGAGGCGGCCGAGCCGGAAGAGGTCATGGCCGTCCTCCGCGAGTACCACGCCGAGATGGGCCGGCTGATCCTCGACCACGAGGGCACGCTCGAGCGGTTCACCGGGGACGGGCTGATGGTCTTCTTCAACGATCCGATTCCGGTGCCTGACGCGCCCGAGCGCGCGGTGCGGATGGCGGTGGCCATGCGTGACCGCGTCGCCGCGCTGACCGCGCAAGTGGCGCCGCGAGGGCTACGAGCTGGACCTCGGCCTCGGCATCGCGCGCGGCTACGCGACGCTCGGCGCGATCGGCTTCGAGGGCCGCTGGGACTACGCGGCGCTCGGGACGGTGACCAACCTGGCGGCGCGGCTCTGCGGCGAGGCGCGCGGCGGGCCAGATCCTCGTCGCGCCCGCGGTCCTCGCGGCGCTCGACGAGCTCGTGGACAGCCGAGCCGTTGGGGAGATTCCTCTCAAGGGCTTCCTCCGCCCGGTCCCCGTCTTCAGCGTCAGCGCGGCCCGCGGCTAGCGCTCTCGCCCGGGCGCGGGCTGCCGACGTCCGAGGGGGTCGTGAGCACGTAGGCGCCGCGCCGCCTCCGGCCGGGTGCGGTGCCAGCCGGGCACGACGTAGCCGCGGCCGAGCTCGCATCCCGCGGCCGCGAGCAGCACCCGGTACGGCCGTCCTCCTGCCGATAGATACGCGATCGGCGAGGATCAGGAAGGCGGCTTGGCGAGTCTCGAGCCCGGTGGCGGAGGGTCGTCCGAGCCTCGGCCAGCGTCACGGATGCCAGACGAAGCGAGGCAGCCCCCACGAGGCCCATGCCCGGAAGCGAGATCCTCGCGTAGGGTCGTGGAGCAACGTGCCTCGGCTTCGAGGCGCCGCTGGCCGGCACGCGCTCGTCCGAACACGTGTCTCGACGCGGCTGGCTGGCCGCCACGGGCGGGTGATGGGTTCGGCTCCCGTGCCGCCGCCTCTTAGGGCGGTTAAGGGCGCGCGAGGTGTCCCGGCCTGTGGCATGGTAGGGCTGCATGGCGCAGCCTGAGGGTCCGTCCCCGTCGTTCCTGGGATGACGTCGGCGCGAACTTTCCCTCGCTCAAGGGGGCGGTGTCCACCGCCTACTACTTCGACTGCGAGCGCTGGCTCTTCGAGACCTACCTCCCGAAGCTGCCGGGACCTCGTCGTCTTCAAGACCGACCTCTGGGACGAGGCGAAGAACACGCGAGATCCTCCGGTGGGCGGCCGACCAGGGCGCGCGCCCGGTGGGCGTCGACGTGTCGATCGACGTCGTGCGGGAGGCAGCGGAAGGTCGCTGGGCGACCATCGGCCGGGCTTCGTGGTCGGCGACGTGCGGGCGATCCCGTTCCGCGTGACGACGCGGTCGACGCCGTCTACTCGATGGGCACGATCGAGCACTTCGAGGAGTACGCGCAGGCGACGCGGGAGATCTTCCGGATCCTCAGCGCCCGGTGGCATCGCGATCGTCGGCGTGCCGAACAAGCTCGACCCGTTTCTCCGGCCGCTCCTGGTCCACGTGCTGAACGGCTCGTCGGGACTCTACGGCTACGGAATGGAGAAGTCGTTCACGCCCGGCCAGCTCCGACGCCTGCTGGAATCGGCCGGCTTCCGCGTCACGCGCCGGACCGGCGTCCTCTTCATCCCCGGGTGGCTCCGGATGCTGGAGCTCTGGCTGCCACACGCGGCGCTCGCCGGCTCACGCGACTCGCCACTCCGGCGGTTCGCCTCGTTCGCGTGGCTCTACCGCCAGGTCCCGGCAGTCCGGCGACACGGCTATCTCACCGTGTGCGTGGCGGAGCGGCGCCGTCTCGTAGCGCCCGCGCCTCCAGGGCCGCGTGGCCGGCCGCGTCCGAGGCCGCCCGGATGCTATACTCGATCGCTGCCATGAACGTCCACCTCGTGAGCCTCGGCTGTCCCAAGAACCAGGTCGACGGGGAGCTGATGCTCGGCCTGCTCAGGCCAGGACGGGGTGTCGCCGGTGGACCAGGCCGAGGCCGCCGACTGCGTCGTCGTCAACACCTGCGCCTTCATCGACCGGGCGAAGCAGGAGTCGATCGACACGATCCTCGAGCTCGACCGCCTGGAAGAGCCGGGCCCCCGGCCGGCGCCTGGTCGTCGACCGGCTGCCTGCCCCAGCGCTACGGCGCCGAGCTCCTGACCGAGCTGCCGGAGGTCGACGCGCTCGTCGGGACCGGCGAGCTGCCCCGGATCGTGGACGTGGTCCGCCGGCTGGACGCGCGCGACGACTGGGTCGCGAGCGCCCCGCCGGGGTACGTGTACCGCGCGGCATGCCCCGCGCGTGCGTCTCGGCCGCGGTTCCGTACGCCTACGTGAAGATCGCGGAGGGTGCAACATGGGCTGCACCTTCTGCGCGATCCCGCTGATGCGCGGGCCGTCACCGGAGCCGCGCCGCTGGCCGACGTGGTGACGCCGAGGTCGAGGCGCTGGCGCGGGACGGCGTCCAGGAAGTGGTGCTCGTCTCGCAGGACACGCTCGCGTGGGGGAAGGATCTGCCCGGCGGTCCCGGCCGCGCCGGACTTCGGGGATCTGCTCCTCGCGCTCTCGGAGACCGCGGTCCCCTGGCTCCGCTACCTCTACCTCCACCCGGCGCACGTGACGGACGGCCTCGTCCAGAAGCTCGGCGCGGGCGCGCGCGCTCCGTACGTCGACATGCCGATCCAGCACGCCGACGACGGCGATCCTCCGCGCGATGCGGCGCGGGGTGACGCGGCGGCGCATGGCGGAGATCGTCGCCGCGCTGCGGCGACGCGATCCCCGGCGCGACGCTCCGCGACGACCGTGCTCGTCGGGTTCCCGGGCGAGACGCGAGGCGGCGTTCGACACGCTGCTCGAGCTTCCTCGACGAGACGCGCTTCGACCGCGTGGGCAGCTTCGTCTACTCCGCCGAGGAGGGCACGCCGGCGGCGTCGCTGCCCGGCGGCCGTGTCGGCGGAGCTCGCGGAGGAGCGGGCGCGACTCGTCCAGGAGACGCAGGACCGCGCTCGCCTGGGAGCGCCAGGACGGCGCTGCGTGGGCACCGTCCACGAGGTGCTGATCGACGGGCCGCAGCGAGGATCCGGCCTTCGCGTGGGAGGGCCGGACCGCCGCGCAGGCGCCGGAAATCGACGGCGTGGTGTACCTCCGCGACCGGGACCTTCGCGCCCGGTCGGCGAGTGCCCGTCGGAGATCGCTCGAGGTCGACGGCTACGATCTTCGTCGGGACCGCTCGCCCGCTGAGCGGCCCGGCGGCGCGGGCCGCGGATCGCAGCTGGCACGCTGGATCGCGACCGTCCGGAGGGCTTGGCTACGCGCCCATCGCGCCCGGCACCGTCGCGAGCCTCCCCGCTCGCGCTCGCCGTCTGGTGGTTCCAGCCGACCGACCTCGCGCTCCTCGATCGCCGACCGATCGTGATGTCGGTCGTCGGCATCTGGGCGGCCGGGCGGGAGGAGGCGCGCCTCGGCGACGAACGATCCGCGCGTCGATCGTCGTCGACGAGGTTGCCGGCATGCTGATCTCGTGCTGCGGGCAACCCGCGCACGCTGCCCTGGATCCTCGGGCTGTTCGTCGCCTTCCGGCGCGCTCGACGTCTTGAAGCCGCTCGGCATCAACCGCGTCCAGGCGCTGCCCGGCGGGCTTCGGCGTCGTGGCGGACGATCTGCTGGCCGGCATCTACGTGAGCCTCCTCGGTCAGCTGCGCCACCTCGTCTGACCTCCGATGCTCGACCGCCGAGCTGGTGACCGTGTCCGCCGATCCCGCGGGACGGTTGCCGACGCGGCGCTGGCCGTCGGCCGCGTGCTCGAGCGGGCCGGGTGTCCGCTCCGCGCGCGCCGGGTCGTGCGCCGCCGAGGAGGAGGCGCGTGGAGCGCGCGCTGCGCGAGGCCGCCGCCGAGGGCGGCTGCGTCGTGGCCGTGGGCGAGGGAGACGGCGCCGGCACGCTCCGGCAGGCCCTCGCCCGGTGCCTCGGGACGCCGGCTCGTCCTGAGCAGCCGCGCCCTCGACCTCGTCGCGGGCGCTTACGCGGCGCGCGGACACGCGGTGCCCGGGCGGGCGGAGCAGCTGGCGCTCGTGCCGCAGGGCGCGACGGTCCTGGCTGCCGCCGAGCCCGGCGAGCCCGGCCTGCTCGCGGAGATCGGCGACGCCGTCGTCCTCGTCGTTGCCTGCCCTGCCCGCGACCGCCGGTGTCGCTGGCCCGCGCGCATCTCCTCCCGCGGCTCGCCGAGGCGAGCGCCGGGCCCGTCGTCCTGGCGCGCACGCTCCGGCTGGTCGGGCTCGACGTGGGCGCCGCCGAGGCCCAGCTCCAGACAGCGCTCCGCGGCGCCGGACGGCGTGAGCGGCCACGTGGTCGAGATCGGCGAGGAGTGCTGGGCGCGCCTCCGGCGTGCGCGCGGACTCGCCGGCGCGGGGCGAGGCGGCGCTCGCCGCGCTCGAGCCCGCGCTCCGCGGCGCCTTCGGCATCGCCTGGTACGGCATCGACGACGAGACGCTCGGAAGCCGTCGTCGGCCGCCTCCTCCGCGCGCGGCGGCTTCACCGTCGCCCTCGCCGAGTCCTGCACGGGAGGGCTCGTGGGCCACCGGCTCACCCAGGTGTCCGGGCAGCTCGGCCGTACTTCGAGCGTGGGTTCGTCGTTTACTCGAACGAGGCGAAAGCAGGCGCTCCTCGGCGTGCCGGAGGTCGGTGCTGCGGCAGCACGGGGCCGTGTCCGCCGCCTCGCGCCGACGCGATGGCGCGCGCGGGCGCGGAGCGCGCGGGGACCGACATCGGGGTGTCGATCACCGGGATCGCCGGCCCCGACGGCGGCACGCCGACCAAGCCCGTGGGCACCGTGTTCGTCGGCCTCGCCGACGCGGCAGGGCGCCGTCGTCGAGCGCTATCGCTTCGACCGCGACCGGGAGGGCAACAAGGCGCTCTCCGCACGTCCGCGCTCGATCTGCTCCGCCGCCGCTGCCTCGCGGCGAGCTTGAGCGCGCGGCATGTCTCTCTTTCGCGCCGTCCCGTATCGCGGTCGATCGCCAGGTCGGATGCGGACGCGGCGCGCGGAGATCGCGCGCGCGTGCGTGATCGCGAATGCCCGAGGCTCGGGCGAGCGTGACGCGTCGGCCGGCGCGTGGCACTCGGTGTTGCTCTGCATCGGGGACGATCGGCGGTCGTCGGGTTGACGAGGGCCGCCAGGTGAGTGGGACCGCGATCGCGCTGACCTTCGTGGCCGTGCTGCTGCCGGATGGCGAGTGCGGGCGGGTCTCGCGGCGGTGTGCGCGGAGCTTCGCGGCGCAGACACGGGGCTGACCTGGGTGCCGGCGGAGAATCTCCACCTGACGCTCCGGTTCCTGGGCGAGGTCGAGCCGGCGACGCTCCGAGCAGGTTCGGGAGGCCGTGGCGGGCGGCGCCGGCGCGACCGCGCCGTTCACGGTGAGCCTGGGCGGCCTGGGAGGCTTTCCTCCGCGGGCGCGCGCCGCGGGTGCTGTGGGCCGAGCGTCGCGACGGGCGGCGAGGAGGTGATCGACGCTCTACGCGGCGCTCGAGAGCGGCGCTGGTCGCCCGCGGGCATCCCGGGCGAGAGCCGGGCCATTCCATGCCCACGTCACGCTCGGCTCGGGCCCGGGACCCGCGCGGGGCGAAGGGCTTCCGCGCGTGCTGGGGCGCCGGGCCCGGCCGTTCGGCGAGGCTCCGCGTGGAGGCCGCTCCATCTCATGCGGTCGGAGCTCGGTCCACGGGGCGCGCGGTACAGCGTCTGTGACGGAGGCGCCGACTCGCGGCCCCGTCGGGGTCAGGCTAGCATGCGACCGCCACATATCATGGGTACTCATCTTCTGTTGACATGTCGGGCGGGCCCTGTCTAGAATGACGCCGATGTGGAGCGAGATCCGCGACCAGAGCCCGGCGACCCGGAACGTCGCGCGGAGACGAACGGAGGGACGTGATGGCAGGAGTCCAAGGCTGAGTCGAAGGCGGAATCGAAGGCCGAATCGAAGGCTGACAAGGACCGGCGACAAGCCCTCGAGCTGGCGCTGTCCCAGATCGAGCGGCAGTTCGGCAAGGGCGCCGTGATGAAGCTCGGCGCGTCGGGCGCGCTCGAGAGACCGGCGGTCGTCCCGACCGGCGCGCTGCACCATCGACCTGGCGCTCGGCATCGGCGGCATCCCGCGCGGCCGCGTCACCGAGATCTACGGGCCGGAGTCCTCCGGCAAGACCACGCTCGCCCTCCACGTGATCGCGGAGGCCCAGCAGGCGGGCGGCTACGCGGCGTTCGTCGACGCCGAGCACGCCCTCGACGCGGCGCTACGCCAAGCAGCTCGGCGTGAACATCGACGAGCTCCTGATCTCGCAGCCCGACACGGGCGAGCAGGCGCTCGAGATCACCGAGCACCTGGTCCGCTCGGGCGCGATCGACGTCATCGTGGTCGACTCCGTGGCGGCGCTCGTGCCGAAGGCCGAGCTCGAGGGCGAGATGGGCGAGTCGCTGCCGGGCCTGCAGGCGCGGCTCATGTCGCAGGCGCTCCGCAAGCTCACCGCCGCGATCGCGCGCTCCGGCACCGCCGTGATCTTCATCAACCAGATCCGCGAGAAGATCGGCGTCATGTTCGGCAACCCCGAGACGACGTCGGGCGGCCGCGCGCTCAAGTTCTACGCCTCGATCCGCCTCGACATCCGGCGGATGGACGCCCTCAAGCAGGGGACGGAGTCGGTCGGCGTCCACACGAAGGTCAAGGTGGTGAAGAACAAGCTCGCGCCGCCGTTCCGCGAGGCCGAGTTCGACGTGATGTACGGCGAGGGCATCTCGCGCGAGGCCAACGTGCTCGACCTCGCGGTGGAGCAGGGCGATCGTCGAGAAGTCCGGCACGTGGTTCTCGTATCGCGACCAGCGCATCGGCCAGGGCGCGACAACGCCCGGAAGTTCCTCAAGGAGAACCCGAACGATGCTGGCCGAGATCGAGACGGCGGTCCGCCACGCCGTTGGGCTCAAGCCCGTCGGGACGGAGCCTGACGACCGCGTCAGCGGCCGCGCGCGGTCACCCGCGAGCGCTGTCCGGCGGAGCCGCCGGGCAGGCCCGGCCGCCGCTCGACGTCCGCCGGGCGCCGGACCGTCGCCCTCGATCTGCTCGCCCGGAAGCCCTGGACCCGCCGCGATCTCGCCGCCCGTCTGCCGCCGCCGCGGGGCGCCGCCGGACGTCGCCGACGCGGTGGTGGCCGACCTCGAGGCGCGGGGCTATCGTGGACGACCGGGCCTTCGCCGCGGTCTGGGCCGAGTCGCGGGCGCGCAGCCGGTCCCTTCGGGCGCCAGCGGCTCCAGGAGGAGCTGCGCGCGCGCGGGCGTCGCGCGCCCGCTGGTGGAGGCCGCGCTCGTCTACGCCTTCGAGGACGACGAGCGAGCTGGCCCGCGCGCACGCGCGGCAGGGGCGCGCCGCCTCGCCATGCTCCGGCGGCGCACGCCCGACCAGGCTCCACGGCGGCTCACGACTACCTCCGGCGGCGCGGCTATCCCACGGACGTGGTCCGGCAGGTCCTCCGGACCCTCTGCCGCGACGGCATGGCCGAGGAGCTGCCTGAGCCATAGCGGCGGTCCGGCCGACTCGTCGAGGTGGCCCGGTTGACGACGCCACTCGAAGTGCGAGACAACGGTGCCGATCTCGTCCTCATCGACCCAGGAGGCGTTCATGACTCCAGCGGAACGGCAGGCGCTGATCGCGGAAGTACAAGGCGGGCTACGACGGGGTGGTGCGCGCGCTGGCGGGGATCGCGGCCGACGAGCGGGACTGGCGCCCGGCTCCCGGCGAGTGGAGCGCCCGCGAGGTCGTGCACCACCTGGCGGACAGCGAGGACGATCTCCGGCATCCGGCTCCGGCGCCTCCTCATCGAGGACAACCCCGTCATCCAGGGCTACGACGAGGCCGAGTACGCGCGGTACTTCCGCTACCAGGATCGCCCGTGGGAGCCCGCGCCCAGGCGTTCCAGGCGGCCCGGTCCACCACGGCGCAGCTCCTCGACACCATGACGGAGGCCGACTGGGGCCGGACCGGCACGCACACGGAGAGCGGGCCGTACTCGACGGCGAAGTGGCTCCGCATCTACGCGGACCACGGCCACGTCCACGCCGAGCAGATCCGCAAGAACCGCGCCGGCTGGGCTGCCCGGTCGCGCTGATCGCGATCAGGGGCGGCGCGTCCGGTTCCCGGCGCGCGGCGCGCTGAGCACCGCGGCGTACCCGCTGCCCTGCCGGAGAGCTCTCCACCGTGACCGGCCAGGCCCGCCCCGCCCCGCGAGCGTGGCTCATGTGGGGCGTTCCAGCCTTCCTCTTTCTCTTCGCCTTCTTCCACCGCGCGGCCCCCGGGGTCTTCGCCAAGGAGTTGATGCAGAGCTTCGGTGCGACCGGCGCCCTGATCGGGCTCCTGTCCGCGACATACTTCTACGCCTACGCGGGGCTGATGATTCCGGCGGGCGTCCTGCTGGACCGGCTGGGCGTGCGGTGGACGGTGTCGGCCGGGGGCTCGTGATGAGCGCGGGCGCGCTGTTCATGGCGCTCCGCCGCGGGCCCCGCGCTCTTGTTCACCGGGCCGGTTCCTCGTGGGCGCTGGCGCGTCCGTCATGTTCGTCGGCGCGCTCAAGATCGCTCGCCGCGTGGTTCCCGGCCCCGTACTTCGCGACCCTGTCCGCGACGACCGCCTCGGTCGGCGTCCTCGGGGGACTGGTGGGGACGGCGCCGGTGGCCTGGCTCGCGCTCGGGGTCGGCTGGCGCGGGGCGCTGGGCGCCGTCGCGATCGTCACGCTCGCCGGCGCCGTCGCGTTGTCTCGTGCTGGTGCGCGACCACCCGCCCGCCGAGGCGCGGGCGGGCCCGGCTCGGCGCCGGGCTGGGCGGTGGTCGTGACCGGGCTCGGCGCGTGCTGCGGAACCCGCACACCTGGCCGCCGTTCCTCGCCTTCTTCTTCCTCTACTCGGCGACGAACAACCTCATCTTCTGGATCGTGCCCTGCCTCCGTGACGTCTATGACCTCGGCATGGCGGACGCGGCGCTCTACGCGACGGCCTCGTCCTTGGCGCTCCTGGTCGCGGGGCCGCTGACGGGCTTCGTCTCGGACCGCGTCCTCCGGCGGCGGCGCCTGCCCTACACGGTCCTCACCGGGGCCCAGTTCGTCGGCTGGGTCGCGTTCGTCCGTCACGCTCGGCCGCCTGCCGCTTGGCGGGGTCTACGCGCTGCTCTTCGCCATGGGGCTGGTGGGCGCGGCGTTCGTCTGACGTGGCCGCTCGGGCGCGAGGTCAATCCGCCCGAGCTCGCCGGCGTCGCGGTGGCGGCGGTGAACCTCGGCGGGTTCGTGGGCGCCGCGCTGACGCAGAGCGCCGCTCGCGGCGCTCCTCGATTCGCGCTGGACCGGCCAGATGGCCGGGGGCGCCCGCGTCTACCCTGTCGAGGCGTACCGGACGACCTTCGCGGCCTCGGCCGTCCTCGTCCTGTGCGCCTGCCTGGTCTCCCTCTTCTTCCGGGAGACGCGCGGCCAGAACGTCTACGTCGACCCGCGCGCGCGCTCGGCCGCGCTGACGTCGGGCGCCTCGTTGGCCAGCGCCACCCGCGCGGCCTCGAGCTCCTTCAGGCGGTCGGGCTCGACGGTCGGGAAGGCGAGGTCGAGGAAGGCGAGCGCCTCGAGGATCGCCGAGACCACGACCAGCCGGGTGAACCACTTGTGGTCGGCGGGCACGACGTACCAGGGCGCGTCCGCCGTGCTCGTGTGGCGGATCATGGCCTCGTAGGCATCCATGTAGTCCGCCCAGTGGTTGCGCTCGCGGACGTCGGCAAGCGAGAACTTCCAGTTCTTCCCGGGCTCGTCGAGCCGCGCGAGGAAGCGCTCCCGCTGCTCGTCCGGCGAGACGTGGAGGAAGAACTTCCGGACGATCGTGCCATTCCGCGTGAGGTAGCGCTCGAACGCGTTGATGTCCTCGTAGCGCTCCCGCCAGATGTCGCGGGTCACGAGCCGCGCCGGGAGGCGCTCCCGCGCGAGGATCTCCGGATGGACGCGGACGACCAGCACCTCCTCGTAGTAGGACCGGTTGAAGATGCCGATCCGGCCGCGCTCGGGGAGCCGGTACGTGGTGCGCCACATGAAGTCGTGGTCGAGCTCCTCGTCGGAGGGCGCCTTGAAGGAGTACACCTGGCAGCCCTGCGGGTTCACGCCCGACATCACGTGCTTGATCGTGCTGTCCTTGCCGGCGGCGTCCATCGCCTGGAAGATCAGGAGGAGCGCCCACCGGTCCTGGGCGTAGAGCTTCTCCTGGAGCTCCCCGAGCAGCCGGATGGCCCGCGCGAGATGGGCCTGGGACTTGCGCTTGGAGTCGAAGCCGCCGGTGTCCCGGGGATCGATGGAGGCCAGGCGGAACCGCTTCCCGTCTCCGACCTGGAAAGCCTCGGCCAGCTTGGCGGCGCGGTGCAGCCACTTGTTCATGACGGAATGCCCCTCCTGCGGCCCGGCGGCCGCGGCGGAGGGCCCCGGGGGCGAATCGCGCCGATGGTATCATGTGAAACCTATGACCGGACACGAGCTCAGGGACAAGTGTCTCCGCTACTTCGAGCAGAACGGCCACACGATCGTCCGCTCGTCGCCGCTGGTCCCCGCCAACGACCCGACGCTCCTCTTCACGAACGCCGGGCATGGTCCAGTTCAAGGACGGTCTTCCTCGGCGAGGAGCGGCGGGACTACGTGCGCGCCACGTCGAGCCAGAAGTGCGTCCGCGCCGGCGGCAAGCACAACGATCTCGAGAACGTCGGGCGCACCGCCCGCCACCACACGTTCTTCGAGATGCTCGGGCAACTTCTCGTTCGGCGACTACTTCAAGCGCGAGGCGATCGCCTACGCGTGGGAGTTCCTGACGGGCGACCTCGCGCTCGCCGAAGGCCGCCTCTGCGCGACCGTGTTCACCGACGACGACGAGGCCTTCGAGCTCTGGAAGGAGCTACGTCGCCCCAGGACCGCATCCTGCGGCTCGGCGAGAAGGACAACTTCTGGGCGATGGGAGACACCGGGCCCTGCGGGCCCTGCTCGGAGATCCACTTCCACCAGGGCGACCGCATCCCGTGCGCGGAGGAGGCCGGCCGGGCGCTGCCTCGGCCGGCCTGCGAGTGCGACCGCTGGCTCGAGATCTGGAACCTCGTCTTCATGCAGTTCGACCGCGACGCGCGCGGGGAAGCTGACGCCGCTCCCGAAGCCGTCGATCGACACCGGCATGGGGCTCGAGCGGATCGCCGCGGTCGTGCAGGGAAAGTCGTCGAACTTCGACACCGATCTGCTGCGCCCGCTGATCGCGGACGTCGAGCGGCGGTGCGCCAAGGCCTACGGGGCCCGCGAGGCGGACGACGTCTCGATGCGGGTCATCGCCGACCACGCGCGCGCGACGGCGTTCCTGATCGCCGACCAGGTCTCGCCCTCGAACGAGTGGCGAGGCTACGTCCTCCGGCGGATCATGCGCCGGGCCATGCGGCACGGCCGCCTCCTCGGGCTCACGGAGCCGTTCCTCTGGCAGGTGACCGGGGTCGTCGGGGAGCTGATGGGGGCGTCTATCCGGAGCTGGTCGAGCAGCGGAGCCGTGTCGCCGAGCTGACCCGGCTCGAGGAGGAGCGCTTCGCGGAGACGCTCGACCGCGGGCTCGAGCGGATCGCCGCGGAGGCCCAGGGCGCCGGGAGCTGGCCGCGCACCGCGCCGGGTGCCCACCGCATCCCCGGCAAGGTGCTCTTCACCCTCTACGACACCTACGGCTTCCCGGTCGACCTCGCCCAGGAGGTGCTCCAGGAGCGCGGCTTCGCGGTGACGCCCGAGACCCAGGCCGAGTACGAGCAGGAGATGGAGGCGCAGCGCGAGCGCGCTCGCGCGAGCGCGACCTTCGGGGTCGGCGGCGCCGAGGGGGACGAGGGCGCGTCGGCCTACCAGACGCTCCTCGGGGACATTCCCAAGGCGGAGTTCCTCGGCTACGAGGCGATGACCGCCCCGGCCCGGATTCTCGCCATGGTGGCGAACGGGCGCCGCCGGCGCGAGGCCGTGGCCGGCGACGAGGTCGAGGTGATCCTCGACCGCACGCCGTTCTACGCCGAGTCCGGCGGGCAGATCGGCGACACAGGGGTCATCACCGGCCGGCAGGGCCGCGGCGAGGTCGTGGACACGCAGTACCGCGGCGCCGGCCTGATCGCGCACCGCCTCCGCGTCGTCGAGGCGGCTTCCGGGAGGGCGAGGACGTCGGCGCTTCCGTGGAGTCCCCGCGCCGCCAGGGCCTCCGGCTCCACCACACGGGCACGCACCTCCTCCACGCCGCGCTCCGGAAGGTCCTCGGCACCCACGTGACGCAGGCGGGCTCGCTCGTGGCGCCGGACCGGCTCCGCTTCGACTTCACGCACACCAAGCCGGTGAAGGACCGCGACCTCGTGCAGGTCGAGGATCTGGTCAACGAGGCGGTGCGCGAGAACATCACGGTCGATCCGTTCTGGACCGATCTGGACGCGGCGCTCAAGATGGGCGCGATGGCGCTCTTCGGGGAGAAGTACGGCAATCACGTCCGCGTCATCCGGATCGGCGACTTCTCGACCGAGCTCTGCGGTGGGACGCATCTGGACGCGACCGGCCAGATCGGGCTGTTCAAGGTCACCACGGAGGGCGCCGTCGCGTCAGGCGTCCGCCGCCTCGAGGCGGTCACGGGCACCGCCGCCCTGGCGCACGTCGGCCGGGAAGAGCAGGCCCTCCGCCAGGCCGCGGACCTCCTCCGGATTCCGCCGCTCGAGCTGCCGCGCCGGCTCCAGAAGCTGCTCGACGACCAGAAGGGACTCGAGAAGCAGCTCGCCGAGATGGAGACCCGCCTCGCGAAGGGTCGAGCGCAGGACCTCGTGCGCGGGCGCGCGCGCCGTGGCGGGCATCCCCGTCGTGGTGGCGCGGCTCGACGGCCTCGACGCCGACGGGCTCCGTGCCGTGGTCGACTCGGTGCGGGAGCGCCTCGGCTCGGGGGTGACGTTCCTCGGCGCCGTGACCGACGGGAAGGTGAGCCTGGTGAGCGCCGTCACGAAGGACCTGACGGCGCGCGTCCACGCCGGCAAGCTGATCCAGGAGGTCGCGCAAGGCCGTGGGCGGCGGCGGCGGCGGCCGGCCGGACCTCGCCCAGGCCGGCGGGAAGAATCCCGCCGAGCTCGATCGCGCGCTGGCGGGTGTCTACGAGCTCGTCGCGCGCGCCGCGGGCGGCTGACGCGTCGTGATCGCGCCGGCGGGGCGCCATCGCGCCTCGGAGCCGCGCCTCCTGGGGCTCGTGCTCGCCCTCGCCGCCGGATGCGCGGCCCCGCGGATCGTGCCGGTCCCCGCGGCGGGCGTCCAGATCGACGCGGGTCCGGCGCCGCCCGCGTCGTCCGGGACGGGGTCGAGCTGACCGTCCAGCCGTCGCGCCTGGCGCGGGTCCCCTGGGATCTCCGCGACTACGTCACGCCGTTCCTCGTCACGCTGTCGAACGGCGCCGCGGCGCCGGTGCAGTACGACTACATCGGCTTCCGGCTCTTCGACGACGCCCGCTTCCAGTACACGGCGCTGCCGCCCGTGGAGGTCGAGCGCATCCTGCGCTGGCGCGCCGGGGATGGCGTGCGCCTGGCCGCGACCAGCTCGCCGCCGCCGGTGATCCGTCGGCGCATCGTCCCGGAGCCCACCGACTGGTGGTGGGACCGGTACGGGTGGTACGGCTGGCCCTGGTACTATCCGCCGTATCCGCCCGCCGGCGACGTCTACCTCCGCGCGCTGCCGATGGGCGGGCTCGAGCCGGACGGCGCGGCTCGAGGGGTTCGTCTACTTCCCGCGCCTGCGCGGCGCGGCGCGGCAGCTGTCGATGGAGTTCCATCATCGGCTCGGCGAGGTTCCCCGCGTCCTGACGCTCACCTTCGAAGTCCAGCGGGACGGGAGCGACGCGCCCCGCGGGTAGGCGATGCGCCGGCCGCGATGAACCTCGACCGCCTGGCCGAGATCGTGCTCGATCCCGGCATTCCGCCCCTCCGTCATCTACGTCTGCGTGTTCCTGAGCTGCATCCTGGAGAGCTTCTTCCCGCCGTGGCCCACCGACGTGCTCGTCCTGTACGCGGGATTCCTCGCCGGCCGCGGCCAGCTCGAGCAGAGCCTCGTCCTCATGGTCGCGATCGTCGGCACCCAGATCGGCGTGATGGCCGTCTTCTGGCTGACCCGGCGCTGGGGCCCGGTGATCTTCCTCAGTCGGTTCGGACGGCTGGTCGACGCGCGACGGCGGCTCGAGCAGCTCGAGCACTGGTTCGCGCGCTCGGGGCGTCCCGGCCGTCGCCATCTCCCGGTTCTTCCCGCGGGATCCGCGCGCTCAGTGATGCCGGCGGCTGGCCTCGCGCGGTTCTCCGCCTGGAAGGTGCTCTGGTGGGCCGGCATCTCGGTCATCGCCTGGAACACGCTCGTGGTCGGCCTGGGCGTGCTGGCCGGCACGCACCTCGACTGGGCCCGGCAGGTGCTGGTGGGTTACAACGTGGTCGCGCTCTGCGTCGTCGGGGTCGCCGTCGTCGGGACCAGCGTCGCCCTCTTGTATCGCGCGCGCGCCCGGCGCTCGATGAGCTCCTGAGCGGCGCGAAGTTAGTCGAGGCTCTCCAGCACCAGCCCCGTCAGGTAGCGGGTCTCGGGCACTCCGAGAAGCACCGGGTGATCCCGGGCCTGGCTCAGACGGGCGGCGATCCGCACCGGGCGCCCGACATCCTCGCCCGCCGCTCGGCAGACATCCTCGAAGAGCGCCGGGCTCACGTGGTGGGAGCAGGAGAAGGTCGCGAGGAGCCCGCCGGGCTCAGGCAGCGCAGCGCGCGGAGGTTGATCTCCTTGTAGCCGCGGAGCGCCGCGTCCAGGTCGCCCGCCGCGCGCGTGAACGGCGGCGGGTCGAGCACGATCAGGTCGAAGCGGCGCCCGTCGCGCTCGAACGCGCGAGCGCGTCGAAGGCATTGGCCTCGAGCACCTCGCGGCGCGCCGCCTGGCCCGCGGGCGCGTTCGCGTCGAGGTGCGCCGCTGCCCGAGCGCAGGCGGGGCCCGAGCTGTCGAGGGCGAGGACGGACGCGGCGCCGCTCCGGAGCGCCCACGCGGCGAAGGCGCCCGTGTACGCGAAGGCGTCCAGCACCGTCCGACCCGGCGGCCCGCGCGGCCGACCTCGGCGCGGTTCTCGCGCTGATCGAGGTAGAAGCCGGTCTTCTGGCCGCCTTCGAGGTCCAGGCGGAAGCGGCACGGGCCCTCGCGGATCTCGATCTCGGGCTCGCCCCGGCCCGACGAGCCAGCCGCTCGCGTCGTCGAATCCCTCGATGGCCGCCGCGGTGGGGTCGCCGCGCCGGTAGACGGCGCGCGCGCCCGTGACCTCGGCGCCGAGCTCGCCAGCCGGCCGGCGTGGCCCGCCATCCCCCGGGTCAGCGCCTGGAGGACGAGGACGTCGCCGTAGCGATCGAGGATCAGGCCCGGCAGGAGATCGCCCTCGCCGAAGACGAGGCGCGACGGCGTCGCCGTCGTAGCCGAGGCTCTCGCGGAAGGCCGCCGCGGCCTCGAGCCGCCGGCGGAAGAGAGCGTCGTCGACGGCCTCGTCCCGCCGCGTCACGAGCCGGCACACGATCTGGGGCCGCGGGTTGTAGAAGCCGCGGCCGAGGAAGCGGCCGTCCGCGGCCGCGACGGTCACCGCCGTCGCCATCCTGCCAGGCGCCGTCGAGCCGCGCGACGTCGGCCGCGGTAGATCCAGGGATGCCCCCCGCGAATCCGCGCCTCCCGCTGGGGCCGAAGAACGAGCCGCGTCACGGGGTCAGGCCTTGACTTCCATACGGTTCGCCTCGACCGGCAGTTGGCCGGGCACGTGCATGGAAGTCAAGGCCTGACCCTAGCGGGCGCGGAGGACGACGATCATCACGAGCGCGGCGGCGCTCTTCTCGAGAGTGCGCTTCAGGCTGAAGTTCGAGAACCAGCCGCAGAGCTCCCAGCCGCCCGCCATCTCGACGAGCGCGCGCAGCTCCTGCGGGAACACGATGCGGGTCGGATGCCGCTGGACCACGGAGCGGGTGCGGCCCTTCTCGGTGATGTCGAAGCGCATGACCTCCCAGCAGACCTGACGGGCGACGTCGTAGTCGAGCAGCGTCTGGAAGCTCGTGCGCACGGTGATGCCCCACCGCCGCCGGGTCCAGGTCCACCGCGCGCCTGGGCTCCAGCCGTTCGGCACCAGGCGATCGAAGACGAAGACCGCTGCCGCGGCGCACGTTCCGGCGGACCGCGCGGAGGTGGGCGAGGAGCGCCTCCGTCTCGAGGAGGTGGCCCTGCGAGTCCTGCATGCAGATCGCCGCGTCCACGGGCCTCGAGCAGCCGGAAGTCGGTCATGTCGCCGACGACGGTCGTCACGTCGAGAGCCGGACCGCGTCGCCTCGCCGTCGAGGAACGCGATGGACGGGCGCCGACAGGTCGAGCGCGGTCATGCGGTAGCCGCGCCGGGCCAGGCGCAGGCTGTGGTGGCCGGTCGCCGCAGGCTACGTCGAGGACGTGGCGGACCGCGCCGCGCCCGAACTTCCGGAAGCACGCGGCGAGGAAGTCGGTCTCCGTCTTCCGGTTGAGCTCGAAGGCGATGTGGTAGTAGAGGGGCGCGGCGTAGGGCTCGCGCGCGGCGGCGGCTGGCGCCGCCGCGGCGTCATCGCCGCCCCCACCACATCAGGATCGCGTCGCGCACGATCGCGGCGGCCGTGATCGCCGTCCGGCCCGACGGGTCCCAGCGCGGGGAGACCTCCACCAGGTCGAAGCCGATCACCCGCGCGGCGCCGAGGTGCCGGAGCGCCGCGAGGAGATCGGGCACGGTGATGCCGCCCGGCTCGGGCGCGCCGGTGCCGGGCGCGATCGAGGGATCCAGAACGTCGATGTCGATCGTCACGTAGAGCGGCTGGCCCGACAGCTCGCCCGGCGATCGACGCGCGCGGCGTCGGCGGCCGAGCCCGCCCACCCGGGAAGACGTGCGTCCCGCGGGGCGGCTCCCACTCCTCCCGATCCCCGGTGCGGAGGCCGATCTGGTACAGCCGATCGGGTCCGAGGTGGTCGAGCACCCGGGTCATGGCCGACGCGTAGTTCCAGGCCTCACCGAGATACTCGCCCCGGAGGTCCGGGTGGGCGTCGAACTGGACCACGCGGAGGTCCGGGTAGTGCTCGAGCGCCACCTCGACGACGGACGCCGTCGTGGTGTGGTCGCCCCGAGGAGCGCCCAGCGCTGGGCGGGCGCGAGCACCTGGCGCAGCTCCGCGGCCGCCGCGCTGCAGGGCCTCGCGCGGCGAGAGGTCGGGGACCGGGACGTCGCCCGCGTCCGCGAGCGCGAGGTCCGCGAGGTCCGCCGCCAGGTAGGGCGACGTAGGTCTCGATGAGGTCGGACGCGCGGCGGATCTCGCCCGGGCCCTGGAAGGCGCCCTTCCGCTGGTTGACCCGGCCCTCGAACGGGCATCCCGTGAGAGGACGACGTCGCCCCGGCCGGATCGGGGCGCGCGGACAGGAACCGCGGGCGGGCGGGGGTCAGCGGCATCGTGCGGTGGCGGGCGGCCGGGTCTGGCCGGCGCGCCTCGGGACGGCCGGCGCGGCGCCCTACAGCAGGTCGTCCTCCGAGAGAGCGCGACGGCGGCCAGCGCGCAGCCCGCCCGCTCGACCCGGTGGTCCACCGCGACGACCTTCACCTCGCGGACGGCCTCGCCGCGCACGCGGAAGGCCTCCGCCAGCATCTCGCGGATGGCGGCCTCGGCCGTGCCGCGGTCGGTGACGTCGTGGAACTCCATGATGACGCCGGCCTTCGTGCGGTCCACCGGCAGAGCGTAGCCGACGGCGGCGGCGATGATCTGGCCGGGCGTCGTGCTGGTCATGGCGGCGTAGGCGGTCGGCACCAGCGCGCCCGGCTTGATCTGCGGCAGGTCGACGATGTCGACGTCCGGCGGGACGATGCTCGAGACCTTGATGAGGTTGACGTTGCCGATGCCGGCCGCCAGCAGCGCATTGTCGAACGCGTTCAGCGGCGTGCCGCCCTCGGCCGTGCCCGCCGTCACCGACGCCTTCGTCACCTGCTTCCAGAACATCGGCATCTCCTCCGCGCCGCTCTCGATCACGCGAGCGGCGTGACCGAGCGTCGTCATCGCCCGCGGCCGAGTCGTCATCATCACTGGCGCGAAGTAAAACGCAAGCATTTTTTCCTTGCGCTCGCCTCGTCTCGTGCTCTATAATTCAGCCCACTTTCGCCCCGTGTCGCATCGGCGAAAAGAGATCGCGGCGACGGCGAGCGCGACGCCATCCGAGACGGCGTCGCAGTTCGAGGACGACGCCGATCGCGGGCGAGGAAGGGGGTCGGTATTGAGAGCTTGGGTCGTCACCTGCTGCTCGAGCTGTATGACTGCAGCTCTGAGGCCCTCAACAGCCTTGAATCCGTGAAGAGCGCGATGGTGGAGGCCGCGAAGCGAGCGGAGGCCACGATCATCGACGTCGTCTTTCACGAGTTCAACCCGTTCGGGATCTCCGGCGTGGTGGTGATCGCCGAGTCCCATCTCTCGATCCACACGTGGCCCGAGCACCGGTACGCCGCCGTGGACATCTTCTCGTGCGGCGACGCGCTCAAGCCGGCGGAGGCCGCCAACTACCTTGTCGAGCAGTTCGGCGCGAGCCGGGCCTCCTGCGTGGAGGTCAAGCGCGGCGTCTTCCGGGCACGGCCGGACTGGCGAACAGGGTCAAGGAGGGCGTCGCCGCCAATGGCACCACAGAGCCCCTACAAATGGTTTTTTGAGACCACCACTTCCGTCGAGGGGCACGCCCACGCGATAGTCCGCACCCTCTTCGCCCTCCGGACCGAGTTCCAGCAGATGGAGATCCTGGAGACGGCGAGCTACGGCAAATGCCTCGTGCTCGACGGGCGCATCCAGTCGAGCGTCGCCGACGACTTCATCTACCACGAGACCCTGGTCCATCCGGCCATGGTGCTCCACCCGCGGCCGGAGAGCGCGCTGGTCATCGGGGGCGGTGAGGGGGCGACGCTCCGCGAGATCCTCCGCTATCCGGTCCATCCGGCGCGCAGTCATGGTCGACATCGACGGCCGCGTGGTCGACGGCCGTGCCGGGCCACACCTGCCCGAGATGCACCAGGGCGCATTCGACGACCCTCGCACCGAGCTCGGCACGAGGACGCCCGGGGCTGGCTCGAGCGCACGTCCGAGCGGTTCGACGTCGCCATCGTCGATCTCACCGAGCCCTCTGGAGGCAGGGCCGGCCTGCCTCCTGTTCACCCGGGAGTTCTACCAGCTCCTGAGCGACCGCCTGACGCCCCACGGCACGCTGGCGCTCCAGGCCGGCATGACCGAAGCTCGGCGAGCTGGACTTCTACGCGGCGATGAACCGGACGCTCCAGGCCGTCTTCCCGTTCGTGGGGCCGTACCAGTCGTTCATTCCCTGCTTCGGGACCCCGTGGGCTTCGCGGTGTGCGGCAAGCAGGACGATCCCGCGGCGCTGACGCCGGCCGTCATCGATCGGCGGGTCGCCGAGCGCGTGACCGGACCGCTTCGCTTCTACGACGGGCTCGCGCACCAGCACATGCTGAGCCTGCCGGTGTTCCTCCGGAAGGTCATCGCCGACTGCCCGCGCGTCATCACCGACGCCGAGCCCCTGATCGTCAGCTAGGGTCGACGCCGCGCCGGCGGGCCGGCTGCCACGCGCCGCGGGCGCGTGCGCCTGATCCTGGCCTCGGCGTCCCCCGCCGGCGGGAGCTCCTCGAGCGCCTCGGCCTGCCCTTCGAGGTGCGGCCGAGCGGCATCGAGGAGCCGCTCGCGCCGGGGATCCCGGCATCGACGCTCGCCACGACGCTGGCCCGCGCCAAGGCCGCGGACGTCGCCGACCGCCTCCGCGCGGCGAGAGGACGCCGGCCCTGGTGCTCGGCGCCGACACGCTCGTCGTCCTCGACGGACAGCCTCTGGGCAAGCCCGCGTCGCGGGCGACGCGCGCGCCATGCTGCGCGCGCTCCGGGGCCGAAGCCACGAGGTCGTGACGGCGCCGTGGTGCTGAGATGCCGAGTCCCGCCGGACGTGAGATGGCGGAGGCCGTCGTCCAGCCGGGTCCTCATGCGCGGCCTACACCGACCGCCGAGATCGACGCCTACGTCGCCACGGGCGAGCCGGACGACAAGGCCGGGGCCTACGCCGTCCAGGGCGAGGGCGCGGCGCCTCGGTCAGCCGGGTCGAGGGCTGCTACACGAACGTCGTGGGCCTGCCGCTTCGGACGACGGCCCGTCTCCTCCGAGCGTTCGGGCTCACGCCGCGCCTCGATCTGAGGCGGCGCGCGTCGCTCAGGGCGGCGGCGGTGTCGCGCCGAGCTGGCGCCGGGCCGCGGCGACCGCGGCGGGCGCCGCGAGTCGCTCGGGCCGACCGTGAGGGTGACGGGCCAGGACTGCCGCCGCCCGCGGAGCACACGCAGGGTCGCCGCGAGCCCCTCGCGGGTCGGCTCCCCGGTTCCCGCGTAGGCGGCCTGCGCGGCGGCGAGCCGCGCGACGAAGCGCGCGGTCCCCGACGAGCGCCGGCGGCAGGCGCTCCGCCACCGATCGCGGGCGGCGTGGCGGCGAGCCAGGCCTGGACCCGCGGCGACCGCGCGCGCGTAGGCGACGCAGGACGGCGCTTCGGCGCGGCGGCTCGATCGTCTGGCGCGCGCCTTCGCGGCCTCCGCTTCGCGGCCTTGGCTTCGTCCTCGGTGGGCGGGACGACCGCCACGCTCACCACCTCGTAGAAGGGCCCGCCGAGCGACACGCTCGACCTCCGCCGGCTGGCGGAAGTCGACGAGGAGGCCCGCCCGGTCGGCGGCGAGCAGCCGGCTCGCCCAGGGCTCCTCGACCATCGGCCGCCGCCAGATCGCCCGACCCCAGCCGCGCCAGGAGCCCCGTCGCTCCCGACGCTGCGCGTCGATCCACGTCCCACGGCCGGAGGCGAGCCTGGCGCAGGAGCTGGGCGAGCAGGAGATGCCCCGTGGACCCGGGCCCGGGGATGCCGACCGCCTTGCCGCGGAGGTCCTCGACCCGGCGCACGGTCTCCCGCGCCGGCGGCGCGACCACGAGGGCGACCGCCGGCGCGCGCACGTGCGCGACCAGCACCTGCACGGGAGCTTGCGCGCCCAGGCGCCCGGATCGCTTCGTCGAGCGTCGCAACCGCGATCCCGGCTTCGCTGGTCGCGCAGCGGCTGCCACCGCGGCGGTCGGGTGCTTCGTCCGCTTGAGCGTCACCTTGATGCCCTCGGCCTCGAACGTCCCGAGGGCGACCGCAGCGTGGACGCGGCAGGTACGCCGGATCCTCCGGCGGGCTCGCCCACGGCCACCGATCACGCTGCGTGGCGCGGTCGGCGCCGCCGGCGCGGCGCCGGCAGGAGCCGCCGAGCAGCACCGCGCGCAGCGAGGCACCGTCGCGCCGCCTCGCCGCTGCCGCGTCCTTATAATGAGTCCCCCATGCTGGCGCCTCCGCCGCTCCTGCCTCGGCCCGATCCGCGGCGCCGCCGCCTGCTCCGGCTCTACGACCGCCTGCACCGGCGGTACGGCCCGCAGCGCTGGTGGCCGGCCCGCTCCCGCTTCGAGGTGCGTCGTTGGAGCGATCCTCACGCAGAACGCCGCCTGGCGCAACGCCGAGCGGGCGATCGAGCGGCTGCGCGAGGCCGGCGCGCCTCGACCATCCGCGCCGTGCTCCGCGTGGCGCCGGCCCGGCTCGCCGACGCTGCTCCGCCCGTCCGGCACGTTCCGGCTGAAGGCGCGCGGCTCCGCGCCTTCGCGGCGGCATGTGGCGCGGCGCCACGGCCAGCTCGGGGCAGCTGCTCGCGCTCCCGCTCCCGCGCTCCGCGCCGAGCTGCGCGGGATCGCCGGCGATCGGGCCCGGAGACGGCCGACGCCATCGCGCTCTACGCGCGCGGGCCGGCCGATCTTCGTCGTGGACGCCTACACGCGGCGGATCCTGGCGCGCCATCGGCTGGTGGCCGCCGGACGCCGGACTACGAGGCCGTTCAGGCGCTCCTGATGGGCCACCTGCCGCACGACCCCGCCCTCTTCCAACGAGTTTCACGCGCTCCTGGTCCGCGTCGCCAAGGAACACTGCCGGACGCGCCCGCATTGCGAGGGCTGCCCTCTCCGGTTCGACCTCCGCGGCCGGCGGCCCCGGCTCTAGTACGGCGCCGGCCTGTCGCCCCGCAGGCCGGCGCGCCGGCCGGCTGGCCGGTTGACGCAGGATAGATCCCGACCGCGACGCAGGCCATCGCGATGACAGAGCGCCCACGCGTCACCGGCTCGCCCAGCAGGAGCCAGCCCGGCGACAAGCCCGAACAGGGCGTCCAGAACGTGTACGCGTGGAGCGTACGACGCCGGATAGCGCGTGAGCATCCAGAACCACGCGAGGTAGCTCGCGAAGGCCACCGCGACGATCTGGTAGAGGACCGCGGCCACGACGGCGCCGGTGAGCCGCGTGACGCCCGCCTCGCCGGTCGCGAGCGCGAGCGCGTGCGAGGATGCACCGCCGAGCCCGCCGAGCTGGTAGAACAGCGTCTGGTGCGACGGCTGGTGGCCTGCGCCGCGCGCCTTGATGACGAGCGTCGTCGCGGCCCAGAGGGCGGCGCCCGCGAGCTCGAGGACGTCGCCAGGCATCCTCGCGGTGCGTCGGCAGCCGCAGGCCGTCGGCGAACGCGAGCGCGAGGCCCGCGAAGGCCGCCACCAGCCCGGCCACCTTCGGCTCCCGGCAGGCGCTCCGACGGGAAGCAGCCAGTGGGCGCCCGAGGCGCGACGAAGAACGGCGTCGGCGTAGATGAAGAGCGATCCCGCGACCGCGGTCGTGAACATGAAGCCCCAGTAGAATGCAGACGAACTCGAGCGCGAAGAGCGTCGGCGATCGTGGCGCCGTAGACGGGCGGTGCCGTCGCGGCGGATCAGCGAGGATGCCACGCGCGGCGGACCAGCCCCAGACGAGGAGGGCCGGCGCCGCCGAGCGGGATCGCCGCGTGATAGAGGGCGAGACGCCCTGGTTCCGACCTTGATGGCCACCTGGCCGGCGCCCCGGACCGCGCACAGGCGGACCAGGGAGCGCCCCGCGCGGGTCGATCGTGGAGCGCTGGCTCACGCGGGATCAGGTCTCGGTCGCGTCGAGCCAGATGGGCGGCGACGCCGGTGGCCCGCCACGCCGCGAAGCGGTCCAGGAGCGCGGCGGGACGCGGTCTCGACCAGGACGAGCGTCGCGTACTCCGGGCGCGCACGAAGCCTTCCTGGACCGCGTGACGCAGGAGGCCGAGGAGCCCCGTCCAGTAGCCCTCGACATCGACCAAGCCGACGGGTTTCTGGTGGATCCCGAGCTGGGACCACGTGAGAGATCTCGAGCACCTCCTCGAGGGTGCCGAGGCCTCCCGGGCAGAGGCCACGAAGCCGTCGGCGAGCGAGGCCATCAGCGCCTTGCGCTCGTGCATCGAGGCGACCACGTGGAGCTCGGTGAGCCCGTGGTGGGCGAGCTCGCTTCCGGGCGAGGCCTTTCGGGGAGCACTCCGATCACCTCGCCCCCGCCGGCGAGGACGGCGTCCGCGAGGGTTCCCATCAGCCCGACGGATCCGCCGCCGTAGACCAGGCCGAGCCCGCGGTCGAGGAGCGCGGTGGCCATCGCGCGCGCGGCATCGGCGTACACGGCGCGCCGGCCGATCGCCGAGCCGCAGAAGACACACAGATGCGCTTCATCCGGACCGGCCCTCCGGCGCAGGGCGAAGAGGTGCCACTCGTCGCCGCTCCGGGCATGGCGCGTCTCAGGTGTCATGAGGCGTGAGGTTAGTCCCGCCGTGATCCGGCCCGAGCCGCAACTCGCCCGGGTTCCGAGGGCGGTCGTTCAGAAGCGTCCCGGGTCAGCGCGAGGACCAGGTCGACGAGCCGCTCCGCCGCGTCGGGCGTCGCGAGCGCGCAGGCGTGCCCCGCCATCGTCCGGAGCCGCTCCGGCTGCGCGAGCAGCTGGGTTACCTCGCGGACGAGCCGGTCAGGGGTGAGGTCCGCTTCCGGGGAGAGGCAGGGCGGCGCCCGCGTCGGCGAGGACCCGCGCGTTGGCGGTTTGCTCGTCGCCTCGAGCTCCGGGGAGCGGAACGAGGATCGCGGGCAGCCCCAGCGCGGCGAGCTCGGCCACGGTGCCGAGCGCCGGCGCGGCCCACCACGAGGCTGGTGGCCGCGTAGGGTCGCCAGCTCTTCGCCGACGAGGGCGATGCGCCCGGTACCGAGCGGCGAGCGGAGCCGCGCCAGCCGCCCGGCCTCGTCGCGGAGCCACGCGAAGATCGCCATACGCTGTTGTCGCCGCATTGGTGGACGATCTGGGTCTGCGCGAGAAGTGAGGAGAGCGCGCCCCGACGATGCGGTTCACGCGGTGGGCGCCGAGGCGCGCCTCCGCGTGACGTAGAGTTAGCGGGAGCGCGGGGTCGAGCCCGAAGCGCTCGAAGGCGCGCGCCCGCTGGCCGAGGGCAGCTCCGGCCGGATCGGGTTGCCGGTGACCACGACCTTGCCCCGCGGGAACGCGCGAGGCCGAGGCGGCGAAGGTCACGGCGACGCGGTCCGCGAGGCGGGCCGATGAGGCGGTTCGCGGCCGGAACCACGACCTGCTCGTGGACCAGGCAGCGGCAGACGACGCAAACATTACGTAAC
>ERZ1370068.11232-contig-9864_pt1 | contig 31549 bp, 32 predicted proteins | sample MGYA00561227_ERZ1370068 | MGnify/ENA primary metagenome ERZ1370068 (study PRJEB38410, sample SAMEA6850437) | metagenome | study: Metagenomic assessment of the ecological functions of the soil: analysis of the soil microbiota associated with the...
GCGCTTCCGTTCGGTTGCATTGTGACGACGGTGAGGGTCGGCTTGGCGGTCGGCAATCGCCGACCGGCAGTGGATGCCAGCGCCGCCCAGCGGATCGACGCCACCGCTGCGGACCTGGGCTTCACGGATCGCTTTCGCCTTCGATCACCTGGTCGAGTCGCCGACGTAGGCGTCGAGAAATCGTGGCGGTGCGTCGTCGCGGCCTTCAAGGCCGAGGCGGTGGAGTGGCAAGCCGTCAGGCCGTCACGTTCGAGGTAGCGGTTGGCGGCCTCGGTCCCGCCACAGTGTCCTGTCCGGCCAGCCCACCATTGGGCGGAGTTGTACTTGAAGCCGCCGTCGCGCGGCGGGTTGTGCGAGGCGTGACGACGATGCCGTCGGCGAGGCCGCTGCTGCGTCCCCGGTTGTAGGTCAGGGATCGCGTGCGACGGGGCCGGGTCGGCGTGAATTGCGTCATTCGCCGCCAGCAGCTCGTCGACGCCATTCGCGGCCCAACACCTCGAGCGCGCTCGCGCAGGCGGTTGCGAGCGCGTGCGTGTCTGATGCCAGAGGCAGCGGTCTGTCGTCGCACGCTTTTGCGCCGCGATGTCGCGATCGCTACGCGTGACATGGCGTACCATTCGTTGAAGGAGCGGTCGAAGGCCGACGCTGATGGCCAGAACGCGACCATATTATTCGCAACGCCGGGATCCATCAGCGTACGCCGCAACGCAGGTGCGCTCACGTCGATGAGGGATTCGGGCGGTGCCGGTTGGCCGGCGAGGGGGCCGATGCGTTCGCTCATGATTTCTTCTCGCGTGGCCCCCGAACTGGTGCCGCATGCCAGCACGCGGTTGGAAAAGTCTGCACCTCGCCGCGCGAGCTGAAACGCGTGCGCAGACGCGCGGAACTCAGCACCGGTGTGGGCACGCCTTCGTCGATCGCTGCCTGGAGGGTCCAGCGGCCCCTCACGCCCGAGTCAGGAGACGCGGCCCTGGAAGTTCGAGAGGTCCGGATCGGCGGTGAAGGCGCGGTGGCGGTGACGAGATCGAGCAGCCACGAGCGCGATCACGCTGCCGCGCCGCCACACCTCGGTGATGTCGGCGCAGGTTGATGTCGTACTGGTAGTGCTCGGGGTCGCGCAGCGGCGTCGTCTCGCGCGTCGATGGCGTGCGTGCTGCTTGCCGACGTTGGCGTGCGCGCAGGATGTTCGAGGCCCTCGGCGTAGGCGGCCATGAGGCCGTACTCGATGCCGTTGTGCACCATCTTGACGAAGTGGCCGGCGCCGTGCGGGCCGCAGTGCAGATAGCCCTGCTCGGCCGTGCCGCGCCGGCTGCCCGCGCCCCGGTGTCGGCGGATGTCGCCGCGCACCGGGTGCGAGCGTGGCGAAGATCGGCGTCGAGGCGCTGCACGACGTCTCGGCTCGCCGCCGATCATCAGGCAGTAGCCGCGCTCGAAGCCGCCAGACGCCGCCGCTGGTGCCCACGTCGACGTAGTGCAGGCCCTCGCCGTCAGCAGCTCGTGCGCCGCGGCGGATGTCGTCGCGGTAGTAGGAGTTGCCGCCGTCGATGACGATGTCGCCGGGCTCGAGCAGCGGCGTCAGCGTGGCGAGTGGCGGCATCGACGACCGCGGCCGGCACCATGAGCCAGATCGCGCGCGGCGCGAGTCGAGCTTGGCGACGAAATTCCTCCAGCGTGGCCGCGCCCGTTGCGCCCTGGGCGGCCGAGGCGCTCGATGGAGGCGGGCGCGTTGTCATGCACGACGCAGTCGCTGGCCTCCCACGCATCAGGCGGCTCGTCATGTTGGCGCCCATGCGTCCGAGTCCGATCATGCCGAGTTGCATCGCGACTGCTCCTGCTGGGTCTGGTTGAGTTGGATGTGTGAGCGCACGCCAGACCGGACGAGTTCCGCAGACGGCTGAGCGCGGCGGGCGATCATCTTCGCGCGCAAGCAAAATGTCAGAGCGCGCGCGTGCGGGACGGCGCTCCTGGAGCAGATCGCTCCGGAACGAGCCAGGAGTAAGAGCAGCAGCTTCAGCATCACCAGCGTTGGCATCCGGCTCTTCGTCGAGCGCGATGTATCTCGCCGTCGGTCGTCACCGGTGGATCTGGTCGGTGCCCGGCTTCAGGCGGACCTCGTACGCGCTTTCGACGTTGTTGTCGACCTGGAACGCATCGGCAGCCGGTGCGCTACCTCGTAGCCTGGTGACGCACGCCCAGTTCGGTGTTGATGTTTCGCCGAGCGCGGATCGAAGTTCAGCGAGCCGACGAGGGGCCATTCTGTCGGTCGATCAGCGCGAGCTTGGCGTCGCAGGCGGCCGCGAGCTGCCGGAGACACCTTGCGCAGGTTGGGGCTTCGCTTGATCTGCTCGGGCTCTACCTCGTACACAGCGTGACGCCCATGCGGAGCATCTCGACGCGAAAACTGTTTGTGCAGTTGATGTTGGCGAGCGGTTCACGTCGGTGTCGACCAGCGAGTTGGACGGCGACGGTGATCAGCGGATCTGCCGCACGTGCGCCCAAGCCGCGCGATGTGGTCCATGCCTGCGTCGCCCCGGGATGAAGTACGAGCGTGATGATCGTCGACTGATGTCGGACTTCGCGAGGTCGAACAGGGCGCGCATGCGCTCCGGCCACGGTGGGCGGCGAGCGACGCTGGGGCGAAAGTCGTCGCCCTCCACGCGCAACGCCTTGGAGGGAGAGTCCTGCGACGGCATTGGCGCGTGTCGGGATCAACTTCCCAGCGCCCTCGCAGAAGCGCCGCGCATGACGGGCGGATCGCCGAAACATGTCCGACTCAGCGGCGGCGGCTCCAGGGCAGCGCCTGAAGAGCTTCCGGAGGAGGTGAGATACGAATTTCCCCTGCACCAGCAGCACTCAGGCGATTCGCTGGATGCAGGACGATGTCGTCCTGCAGCGGATAGACGGCTTCGCTGTTCCAGTAGTTGTCAAGATGTCCTCGAGCTCGGTCACGACGGGACCGGCGGCGAGCATGTCAGGTCGATGAAGTTGGCGCCCGCAGCTGCGCAAAGTACTCGTCCGCCAGGTTGCGCCCGCCGACGATCGGCCACCGCCGCCGTCGGCGACGAAGAACTTGTTGTGCATCCGGTGGTTGAGCCGGCTGAAATCGGCCGCAAAGCTGAGCCAGCGGGTCGCGGTGCGATCCCGGCCCGTGACGAAGGGATTGAACGAGGCGGATTTTCGACGTTCGAGTAGGCGGCCAGGCCGAGGCAGCATGGGGTCGAGCCTGGCCGTATAGAAATCGTCGAAGCAGCCGCACGCGCGGCGCCGCCGCGTCGGCAGAGCTCCGCGCAGGACCAGCTTGCCGGTCTGGTCGTTGCCGAGCAGGTGAGTACTGCAGGTCGAGCGAGGCCTGGGCGTGGCGGATCAAGGCCGATCGCGCATCGAGCGCGAGGGCGCCTTGAGGCATCGCCCGCGCACCCGGAACGCCGTCGCGCTGTTCGTGAAGACGCCGGTCAGTCTTTCCCAGTTCCGTTGCCGGCGAGGCCGTGACCAGCGGGGCTGTACGGCGTGACCGTGTTACTGCGACGGCAGAGCCGGCGGCATCCGGGAAGCCGAGCCGCAGGCTAGACCTGAGAATGGTTTTCAGTTGCAAACAACGAATCTACTCGATGCGGATCATTTTTCGAAGGCGTCAGGGTGCTGTGAACGACCAACGAATCAAGACCTGGGCATGGGTCCACAAAGTGGAGCAGCCTGGTCTGCACTGTGTTCATGCTGCTCCTGCTGCATCACTGGGGTTGCCGTTGATCTTTCACCACGAGATCGGTCATCTGCTGGGCGCGAGGTCGAAGCGCCGAAGATTGCCGGCGGGCACGCCACGCGTGAGCCTGGACCGGGTGCTGGAGGTCGCGCAAGCGCAGTCATCCGGACCGCATCGTGCAGTTCGTCACTCGCAGGACAGAGGATGACGACGACCGTCTGGTTCGTCCGCATCGACGCCGACGCCCGAGCCGACGGACGACTTCTAAGCAGGTCGCGGTGGACGCGCGCACCGGCGCAGATCGCTGGCGCAGCCGCAGACCGACGAAGGCTTCATGTATGTGATGCTCAGGCTTCACGTCGACCTGTTCGCCGGACTGCCCGGCAAGCTGTTCCTGCGGCTTCATGGGCTTTGCTGCTGCTGGTGCGCGATCGTCTCCGGGCGTTGTGCTCGTACTCGCCCTTCATGCGCAAGCTGGATTTCGGCACGCGTGCGGCGCGACCGCCGCGCCGCGCCTCAAGTGGCTGGACCTGCACAACCTGCTCGGGATCGTGACTCTGGCGTGGGCCTTCACGGTGGGCGCCACCGGCATGATCAACACCTGGGCCGACCTCATCGATCAAGTACTGGCAGTACGACCAGCTCAGCGCGTTGCTGCAGCCCTACCAGGGACAGCCGACGTGCCGGCGGCGGAGCTCGCTCCGTACAGCAGTCGCTGCGAAGTCGCTCATGAGCGCAGCGCTGGGCATGAAGCTGTCCTTCATCGCCTTTCCGGGCACGTCGTTCTCGAGCCCGCACCACAACACCTTCTTCCTGCGCGGCAACGAGCCCTTCACCTCGCGGCTGCTGCAGCCGGTGCTGGTCGACGCCCAGACCGGCGCGATCACCGCGAGCCGGAGCTGCCCGTGGTATCCTGACCGGCGCTGCTGGTGTCGCAGCCGCTGCATTTGCGGCGACTACGGCGGCATGCCGATGCAGATCCTGTGGGCGCTGCTCGACATCGCCACCATCATCGTGCTGGGTAGCGGGCTCTACCTCTGGCTCAAGCGCGGCCACACGGTGCCCGCCTCGGCGAAGCTGGGCGAGCATGCACACGGCGCCTGCGCCCCTGGCGCAGCCCGCTTCGCGGCGACCCGGCAGAGGTGGGCACATGAAGCACCCGCATCGGTCACTTCTGGCGTCCTGTGGGGCTGGCCGATCGTGCTGGGCCTGCTCACCTGCATCGGGCTCGTCTCTGCGCTGTTCAGCGATGGCGGGCTGGGCGATGCGCTGGCGTGGGTCACGCTGGGCATTCCCGTGGCGGTGGGCATCTGGTTCGGCTGGCTAGCCGCCGTCTCGCGGCATCCGTAGGTCGGCCTCGGGCCGGGGCGCCATAGGGTCTTGCCACTCCGACGCGGCGGGCGGCGGCGCGACGCAGAATCGCCGCCATGAAATCTCCCGTCGCCGTCGCCTGCCTGCTGGTCGCCGCCTCTTCCTCCCTCCATGCGCAGGATGTGGGCAGCGTGTCCGAGCTGGGCGAAGTGACTCGACCACGCCGCGCGGTGCCGAACCGCTGTTCGACGTGGCCGGCTCGGTCAGCTCGGGTCGAAGGCGCCGAGATCCGCGACATGCGCCTGCAGGTCGCAGCTCTCCGAAGGCCTGAACATCGTGCCCGGCCTGCAGGTCCAGAACCGGCAGAACCTCGCGCAGGACACTGCAGATCTCCATCCGCGGCTTCGGCGCGCGCTCCACCTTCGGCGTGCGCGGCGTTGCGGCATCTACGTCGACGGCATCCCGCCACGCATGCCGGACGGCCAGGGCCAGACCTCCAACATCGACATCGGCTCGCTCGACCGCGTCGAAGTGCTGCGCGGGCTCTCTCCTCGGCGCTCTACGGCAACTCCTCCGGCGGCGTGATCCAGGTCCTTCACCGAAGACCGGCGAAGCGACCGCCGACGCTGGGCTTCTCGCATGGCCGGCGGCAGCTACGGCACGATGCGCATCGGCATGCCAGGTCAGCGGCATCTTCCGGCGCCGTCGACTACCTGCTGAGCGGCGAGCCACTTCGAGACCGACGGCTACCGCGATCACAGCGCGGCGCAGCGCGACATCGTCAACGGCAAGCTGGGCGTTCAACCTGGAGGACGGCAGCCGGCTCACGCTTGATCGCTCAACAGCGTGCACGCTGAGCGCCCAGGATCCGCTGGGCCTCGACCGCCGAGCAGTACGCGCTGGACCCGCGCAGCGCCGCGGTCGCCACTCTAGTTCAACACCCGCAAGACTGTGGACTGCAGACGCAGGCCGGCCTGCTGTACGAGCGTCCGATCGACGCCAACAACGCGCTGCGCCTGATGGTCTATGGCGGCCAGCGCAAGACCACGCAGTACCAGGCCATCCCGCCGTCGGCGCAGGTGAGTCCGCTGAGCGCGGGCGGCGTGATCGGCCTGTCGCGCGACTACGGTGGCGTCGACCTGCGCTGGATCGCCGTGATGACGCTGGCCGGCCGGCCCTTCGAACTGGTCGCCGGCCTCGGTCTACGACGACCTGCCGCAGCGAGCAAGCGCACCGGCTACGAGAACTTCATCGGCCCGGTGGCGCAATCCGCATCCTGGGCGTGCAGGGCCGGCTGCGCCGCAACGAGACCAACAAGGTCGACAACCTCGACCCCTATGCGCTGCAGGCCACCTGGCGATCTGGCAGATCGCTGGACGCTGGAAGCCGGCGCGCGCCGCAGCACGGTCGACTTCCGATCTCGACGACCACTACATCGTCGGCGCGAACCGCAACGACAGAGCGGCAGCGCGGCGTTACAGCCAGAGACCCTGCCGGTGGCCTCGCTGCGCTACCAGGCGACGGCCGACCTAGCTTCTGTACCGTCCGGTGGGCAGGGGCTTCGAGACGCCGACGCTCAACGAGCTGTCCTACCGCCCGCGATGGCCAGTGGCGGCCTTCAACTTCTGCGCTGCAGCCCGCGATGCAACGACAGCGTGGAGGTCGGCGCAAGGCGCGCCTGGCTGGCGGCCTGCTCACGGCGGCGTCTGTCCGAGACGCGCACGGACGACGAGATCGTGCACCGCGACCAACGCCGGCGGCCGCGCCACCTTCCAGAACGCGCGGGCGCACTAAGCGCGAGCGGCTTCGAGCCTGGCCTGGCAGCACGAGACCGGAGAACCACTGGCGCGCAACTCGGCTCACACCTGGCTGGATGCGCGCTACAGCGACGCCTTCTGCTCGCCGTGCCTTGCAACGCCGGCAGCTTTGTGCCCGTGCGGGCAACCGCATCCCGGGATGCGCGCCAGTCCCTCTTCGCCTCGTACGGCTGGGCGCCGCCCGAGAGGCTGGCGCGCGGGGCGCCGAGCTGCGGGTAGCGCCCTGGGAGCATCGAGGCCAATGACCGCAACACCGGTCAGCGTGCCAGGCTGACACGTGGTCGCGCTGTTCGCAGGCTACGTGCAGGCGCTGGGAGCGCTGGGAGTTCAACGCCTTTCGCGCGCATCGACAACCTCTTCGACAAGCAGTACGTCGGCTCGGTGATCGTCAACGAGGGCAATGCCCGCTACTTACGAGCCGGCGCCCGGGCGCAACTGGACGGTGGGCATGGGAGCGCGCGTATCGTTTCTGAATTCCGGCTGCGCAAGGAGTGCGGATGGAGTTCAAGGATCGACGCGATGCGGGCCGCAAGCTCGCGCACATGCGCTCGGCGCTTGGCGCGGGCGCCCTGATGTCCTGGTGCTGGGACTGCCGCGCGGCGGCGTGCCTGTGGCCTGGGAGGTGGCGCAGTCGCTGGGGGCGCCGCTCGACGTGCTGGTCGTGCGCAAGCTCCGGCTTTCCGGGGCAGGAGAGAATTCGCGATGGGCGCGATCGCATCGGGAGGCGTGCGCGTGATGGGCGATTTGCACGGCAGCGCTGGCCGGTGTCGGAAGCAGGCCGTCGAGGCCGTGGTGGCGCGCGAGCAGGTCTGAGTTGGTGCGTCGCGAGCGCCTCTATCGCGGCGATCGCGCGCCGCTCGCGCTGGCCGGCGAAGGATTGCTGCTGATCGACGACGGTCTTGCGCCACCGGAGCTTCACTCATGTGCGCGGCCGTGAAGGCCGCCAGGGTGGGACAGCCTCGAGCGCATCGTGGTGGTCGGTGCCGGTGGCCTCGCGCGAGGCCGTGCAGAGCTGTGGGCGCGCTGGCGGACGAGGTTGTCTGCGTCTACACGCCCAGAGCATTCCGCGCCGTCGGGCTGTGGTACGAGGACTTCGGCCAGACCGGCGACGAGGAGGTCTGCGCGCTGCTGCGCAGACCTTCCTGATTCAGGCGGTCGGAACGCTGCTCAGAGGCCGGCCGCAGCGCGCAGGGCGGCGGCGTTGGCGGTGCTTTCCCAGGTGAACTCGTGGCTCTTCGCGGCCGAAGTGGCCGTAGGCCGCGGTCTTCTCGTAGATCGGGCGCAGCAGGTCGAGCATCTGGATGATGCCCTTCGGGCGCAGGTCGAAGTGCTCGCTGACCAGCGCGGCGATCTTCTCGTCGGAGATCACGCCGGTGCCTTCGGTGTAGACCGTGACGTTCATCGGCTTGCGCCACGCCGATCGCGTAGGCGACCTGGATCTGGCACTGGCGCGCGAGGCCGGCGGCGACGATGTTCTTGGCGACGTAGCGCGCGGCGTAGGCGGCCGAGCGGTCGACCTTGCTCGGGTCCTTGCCCGAGAACGCGCCGCCGCCGTGCGGGCAGGCGCCGCCGTAGGTGTCGACGATGATCTTGCGGCCGGTCAGGCCGCAGTCGCCCTGCGGGCCGCCGATGACGAAGCGGCCGGTCGGGTTGATCAGGTAGCGTGTGTCCTTCAGCCACTCCTTGGGCAGCACCGGCTTGATGATCTCTTCGATGATGGCTTCGTTGAACGAGGCCTTCATCTTCGTCGGCGTCTCGCTCTGGTCGGGGCTGTGCTGGCGTGCGACAGCACCACGGTGTCGATGCTGTGCGGCTTGCCGTCGACGTAGCGCATCGTCACCTGGCTCTTCGCGTCGGGGCGCAGGAAGGGCAGGCGGCCGTCCTTGCGCAGCTGGGCCTGGCGCTCGACGAGGCGGTGCGCGTAGTAGATCGGCGCGGGCATCAGCTCGGGCGTCTCGTCGCAGGCGTAGCCGAACATCAGGCCCTGGTCGCCGGCGCCGGTGTTCAGGTGGTCGTCGCTCGCGTGGTCCACGCCCTGCGCGATGTCGTTGGACTGCTTGTCGTAGCAGACCATCACGGCGCAGCCCTTGTAGTCGATGCCGTACTCGGTGTTGTCGTAGCCGATGCGCTTGATGGTGTCGCGCGCGACCTGGATGTAGTCGACGTGCGCGTTGGTGGTGATCTCGCCGGCCAGCACCACCAGGCCGGTGTTGGTCAGCGTCTCGGCGGCGACGCGCGAGCGCGGGTCCTGCGCGAAGATCGCGTCGAGGATCGCGTCGGAGATCTGGTCGGCCACCTTGTCGGGATGGCCTTCGGAAACGGATTCGGAAGTGAAGAGGAAGTCGTTCGCCATTTGATGAAACTCCAGTGAGGTTGCGATTGGCGCGTTGCCAACCTGCGGATGGAGCTTGGCGAACGCTTTAGCAGTGATGTTTAACGTCGCCCTGCAAGTAGTTCCATAACTCAGCGACAATTTGCATTCTATTCGAGCCGCGCTGTACGCTGCGCGCGCGTCCTGTTTCACCCTCCACGTTTTCGATGATTTCTCTCTTCCGTTGGCTCGCCCGATTGCCGCTGCCCCTGATGCACGCGGTCGGCGGCTGCCTGGGCTGGCTGGTCTGGTGGATGGCGCCGGACTACCGTCGGCGCTTCCGGGAAAACGCCGAAGCCGCCGGATTCACGCCGGCGCAATACCGACCCAGCGATCACCGCGGCCGGTGCCATGGTGGGAGAGCTTCCCTGGCTGCAGGCGCGGCCCGAAGGACGAAAGCCTGCTGCCGAAAATCGTCCGGTGGGATGGCGTCGAGGATTCGAGGCCGCACTGGCCGCGCGCAAGGGCGTGATCCTGGTCTCGCCGCATCTCGGCAGCTGGGAGACCTTCGGGCAGGCGGTCGGCGAACGCTCTTCGAGGCCTACGGCCCGATCACCGCGCTGTTCAGGCCGGCCCGCAAGAAGTTCATGGCGGAGCTGATGCGCCGGCTCCCGGGACCGGCCCGGTCTGCAGACCTTGCCGCACCACCGTCGGCGTGGCGTGCGCGGGCTGATCCGCACGCTTGCGCAACGGCGGCTACACCGGCCTGTTGCCTGACCAGGTGCCGCCGCTGGGGCAGGGCGTCTGGGCGCCGTTCTTCGGCCGGCCATGGCCTACACCAGATGACGCTGCTGCCGCGCCTGGCGCAGCAGACCGGGGCTCGCGTGTTCCTCGGCGTGTGCGAGCGGCTGCCGCGCGGCGCCGGCTACGCGCATCCGGTTCGAGGCCTTCGACGGCACCGCGCATGAGCGATCCGAAAGCCACGCCGCGAGGCCGCGGCGACGCGCGCATGAACGAAGGCATCGAAAGGCTGATCCGCCGTCTGCCGGGCCAGTACGTCTGGGACTACGCGCGCTGCAAGCAGCCGCGCGCGCGAAGCGGAAGCCGAGGTGGCTTCGTGAGCTTGACTTCGAGACTCGGCATCGCGCTTCATGCGAACGCTGGCGCACGTGCCGCTTGCCGCTGGTGCGAGGGTTCGGCGCGGCTGCTCGGACCGGTGCTGCACGCTGGCCGCCGTTCCTCGCCGGCGGGTGGTGGATGCGAACCTCGGCCGTGTGTTTTCCGGACAAGTCGCCCGCCGAGCGCCGCCGCATGGCGCGCGAGACCTTCGTCTACGTGGCGCAGTCGTGCTCGACCGCAGCTGGCTCTGGCATGCGCCGGAAGAAGGTCGTCGCGCGGCGTCTCAAGGTGCATGGCGCGGCCAGAGAAATCGACGAGATCGCCGCACGGCCACGGAGCCGACGATCCTGTTCGCGCCGCACTTCTACGGTCTCGGATGCCGCGCGCCACCGGCGCTGACGATGCACACGGCGCGGCCGTCGACCACCATCTACACCACCCAGCGCGATCCGCATGGTGGACGAGTGGATCCCGCGAAGGGCGCAAGCGCTTCGGCAACGTGATCACCCTGAACCGGGTCGACGGCATCAAGCCGATCGTCGCGGGGCTGCGCAAGGGGCGGCTTGCTGTACCTGCTGCCCGACATGGATTTCGGGCGCGACCAGACCGTGTTCGTGCCTTTCTACGGCGTGCAGGCAGCCACCGTGCCGTCGCTGTCGCGCTTTGCGCGGCTGGGCCGAGCCAAGGTGGTCGCCGCGATCGTCTCGAAGCTCACCAAGGATGGCTACGAGATCGAAGTATTGGAGGCCTGGAAGGAGATTTCCCGACCGACGATGTGATGGCCGACACCGCCTTGATGAACCAGCACCTGGAGGGCTACATCGACACGATGCCTTCGCAGTACTACTGGGTGCACCGCCGCTTCAAGACACGGCCCGAGGGCGACCACCTCCATCTACTGAGGCCGTCGCGCGATCGTCTCGCGTAGGAACGCTTCGATCTCGCTGGCGACGAACTGCGGTTGCTCGTGGATCAGCCAGTGCGTCGCGCCCGGCACCTTCTTGAGATCGAGGTTCGGCACGTAGTCTTCGAGCCCTTCGAGCAAGGCCCGGCAGCAGGGCCGAATCGTCGAGCGCCCACAGCACGAAGGTCGGCGCGGCGATCGCGGTGAGCCGCTCGCGCAGGCAGCGTCGGGATCTGCGGTGCCGCGGCTGGCCGGCGCACGGCCGGCTTCAGCGGCGTGACGCGGTAGGGTTGCAGGCGCCCGTCAGGCCCGGCGTCCCAGACCTCTCGGTACTGGTTCTTGCACCTCCTCGCGTGAGCCAGCCGAAGCCGTCCGGCCCCGCCTTCATCAGGGTGAAGAGAGGGCCACATCCGCCGATAGTCGTCGGCCGACAGCAGGGCTCTCGGCGTCGGGCCGGGCCAGGAAGTTCATGTAGGCGCTGGCGGCTCCTGCTGCGCCGGGTTGTTCAGCAGTTCGCGCGTGAAGGTGCCCGGGTGCGGCGAATTGATGATGACCAGCCTGCCGAGTCCTGTCGCCGTGTTGGTTGGCGTAGCCCCAGCCGAAGGCGCCGCCCCAGTCATGCGCCACCAGGACTGCGATCTTCCGTCCGGGTTTCGCTCGCGGCGCAGTTCGGCGACGTCCTGCACCAGCAGGTGGGCTCGGTACGGCCGACACCTCGGTGGGCGAACTCGATTGCTCGAAGCCGCGCAGGTTGGGCGCGATGCAGCGGAAGCCGCCGTTGCTCCGGCTGCGCGAAGTATTCCAGCAGTTCGTCCCAGATGAAGGCGGCCTCGGGAAAGCCGTGCAGGAACACCATCAGCGGGCGTCCGGCGCGCCGGTCGCCGCGGCAGCTCAGTGTGGTGCCGTTGGGCAGCTTGCGCGGAAGTCTCGATCACGGGTTGTCTCCTTTGCTCTTGATCGGATGTCTCGGATGCGCCAGTGCGGGCAGGTCGCCGTTGCCGACCCTCAGCCCTGGTCGTCGACCTGGGCGCTGCTCGCGACCTCCGGGTGCGCCCAGCGCCAGAGCAATTCGGCCGCCTCGTCCACGCCTTGCAGTTTCAGTGCCGAGAACAGTTTGACCTCGCCGCCGCCGGCCTGCAGTCGCGCAATCGACAGCGCCTTGGCGCCGTCCGAACGCGTGAGCTTGTCCGCCTTGGTCAGCAGCACCAGGAACTTGAGCCCTTGCTTCGACCCGCGGGCGGATCACGTCCAGCAGGATCTCGTCGAGTTCGGTGAGGCCGTGGCGCGGGTCGCACATCAGCACCACGCCGCGCAGGTTCTCGCGCGTCATCAGGTAGTTGGCCCATCACCCGCTGCCAGCGCAGCTTGGCTTCGCTTGGGCACGGCGGCGTAGCCGTAGCCGGGGAGGTCGGCCAGCACGGCGTCGTCGACCTTCTGCTTGCCGACGCCGAACAGGTTGATGTGCTGCGTGCGGCCCGGGCGTCTTCGATGCGAAGGCCAGGCGCGTCTGTTGCGTCAGCGTGTTGATCGCGGTCGACTTGCCGGCGTTCGAGCGGCCGACGAAGGCGATCTCGGGCAGCTCGAAGGGCGGGCAAGTGTTCCAGCTGGGATGCGCTGGTGAGGAAGTGGGCGGTGTGCAGCCAGCCGCCGTGCGACGCGGGCGCGTGTCTGCGGTCGGCGGCGTCCACGACCGGAGCCGTGCGGGAGTAGAGTGCGGCCGGCTTGCGCGTCGGGTGATCATCAATGAGCTTTCGGAACGGGGCGCCATTGCAGAATCGCCGGGTTTTGCGCCATAAATCCAAGCCCCGATATGAAGTTGTTTGCCCACTTTCTGCTAGCAGCCCTCGTTGGGCGTCGCCGCCAGTGCCAGCTTCGCCGCTGACGAGCAGCCGCCAAGCCGGCAGCCGAAGCGCCTGCCAAGGCGGCCAAGCCCGATCCGGCCAAGGGCGACACCGATCTTCAATGCCACGCCGGCCAACAGCCAGAGCTGCGCCTCTTGCCACAACGCCGACGGCAACTCCGGCCATCGCCGGCCAACCCCAAGCTGGCGCAGCAGCACCCCGAATACATCGTCAAGCAGCTGCAGGACTTCAAGTCCGGCAAGCGCAAGAACGCGATCATGAAGCCATGGCCGCGGCGCTGTCCGACGAGGACATGCGCAACATCGCCGTGGTTCGTAGGCTCCAAGAAGGTCAAGACCGGCTATTGCCAAGGACAAGGACCTGGTCGCGCTGCGGCGAGACGCATCTACCGCGGCGGCATCGCGGATCGCCAGATTCCCGCCTGCGCCGGCTGCCACAGCCCCAACGGCGCCGGCATCCCGCGCGCAATACCCGCGCCTCGGCGGCCAGCACGCCGACTACACGGCGGCCCAGCTGGTCGCAGTTCCGCGACGGCATCCGCCTGAATCAGCGCGCAGATGACCGGCGTCGCCGCCAAGCTCAACGACACGCGAGATCAAGGCCGTGGCCGACTACATTGCCGGCCTGCGCTGATCACAGCGCTTCAGCGCTGAACTAACGCGCCGACAACAAACCCCAAACAAGGCGGGCCGATCCAGCGAGGATGGCCCGCCTTTTTGCTTCCCACGATTCGACTCCTCATGTCAGTTTCCACCCACGGCCTTCGAGTCCGTCGCGGTCCCCACGCGGTCCGCGCGGCGGTGGAGCTGTTGTCGTCGATGCGCTTCGCGATCGCGCTGCTGACGGTCATCTGCATCGCATCGATCATCGGCACCGTGCTCAAGCAGCACGAGCCGATCAACAACTACGTCAACCAGTTCGGGCCGTTCTGGGCCGAGGTGTTTCGCGCCGGCCAGCCTCGATCTCGATCTACAGCGCCTGGTGGTTCCTGCTGATCCTCGGCGTTCCTGGTGGTCCAGCACCGTCGCTGTGCATCGCCCGCAACACGCCGCAGCATCCTGGCGGACCTCGAAGACCTACAAGGAAGACATCCGCGAGCAGAGCCTGCAGGCCTTCAGCCACGCGCGCCGAGACGGCGCTCGCCGAGACGCCGCGACGCCGGCTGCGCCACCGCATCGGCGCAGCTGCTGGCCAACGGCGGCTGGAAGGTCGAAGCTGCAGCACCGCGATGGCGACGGCTGGATGGTGGCGGCGCGCGCCGGCGGGCGCCAACAAGCTCGGCTACATCGCGGCGCACAGCGCCATCGTGCTGGTCTGCCTCGGGCGGCCTGCTCGACGGCGACCTGATCGTGCGCGCGCAGACCTGGTTCAACGGCAAGAGCGTCTACACCGGCGGCGGCCTGATCGCCGACGTGCCGCCGCAGCACCGCCTGTCGCCGCAGCAACCCGACCTTCCGCGGCAACATCGCTGGTGCCCGAAGGCGGCGCAGTCGAGCGTCGCGATCCTCAGCCAGTCCGACGGCGTGCTGCTGCAGGATCTGCCGTTCTCCATCGAGCTCAAGAAGTTCATCGTCGACTACTACTCGACCGGCATGCCCAAGCTGTTCGCCAGCGAGGTCGTGCTGCACGATCGCGAGACCGGCGAGCAGATCCCGGCGCGCATCGAGGTCAACCACCCGGCCAGCTACAAGGGCATCGAGATCTACCAGTCGAGCTTCGACGACGGCGGCTCGAGCGTGAAGCTTGCAAGGCGGTGCCGATGGCGGCCGCGGCCAAGCCCTTCGAGGTCGAAGGCACGATCGGCGGCAGTCCGAAATCACCAACGGCGCCGACCAAGCTGACGCTCGAATACACGGCGCTGCGCGTGATCAACGTCGAGAACTTCGGCGAAGCGCCGGCGGCGCGATGACAGCGGCGCCGACGTGCGCAAGGTCGACCTGCGCAGCAGCCTCGAATCGCGCCTGGGTGCTGCCAGACAAGACCAACAAGCCCAAGGTGCTGCGCAACGTCGGGCCGAGCATCGGCTACAAGCTGCGCGACGCCTGCGGGCCAGGCGCGCGAGTATCCAGAACTACATGGTGCCGGTCGACACCGGCGACGGCCAGCCGGTGTTCCTGCTCGGCATGCGCGAGCGGCCCGGAGGAGCCGTTCCGCTACCTGCGCGTGCCGGCCGACGAGCAGGGCATCGATGGACGGCTTCGTGCGCACTGCGCGCCGCGCTGGCGGACCCGACGCACGCGCGCAAGCGCCGTCGACCGCTACGTCGGCGCGCAGCGGTCGACCCGTCGCGACCCGAGCTCGCGCGGCCAGCTTCGCGCTTCCGGCGCGCCGCGCGCTGGCGCTGTTCGCCGGCGCCGAGCGCGGCCAAGGCCGATGCGCGTGAGCACCGGCGGCTGGCAGGCGATTGCCGAGTTCATGGAGGCCAACGTGCCCGAGGCCGAGCGCGAGCGCGCCGGCGCGGTGCTGGTGCGCATCCTCAACGACGTGCTGTTCGAAGTGCTCAACCTGAGCCGCGAGCAGGCCGGCCTGCGCCGCGCTGCCGAGCCGACGACAAGATCGCAGGCCTTCCTCACGCAGGCCGTGCTGGCGCATCAGCGACGCGCATTTCTATCCGGCGCCCGGTCGCGATGATGCTGACCGACTTCACAGCAGGTGCAGGCCAGCGTGTTCCAGGTGGCGCGCGCGCCCGGGCAAGAACATCGTCTACCTGGGCTGCCTGTTGCTGATCATCGGCGTTTTTGCGATGCTGTACGTGCGCGAGCGCCGGCTGTGGATCTGGCTGCGCCGAAGCGACGGCGCCGACGCGCGCGGCACGGCGGCCACCATGGCCTTTTCGGTCAATCGCAAGACCATCGACAGCGACCGCGAATTCGAGCACCTGCAAGGCACAGGCTGCTCGCCATCAGGAAACGACCACCGGCGCCAAGATGAACACCACCACCCTCTCACGCTCAACGACAGCTGGCTTCTCGCGCCGCAACCGCCTTCGACTGGGTCTTTCGCGGTGCTGGTGCGTGGCCGGCGGGCTGTCGCGTTCTCGCGCTATGCCGGCGCTCGATGGACGTACTACGAGAAGGCCATCCTGCCGGCGCGCCGTGCCCGCGGCGATCTGGCTGCGGCTGGTTCTGGCGGCCGCTGCGCGTGCTGGCGATGGTGGTGGTCGCGGCGCTGCGTCGCTGCATCGGCCATCGCGCTCCTACCAGGGCGATCTGGCGCGCGCCGACACGGTGTTCTGGCTCAAGTACTTCCTGTCGAGCCAGTCGGCGCATCCTGTGGATGAGCGTGCTGTTCTTCATGAGCACGGTGTTCTACTGGATCGGCTTCTTCGGCGGCAACGCAGGGCGACGCGATGGACCTGATCGGCTCGCGCGCTGGCGTGGGCCGCCGGTCACCATGGCGCTGATCGGCACGCATGGTGCGCTGGTACGAGAGCCACCAGCTCGGCCCGGACATCGGCCACATCCCGGTCAGCAACCTCTACGAGGTGTTCGTGCTGTTCTGCTGGCTGACGGCGACCTTCTATCTGTACTTCGAAGCGCGCTACGGCACGCGCGCGCTCGGCGCCTTCGTGATGCTGGTGGTCAGCGCGGCGGTCGGCTTCCTGCTCTGGTACACGCTGGTGCGCGAGGCGCACGAGATCCAGCCGCTGGTGCCTGCGCTGCAGAGCTGGTGGATGAAGCTGCACGTGCCGGCCAACTTCATCGGCTACGGCACCTTCGCGCTGGCGGCGATGGTCGGCCTTCGCCTACCTCATCAAGGAGCAGGCCGGCGAGACGCGCTGGTACAAGCTCACGCCGATCTGGCTGCTGGGCGTGGCGCTGTGCTTCGTGCCGGTGGCGTTCCGCCAGCGCGTGCAGGAGGCGCGGCGGCAGCTACTGGGTCGGTCTACTGCGGCGATCTCGGCGCTGATCGCGGCCGGCATCCTGCTGGGCCGCAAGCGCATCGCGGCGCGCCTGCCGGCCTACGAGGTGCTGGACGACGTGATGTACAAGTCCATCGCGGTCGGCTTCGCCTTCTTCACCATCGCCACCGTCCTCGGCGCGCTGTGGGCGGCCGAGGCCTGGGGCGGCTACTGGAGCTGGGACCCGAAGGAAACCTGGGCGCTGATCGTCTGGCTCAACTACGCGGCCTGGCTGCACATGCGGCTGATGAAGGGCCTGCGCGGCACCGTGGCGGCGTGGTGGGCGCTGGGCGGGCTGGCGGTCACCACCTTCGCCTTCCTGGGCGTCAACATGTTCCTGAGCGGCTTGCACAGCTACGGCGACCTTGTAGCGCGGCCGGATTCGCGTGAATGAGCTCGAGCGATGGCCGCGTAACCGAACTCGTTGGCAACGAACTCATCTGGGCACAGCATTCACGCGAAAGGCAACCATGTTGATCCAGATCCGCGCCGACGACGGCTTCCATCCATCCGCATTCCGAGCGAGATCACGCCGCGCGCGGCCTACGAAGGCCGGCGCGACCTGCTCAAGCTGGCTGGCCACCGGCGCGGCCGGCGCGGCGCTGGCCGTCTGGGCCGGCGCGCGATGCGCTGGCGCAGGCTGCGGCGCCCGGCAAGCTGGCGGCGCTGCCGGCGTGCGAAGTCGCACGGTGCCGGGCGCGCATGACCATGGAGAAGGTCACCGACTACAAGGACGCCACCAGCTACAACAACTACTACGAGTTCGGCACCGACAAGGGCGACCCGGCACAGAACGCCGGCACGCTCAAGACGCAGCCCTGGACCGTGGAGGTCGAAGGCGCTGGTCAAGAAGCCCGGCAAGTACGGCATCGACGACCTGCTCAAGCTCAGCGCCGCAGGAAGAGCGCATCTACCGCCTGCGCTGCGTCGAGGGCTGGTCGATGGTGATCCCGTGGGTCGGCTATTCGCTGGCCGAGCTGATCAAGAAGGTCGAGCCGCACGGGCAACGCCAAGTACGTCGAGTTCGTGACGCTGGCCGATCCCAAGACCATGCCCTTCGTCGGCTCGCGCGTGCTCGACTGGCCCTACGCCGAAGGCCTGCGCATGGACGAGGCGATGCACCCGCTCACGCTGCTGACCTTCGGCATGTACGGCGAGGTGCTGCCCAACCAGAACGGCGCGCCGGTGCGCATCGTGGTGCCCTGGAAGTACGGCTTCAAGAGCGGCAAGTCGATCGTCAAGATCCGCTTCGTCGAGAAGGAGCCCGGCACGGCCTGGAACAAGGCGGCGCCGCAGGAGTACGGCTTCTATTCGAACGTGAACCCGAACGTCGACCACCCGCGCTGGAGCCAGGCGACCGAGCGCCGCATCGGCGACGGCGGCGGTCTGTTCGCCAAGCGCACCAAGACGCTGATGTTCAACGGCTACGAGGCGCAGGTCGGCCAGCTGTACGCGCGGCATGGACCTGAAGAAGTTCTACTGAGCCGCTGCGGTCGTGAACAAGCTCGCTGCATGCACCCGGCGGCCAAGCCGCTGGTGTTCGTGCTGTGCCTGCTGCCGTTCGCCTGGCTGTTCTACGGCGCGTTCACCGACAGGCCTGGGCGCCAATCCGGCCGAGTACCTGATCCGCGCGACCGGCGACTGGACGCTGCGCTTCATCTGCATCGTGCTGGCCGTCACGCCGCTGCGGGTCATCGACCAAGGCCAACGCGCTGGCGCGCTTTCGCCGCATGCTGGGCCTGTTCGCGTACTTCTACGTCGTGCGTGCACCTGCTGTAGCTACGGCTGGTTCGACATGGGCTTCGACGTTCGGCCGACATCGCCAAGGACATCGCCAAGCGGCCGTTCATCCTGGTGGGCTTCGCGGCCTTCGTGCTGCTGACGCCGCTGGCCGCGACCTCGTTCAACCGCGCGATCAAGGCGCTGGGCGCGCAAGCGCTGGCAGGCGCTGCACAAGCTGGTCTACGTGATCGCCGGGCTCGGCCTGCTGCACTTCTTCTGGATGCGCGCGGGCAAGAACAACTTCGCCGAAGTGTTCGTCTACGCCGCGATCATCGCGGTGCTGCTCGGATGGCGCGTCTGGAACTTCGCGAGCAAGCAAGAAGCGCGGCGAGGCGCGCAGCGCGACCGCGCGCAGTCCGGCTCAGCCGGTCGCTGCGCTCAGAGCGTTCGCTGCGCAGCTGGTCGTCGATGGTTTCGCGGCGACGGATCAGCGTGCGCTTGCGTCGCCGCTCACCAGCACTTCGGCGCGCGCGGCCGCGCGTGTTGTAGTTGCTGGCCATCGCCATGCAGTAGGCGCCAGCCGACAGCACGGCGAGCAGGTCGCCCGGCTGCACCTGCAGCGCGCGGTCGCGGCCGATCCAGTCGCCGCTTTCGCAGATCGGGCCGACCACGTCGTAGGTGACCGGCTGCCGCATCGGCGCGTCTGCCACCGGGACGATCTGGTGGAAGGCCTGGTACATCGCCGGCCGCGGCAGGTCGTTCATCGCCGCATCGACGATGCAGAAATTCTTGTCCTCGCCGGGCTTGGTGTAGAGCACCTCGGTCACGCACACGCCCGCGTTGCCGACCAGCGAACGGCCGGGCTCGACGATCAGCCGGCGCTGGCCGAAGCCGCGCGCATCGAGGCGCGCGAGCAGCTGCTGCCAGAGCGCATCGGCAGCGGGCGGCGTGTCGCCGTTGTAGTCGATGCCCAGGCCGCCGCCGAAGTCGAGGTGGTGCAGCGGAATGCCGGCCGCCTCGATGGCCTCGACCAGGTCGAGCACGCGCTCCAGCGCTTCGAGGTAGGGCGACGCGTCGGTGATCTGCGAGCCGATGTGGCAGTCGATGCCGACCACCTGCAGGCCCGGCAGCGACGCGGCGTGCTGGTAGATCGCGACCGCGCGGTCGTGCGCGACGCCGAACTTGTTGCCCTTCAGGCCGGTCGAGATGTAGGGGTGCGTCTTCGGATCGACGTTGGGATTGATGCGCACGCTGATCGGCGCGCGACGGCCGTGCCTCGAGCGCGACCGCGTTGAGCACGTCGAGTCTCGGCTTCGCTCTCGACGTTGAAGCAGCCGATGCCCGCTCCGAGCGCCTGGCGCATCTCGGCGCGCGTCTTGCCGACGCCCGAGAAGATGATCTCTGGCCGGATCGGCGCCGGCGGCCAGCACGCGCGCCAGTTCGCCGCCCGAGACGATGTCGAAGCCGCAGCCGGCCTCGGCGAAGACGCTGCAGCACGCCGAGCGAGGAGTTGGCCTTCATCGCATAGCAGACCATGGCATCGCGGCCCTCGAAGCCGCGCTGGTAGGCGGCCAGCGCGTCGAGCATCCATTGCTTCGAATAGACGAACAGCGGCGTGCCGTGCGCGCGCGCCAGGTCGCGCGAGCGGACCGCCTTCGACATGCGAGACGCCGTCCTTGCGGCGCGATATGCGGATGGCCCGGGAGGCGCGCGTCTGCGGCTCATTGCGCCGCACCGCAGCTCGGACGGCGGCGCTGCCGGCGGCGCGAGCGGCTGCTGTGGCTGGGCGCGATGCCGCGGTGCGAGCCATGGATCGGAGCCAGCGATTCCGGCAGCGTGGCGCGGCCTTGCCGCGGCGTCGCGGTCGGCAGGTACAGCGGGCCCTTCTGGCCGCAGGCGGTCAGAGGACCACGACCGCCAGCGAGCAGCGCGGCGCGAGCGGCGCTCACTAGAATTTGGCGAACATTCAACATGGCGAAATTGTAATGACCGACCCCGAGTACATGGACCGCGCGGAGGCCGCGCTGCGCAGCGATCGAGCGCGGCTGCGACCGCATCAACGACGCGACCGACGCCGACATCGACAACCAGCGCGTCGGCGGCATGATCACGATCACCTTCGTCAACGGCAGCCAGTTGATCGTCAACCTGCCAGAAGCCGCTGCAGGAAATCTGGCTGGCCGCGCGCTCGGGCGGCTACCACTACCAGCACGACGGCCGGGCCTGGGTCGACACCAAGACCCGGCGAGAGTTCTTCGGCAACCTGTCGCGCGAGGCCACGCGGCAGGCCGGGCAGCCGCTCGAGTTCGCGGCGGACTGGACCCGCTCAGTTGCGGAACAGGTCGAGGATGCGGTTGCGCTCTTCGGCGCGGCGGCGGCGCCGGGCTCATCGGCGCGCCGGCGATCGCCTCCGGCCGGCGGCGTCGGCGCGCCGTTGTCGACGCCCAGGCTCGCCACGCCGCGGCCCGGCGCGTAGTCGTCGTAGTACCACTCGCCGCCGACGTTGACCACGCCCGCGGCGCGGGCGTCTCGGCCACCGGCACGCCCTTGATGCGCGGTTTCCATGTAGCTGATCCAGATCGGCAGGCTCAGGCCGCCGCCGGTCTCGCGGTCGCCGAGCTTGCGCGGCGTGTCGTAGCCGATCCAGGCGACTGCCGACCATCGTCGGCTGGAAGCCGGCGAACCAGGCGTCGAGCGAATCGTTGGTGGTGCCGGTCTTGCCGTAGAGGTCGGCGCGCTTGAGCGCTGGCCTGCGCCTTGGCGGCGGTGCCGCCGCTGCGCCACGCTCTGCAGCAGCGACATCCATGATGAAGGCGTTGCGCTGCGGGATGGCGCGCATGCGTTTCGTTGAGCAGCGGCGGCTGCGGTCTCGACCAGCGACCTTGTCCTTGTGGTCGGTGACGCGCGTCACGAGGTACGGGGTTGACGCGGTAGCCGCCATTGGCGAACACCGAATAGCGCGGTCGCCATCTGCATCGGCGTGACCGAGCCGGCGCCCAGCGCCATCGGCAGGTAGGCCGGGTGCTTGTCGCGCGTCGAAGCCGAAGCTGCGTGATCCAGTCCTGCGCGTAGCGCGTGCCGATCGACTGCAGCACGCGGATGGACGACCATGTTCTTCGACTTCGCCAGCGCGCGTGCGCAGCGGCATCGGGCCTTCGTAACGTGCCGTCGTAGTTCTTCGGCTCCCAGGGCTGGCCGCCGGTGGCGCCGGCGTCGAAGAACAGCGGCGCGTCGTTGACCACCGTGGCGGGCGTGAAGCCCTTTTCCAGCGCGGCCGAGTAGATGAAGGGCTTGAAGCTCGAGCCCGGCTGGCGCCAGGCCTGCGTGACGTGGTTGAACTTGTTCTTGTCGAAGTCGAAGCCGCCGACCAGCGCCTTGATGGCGCCGTCGCGCGGGTCCATGCGCGACGAAGGCGCCTTCGACTTCGGGCAGCTGCGTGATCTCCCAGGTGTCCTTCGGCGTCTTCGCGACGCGGATCACCGCGCCGCGGCGGATCTTGATGTTGGGCGGCGCCTTGTCGGACAGGCCCGGACTGCGCGGGCTTGCAGGCCTTCGCCGGTGATCTGCACGCGCTCGCCGTTCGCGCGCACCGCGATGACTTCCTTGGCGCTGGCCTTCAGCACCACGGCCGCCATCACGTCGCCGTTGTCGGGGTGGTCGGCCAGCGCGTCGTCGACCGCGTCGTCGAGCTTCCTTCGGGATCCGTCGGGCAGGTCGACGAACTGCCTCGGGGCCGCGGTAGATCTGGCGGCGCTCGTAGTCCATGATGCCCTTGCGCAGCGCCCTGTACGCCGCCGCCTGCTCGGCCGCGACCAGCGAGGTGTAGACCTTGCAGGCCGCGCGTGTAGGTGCTGTCGCCGTACTGCGCGTACGATCAGCTGCGCGCACGGTCTCGGCCACGTACTCGGCGTGCAGGCGCGTCGGGGTCGGCGGCGTCGCGCAGGTGCAGCTCTTCGCTTCTTGGCGGCTTCGGCCGCCTGCTCGGCGGTGATGAAGCCGGTCTCCTGCATGCGGTCGATCACGTAGAGCTGGCGCGCGCGCGCGCGGCGCGGGTTGCTGACCGGGTTGTTGGCGCGCCGGCGCCTTCGGCAGGCCGGCCAGCATCGCGGCCTCGGCGATCGTGATGTCCTTCAGCGGCTTGCCGAAGTAGGCCTCGGACGCGGCGGCGAAGCCGTAGGCGCGGTTGCCCAGGTAGATCTGGTTCAGGTAGATCTCGAGGATCTGGTCCTTGCGTCAGCAGGTGCTCCAGCTTGAAGGTCAGCAGCACCTCGTAGAGTCTTGCGGGTGCAAGGTCTTCTCGGAACTCAGGTAGACGTTGCGCGCCACCTGCATCGTGATGGTCGAGGCGCCCTGGCTCTTGACCGCGGTTCAGGTTGGCCATGCGCCGCGCGCAGCCATGCCCTTGTAGTCGACGCCGCCATGGTCGTAGAAGCGCGCGTCCTCGACGGCCAGCACGGCGTCTTTCATCGACCTTGCGGGATGCTCGCGATGGGCGTCAGGTTGCGGCGCTCTTCGCCGAACTCGCCGATCAGCGTGCCCTCGGCCGAGAAGACCCGCAGCGGCAGCTTGGGCCGGTAGTCGGAGAGCTCCGGAAATGTCCGGCAGGTTCGGATAGGCGACCGCCAGTGCGCACGGCGATCACGCACGATGACCGACGGCGCGCCGGCCGCGACGATGCCCAGGCCCACAGATCAGGCTGAAGCGCATCAGCCAGCGTTCAGCCAGGCTGGGCGTGCGGGAGGACGGGGCGCCTTGGCTGGCCCTTTGGAGGCGAGAGTTTCGGGCATGGAGGCTGTGCGAGTCCAGCGGACATTATAAAACGCCGCCCCTAGCACGGTGCGCGTCCGTAGCAGTTGGTACCTCGTACGTTAGTTCGTGACCGTAAGTTAGCAGTATCGCAGCCGTTGCACGTCGGCTTTTGACAACGGTTGCTCGCTCGGCCACCGGGGATTCGCTTTGGTTGGACGTTGACGCTTGCTGCTAGCATTGCAAGCCGCACGCAATTTTTCCAATCGGTTACAGAACGGATAGGGACCGAACTTGACTGCTCTTGGATCGTTGTTTCGCCGCCAGCCCGCGCCTCTGCTTGGGCTGGGACGTCAGTTCGTCCAGCGTCAAGCTGGTCGAGCTCGGCCGTGACGCGAGCGGCAAGCTGGTGCTCGAGCGCTGCGCCATCGAGCCGCTCGAACGCGGCTGGATCACCGACGGCAACGTCGAGAAATTCGACGAGGTGGCCGAAGCCGTGCGGCGGGTCGTGCGCAAGAGCGGCACCCGCACCACGCAACGTCGCGCTGGCGCTGCCGCCTTCGGCCGTGATCACCAAGAAGATCATCCTGCCCGGCGGCATGAGCGAGCAGGAACTCGAGATTCAGGTCGAGTCCGAGGCCAACCAGTACATCCCGTTCTCGCTGGACGAAGTGAGCCTCGACTTCTGCGTCATCGGGCCGAGCACCACGTCCGCCGGCGACGTGGAAGTGCTGATTGCCGCCTCCGCAAGGAGAAGGTTCAGGACCGCCAGGGCCTGGCCGAAGCTGCCGGCCTGAAGGCCGATGATCCTCGACGTCGAGTCCTATGCTTCGCGCCTTGCGACCGGCCGCCTGATCGAGCAGCCTGCCCGGCAAGGGCGTGGATGCGATGGTCGCCCTGTTCGAAGTGGGCGCCTTCACCACCAGCATGCAGGTGCTGCGCAACCAGGAAGTGCTGTACGACCGCGACCAGGCCTTCGGCGGCGCCCAGCTGCACGCAGCTGATCGTTCGGCAGTACGGCTTCTCGCGCTGAGGAGGCCGAAGCCAGAAGCGCAGCGGCGAGCTGCCCGACGACTACGGCTCCGGGCGTGCTCAAGCCTTTCGTGGACAGCATCGCGCAGGAAGTTGCGCGCGCGCTGCAGTTCTTCTTCACCAGCACGCCGCACAACCGCGTCGACTACGTGTTGCTGGCCGGCGGCTCGGCGGCGCTGCCCGGCCTGACCAGACGCCGTCACGCGCCAGACTTCGTTCGCCTGCTCGTCTCGTCGAATCCGTTCGACGGCATGGAGTTCGGTCGACGGCATCCGCGAGAAGAAGGTGCGCCGCGAGGCGCCTCCTATCTGACCTCTTGCGGCCTGGCCATGCGGAGGTTCCTGCAGTGATCCTGATCAACCTGCTTGCCGCACCGCGAGGCTGCCGCGCAAGCGTCGGCGCGAAGCCTTCTACGCCACCCTGGGCGCTGCCGCGGTCGCTGGGCGTTGTCATCGCCGGCGGCATGGCTTTCTCTGGTTCGAGGCCCAGATCTCCAGCTCAGCAGATCGAAGAACGCGGCCTGTTGCAAGACCGAGATCACGAAGCTCGAGGCCGAGATCAAGGACATCTCGACCGCTGCAGGATGAAATCGCCGCGCTTGCGGCGCACGCCAGCAGGCGGTTGAGGACCTGCAGGCCGACCGCAACATGCCAGTGCACCTGCTCAACGAGCTGGTTCGGCAGCTGCCCGACGGCGTCTACCTGACCAGCATGAAGCAGGACAACCAGACGGTCACGCTGCAAGGCATGGCGCAGTCAAACGAGCGCGTGTCGGAGCTTGCTGCGCAACCTGGGCAACAACAGCCCTTGGCTGGTCAAGCCGGAGCTGGTCGAAATCACCTCGGGCACCGTCAGCCTGAGCCCGCGCGACCAGCGTCGCGTCGCGAACTTCACGATGCGCATCGGCCTGCAAGCGGCCCACCGATGCGCAGAAGGCCGCCGCCGCCAGCGGCGCAAGCGCTGCGAGCCTGCAGCCCAAGGGGTAGGCGTTCGTCATGGCAAGCAATCGCTCATCCCCAAAGATCGATCTCGCCGACCGCGCATGCGGCGATTGGTCGGAGCAGTTCCATGGGCTCAATCCGAACAACGATCCTTCGGTCTGGCCGTCGCAGTTCCGCGCATACGCCTTGCTCGCCGTCGCAGTCGCCGGCATGGTTCTGGCGGCCTTGTGGTTCGTCGTGGCTCACCAATTCGAACGACGAACTCGAAGCCGAGCGCGCCAAGGAAGTCACGCTCAGGCGCGAGACTACCAGAAGAAGGTCGCGCAGGCCGCCAACCTCGAGCTTGCTGAAGAAGCAGCGCGAGCAGGTGCAGCAATACGTGACGCTGCTCGAAAAGCAACTGCCGAGCAAGGCGGAAATGGACGCCCTGCTGTCGGACATCAACCAGGCGGGCCTCGGGCGCAGCCTGCAGTTCGAGCTGTTCCGGCCGGGCCAGGTTGTCGGTCAGGGACTACTACGCCGAACTGCCCATCGCCGTGCGCGTGACGGGTCGCTACCACGACATGGGCGCCTTTGCCGCGGACGTCGCGAACCTTTCGCGCATCGTGACCTTGAACAATCTGTCCGTCACGCCGCAGAAGGACGGAGGTCCTGGTCATGGACGCGACGGCCCGGACCTATCCGCTATCTGGACGAGGACAGAGCAAGCCATGCAGAAAGCGCCAGCAGCCGCTGGGGCGAAGAAGAAATGAGACCGCATACCGTTGTCTCTGGCTTGCCGCGTGGCCGCGGTCGGGCTGAGCGGCTGCGTCGGCTCCGAGCAGGAAGGATCTTCAGCGCTGGATGGCCGACGCAGCGCGCGCAGATTCAAGCCCGACGGTGCCAGCCCGATCACCGAGCCGAAGAAGTTCACGCCTCAGGCCTACACGCAAGGCGCCGTCTATCGAGCCTTTCAACATCGCAGAAGCTGACGCAGGCCCTGCGTCGCGACATCGACGCCAGCCGAGCATCCTACGCGGCCTGATTGCGCCCGAACTGGCACGTCGCAAGGAGGCCGCTCGAGGCCTTCCCGCTCGATTCGATGGCGATGGTGGGCAGCCTGAACCGCAACGGCCAGCCGGTGCGCGCTGATCAGCGTCGACAAGCTGCTCTACCAGGTGCGCGTCGGCAACTACCTGGGACTCAACTACGGGCGCATCACCCGTATCAGCGAAACCGAACTCGCCTTGCGTGAAATCGTGCAGGACGCCGCCGGTGAATGGATCGAACGCGTGGCGACACTGCAGCTGCAAGAGAGGTCGAAATGAACCAACAAAAATCAATGCTGGCACACTGGCTGCGCGTCGCCGGCTGCGCTGTCGCTGGCGTTCAGCGCGGCTGCCGCTCGCTGCATGCGCAGAATGCCGATCGAATCGGTCACGAGCTCGATGCAGTCGCGGCGCCGAGGTGATCCGGATCGATTTCACCCAGCCCCTGCACGGCGCCGCCGACGGGCTTCGCCATCCAGTCGCCGGCGCGCGTCGCGCTCGATTTCCCGGGCGTCGACGAACGCCATCGGCCGCTCCGCGATCGAGGTCAACCAGGGCAATCTGCGCTCGGTCAACGTGGTCCAGGCCGGCGAACGCACGCGCCTGGTGCTGAACCTCAAGCAGGCCACTGCCTACAAGACCGGAGATCCAGGGCAAGTCGCTGCTGGTCTCGCTGGAGCCCGGTGGCGCGGCGCGGCGCTGGTCAGCATCGGCGCCATCGGCATTCGCCGAGAACCGCAACCGCGACACGCTGCCGTTGCGCGACGTCGACTTCCGCCTGCGGCCCCGACAACACCGGCCGCGTGATCGTCGACCTGGCCGAACAACCAGGTCGGCGTCGACATCCGCCAGCAGAGGCAAGAACCTCGGTGGTCGAGTTCACCAAGTCGACGCTGCCCGAAGGCCTGCGCCGCCGCCTCGACGTCTCGGATTTCGGCACGCCCGTCCAGACTCGTGACGACGCAGCAGGCCGGCGACCGCGTGCGGATGGTGATCGAGCCCAAGGGCGACTGGGAGCACAGCGCCTACCAGAGCGAGAACCAGTTCGTGGTTGAAGTCCGCCCCCGCAAGATCGACCCGACCAAGCTGACGCAAGGCGCCGGCTACAACGGGCGAGAAGCTGTCGCTGAACTTCCAGAACATCGAAGATCCGCTCGCTGCTGCAGGTGATCGCCGACTTCACGAACTTCAACATCGTGACCTCCGACTCGGTGACCGGTGCGCTGCACGCTGCGCCTGAAGGACGTGCCCTGGGACCAGGCGCTGGACATCATCCTGCAGGCCAAGAACCTGGGCATGCGCAAGAACGGCAGCGTGCTGTGGATCGCGCCCAAGGACGAAATCAACGCCAAGGAAAAGCTGGAGTTCGAGGCGCAGCGCCGCGATCCAGAACCTGGAGCCGCTGCGCACCCAGTCGTTCCAGCTCAACTACACCAAGGCGCTGCCGATTGCCGCAGGGCCTGACGGGCACCGGCGCGTGCAGCGGCGGTGGCGGTGCAGGCACGGCCACCCGCATCCTGAGCCCGCGCGGCAGCGTGATCGCCGAGTCGCGGACCAACCAGCTGTTCGTGTCCGGACATCCCGTCGCGGCTGGCGCAGGTGGCTGAGCTGATCAGAAGCTGGACATCCCGGTGCGCCAGGTGCTGATCGAGGCGCGCATCGTCGAAGCCGTCCGACACCTTCGGCAAGTCGCTGGGCGTCAAGCTGGGCGGCGGCGACCTGCGATCAATCGCGACACGCGATCGGCGCGGCAACGCCGATCAGTGACGGCGGAATCCGGCATCGCTCAGCGGCGGCACCTCGCCACACGGTCAGACCACTGGCGAGGCCAGCCGACCTCGACACGCAACTCCAACTTCGTCAACCTGCCCTGCCACCGGCGTGCAGGCAGACGGCAATGCGCCCGGCACCTTCGCGATTTCGCTGTTCAATTCGAGCCTGTCGACCGCATCCTGAACCTCGAAATCTCGGCGCTGGAGGCCGACGGCAAGGGCAAGGTGGTGTCCAGCCCGCGCGTCGTCACGGCCGACCAGACCAAGGCGCTGATCGAGCAGGGCACGGAACTCCCCTACCAGCAGTCGCGACTTCGAGCGGCGCCACCTCGATTGCCTTCCGCAAGGCCAACCTGAAGCTCGAGGTGACGCCGCAGATCACGCCCGAGGGCAACATCATCCTGACGCTGGACGTCAACAAGGACACGGTGGGTCAGCCTACGACGGCCGGCTTCGCGATCAACACCAAGCACGTGCAGACCGAGGTGCTGGTCGAGAACGGCGGCACGGTCGTCATCGGTGGTATCTTCGAACTCACCGAAGCCAACGACGAGTCGCGCATTCCGGTGCTCGGGTGAAGTGCCCTATCTGGGCGCACTGTTCCGGACGCGCAATCGCACTGCCAACAAGAACTGAAATGCTCGTCTTCATCACGCCGAAGATGATTACCGACCGCAATGCGCCGCGGAACGCTGGCAGCGACCGAGGCGCGCTCAGCGTTCGTAGCTGTCGCATGGCGGTCGCGCAACGTCGTCGGCTTCGGTCCCCGGCGCCGGAAAGATCGGCGATTGGCGCCGCGGCGCTGCCTGGCGCAGCGCCTCTCGACGGCTTCCGACTTGGTCGACAGCGACGCGACTGACGCGCCCGCTTGGCCGCCCACGCGTGGCGATCAGCATTCGTCAATGGATTGCCCGGCGCGGGCAAATCGAGCAGTCGGCCGTCGCCTCGGCGCAGCGCCGTGAGCTCGGCTCTGCCGTTTCATGGACTGCGACCACGGTGATCGAGGAGCGGATCTCGGCAGCTCGATCCGCGACTACTTCGAGCGCGAAGGCGAGGCCGAGTTTCCGCGATCATCGAGCAGGCGGTCATCGGCCGACCTCGGCCGCGAGCGCACTATGGCGTGCTGGCCACCGGTGGCGGCGCCGTGTTGCGGGAGGCCAACCGCCAGCCATGCTGCGCGACACTTCCACGTCGATCTACCTGCGCTCGCTCGCCGGAAGACCTGTTCCGGCGGCTGCGGCACGACGTCAAGCGGCCGCTGCTGCAGGTGGCCGACCCGCTGGGCCGGCTGCGCGAACTGCATACTGACGCGCGACCCGCTCTTTATCGCGAGACCGCTCACGACGTGGTCGACACCGGCCGACCCCATCCATTGGTCACGTCCGGTCAACATCATCGTGATGCCAGCTCGAGCTGCCGGGCAATCGTCCCTGTCGTCGCCGCAGGCTGCGACCACCCGAGCAACCGGCGCGGGCCCCGTCCGCATGCGCCTAAACTCGGGGCCATGCCATTGATCGACTTCCATGGAACGCGTCGAGATCCAGCCTCGGCGAGCGCAGCTGCCCGATCCTGATCGGCAGCGGCCTGCTCGGACGATCCGCCAGGCTTCGCAGACGTGCCCGACGGCCGCCAGCGCGCTGATCGTCACCAACACGCACCGTGGCGCCGCTGTACGCCGCAGCACACTGCGCGAGGCGCTGGCGAGTCGCGTTCCGCGCGGTGCGCGTGCTCGAACTGCCCTGGACGGCGAGGCGCACAAGGACCGGCAGACGCTGAACCTGATCTTCGACGCGCTGCTGAGCCACGGCTGCGACCGCAAGACCGTGCTGTTCGCCGCTGGGCGGCGGCGTGGTCGGCGACATGACCGGCTTCGCCGCCGCCAGCTACATGCGCGGCGTGCCGTTCGTGCAGGTGCCGACCACGCTGCTGGCGCAGGTCGATTCCTCGGTGGGCGGCAAGACGGCGATCAACCACCCGCTGGGCAAGAACATGATCGGCGCGTTCTACCAGCCGCAGCGCGTGGTCTGCGACCTGGACGACGCTGCGACACCCTGCCCGCCGCGCGAGCTCAGCGCCGGGCCTGGCGGAGGTCATCAAGTACGGCCCGATCGCCGACGATGGACTTCCTCGGCTGGATCGAGGCGCACATCGACGCGCTGCTGGCGCGCGACCCGGCCGCGCTGGCGCACGCGGTCAGGCGCAGCTGCGAGATCAAGGCCGCGGTCGTCGGGCCAGGACGAGCGCGAAACCGGCCTGCGCGCCATCCTCAACTTCGGCCACACCTTCGGCCACGCGATCGAAGCGGGGCTGGGCTACGGCGCAGTGGCTGCACGGCGAGGCGGTCGGCTGCGGCATGGTGATGGCCGGCGCAGCTGTCGGCAGCGCCTGGGGCTGATCGACGCGGCCTTCGTCGCACCGCATCAGCGCGCTGATCGAGCGCGCCGGCCTGCCGATCGTCGGCGCCGGCGCTGGGCGCCGAGCGCTATCTCGAACTGATGCGCGTCGACAAGAAAGCCGAGGCCGGCGAGATCCGCTTCGTGTGCTGGATCGACGCGCCGGCTCGGCGCGTCGTGCGCGGCGCGCCCGATGCGCTGGTGCGCGAGGTGCTCGCAAGTGCTCGGCCTGCGCGGACGCGCTGGACGCGGCCACGGCATCGCGGTCGACGTGAGCCTCGCGCCGCTACGCCTGCGACCCGGCCGCGCTCGCGCGGCCGGCGCATCGCAGAGCCGCCGGCGCCGACGCGCGACGACTTCCAGCGCGACCGCGACCGCATCGTCCACTGCACGGCGTTCCGCCGTCTGGTCTACAAGACGCAGGTGTTCCTGAACCACGAAGGCGACCTGTTCCGCACGCGGCTCACGCATTCGCTCGAAGTCGCGCAGCTCGGCGCGCTCGATCGCGCGCGCGCTCGGCCTCAACGAGGATCTCGGTCGAAGCGATCGCCCTGGCGCACGACCTCGGCCACACGCCCTTCCGGGCACGCCGGGCCAGGACGCGCCTCGACGCCACCCCAGCTGCGATGCGGTGACCCGGCGAGCGCCGGTTCGAGCACAACCTGCAGAGCCTGCGAGTCGTGGACCGCACTCGAGGAGCGAACTGCCCGTCCAATACGACGGCCTGAACCTGAGCTTCGAGACGCGGAGGCATTCTCAAGCACTGCTCGCGTCGCCGACGCACTCGAGCGCATCGAGGCGGACTGAGCCGGGCGGTCGTGGCGCGGCGCTTCTGTGAGCGCACGCGGCCGGGGCTCGAAGCGCAGGTCTGCAACCTCGCCGACGAGATCGCCTGCCAACGCCCACGACATCGACGACGGCGTGCGTTCGGGGCTGCTCAGTCATCGAGCGACCCAGCGAGGGCAGCAACATGCAACTGAACGAAGTACAA
>ERZ1370068.11360-contig-9980_pt1 | contig 31547 bp, 54 predicted proteins | sample MGYA00561227_ERZ1370068 | MGnify/ENA primary metagenome ERZ1370068 (study PRJEB38410, sample SAMEA6850437) | metagenome | study: Metagenomic assessment of the ecological functions of the soil: analysis of the soil microbiota associated with the...
TAACTTCGTTCAGTTACGTATTGCTCCGGCGATCGGGTGCATCAGCAGATAAACGCCAATGCCGATACTTACGGACGCCAGCAAGCAACTGCCAAAGGACACCGCCCATTCCCGCCTATGCCAGCCAAATATCGAAGCCTAACCACGCCACTGAGCATCAGCAGCCAGGCCACCACAATGTTGACGGCCATGCTGCGCTACCATTGGAAGCGCGATGGCCAGGAATCCTGCGAGGATCATGAGAAGGCTGATGGCAATTGACCAGCCAGCGGCGTGTTTTGCCGTGGGCTATAATTGAAGTAGTCATTGGGGTCCCTCCTGGCGGGAGCCTACGCTTCTAGGGCGGGAGTGTCAATCAGAGGCGGCGTCACTCCACTTCGTTGGCGAAAGAGCGGCAATCAATACGGTATGATAGTGAGCCGTGAATGTTCTCTCCAACGAAATCGAGACGCGCGTGCTTGGCGCGCGCTGATTGAAAAAGAACTGACCACGCCCGAATACTACCCGCTCTCGCTCAACGCGCTGGTGAACGCGCGCCTGCAATCAAGAAATCCAATCACGCGACCCGGTGATGTCGCTTGGCGAACGCTGTCACAGCGAGGCGCTTACGCTCGACAAGCAGGCCTCGCCGGGCGCCGATGCCATGCTGAAATGGCACTGGCCAAATTCAGAGCACGGATGCAGGAAGCTTTCAATTTCGATCGCCGCGAGACTGCCGTGCTGTGCGAACTGCTGGTGCGCGGGCCGCAAACGCCCGGCGAGCCAGTCCGAGCCTCGCGCATGCACCCGTTCGAAGATCTGGGTCGGGTCAGTCCACCCTGCAGCACTGATGGAGCGCAGAACCGGCTATCGCGAAAGTATTTGCCGCGCCAGCCAGGTACGAAGGAAGCTCGCTACCTCATCTGCTGTTGGGCGACGTTGCGGGACGAGTTGATACAACAGACAGCGCCTGCCGTGCGGCGCCGAGGTTCCCAGCGCCGACCGAATGCCCGTCTCGAACAGGAAGTCGCCGCCCTGCAGCAGGAACTCGCTGACGTGAAGGGGCAACTCGCCACACATTCCGCAAGCAGTTTGAGTAGTACGGTGTGTGCCACGCCCCGGTTCGCTGGTAAGAGTAATTCGAGGGCGGGCTGACTAGTCTGCGCCCAAATCTCCTGGAGGCCATCATGCGTTGGACACCGGGCGGACAGTCAGGACCTTGAGGACAGGCGGTCTGCCAGCGTAGGCAGACGCGGTTTTGGCGGCGAATTGCCCGAATCGGGCTGGGCGGCGTCGTTGTCCTCCTTGTTCTAAGTGTTGTATTCAAACAGGATTTCTTCTCCATGCTCGGCGGCGATCCAGCGCCACGGTCGGTCTGGATTCTCGGCCGGATCAGTGGCCAACCCGCGCGAGATGCTGCAGAAGGAGCGCACGGTACGCAGTTTTGTTTCCTTCGTCCTGGACGATGCACAGCGAACTTGGGACTCGACGTTTAGAGAGCCGGGGCAAGGGTACGCCACACCAAGCTTGTTCTTTCGAGATGCAGTGACTCGGCCTGCAGGTTGCTGAGTCGGCGATGGGGGTGCTTTATTGTCCCGGAGATCGAGCGTCTACATTGATCTGGCGTTCTACGACGAATTGCACAGGCGCTTTGGGGCGTGGCGATTTCGCCCAGGCGCCGCGTCTGGCACGCTGGTTGGGCATCACGTGCAAAACTTGTTGGGAGTCGAGCACGGCAGGTCCGGCAGGCGCAACGGCAGCAGCCGGGAGCAGAATGCACTCTGGTGAGAAAATGGGCACACAGGCGGATTGCTTTGCGGGGTGTGGGCGAACTCAACAAAAACGCGCGACCTGCTTGATGAGGCGATGTTGAAGGGTCTTGCGGCTGCTGCGTCGATCGGTGATGACCGGATTCGAATGGCTTTCGCGCGGACGTCGTGCCGGAATCGTTTACACACGGGTCCTCGCAGCAACGCGTGTGGAATGGATTTCAGGCGTGGCCTGAGGGCGGGGAAATCGCCGCATGCAATACCTTCGAATTTCTAATCTGGCGCAGAGCCGGAGGGGGAGGGACCGGGTCTGCCGGGCATACAACGGCCGGCGCAGGTAGGCGGCGGGGTCATATTTCCAGAATTGCGAGACGCGCGGGAAGGTGGCGATGACCGTGTTTTGCAGCGCGCCGTTCACGCGTTCGACTTTGCGCACGTAGACGTTTTCGATGGGGTTGCCGTAGCTCGTCCAGCTCGACCGGGCCGCGCGGGAGGTCGGTGGGCTTGACGGTGCGCAAGCGCCTGCAGGAAGGCCTCGCGGTCTTCGACGCGGCCGTGCACGGCTTCGATGGCGGCGACCAGCCATTTCGCGCCGGTGTACATGCTTTCGGCGTAGTAGCTGGGCAGCTTGTTGTACTTCTGGCGATAGGCGGCGACGAAGGCGCGATTGGCGGGAGTATCCAGCGCGCGGCGCTGTAGTGCAGCACGGTGATCGCGCCGATGAGCTTCGTCGCCCATCGGCGGGAGCACGTGCTCGTCGGTGGTGGTCCCCGCGCCGATCGCATGAGAATTCGCTTCTTCAGTCCGAACTCCTCGTATTGACGCATGAATTGCAACGCCGAGCGGCCGAGGAAGAGCGCGTAGACGGCATCCACGTCGCTCGATACTTGCGCCAGGTAGGGCGCGAAGTCGTGCACCGAAACGGGAGCACCAGATTTTCTGGGTGACTCTGGCCGCCCTCGGCTTCAAAGGTGCGCTGGAAGCCTCCCACCGATTCCCAGCCGAAGGCGTAGTCCAGCGCGATGGTGGCTACCTTGCGCAGCTTCAGCGTGTTGGTAGGCGTATTCGCCGAAGGCGTGATTGGGCTGGCTGCCGCTCATGCCGGTGCGGACGATCCACTGCCGCGCAGGCGCTGGGTGAGATCGTCGGCGGAGATCACGGGATAGATCATGCGGAATTTGGCTTCGACTCGATGTAGGGGCCAGCGCGTAGCCGGTGGAGGAGAGCAGTCCGCCACGGCCATGACGTCCACGCTCATCGCGCTCGACGAGCTTCTCTGGCTTTCGTGAGCGAATTGGCCGGGATGGCTTCGTCGTCTTCGACGATCAGCTCGATCTTTCTGCCGGCGGCCTGCGAGCCGATCTGCTCGAGGTACAGGCGCAGGCCGTTCAGGATGTCGCGGCCGTTCTGCGCGTAGGCGCCGGAAAGCGGCGCGACGAAGCCGCACGCGGATGGGTCTGGCGCCGGTGACTGCGGAGCCGTCTGGCCTGCGAGGAGGCACCGCCGCGGTAGACGACCGTGAGCGAGCGCGAAAATGGCGGCGATTGTCTCATGTTCCGGCTCATGGCTTTGACCGGCGGCGTCGCGCCCAAATTCCACAGTCCCTGCGGCGCCCAGAGAATGGTAAGAATGTACACGACGCCGAGAATCAGCAGCCATCGCTGCGTGTAAGCCGCTGATCACGTTTTTCAGCAGGACGATGGCGCCGGCGCCGATGGCTGGTCCAGCGAGCGTGCCGGGACCGCCCAGAGTGACCATCAGAAACAGCTCCGAGGAGGCGGTCATATCCAGGTAGGTCGGACTCGCACGAAGCGTTATAGTAGGCCCAGACGATTCCGGCGATGCTGGCGAACGCGCCGGAAATCACATAGCTCAGATAGCGATGCAGCCAGGTATTGACGCCCAGACTCTTCATGCGCGATTCGCTCTCGCGGATTCCCTTGCAGCGTAAGCCCGAAGGGCGAATTGCACCAGCAGCGCCAGGAGCGCGCCGCAAGCGGCCGAAAACCATCAGCGTCAGGTAGTAGAAAGGCCGCGGGCCGCTCCAGCAATATGCCCAGATGCGTCTGCGAGACGCGGAATGCCGGAGATGCCGTTGTCGCCGCCGGTCATGGGAATCCAGCGGTAACTCAATCCCCAGAGCACCATGCCGAGCGCCAGGGTGATCGTCGAGGAAGTAGAGCGTCGCGCACGTGCGAAACCAGCAGGCCGAACGCCGCGCTGAGCAGCGTGCCGACCATGAGTCCCGCCAGCACGCTGAACCGAGAATCCGGCGTGATGACGCGTGGACAGCACCGCAACAGCATAAGCCGCGACGCCGAAAAGCCGGCGTGGCCGAACGAGGGCATTCCGGTGTAGCCCAGCAGAATGTCCAGGCTCATGGCCAGGATCGCGAAGATGAGCATCTGCGTCAGCAGGCCGACCCAGTACGAGGTGACGGATACGGCGGAAGCGACGGCCAGAGGCGACGGCGGCGGCGATGAGAATCGCCGGCTTCCGGCAGGAGAACACGGAACTAGTTTCGGCCATAGAGACCCGTCGGCTTGATTGCCAGCATGATCACCATCGGGCGCGAACAACGTGAAATAGGAGAGCTCGGGCACCAGCGCCTTGCCGAAATTATCGATCATGCACCGACGCACGATGCTGCCCACCACGGCGCCTCTCAGGCTGCCCATGCCTCCGATGATCACCACCACGAAGGCCAGCGGCAGGCAGATCGAAATCATCCCGGATAGCCGCCCGAGGATGGGGCCTCCCATGACGCCGCCGAACGCCGCCAGCGCGGCACCCGCGGCGAAAACCGAGCCCCGATAGCAGGGCCACCGGAATGCCGGTGCCGGCGGCCATTTCCGGATCATCCACGGCGGCGCGCAGCTTCGCGCCGATGAGCGTTTTCTCGTTGAGGATGCCGAGGAGCGCGCCGACGCCGCGCGGCCACGCACGATCGACGAACAGGCGATAGGTCGGGAACACTACGTCATGCAACTCCAGCGATCCTCGCAGAAACGGGACGGGATAGGCCAGCGTGAACGGGTCGCCGCCCCAAATCAAGAATGCGCCGTCGCGGAACACCAGCGCGAAACCCATGGTCATCATCATCTCGGGCGGGAGGCACGCAGCGGCGAAGCGGCGCAGGAAAGAACCGCCGCATAGCGGCGAAGCCGGATGCCGCCCACGATCCAGCATCGCCGCCAGCAGCGCCGGGCCAGCAGGCTGTGCGTGCGAGCGACCACGGGAGAAGGCCACGCACACGCCCAGCATGGTAGAACGAGCCGTGGGCGGTGTTGACGATGCGCATCACGCCGAATGCCAGCGCGAGGCCGCCGGCGATCAGGAACTGGCAGGGCGGCCGAGAACAGACTCAGTTGAGGGCCCGCGTGATGAGTGGACCATTGATTCAGGCGAAGCTACATGCCTGGTGAGTTGGTGTCAAGCGTTACGGCTCCGATCCGGCGTGCGATGGCTCGCGAGGCCGGAGCGAAAGGTTGGTCAAAAATGGAGATGAGGACAAAGTCTGTCATAATCTCGGCGGGGAGCTGGGCGTCCCTGTGGTCAACGGAATTGGCGCAGCCGGGGAGGTGAGACGCCACAAGTCGATGATGAAAGTATCGTCGCAATTCTGGGAGTGGCATTTTTGTCGGCCAGCCTCTGTTGCTCGATCGAGCGCAGACGAGCCTGCGCCGCAGGGCGTTGCGAGCGGCGTTCTGCGGGAACGAGAGCCTATGGCGATATCGCGACAGATCCGCCCTGGCGTGCTGCGCCTGATCACCACGGCGGACCTGGTGGCTCCGTTTGCGACTGAGTCGGCACGGAACAGCCACCTTTGCGAAGCCCCGCCCTGAAAGCGGCACAGGCTGGCCTTTTATCGGCGACACTGTAGCGCACCGAAATGCCGCGGAAGATGATTTGGCATCAACGGGGACATCATACTCGCCAGCGGTGCAGGAAGAATCCGAAGATACTGCGGGGCGTGAATGCCTCCGGCGCCGCTGCCCAGTCGGAAGTTTTGCCGCAAACGCGAGCCGGCCGTTTGGTTGGCCTCTATCCCAACGGGGCCAATCCTAGCTACCTGTGCGATGAGTGTACGAATTCGGTGGTGCGCTTCCACATATCAGACGGAGAACTTGAAGGCGCGGGGCGCGGCGGAAACGATCATTCCGTTCTACAAACGGCCGGTCGTGGACACGCGATGTGGTTTTCAAAGATGGTTCGAAGATGCTGCGGTGGCCGTAGGTCGCGTCGAACGTCAACGACGACGACCGGAACATCATCGCGCCAATGTGCTGGAGTTCACGCCAGACAGAAGAGCGAGCAGTCCCATCGTCAGGATCCGCAACCCGGTGGGACCACCAACGATTGCATCCGCAGACGAAGGAGACTGTACGGTTTCTTGGTTGAGCGCGACGCGCTGGGCGACAATCTGGTGCCCGACGCTACATCACGCACGTGGTGCCGGGCGGGTTCTACGGTTAGCCTTGGTACTACCGCGGGCGCACCGGGATCTGAAATCATGAGGCAGCGTCCGGATCTGAAGGACAGGTGCTGGTTCCCGACGTCCTTTGCAATCACTCAGCTTCGCTGGCGATGACGTTCTACACGGGGACGCAGTTTCCGGCGGAGTACCGCGACCACCTTTCGCCGCTGCACGGCTGTGGAACCGGCGAACCACTGCGGCTGGGTGATCTACGGCTCCCATCGTCAACGGAAAGGCAACAGAGTATGTGGACTCCTGATCCGGTTTGCGTGGCCGAATGGCGACGTGTGGGAGCCGGCCGGTGGGAGTGGCGGTGGCCGGCGACGGGGCGTTGCTGGTGGCGATGACTTGGCTCAATTCCGACGTCTGGCGCGTGAGCTATCAGGGCAACGCACGACCTGCCGGGAGGAGCGGCTTTGATGCGGAAGAAAGGTGGCGGCTCCACCAATCCAGGCGGAGCACTTTCATCACTACATGCTTCTTTCTGGTTCCGTTTCGGCAGCGCTGCTTTGGCGTATTGCGATGCCTGAATGCGCTGGCAAAGTGGGTGCTCTAACGCTTTTCCGTCCATCTGATCGGGTGCACGGTTTTCAGCAAGTTTATCTGCATCTGACAATGGGGGCAGCGATGGAGCCGCAGGTGGCGCGATCATCTAATATGCGGCGAGAATGGGGTCGTCTGGCCTCGGACGATGTCAACCGGCTGCAGCGACCCGTCAGTTTTTGGCTAAGCGGACATGCTCAATGCGCCGACTCAATGCGCCGACAAATGTCCGCTGGGGTCAAACGGACGTTGACCCAGCTGCTGCTTTTCGGTCTGATTGGAATAATCAGGAGGCCGGCGTCAACATCGTGCGCCGGGCGCTGCAGGCGCCGATCCGCCAGATCGCCGAGAATGCCGGCGTCGAGGGTTCGATCGTGGTCGGCAAGGTGACCGACCATAAGTCGCCGTCCTTCGGTTTTGATGCCCAAACCGGCGAGTATGGCGACCTGATCGGGAAGGGCATCATCGACCCGGCCAAGGTCGTGAGGGTCGCCTTACAGGACGCGAGTTCGGTCGCTGGCCTCCTGGTGACAACGGAAGCGATGGTTGCCGAAAGGCCGAAGAAGGATTCGGGCTCTCCGGCCATGCCGGGCGGCGGTATGGGCGGCATGGGTGGGATGGATTACTAAGCTCCGGCAAGGAAGCCATGCCAGCCTCTTGAATGCCTAGCCTGAGGATAAAGCCCATGAACCTGGATTCAATCAATTTGTTGCTTTGGGAAGCATTAGCGCAGCAAGCTCAATCGATGACGCACCGCTTGCGATCGCGGTCAGTAATGTGCGCTCCGCCGCATCGCGATGGCGAACACGCGTCCAGTGGCGGAACCAACGCTCCAGCACCGGCAGGGGCTGAAATTGGCGTGGCGCGCTTTGGCACCACCGTCGTGGCCACCCGCGCCAATGATCTCAACAAGCCACCAGATGGGGCCCGTTGCCGACGAGCCTTGATTTCCTCCACACTGACCACTTTTACACTCGAGGCTGTTGGCATGTGAGCCGGACCACGACTTCCATCCGTCGCTAATCAGACGCTCAGACAGCAGGATCGAGGAACGTCCGCTACCGCACGTCCGCTTCGGCCATAAGCGAAATCGTGAGGACTGCCGTGCTTTCATCAAGAACGGGCCCCGACGGGTGTTCCGTCATGCCGCGGCAATAACCACGGGCTCGCGCCTTGCTCCCCAGCTTCCGGGCAGCGCCTCGAACAGGCCAGGGACAGAGTTTCGCCGCAGGCGGCACAGCGCCCGCCGAGATCAAGGCCCCATGCCGTGATGGTGTACCGAGTCGCGGCCGATCAGCCGCGCCCCACAGCCATGACAATAGGTGCTCTGGCCCGCCTCGTCATGCACGTTCCCGGTATAGACGTAGCGCAGCCCCGTCTTTAGCGCGATCTCGCGGGCACGTTTGAGAGTGGAAGGCGGAGTCGGCGGAACATCCAGCATCTTCCAATCGGGATGGAAGGCCGTGAGATGCAGTGGCACGTCGGGCCCAAGCCGCGTCGCCACCCATTCGCAAAGTGCACCCACCTCATCGGACGAGATCGTTCTTGCCTGGAATAAGCAAGGTGGTGATCTCGAGCCAGGTCTTCGGTCTCGTGTTTGACGTAGACGAGCGTGTCGAGAACGGCGTCAAGCGAGCCCGTGCAAAGTTGTTTGTAGAAGCTCTCGGTGAACGCCTTGAGATCGATATTGGCGGCGTCCATCGCGGCGAAGAACTCTGGTCGCGCAACCTTGCCGATGTAGCCCGCGGTCACCGCGACAGTCTGCAGCCCGACTTCCCGGCAGGCAGCCGCAACATCGACCGCATATTCGAGAAAGATCACCGGATCGTTGTAGGTGAACGCCACCGAGCGGGCGCCCGTCGCGCAAGCGGCCTGGGCGATAGCTTGCGGCGAAGCCTGCTGCTGCAGCCGATCCAAGTCGCGGGCCTTAGAGATATCCCAGTTCTGACAGAACTTGCAGGTGAGATTGCAGCCGGCAGTGCCGAAGGACAGAACGGCCGTGCCGGGCAGGAAGTGGTTCAAAGGCTTCTTTTCGATTGGATCGAGGCAGAAGCCTGACGAGCGGCCGTAGGTCGTGAGGACGATCTCGGTCACCGGTACGCGCCCGCACGAAGCACAGCCCGCGCTGGCCTTCGTGCAGCTTGCACTCTCGCGGGCAGAGATCGCATTGGATGCGGCCGTCGGCGAGGGCATGCCAATAGCGGCCGGGCACTCCGTCACTTGTGTAGACGTTCTCCATAGGATGAAGATGGCTAGGTCTTGAGAGGAGTCAACGCTTCTCATGTTCGCCAAGCTACGGAACGAGGTTCGCCGCCCGGCTGTTGCCGGAGCCTTCTACCCGAGCGGAGCCGAAGAGCTGAAGAGCGCCGTCGAGGCACTGCTCTCACAAGCGACGGAAAGAAGAGAACTGGGCGGCCTTTGCGGGGTGGTGACGCCGCATGCAGGCTATCCTATTCAGGGCCAATAGCGGGGAAGGCCTTTTCGCTTCTCGCCCACTCGAATGATGGTCCCAACCGCATCCTGCTGATCGGCCCTCCACACTACGTGCCGGTGCGCGGCATCGTTGCGCCGTCTTCGCGCGCCTTCGCCACGCCCTTGGGAGATGTCGTGGTCGATGTCGGCGCGGTGGAGTCTCTGCGAGATGCCGGGCTCGTCACTATCGACGACACCCCGCATGCGCCCGAGCACGCGCTCGAGGTCGAACTGCCATTTCTTCAGCGCGTGCTTGAGGACTTCACCATTGTCCCATTGCTCGTTGGCGCAGCTTCTCCGGAACAGGTGGCGCTGGGTCATCGAGACAGGTGCTTGGCAAGCGAACTCTGCTCGTCGTGAGCACCGACCTCTCCCACTACCTCGACTACGCAACTGCGGAGCGGCGCGACCTTGCCACGGCAGGGACAATCGAGCGGCTCGACTACACCACCCTTGGCCCGAATGATGCTTGCGGTTTCAGCGCGCTGAATGGCGCACTTTGTGCCGCTTCGAGGTGCAGCTGGACGGTGACGCGCCTCGATTTACGTAATTCTGGCGATACGAGCGGCGAGCAGCGGCGGGTGGTGGGCTACGGTGCCTGGGCCTTCACGGCGGAGTCCGCTTCCAGGTTAGGGAAATTGGCCACTGTTGTTGCGCCTCGCGACGTCGCAGACGTGGCAGAAACAGACACGGTCGCCCAATCCGCGCACCTGAGCTGAGATGTCAACGCGAGATCAATCCTGTGGCTCTTTGGTCACGTAGCGAACTTATTTTTGCTCCCTTAAGAGTGGGTCCGAAAATTGCCACTCTAAACGCCTGGAATCAGTACGTAATAAAGAGGGATAGCCCAGAATTGACCGCCGGACCGGGCGCAGTGCGGGCGCGCACTGCAAAGTCCAGTCAGGCACGGGGCACATCGGCATACCGGGGCACTCGCCATGCCGCATTACAACATTGGACTCACTATTGATCTTGATCGGTGGCATGACACCAGCCGCAGAGTGAACCGCCATGGCGCTCTTGGTGTAAGTCACCAGCATGGAAGTCGATCAGAAGGCACAGGCTCGCCGAAGAACCGCGGTGCCGACAGTGTGCCGATTGAAGGTCGGACAGTAGCTGCAAGCCACGTCGATCACATCGAACCCCACCCTAGGTCAGTGGTTACTCTTCTTCAAATACGAGAACACCCCGGCCTATGCACTCACCACCACAACATGCATAACCAACAAAGAGAAGCGCGGTAATTGTACTCAGAGCCGACCGGACCATCAGCACCCGATCAATCATCGAGCGGGCACAGAACACTCTTGAGCGGCACGATGTTGGCGGCTGTTCTGACTCAGCCTCTTCGGTGACCCTTCTAGTAATGCATTCAGCCTAGTCTTTCACCGATAGTGCGGGGTGCCGCGCGAAGATCGTAGAATCCCCGGGGCGGTCGTGGAGTACGCAATCGCGCTTCTCGATGCTCGTCCCCAGTGGTGCTAGGGCAGCGCGGGTTTGGGTGATTGCATTCTTCATTGCTGGGGCAGCATCACTCTTCGCAACGTTCGCCAGCATTATTTATCTTCAAATCCTCGCCGCCGTGAGCTTCCTTTTCCTTTGGCTGATTTGCTGGGTCATCATGGTGGCTGTGTCGCGCGCCTGATGGCAGAGAGACCGAATCCGCCACGAGCGCCAAATGGACAGAAAGAAGGCGCAAGAGCGAGGCGTGAGGTTTGGTCGCGAGCCTCGATTGGCGCCTGAAAAGGTTGAGCGGCTGCGGGAGTTTCGCGCTGCGGGCACGACGGTACCCGACATTACCTCAGCACGGTGACGAACCTCCAGGCTCGCACACGCACGCGGTCGTCCGTGGATGGTCAGTAGCCATCCGCGGGCGGATAGTCGCCATACTCGCCATTCGCGGACGGATAGTCACCGTAGTCGCCATCCGCTGAGGAATAGTCACTATTCGCGGAGGCGGGCGGAGGCGCATAGAGGTCATACGCGGGTGGATAGTAGCTATACGCGGGCGGAGGTCGCATAGTAGCCGTACGCGGGAGGGTAGTAGGCATACGGCACAGGATAGCCGTAGCGCCGGTATTGACGACGCCAGCCGATTTCCTCGACCAGCGTGGCCTCGGTGCTTTCTCAACTGAGATACCCATCGTCCGGAACGGCTTACGCCTACGGGCAGAAGTCCTAGAGCAAGTGCGCGACACACTCGATGGGCTGGCAGCGGACTTTCAGCGTCTCTACGAACAGACTCGATAGAGCTTCTTGCATCTAAGAAGGTGATAGCCACCAACGTAAGGGGCGCATGCTCGCCCATGGAATGGCAACGCCACCTCCGCTGGAATGTCCGCTTTGGGTCGCTAGCGAAGGACACTGGCGGCAGATGGAGTTGGTCCGCTTTGTGCCAAAACCGGACGTCTTCGCCCCACCAAGCCCCTTCGAGTCGGTCCCGTTTTTGACAAACTCTCCGCCAGAAGCAAGCGCCTCCTATTTTCCTGGCTCGGCGAGGCGGATGAGCTGCGCTCAACGGCGAGGCGGCGCAAAGGCCCATCTGCAGGAAGCCCGGGGGGGCGACACCTCCCGGGTTCCGCCTTTTGAAAGCCCTGACCGCAATGATGCACCCCCGAAAATGCCACCGGTGTTGAAGCGAAATGCCACGTCGCCTATCGAGAAGCCTGACGGACTGGGAATCTCCCTCCAAGCTCAAGTTGGTCTTGGGCATCATTCAAGGGAGATCTCACCATGTCCCCGCTCTCTCGCATCCTAAGTTTGGCTGCGGCGGGTGCCTTTGTCGCCCTTACCGCTGATAGCATCCCCGCCCGTGCCGATGAGCTGACCCCAGAACCTGGGACCAGTCGGGCCTCACGAGCCCATTCTCACGACGGTTGGCAATAAACGCGTCATTGCGTTCTATGAGCCAGATAGCGGCCACTGCGCTTTCCACGCGGTGGTGTGGAACACCAAAGACGTTGAGGCCGACTCAGCAGCAGGCTTTCGGGCTCGACCTAAAACCTCGGCAGATGGTGCGCATCGACACCGCCGAGAACGCAGTCGCTTAATCTCCAATGCGGTGACAACGCCGAGAATCTGGCGATCGTCGACACCACGTTCGTTGCCGCTGGCGCTGCAAATTAGTCGCCAGCACGATTTGAGAGGCCAACAAGTGCCATGACCTCGAGGACCCAGCTCGTCGGAGTCACATCTGAGGTGCTTGATCATCGGCGCGCTCGCCATCAGCCCCGCGACGCTTGGGAGAACAAATGGGCAGGCGCGAAAGCCAGTGGTGCGCAAGAGGGCGTCATCCCGATGGAACGATTGAGCTGGTGGCGAGGCGAGGAAAGATCAGCATCTGCTCAGCGATCCGCCTGCGAGCAGCCTTAGACTGAAATTCTCTAATCTCTTGTTCGATTTCGTTATCAGTCAGGCTCTGCCCAATTCAACCTTCGACGCACAATGGCAGCCTCTAACGGCAAATCCCTGTTCTATGGCCCGTTAGCATCCAGCCTCACTACTGAATTGGCAGGGAGCCGGCTGCCGCTGATAACGCTCCACAATCAGGAGGCTCGTGACCTGGTCATCATCGATACCGCGTCGCTCGAGGACTTTGCGTAAAAATTGGCTTTTAATTTCATCGAGGTCACTCATGAAGAAATCCTCCTTGGGCCCCTTGGCTCGACAGCTTAGTGGCAAACGCGACGTGATCGGGACGCCAAGACACTTTTTCAAAAGGATTCACAGGAACAATGGCGGCGTCAGATTGCTCAATAGAAAGGCATGGCGATTGGCCCGCACCATTTCCGCTTTGAGTCAAAGCGGACCTCAGAACGCCGATGGGATCGGTCTGATTTGTGCCATCAGCTGACCCTTACTTGCCACCGAACGCCTTGTCGTTGCCGGGGGCGAAAGCACACATGTGGTACGAATGTTGCTCCACTGATGTGGGGCCCGATGGCGGCGACTGACGATAGGACGTTCGCTGGGTCAATCGCCGAAATATACGATCGGTACTTGGTTCCGCTTATCTTTGACTCCTATGCGCTCGATCTAGCCTCGCGACTTGTCGAAGCTAACCCGCTGGATGTGCTGGAGACGGCCGCAGGAACCGGAGTTCTTACACGAGCGATCGCATCGCCGCCTTCCTGCGGATGCGCGGATGAGTCGCAACCGATCTAAATCAACCGATGCTTGATCGCGCGAAGGCGACGCGCAATCTCAGGATGGTCGAGATCGAGGTGGAAACAGGCAGATGCTCTGGCACTGCCGTTTGAGAACCAAAGTTTTGATGTTGCTGGCCTGCCAATTCGGCGTGATGTTCTTTCCTGACAAGGTTCAAGGGTTACCGCGAGGCATGGCGAGTCCCTCAAGCCGGGCGGTCGCTTCCTCTTCAACGTATGGGACCGAATTTCGGAGAACGAGTTTGCTGGATACGGTCACGGGAAGCGCTGGCGGCAGTCTTCCGCATGATCCCCCTCGTTTCCTGGCCCGCACCCCGCATGGCTACCACGATGTAGAACGCATCCGCGCAGAATTGAATGCTGCGGGATTTTCGGACCTTTCCGTTGATGCGGTGGACCATAGAAGCAAGGCGTCCTCGCCGCATGATCCTGCCATTGCCTACTGCCAGGGCACCCGTTGAGGAGTGAAATCGAGGCCCGCGATGCATCCCGCCTGCGAGACCGCGACGGAACAGGCGGCTGAGGCTTTGGCGAGTCGATTTGGACGTCGTCACATAGACGGACGTATCCGAGCATTCGTGATCACCGCCATTCGCTAAAGGCGCAGGTGCATCGAGCAGACTTCCGGTTTGGGTCAAATGCCGACATTGGGCCGATCTCGCTTGATGTCGCTTTGTGCCACTAACGGACACCGCGGATGAGTAACGCGCACGCGGGACTGCGGCATGCGGTTCGACTGTCCGCGCTTCACCCATAACACCGACGAAGAAAAACCCGGAAGCCACAGTTCCCCCGGGTCTTTTGTAGCGGAGAGACGGAAGCAGAGCTCAGAACGCCCTCTTGGCAACGGCTTGCGAGCTATAGCGCCGTCGCGAGCCATGCCGACGTGCATCTCGCGGATGATGCCTCGCGCGACCCAGGCGGCATAGAGCCTTCTTGGGCGTATTGGGATTGGATCTGGATGGCCTGCTTCGACCGACTTTGCAGTCGGCGGCAGCTGCTCAGTGCGCGTGCGGCATCCTCGGAGCGTTTCTCTCGAGTAGTCCGTCACATTGGCAGTGATCGCCTGGAAGCCCTTGTTCAGCTCACCATAAGAGCGAAGAGCCGGGGCAATGCGGCTTCGAGCTGTTGCTAGAGCGCAATGTCGCACCGAGATCAAATCTGCGCGGCAGGCGACTGGTTAGTCAGGAACGCGGACCTTTTTCCCCGCGAGGGTATCTGTCGATTGCAGTGCGTCAACTCTTCACTACGCATTTCCGGTCAGCCAAAGAATTGCATCGATGATGACGTTGGTCGAACGCTGGACAAGCTGCCAGACGACATTGAGGTCGATCCCGAGTTGCGCACCAAGCGGCGGCAAAACAAATAACACCACAATCAGAATCATCAACCCGTAGGGTTCCAGCCTAGCCAATAGCTTCGCCAACGCATCGGGAGTAGACCCACCGCGATGCGTCCACCATCGAGCGGCGGCAGAGGCGCGCAGGTTAAAGATGGCAAGCAGCACATTGATGACCAGCGCGCTTTTAAGATTCTCGCCGACCCATGGCCTCGGCGGCATCCGGTAGAAAGATGAGAGGTGCAAGGCGAGCGCCGCTGCCAGCGTTGTCAAGCAAGATTCATCGCTGGGGCCGGCTGCCGCGACCAAAGTCGAGTCGCGACGCGGATTGCGCAGCGCTTCAAAGTTGACTGGCACTGGCCATGGCGTAGCCAAACAAGATCGGCGAACGCACCATGAGCAGCAGCGCCGCGCAACAGAACGGTTCCAAACGGATCGAGTGTGCTTGAACGGATTAAAGCTGACGCGGCCGAGTCGCCACGCGGTATCGTCGCCGCACAGCCGCGCGACATATCCGTGCGACGCCTCATGGAAGTAATGGCAATAGCCAAGGGGATGACCAGGTCGAGGCCGTATAGAGTGGGGCGGCAATCTGTTGAAACATCGTCCAGGACCTCGTCGACCTCCTGCGCTGGGTCGAATCCCCGGCTAGTGAATCACTTCCTGCCGTCGAATGTGTTCTGGAGTAGAGGAAAGGGCGCCCCAACATCCGATAGGCTTCGCTAACCAGAGTCCAGGTGGGGTTCATGTAGCACTGGAGGCCTCCAAAGAGACGGCAAGCCGCTCGCATGTTCGGTTTTGCTGCGGAGGCCATCTCCCGGATCGTGGGGGCCGCAAGCCCGAGGCCCTTTTGCTCCCGGATTAAGCCATAAATTGGTTGCACTAGGAAATACGCCGCACGATGCATCGGGAAAGTACCTTGGAGCGGGTTGAAGTACCGCCAATTCCACGGCAGAACGCGTTGCCGTGGGCCGTGGCGGACCGGCACGGATAGTTTCCATTGACGTCCTGCGCGGCCTCGTCATGGCGGTCATGGCCTTAGATCATACGCGCGACTTCTTCGGCACCAGCGGCTTCAATCCCCGCGATGTGATGGAACCCGCGCTATTCCTCACCCGCTGGGTCACGCATCTTTGCGCGCCCACCTTCATCCTTCTCGCCGGGGCTTTCGGCTTTTCTCTATGGCCGTGGGAGGAGTGTCCGAGAGCTAAGCCGCTTCCTCCTGATCCGCGGCCTTTGGTTGATCTTGATCGATCTCACGCTGATCAAGTTCGGCTGGAGGTTCGACGTCGATCTCTACCGCCTGACCGCCGGCGTCATCTTCGTGATTGGAGCCTCGATGGTGGCCCTCGCGGCACTGATCTGGCTGTCCGCGCTGGGCCATTGCCGGCGTGGCCTTCATCATGCTCGGCGGCCACAATCTGCTCGATGGCGTCAGAGCTGAACAGTTGGGCGGAGGGTCTTGGGCTTGGCACGTCCTGCATGAGCCCGGTCTGGTGCCTCTCGGCGACGGGCGCGAACCTCTATGTCCTTTACCCGCTTATCCCGTGGATTGGGGTGATGGCCGCCGGCTATTTGCTTGGCCCGGTGATGCAGCTTGAGGGGAGGCGAGGCAGCGCGTTTTGTTCGAGGCTCGGCGCTGCTGTGACTCTAGGCTTCATCGTCCTCCGCGCCACCAACCTTTATGGCGATCCGGCCCCATGGACCGCTCAGGAGACTTGGCTTTCGACTCTGCTATCCTTCCTCAACTGCGAGAAATATCCGCCATCGCTGCTCTATCTGATGATGACGCTAGGCCCCGCGCTGATGCTGCTCGCTTCGCTTCGAGCACGCGCGGGGCGCTTTCGCCCGCTTGCTTGCCACGTTCGGACAAGTTCCGTTCTTCTATTATGTGGTCCACATCTATTTGATCCATGCGCTCGCCGTCGCCACGGGCCTTCGCCATGACCGGCACCCTTACGCGCACGCCTGCGATCGGCTTAAGTCTTCCGGGCGTCTATATTGTCTGGCTCCTGGCGCTCGTCCTGCTCTATCCGATCTGCCGCTGGTTCGCTCGTGCTGAAGGAGAGTGGCAGGGGATGGTGGTGGAGCTATCTATGACCCGAATATCTTCCGTCCCACAATTCACAATGGAATTAGCGGAAAGCAGATGGAGGATGCGTATGGGAATGATGATTGTCCGGCACAAAGTCAGAGACTACGGCCAGTGGCGCCCGATCTTCGATCAGCATGCCGAAATGCAGAGGACGGCGGGCCTTATCAATCCACGGGTCTATCATTCCGCCGATAGCAACAAGAGCGAGATTGTTGTCGTCTTCGATACCGAGGACACGAAGAAGGCTAAGGAGTTCGCCGCATCGGCCGACCTCAAAGAAGCAATGATGACGGCTGGTGTTATCGACACCCCAACAATCTATTTTCTGGAATCAATCGATTAAGTACGCCGCTTCAGCGACTGGCTCAAGAGCCGGGAGCATTCCGAGAATGGCGTTGTGTTATGAAGCAGGAAGTCATGACACTCATTCTGTGGCTCGTCGCGGTCTATGCCGCGATTTGCGCGGTGGTCTATTTCGGCAACCGCTTGTTCATGTACTTTCCCAATCCAACCCGCGCCGCGCCGGCCGAGGCTGGTCTCGATCACGTCAAGGAAATCGAGATCGCGGCCGCTGACGGCGTCACGCTGGCTGCCTGGTACGCACCGGCGAGGGATGACAAGCCGACCATCCTTTACTTCCACGGCAATGCGGCAAACGCCGCCAATCGCGCGCCCAGAATTGAATTGATTCAGGAGAATGGCTTCGGCGTTCTCTACCTGAACAATCGCGGCTATGGCGGCTCAGGCGGACGACCCACGGAAGAGGACAATGTCGCCGATGCGATCGCGGCCTACGATCACTTGATTGGGCTCGGGGTGCCCGCAGCCAGGATCGTCGCTTACGGCGAGTCGCTTGGATCGGGCCAGGCGGTGCGGCTCGCAGCGGCAAGGCCGGTCGCCGCGGTCGTGCTGGAAGCCCCGCTTACCTCGACGGTCGATGTGGCGCGGAGGACGTATTTTTGGCTGCCGATTAGTTTGCTGATCACCGACAAATACGACAACGAGCGCAACATCCGCTCCGTCACGGCCCCGGTTCTCATCCTGCACGGCGAGCAGGATGGAGTGATCCCGGTGGAAATGGGCCGGCGGGTCTACCGTGGCGCCAACCAGCCGAAGCGGATCGAACTGTTTCCTCAGGGCACCCATGACGATTTATTCGACCATGGCGCATGGGAGAAGACGCGGGCCTTTGTGGATTCGCTGAGCGGAAGCACCAGATGAGAAGCGGAAAGTGACCGACGGTCCTCGAACGTTGGTTTAAACTCTTGCAATGATTCGCTCAGAGCGGGCTTGGCCGACGGATTATCGCTCACGCCGATATGGATGCGTTCTACGCGGCGATCGAGCAGCTCGATGATCCTTCGCTGCGAGGCCAGCCATTGCTTGTCGGGCCTCCAAGTGCGCGCGGGTCGTATTGACGGCCAGCTACGAAGCCCGCCCGTATGGCGTCGGCAGTGCGATGCCGATGGCTAAGGCGCGACGCATGTGCCCAAGCGCGGTGATTGTCCCGCCCCGTTTCGATCGGTATCAAGAAGTTTCCGCGACGATCATGAGTGTGTTCGCCAATTTTTCACCTGACGTTGAGGCGTTAAGCCTCGACGAGGCCTTCCTCGATATGACCGGCTCCGAGCAACTCTTTGGCGACCCTAAATCCATCGGACGTCGCCTGAAAGCCGCCATTCGTGAAGCCACGGGTGGGCTGACGGCGTCCGTAGGCCTATCGGCAACCAAATACGTGGCCAAGGTCGCAAGCGCTTGCCAGAAGCCGGATGGACTGACGGTGGTTCCACCGGAAGAGGCCAAAGCCTGGCTCGCTCCGCTTCCTGTGTCATGGCTGTGGGGTGCTGGCCCAAAGACCCAAGCACGCCTTCACCAGCTCGGTCTGCATACGATTGGGGACGTGGCTGACGCCGATGTACAGCTCCTTTCCACGAAGCTCGGAAGTGCTGGCCTGCACTTCCACACCCTGGCCCAAGCTGAAGATCCACGACCGGTCATTGGACGGCGAGCATCAAAGAGCGTCGGGTCAGAACATACGCTCGACGAGGATGTGCGCGACAAGGCTGATATCAAATTTCACCTGCGTCGATCAGCCGACACGATCGGAAGGCGCCTCAGAAAAAGAATTACGCAGCCTTCGGTGTGGGCGTAAAGCTCAAGACTGCGGACTTCCAGATCGTAACCCGTCAGCACCGGCTCAGTGAACCGACCGACGTTGCCGAGAGACTCTATTCAGTCGGTGTCGCTCTTCTCAATCACGTTGATCACCCCGGTCCGTTCCGCTTGGTCGGTCTCGTCGCCTACGACCTCGTCGACATCAACAATCTTGTGCAGCTCGACCTTTTCAGCACCCTTGCTCGGCAACGCCAGTTGGAGGTGGCAATTGATGGCCTCGCCGAGCGCTTTGGCACCAACGTCGTGTACCGCGCCGATGACCTCAACAAGCCACCAGGAACGCGCTTGGCGCCGACCCTCGATTTCTTCGGACGACCGCACACGCGATTAGCTGTTGGCCATGTCACGCTTAGGGTCAAAAGCCGACATCCAGTGCGTGATTACATTTGTCCGCTTAGTGCCATAAGCAGACATCGCATCCGCTTCCGCGCACCGGAACGCTGTGCGATAGCCTAGTGCCGAGCAGCCACGGCATAATCCCGAAGTACGTCTGCTTCGACTTCCAACTCTCAAGACGGTGCTTGAGAACATCACCAATGCTGATGATCCCCACGAGTTGATCGCCGTCCTTGACGGGCACATGGCGAATACGCCGCATCGTCATCAACTTCATGACATCAGTCACGCTGTCCTCAGGTGAGCAGACAGCAACCGCCTTCGTCATCAATTCGGAGATTGGGATCGTTGGTAACCGGCCTCCATATGTCGCAAGGCCATAGGCAAGATCGCGCTCGGAGACGATGCCTTCGATCGAGTTCCCGTCTCTGCTCACGACCAGGGCACCAATTTGCTCAGCGCGCATTTGCCCTGAGAGTAGAAGCGCCGTTTCGTGCGGTGGCACTGTCTTCACGACAGACCCTTTGATTCGCAAAATGTCAGCTACCTTCATGGCTGGCTCCATCCGCATGAAAACTCAAGCCACTATCGTAGCAAGGATTGTGTTCCCATGTTGCAGCCTGGACTGGAAGGACGTTCAACTTTGTCGCAGGTCACGGTCGCAGCGCGTCGCGGGCTTCGCTTGCTTGAACGAAGTCTATTCATGAAGCGAGTGTTTGCCAATTCGGCGGCACGAATCACCGTGCGCGATCCTCACCTCGAAAATGTGGTTCGTGCTGTGTAGCCACTCATTCCGTAAAGGCTGTGTGTCGGCTTCGGCCGGCGCCTTAATTCTTGCTGCCCCGTCTTGCGACTCACGAATTGTCGCCTTGGCCTTTTCCGCAAGTTTGATACGCATCACCGCCTGGTGTCGCCGTCTTTCAAGAGCCCTTCACATTTCGTTAACCATGCTTTGCGACGGTCTACACAATATCGAGGGCGACAGTCCGAATGGGCCGTCGAAGGTGACGAAATGATCGAAAACGGAGAGCCAGTTGCTATGGTTGCTGCGTCTTCCACAGCAGCACCTTCCTGTTACCGCGTATCGTTATTGTCAGGTTCGCTTGAGGTTTCGGCACGCTTGAAAGCGCCGACGACTTGGAACTCCTAATGAGGGTCCTAGAGGCGAACAAGGTCCTCTTTACCAAGGCGGACAGGATTAGAACCTGACAATTTTGGCCAGGACCGACCGACCAGCGACCAAATTGTCCACGAGTCAATCAGAGACACAAGCGTTGATGAAGGCGGACCGACCAAAGGCAAAAGGTTCGACGAAGGCGAACGGATCAGCACCTAAGGTTTTGGCGGTGGACCGATCAGAGGATGAGATTTTGACTTTGACTTAAAGGCTGGGGCGCGGGTCTTCGCTAGATATTTATCCGGAGCCTAGCTGGTTGCATCAGCCGCAGGCGACAGCCATTGATGTCTAAGCACCTCTTCATCGGCATCGATGGGGGCGCCACTTTTTGCCGAGCGCGCATTCGCGATATTGGGGGGAACTTGTTGGGCGAGGGACGGGGCGGCCCTAGCGAATATCCATGCGGATTTGCCTCTGGCGGTGCAGTCCATTCGGGCAGCAAGCGAGGCAGCTGTCCGGGCTGCTGGCCTGGATCAGCGAAGCCTTCAACGTGCGTACGCCGGGTTGGGCCTAGCAGGCGCTGGCATTCAGAGCGCGTGCGACCGCTTGCGTTCTAAACTGGGCATATTTGCATCAATCGTGCTCGAGACCGACGCCTACGTCGCCTGGCTTGGTGCTCACCGCGCCGCCGACGGTGGGATTGTGATACTGGGCACTGGTTCCTGTGGGCTGGCCGTAATTAACGGACATCGCATTGTCTGTTGGCGGATAGGGTGCCGAGATCTCCGACGAGGCAGGCGGCCTGAGGATGGGCCGGGAAGCACTACGCCGCGCGCTTTGGGCCTTTGATGGGCGAGCCGACAAAACAGAGCTATCGGCAGCCATACTCGACCGTTTTGCGTGGGACCCTGCGAGGATTGTTTGTTTTGCTTCAAGGGCAACGCCTGCCGACTACGCCGAACTGGCACCTCTGGTCCTTGCGTATGCCTCGGCGAAAGATCCGCTAGCCGTCGCGATCGTCGAAGAAGCGGCAGACGCTGCGGCAACGTATTATCGAACGGCTTATGGATGCCGGGTCGCCTGCCATTAGTCTGGTAGGCGGACTCGCGGAGCCATTGACGCGCATGGCTGCCTTCCGCATTCGCGACCGTTTGGCTGACGGCACAAAGCGATCCTTTAGATGGAGCGATCCTCATGGCGCGTCGTGCCTTTTATCCGACGCATACCTACACAATCCACCCCAACTCGCGCGCCTTGGCTTTTGCTGCCTTCCATGCTTGAGCAAGCAGTTCATGGTCATCGGTGTCTGTGCAACGCCTTACTTTTAGTTGAGGAAAATTGGGACGCTTGCAGTACGCAGCGCGAAAGCCTGTCTCACTGGTTACGACGATTTCGTCGCCGTGCACCACCACGAAAAGGCGCATGCGGGGTCCCCAATCATTGGATCCTCACTCTCCTTTTTAACCGCTCTGCAAGAGTTTGAGACCAGGCTTGGTATGCCGCCCGAAGAGGACATCGAGGAAGAACCCAACGATTGCCGGAAGCCAGCTCGTGACTCAGAGAATAAGTGATATGGATAGTCTCAAGGCGGCGGCTCCGATCTTCCTGGCCAATCGAGCTATTGCTTTAGGTTGGGCGCTGAAAGGCTTCTGCAAGCCATGTGCGCACCGGCTGTTCACCATCGCTAGGTGGCTCGTTCCGGAGGTCCAGCGCTTTCTTTTGCACCGCACAGGCTCACAAAATCGCAATCGGCGGATATTCGACGTTTGCGGTCGATTTGGGCACCCTTCTCAGCCGCATACAGCCACTTGGAGTCGTGGGGGTTTGTCATCGTGCTGGTTCTCCTAGGATCGCTGAACTTGGCTCTGCCGGCCCAGCGCAACAGACACTCAGCCCCTTGTAGAAAATTCTGCGTTTCAGGATGAGCCGCAAATCCGGTTAGAAAGCAGGATGTTCAGCGTCAGCAAAACGTCGGAAGGGTGCGAATTTGATTTAGAAACTGGTTCGATCTCGGGAGCGCAAATTGCACCGGTTCCGTTACCTCTGAGAAAACCTGAAAGCAATCTCCAAAGTTCTGAACGGAAAGGGGCAAAGGCAAACCCAGCCACTCAAAAAGAATGGCTCAGAAAAAAGAGTTCAGCCGAAAGCTGTGCGCTAAGCGCCATACCAAATTGCAATCTTGTCGGCGTCATGGAGGCACCCATGACCAGGCTCCAGCTTGTTCTATCCCCTGATCGCAGCAGTGGCCATTGCTGGACTTCTGATGTGGAGAGCTGAGGCGACACCGTTGACGGGAGCCCCTAGGCGCACATCCGTCACCGGCGGCTATTCTGCGGTTCAAAGGCCGGATGATGTTCGGAACGCACCGCCGTCCCGCTGGCACCAAATGGGCTTACCATTCAGTCCTATGGGTCCCACCAGAAATGCATTTGCCGGCGCAGATTGCACCGCCTTCGGCAAGGCATGCGGGTGGTCAGAAGGATCCGAAGCTGATCGGCACTCACTTCCCTCTGAATCCATCACCGTGAAGTCGCTTGCCGCCTCCGCGTCTCCGGCGTCGCCGGCTGGTCGGTGGTGACCGAGCACCATGCCTGGCTTCCTGCACGCTCGTCGATCGCGGCCGGCGCGTCGGCAGGAGGCTTGATCCGCTCGACGCGACCCGGCGCCAGCTCGGCTGCGCCGCGCCTCTTTGCCGCGTGCTGTAGCCTGTGGCTTGCCAAGGTGAAGCCGTCCTCGTCGCCCTTTCCAGAATCGAACGCGTTCGAGCCGAGCGGCTTCTTGGGAGTCTTCGATCTCGGCCTTGCCTTCGGCGACGATGTCCTGTCGCCGTTCCTGGATTACATAGATGGATTGTCGGCGCCCGACACGAGGATGGAGGTGACTGGCGTTCGATTTGGAGAAGGCAGGCTTCTTTTTTTTTTCTTCTTCGGCGCCTTGCCGAGCTCATCACCCGGCCTCGGCGCGCGCGTCAGCAGGCCTGGATCAGCGGGCTGACGACGGCTGCGTCGCCGCATCGGCGATGATCACCGGCGTGCCGACTTGCGTGGCTCTCGTAGAGCTTCTCCGGCGAAAAGCCTTCGGCAGGCGCACGCAGCCATGCGCGAGCGTAGCCTGGCAGCTTTGCCGGCGTGCAGCGCGATGCCGTCCCAGGTCAGCCGCTGCATCATCGGCATCGGCGCATCGTCATAGGTGCTTCGAATAATGCTCCTCCTCCTTCTCCAGGATGGTGAACACGCCGGTCGGCGTGTCGTAGTCCTTCTTGCCGGTCGAGCAGGTCGCGACCGCCGATCTGGATGCCGTTGCGGTAGACATAGACGCGCTGCTTGGTGAGCGACACGATGATGGCGAGCGGGCCTGACGGCGACCGCTCTGGATGCCACTCGAATTGCCCGGCCTTGAGCTCACCCGGCTTCTTGGCGGCGTTGCCTTCTTCGGCGCGGGAACGTTTGCGCGCGGCCAAGGCGCCTGAAATGCCTGCGCCCTCGGCGGCGGCGGAAAACGGCCGCCGCCAGCAACAGCCCGACCGTCGACCGCCGGCTCACTCCCAACATCACGCTTGTCATGCTGCCCCCGAACTGCGCCTGCAAACCTCGCCCATCGCTAGAATTCCGTGGGGAACGCTCGGAGTCAATGCGCCTGCACATCCGGCTTGACTCGACAAGCGCGAGCAGCGTATTAAACCAAATGGTTATTTAACCGACAGGTTATACATGAATGTCCACCGACCAGCCTGAGCGCCACTTTCGCAGCCCTCGCCGACCCGACGCGGCGCGCGATCCTCGCGCGGCTTGCGCTCGGCGAGACCACGGTCAGCGAGCTTGCCAGGCCGTTCAAGATGAGCGGGCCCGCGGTCTCCAAGCACCTCAAGGTTCTCGAGCGGGCCGGCCTCATCGAGCGCGGCCGCGAGGCGCAGCGGCGCCCTGCCGCATCGCGCCCGACGCGCTCAAGGACGTCGACGAGTGGCTCGAGCGCTACCGGGCGAATTCTGGGACGAACGTCTCGACCGGCTGGAGAGTTTATCTCCGCGATGTGCAAGCGAAGCAAAGAAAGGAAGAGGCATGGACGCCATGACCGCTGATGCGAGGATGCCGACCGATCGCGAGATCGTCACATCGCGCCTGATCGATGCGCCGCAGGAGCTCGTATTCGACGCCTGGACCGATCCTGAGCAGGTGGTGCAATGGTGGGGGCCGCGCGGCTTCACCACCACGACGCACAAGATGGAGGTAAGCCCGGCGGCGTCTGGCGCTTCGTCATGCACGGGCCTGACGGCCGCGACTATCAGAACAAGATCACCTATCTCGAAGATCGTGCCGCCTGAGCGCCTCGTCTACAGGCACGGCGGCGATGCGGATCTCGAGCCGGTCAGCTTCCACACCACGGTGACGTTCACCGCGCGAAGGCAACAAGACCAGGAGTCACCATGCGCTGCGGTGTTCCCGACGAGCCGAGGAACGCGACCGCGTGGTCAAGGAACATCGGCGCCATCGAAGGCGGCGAGCAGCACCTCGAGCGCCTCGACGAGCACCTCGCCGGCGGTGGCACGGGCACGTCACGCGCCTTCGTCATCTCCCGCGTGTTCGACGCGCCGCGCGATCTCGTGTGGAAGGCGCATAGCGAGCTGAGGGCCTGAAACAATGGTGGGGGCCTGAAGGGCTTCACCTGGGTCACCGGCACGCTCGATTTCCGCCCCGGGCGGCATGTTCCATTACGGCATGCGCTCGCCGAACGGTCAGGAGATGTGGGGCCGCTTCGTCTATCGCGAGATCGTCAAGCCCGAGCGCATCGTTTACGTGTGTCGTCCTTCTCCGACGCGAAAGGCGGCCTGACGCGCCATTTCTTGAGCCCGGAATGGCCGCTGGAAATGCTGAACACGGCCACTTTCACCGAACAAGACGGCAAGACCACGCTGACCATCAACTCGGTCGCCATCAACGCCACCGCGCATGAGCGGAAGATCTTCGAGGACGGCTTCGCGAGCATGCAAGGCGGCTTGCACCGGCACCTTCGATCAGCTCGCCGCTCTATCTGGCCAAGACCGCGTAAGGAGAGCATGGACGCGAGAACATTGCGGCACTTGCACGCGACGCTGCCGTCGGATCGGGAACGTCATGACGCGGAGTTTCGATGCGCCGCCGCGCTCACTGTCCGACGCCTGATGAGCAGAGCTGTCGAAGCACTGGTTCGGCTGCCGACCACGGCAAGCTGCGCCTGCAGATCGTCGATCGGCGGCGCCTACCGCTTCGTCATGGCAGGCGAGGCGACGGTGCACGACATGCACGGCGTCGATCGCGAGATCATGCGCGGTCGCGCCTCGTCTTCACCAGGGCTATGTCACCGACGGATCTTGTCAGCGGCGAGGCCGCGTTGCCTCGAGGCGTGATGGCAGACTCACTGGCCGCATCCCCATCGCTCGCGCGAGGACCGCGACATCCATCTTGCGAGCGGCATGGAGAGAGGCTGGGCCAGGCCTTCGTATCGCCTCGATGAGCACCTCGGCGAGCCGTGAAAGTTGGCGGGCGTGTCCTCGCCAACTGCGCGGTTCGTTGGCGCCGGATCCCTGCCAACCGTCCAGTTCCAGAACGTCACCGCTAGCCGTGATGGCGGCGGGTCGTGGTGGTGGTGGTGGGATGCATTTCATGCTCCGCGCTCTTGCTCGGAGCCACGTAGAACCGGCTCCTGAGTCACGTCGTAGTTGCCCGGGCACCCTTTTGCGGAGGGATCCCGTAGCAGCGATCGTAATTGGCGCATGGCCGGGCTGACGGCTGCGGCACCGAGCACGAGCGAAGCTGCGGCGAGCGCGACTGCGGTTTTGTTGAACATGACAGTTCTCCTTGTAGGATTGAGCATCGTCGCGTCGGGGGTTGGGGGAAGGGGGCGCGACGGCCATCCGCCAGCGCGAACGCGGGCCGCTCGAGATTGTTTCCCGCTCAACTGTCGCACCCCAAATGTCGCAGCCCGTTATGTCGCAGCTCGAATTGTCGCAGGTCACATTTCAAGGGGGCTTGGAGAGCGCGAGGGGGCTTGAGCCAGACCGAGCGCGACGTGCTACATCTCCGCCCATGCGGGTGATCTACATCGCCGGAACGAGCCATAGCGGGTCGACGCTGCTCGACCTGATGCTCAACGCCCATCCAGCCATCTTCTCGGCGGGTGAGGTGCTGAAGCTCAACCGGCAGCTCGGCATCAACCATCCGCGCAAGCAGAATCTCAGTGCCCTGCTCCTGTGGCGCGCCGTCGCTTTGGCAATGCCCGGTCTGGTCGCGCGTCGATGCGCGCACCCGCGAGACCGCGGGCAAGTCGCTCGCCGACCTCGATATGCTCGACTATGGCGAGACCGACGCGGCGAAGCGCCGAACGCAATCGTGTTCAAAGCGATCGCCGACGTCACGGGCAAGAATTTCGTCGTCGACTCTTCGAAGCTGCCCAAGCGTCTCGCCTATCTGATGCGGCTTGCGGAGCTCGACGTCTATCCGGTGCATATCGTGCGCGACCCCAAGGGGCAGATCAACTCGGTGACGCGCAAGCACGGCGGCTTCCTCAAGCACATCTTCCGCTACGAGCTGATCCACGAGCAGATCCGCCGGACGCTGAAATCGGTGCCTCACAGCGTGGTGCATTACGAGGATCTGGTGCGCGATCCGGCCGGCACCTTGCGGAGCATCTTGCAGCCACTTGGGCTCGACCTTCGATCCGCGCCAGCTTGCTTGGGCCGAGGCCGAGAAGCACGAGGGTCGCCGGCAACCACGTTCGCTTCGATGCGAAAAGCGATCTCGTGCTCGACGAAGGCTGGAAGGAGAGCCTCTCGCCGCTGCAGACAGCGCGCCATCGATCTCGGCACCCTTCTATCGCGGCAGACGCGTGCCCAAAACCGGCGCCGTGCGCTGAAAGAAGCGCCGGCGGCGTTTCCGAAAATCCGCAAGACTCTTGTCGCAGGCCCCATTCACGGGCCTAATTGCGTGCTGGTCTTCTGCCGCCAAGGATCTTCGAATGCCGCATTCGGCTCCGCTCATCTCGACGCTCGCCGTGGGGCTTGTGCTCGCCTTCGCCTTCGGCCTCGTGGCCCAGCGCCTGAGGCTGCCGCCGCTGATCGGCTATCTGCTCGCCGGCATTGCCATCGGCCCGTTCACGCCTGGCTTCGTCGCCGATCAGAGCGTCGCCAATCAGCTCGCCGAAATCGGCGTCATCCTGCTGATGTTCGGGGTCGGCTTGCATTTCTCGCTCGAGGATCTGCTTCGGTCCGCGCCATCGCCGTTCCCGGCGCTCTGGCGCAGGCGCTGTCGCGGCGACGCCGCTCGGCATGGCGGTCGGCTGGTGGCAGGGCTGGACGCCGGGAGCCGGGCTCGTCTTCGGCATCGCGCTGTCCATCGCCAGCACCGTGGTGCTGTTGCGCCTGCTCCAGGAGCGGCGGCTGCTCGATACCGAGCGCGGGCGGATCACCGTCGGCTGGCTCGTCGTCCAGGACCTCGGCATGGTGCTCGTGCTGGTGCTGCTGCCGGCGCTCGCCGGCGTGCTCAAAGGCACCGAGGACGCGCCTGATCCCGGCGCAGCTGCTCGAGGCGATCACCCTCACGCTCGGCAAGGTCGCCGCCTTCATCGTGGTCATGCTCGTGGTCGGCAGGAAGGTCATTCCGCTGATCTTGCATTACGTCGCTCACACCGGCAGCCGCGAGCTGTTCCGCCTCGCCGTGCTGTCGATCGCGCTCGGCTTCGCCTATCTCGCCGCCGAGCTGGTTCGGCGTATCGCTCGCGCTCGGCGCCTTCTTCGCCGGCATGATCTTGAGCGAGTCGCGACTGAGCCAGCAGGCGGCGACCGGAGTCGCTTCCCTTGCGCGACGCCTTCGCCGTGCTGTTCTTCGTCTCGGTCGGCATGCTGTTCGACCCGCGCATCCTCATCGAGGCGCCGGCGGCGCTGTTCGCCACGCTGCTTCATCATCCTGATCGCCAAGACGGCGGCCGCCTACCTCGTGGTGCGGCTGTTCGGCCATCAGGCGCCGACGGCGCTCTCCATCTCGGTGTCGCTCGCGCAGATCGGCGAGTTCTCCTTCATCCTCGCCGGCCTCGGCGTCTCGCTCGCGGTCCTGCCGGAAAGCGCGCGAAGCCTGATCCTCGCCGGCGCCATCATCTCGATCCTCCTCAATCCTCTGCTCATCGGGCTGCTCGACCGCCTGCCGCTGTGGCGCGCGGCGGCGGAAGCCGACGATGTCGAGCCAGGGCCGCCGCCGGAAGCGCGCGGCCGCGAGCCGATCCCGCTGACCCGGCTCACCGATCACGTCGTCCTGGTCGGCCACGGCCGGGTCGGCAGCGTGGTGAGCGAAGCGCTGCGCGAGGCCAAGCTTCCTTCCTCGTCATCGAAGCCGATCACGATGCCGCCGGCGGAGCATTCGCCGGCACAGCATCGAGACCATCACCGGCAACGCCGCCGATCCGGAAGTTGTGCGCTCGGCGAATCTCGCGCTGCGCGCTGCCTGTTGGTGGCGATCCCCGATGCCTTCGAGGGCGGCCAGGCCGTGATGCAGGCGCGCGAGGCCAATCCGGACCTGCTGATCATCGCGCGGGCCCATTCCGAGGAGGAGGTGCTTCACCTGAAGAAGCACGGCGCCACCACCGTGATCATGGGCGAGCTCGAAATCGCGCGAGGCCATGATCGAGGACGTGCGCAAGGCGGCTGTCGCTGCCGGGCAAGCCATCGGCGACGCGAGGCCCCAAGCGGCCCCTGCTCAGCGAGTAGCTGCGCCCCACGGTTATCGCTTGATGTCGGAGGAGAAGGACGGATAGGCGTAGATGAAGTCGCGGAGCTGCGTGTGCGGTGATGCCGTGCTTCTTGGCGAGGCCGAAGATGATATGATCAGCTCCTCGCCGCGTGCCCGACCATAATGGGCGCCGACGATCGCGGTCGCTCGCCTCGTCCACGATCACGCTTAGCCGCAGGCTCCTGGTCTCGGCATAGGTCCGCGTCGAGAACCAATATTCCATGTCGCTCACCGTGACCTTGGTCATGGAGGCCCTTCTCCTTGGCTTTGCGCCTCGGTGAGCCCGACGGAAGCGAGCGACGGCACCGTGTAGACGGCGGAAGGAAGGCTCGCATAGTCAGGCTTGCGTCGGGCCCTCGACGATGTTGGCGCCGACGATGCGATCCCGTAAGCAGCGATGCGGCGACAAGCTGCGCGCGGCGCTCTGAGAGCACGTCGCCGCAGAGCATGGACGGCAGGTTCGACGTCGAGCGCAAATACGCGTCGACGGAGATGCGGAAGTTGTCGTGGGCGACACCGCCGGCGTCGAGGTCGAGAGATGATCGACATTGGCGATGCGGCCGGCGCCGCTGACCCACGCGGTCTGAGACGACCGCCTGCTCCTTTGCCGTCGGTGCGCGAAAATCGATGCGCAGCTGGTTGTTTGCCTTCTCCACCCGCGCAACCTTGACGCCGGTATGCACGTCGACGCCGATGCGCGCGCTTTCCTGCCTGATCTGCTCGACCGCGTCCTCGTCGAGCGCGCAGTAGCCGCGGCAGAACTTGCGAGAATGGTGACCTTGGTGCCGGCGCGCGCATATGACATGGCCGAGCTCGAGTCGCGATCACGCCCGCCGGCCGACGAACAGCACGCTTCCCGGCTGCTCATGCGATCGCTCTCAACACCTCGTCGGAGGTGGTCATCAGCTCGGCGCCTGAGATGGGCAGCGGCCGCGGGCGCGAGCCTGCGGCGATGACGATATGCTTCGCCTCGATGGTCCGGCCGTGCCGACCTTGACCGCGTTCGGCCCCAACGAAGCTGGCGCTGTCACGGAAGAGATCGACGCCGCGCTCTTCAAGCGTCTCGGCAAGGGGACCTGGGATGCCGCCGATCATCTCTTTTCGCGGTCGATCAGCACGCCCAGTCGAGTTTCGGCTTGCTCACGCTGGATGTGGTGGACGTGGAGCTTGCTCGATCTCGTGCAGCGCGTGGCCGGCGGCCACCAGGACTTTTCGGGCGTGCAGCCGCGATTTGGGCAGGTGCCGCCGAGGTCGCGCGTTCCTCGACCATCGCCACCGTCATCCCCGGCCTTTCGGGTCGGCACGGTGACGCCGAAGCCGGCATTGCCGCCGCCCAGGATCAGCACATCGTAGCTATCGGATGCCATGAGCTTGCTTACCCGGGCGCGGCCGCGCTTTCCAATGCCCGCAGGAAGCATTATTGCCATAGTCGCGGCGAAGGGCGAAGCGGCGCTGCACCAAGCAAGCGGAACCTCATCGCCCGGCTTCTCGTTATCGATTTAACCCTTGATGCGCGGCGCCGAGCCCCATATGGCGCTACCGGAAGTGGGAGTTTTGCAGACGATGAGCAGCAGCGAGCAGGTTTTCGGACGCGCCTGGGCTTATGGCGGCGGCCAGAGCAAGTCTGCCGCCGAGTTTTGGCGCGACTACAGCAAGGGACTGACCCACGAGCAGCGGCTCGCCCAGGTGCGCTTCATCGCGCGCATGATGGACGACCAGTTCAGGGTGCCCGGCACCAATCTGCGCTTCGGCCTCGACTTCTTGCTCGGCCTGTTCCCAGGCCTCGGCGACGCCGTGACGAGCGTCGATCTCGCTCCTCATCGTGCATCATGCCTGGCAGAGCGGCGCCTCGAAGCTCACGCTCGCGCGCATGCTCGGCAACGTCGGCGTCGATTTTCTGATCGGCTCTGGTGCCGCTGTTCGGCGATCTGTTCGACTTCGCCTGGAAGGCGAACCGCAAGAACGCGCGCCTGCTCGAGGCGCATTTGGACAGCCGCTCGGGCAAGTGGGAGGTGCGCTAGGCTATTTCGCTGCTTCCAGCGCGTCGACCTCTGCGTCGGTGAACACCCGGCTGCGGGTGGCACAAAGACTTCAAGGCTGTTGGGAGGCAAGCTGGACTTAATCCGCGCAGCTCCCTCAACTGGAGGTTGAGCAGTCGGGCTGAATGCCATCAGGAGCGAAGGGTTCCAATGTGATTGAGTTCTTCTTCCAAGACAATACCTCACTCACGGACGTTCCTCTTAGATTCCTCAAAGTTGGCGCACCGTTCCTCATCATCGCCGCTTAGGCGAATGGGAAGAACACCAGTAGATAACAATACGTAACT
>ERZ1370068.733-contig-10670_pt1 | contig 31541 bp, 35 predicted proteins | sample MGYA00561227_ERZ1370068 | MGnify/ENA primary metagenome ERZ1370068 (study PRJEB38410, sample SAMEA6850437) | metagenome | study: Metagenomic assessment of the ecological functions of the soil: analysis of the soil microbiota associated with the...
TGTTATGCTACGTTCAGTTACGTATTGCTAACGCCGGCTACGCACGGGCGCTCCTCGACGAGGAGAATACCTCGAGAACCCGAGGCAGTCCGTCAGATTGGAGAAGCCTGTTCGAGCGGCGATAGCGAGCTCGTCACTACCATCCCGGGCTGGTGAAGCTCCTCGAGATCAGGCCGACGGGAACGGCGCTTCGGCGAAACGCGGCACACCGCCCGCTGCGCCGGCGGTAGCGGCCGAGCCCGCGGACGACGTTTGCGTTGCTCCTCGGCGGCGTCGCCGCGGCGATGGCGCTCGTCAAGGCGTACCGCATGCACGGCCATCTCGCCGCGCGCCTCGACCCGCTCGGCTCCGAGCCGGTCGGCGACCCGGCGCTCGAGCCCGAGCGGCTGATCCCGAAGCTGACGCCCGGAGCTGCAGGCGCGCATCCCGGCGCAGCTGCTGCGCCTCTACGTCGACGGCCGAGACGCTCGCCGACGCGCTCCCGCGCGCTGCACGAGACCTACTGCGGGACGATCGCCTACGAGATCGAGCACATCTCCGACCACGAGCGCGCGCGTCTGGCTGCGGCGAGGCGATCGAGTCGGGCAGCTACCGCCAGCCGCTCACCGCCGACGAGAAGCTGCGCGCTGCTCGAGCGCGCTGACCGAGGTCGAGGGCTTCGAGCGCTACCTGCGCCGCGCGTTCCTCGGCCAGAAGCAGTTCTCGATCGAAGGGCCTCGACGTGATGGTGCCGATGCTCGACGAGGCGATCGCGCTCGCGCCGAGGCCGGGGCGCACGAGGTCGTGATCGGGCATGGCGCACCGCGGCCGGCTGAGCGTCCTCGCGCACACGATCGGCCAGCCGTACGAGTCGATCCTGCGCGAGTTCGAGGGCGAGCGGACGATCGAAGCGGTCGTCGTCCGACTCCGAGGGCGGCTCGGGCGACGTCAAGTACCACCTCGGCGCGACGGGCATCGCGCAAGACGCGCGTCGGGCGAGATCACGGTCACGCTCTGCGCGAACCCGAGCCACCTCGAGGCCGTCGACCCGGTCGTCGAGGGCCGCACGCGCGCCGAGCAGACCGACCGCTCGACGCGCGCAGGCGTCCACGACCCCGGCGTCGCGCTGCCGATCCTGATCCACGGCGACGCCTCGTTCGCCGGGCAGGGCGTCGTCGCCGAGACGCTCAACCTCGAGGGCGCTCGGCGGGCTACTCGACCGGCGGCACGCTCCACCTGATCGCGAACAACCAGATCGGCTTCACCACCGATCCGGCGGAGGCGCGCTCGACCCGCTACTCGAGCGACCTCGCGAAGGGCTTCGACATCCCGATCATCCACGTCAACGCCGACGACCCCGAGGCGGCGATCTCGGCGATCCGGCTCGCGCTCGCGTTCCGGAGCCGGTTCGGCCACGACGTCGTCGTCGACCTCGTCGGCTACCGGCGTTTCGGCCACAACGAGCAGGACGAGCCGGCGTACACGCAGCCGCTGATGGCGCAGCCGATCGCAGCGCACCCGACCGTGCGCGAGCAGTATCGCGCGAGCAGCTGGCCGAGGAGGGCGTCGATCGACGCAGACGACGCGGACGCAGCTCGAGTCGACGGCGTCGAGCCGATGCTGCGAGACGGCCCACGAGCGCCTGCGGCGACGTTCGGCACGCAGCGGCACCCGGCCGCCGGAACGGGCGGCCCTCCGCGCAGTCGGCGCTCGTCGGAGTGACGATCGTCACCGCGGTCGCGGCGGACCGCCTGCGCGAGCTCGAACGACGAGCTCTCTCCGTCGCCCGAGCGACTTCACCGTCCACCCGAAGCTGGCGCAGCCAGCTCGAGCGCCGCGCGGCCGCGCTCGACGAGGGCGGCATCGACTGGGGCCAGGCCGAGGCGCTCGCGTTCGCGTCAGCCTGCTCGTCGAGGGCATCCCGATCCGGCTCACCGGCCAGGACACCGAGCGCGGCACGTTCTCGCACCGCCACCTCGTCCTGCACGACGCCGAGACACGGCGAGCGCTACGCGCCGATCCAGCACCTGCGCCGACGGCGACCGCGTCGTTCGAGGTGCACAACTCGCCGCTCTCCGAGTACGCAGCGGTCGGCTTCGAGTACGGCTACTCGGTCGCCGCGCCCGGAGGCGCTCGTGCTCTGGGAGGCGCAGTTCGGCGACTTCGTCAACGGCGCGCAGATCATCATCGACCAGTTCATCGTCGCCGGCCTCGTCGAAGTGGGGCCAGACCGTCGCGGCTCGACGCTGCTGCTGCCGCACGGCTACGAGGGCAACGGGCCCGAGCACTCGAGCGCGCGGCTCGAGCGGTTCCTCCAGCTCGCCGCGCAGGAGAACATCCGCGTCGCGAACTCCACGACCGCCGGCGCAGTACTTCCACCTGCTCCGCCGCCAGGCGCTCGACCCGATCGGCGCGCCCGCTCGTCGTGATGACCCCGAAGGGCCTGCTCCGCCTGCGCGAGGCGGCATCGAGCCGCTCGCCGAGCTGTGCGACGGCGCGTTCCGCCCGTGATCGACGACCCGCGCGTCCGACAAGCAGCGGATCACGCGCCGCTCGTCCTCTGCTCCGGGAAGGTCTACTACGACATCGTCGGGCACGAGGCTGCGGGACGGCGCGGAGCACGGTCGCGGTCGCGCGGATCGAGCAGCTCTACCCGTTCCCGCGAGGCAGAGCTCGCGGCGCTGGTCGCCTCGTACCCGATCCTGCGCGAGGTCGTCTGGGCGCAGGAGGAGCCGCAGAACATGGGCGCGTGGCGCGCCGATCAGGCACCGCCTCGAAGAGCGCCGCCGGTGGCGGCGTCCCGCTCCGCTACGTCGGCCGCCCGTGGCGGGCGAGCCCCAGCGAGGGCTACCCGACCGCGCACCTGCGCTGCGGGGACTCACAGATCGTCCGGCGAAGCGCTCGGGGCGGACGACCTAGAAGCTTCCGGCGGCGCGGCCGGGCGGCATGCGCGCCGTACGCGAGTGCCGCCGCGGCGGCCACGCGGTGCCTCGCTTGCGCGTCGCATCCATGATCTGCCGCCGCTGCTCGGGCGGGAGGCGGCGCCTGAACCTCGAAGGCGGTCAGCGCCATGCCGATCGGACAAAGGGCGGCAGAATGAGTGGCACGCGGACAATCCTCGCACGCGGGGCGAGGTTCCGGAATACCGCTACTACGGCGACGAGCGGGCGGGGAGCTGCGGTCGGCGCTGCGCGGCGCTGTGGGCCGAGTTCCCGCGGAGGCGCTCGTGTCCGTCTGGGGCCGGGATCGGCGGAGCCGGGCGCGTGAGACGAGCGGCGAGGCAAGGCGGGGCCGTACAGGACCGTCCGAGGCGGTGTGTGGGCCTCCGCCGCCGAGGGTAGCCGGTCGCTGGGAGCGTTCCAGGGGGCCGGGCTCGACTCGGGCCGGCCGGAGTGCGGGGAAGACCGAGACGGTCGTCTCCCAGGTCGCCACGGGCATTCTGAGTGCCTCCTGGCCGCTGCGGGGGCCTGGTGGGGGCCAGGGGCAGGAGGAAGCCGGCCCGCAGAGCCCACCTCGGTCGCCGCCGCGGCGACCGCCAGTTTTTCGCAACCATTGCTCATCATGCTTGCGCTCCGTCCAGCCGAAATCCGCTCCGAAATGAGGCGTCGGCACCGCGGGTGCCGGGCTTGACCCGGCTTTAGCAGGCCGCGGCTTCAAGCCCAAGCTCGTCACTCTACTTCGGCCTGCTCTCGCCCTCTTCCGGCAGGCGGCTGCCTTCTGGGGCTTCACCTCGGTCGCGTAGCAGAGTGGGGTGCGCCGCGTCGGCGCGCGACTCGGTCGGCTTGCTGCGCCGCCGTCACTCTGCGCCGGCGAGATCCGCCCGCGCCGAGCGCAGTGGCTCCCAGCGCCGCAGAACGACCGCCGCCTCCAGCGTGCCCTCGAGCGCGGCGATGCGATCGGCGGTGCAGGAGAGATCCCCAGCCTCGCGGCGCAACGTCAGGGCCGAGCCGGCGGACTTGCAGGTCGGCGTTCGCCCGCCGCTCGCGCGGAGGCGCAGAATCGCGTGAGTCCGATGGCCCGGACGGTTTGCTTGGCTTCGTGATCGCGTCGGTCCCGTTCGACCAGGAGCTCCTCCGCAAGGCGAAGCAACGATCGGGCCTCGGCGAGAACGAACAGTTCCGTCGTCGTTCATCAGGCTGCCGGCCTCGTCGTCGGCGCGGGGTGGACGCAGGCACCGCTCGACGTTCCCCCGACCGCCCGACGACCGTCTCGATCGACGGCAAGCGGCGGCCGAGTTCTCGTCGCGGCGACGCCTGGGCATACGGGCGAGCCGACGCTCGGGAGGGTCTCGCCGCTCCGGCTGGACGCGATTTCCGATCGACGCGCGGCTGCGATGGGCATCCAGCAGCGGCTGCTCATCGGGCTGTTTGCGGCGCTCATCCTGATCGCGCTCGTCGCGCGTACGTCGAGGGACGCTCAGCCGTGCGAACGGTGCTGTCCAGCATCGCGAACGCCGCAGACACGCGATCCCGCGCGCGGGAAGGGTACTGACGGCGCGTCCCAGTCCGCGGCCGCGACGAGCTCGCGAGCTCCGGCTGAAATGCCCGTTCAACCAAATGGGCCGACCAGCTGCAGTACCGGCTGGCGGAGCTCGAGTCCGAGCGACGCCTGGCTTCGCGAGGCCGTCTCCCCGCTTCGGCGACGCGCTCGCCGCCGCCACGTCGACACCGACCAGTTGCTGCGTGCGATCGTCGAGACGGCGGTCAGAGGCGACCGGCGCGACGGGCGTGGATGCTGGACTCGGCGTCGACGGCGAAGTCGTCGAGGTCGGCACGCCGGCACCGGGGCCGACCAGCCCGAGCTTCCCCTGCGCGCAGAGCAAGAGGCAGGCGTTCGGGACGCTCTTCCTCTTCGGGCCGTCACTCGGCGAGGAGTCGCGCCTGACGACGCGGCGTCGCTCGTCGGGCAAGTGGCGATCGCACTCGACAACGCGAAGCTGCACCGGATCGTCGAGCGGCAGGCCCTGGTGGACGGCACGACGGGGCTCGCGAACCGCCGCCAGGCAGAGGACACGCTCGCGGCTGAGCTCTCGCGCGCTCTCCTGCTTCGGTGGGTCCGCCGTCCGTCACGCGATCCTGGCGACCTCGACGACTCCAAGCCGAGATTGAACGACGCGCACGGGGCGCTGGGCGCGTCGGGGACACCGTGCTCCGTGAGTTCGCGCACCTGCCTCGGAGCGCACCGTCCGGCGACGTCGACATCGCCTCCCGCTGGGGCGGCGAGGAGTTCCCTGCCGGTCGCGCCGGACCGACGCCGACGGGGCCGTCCAGCTCGCCCAGCGGGTCCGCGACTACCTCGAGGACCGGACGCTGCTGGACCCCCGAGGGAGTCCCGGTCAGGGTCACGGCCAGCTTCGGGGCGGCAAGCCCAGGGGGAAAGCGAGGCCGGCAGAGCTCGTGGCGGCCGCCGACTCGGCGCGCCTACGAGGCCAAAACGCCGTGGAAAGAGCCGGGTCGCCTCGGGCCGGGGGGAGCCCTCCAGCATCCGTGTGATCTGCGCTAACCTCCCCGCCCCGGGTTTCGTCAGACTTCACCGTGGCCTTACAAATCGCCCCCGCCTTAGTCCCGTCCCCGAGCCCGGAGAAACCATGCCCGTAGAGACACCCCGTCGTTGTACCGCACAGGTCATCCAGGAGCATCTGGAGCTTTCAAGCGACCGCAAACTCACTGCTTTCGAGAACCAGATGCCGATCGAGCCAGTACATGGCCCAGGGAGTCCATTCGAGAACCACCCGCTGTTCAAGACCGAGGAACAGGCGCGACTCGAAGAACACCATGGAGGGCATCGCGAGGTCCCCCGAGGTCGTCGCGGTCGCCAGCCCGCTCCGGCTGGCCCGGCGAGGACGCCGCCGTCGGCGAGGAGACCGAGGACGGTCTCCTGGAGCCGCTCGCGCGACTTCGACTGGGGGCGACTGAACGGCCAGAGCGCTTATGCGTTTCCGCCGACCCCTCCGGGGCAGACGCTGGGATTCACCACGATCGAGAGGGGTTGATCCTCGTATGTAGAAGATCTTCAGGCTCGCGGCGCTCGGAGCGCGCGCTGCCGGTATTCTGTCCGACGCGGCGCGCCGCGCGAAGCTGGCGCGACCGTGTCCACGGGACTCATCGGCGGGGCTCGCAAGAGCGCTGGACGCCGAAGCGCCGAGTGGGGACGTGGAACGTCGCGGGCGACGACCCTGGAACAGCGCGTGCGTGCGGCTCAGGGTGCTGACGGCGTCGAGAACCTGGCGGAGACGCCCGGAACCGAAGCGCCGACGACGTAGTCACGTCACGCGCGGGCGCGTCGATCGACGAGCGCGTGCTCGCCGGACTCGGACGAGCAGCGCGAGCCGGTCGAGCGATGTCCCGCGCGTCCACGAAGCGCGCGTGTAGAGCGGCGGCGGGAGCCGAGCTGGCCGAGATCCGGCGCGCGGAAGTCCGGTCGACGTCGGCACGCTCGATCAGCGCTCGGCAGATCCGCCAGCCATCGGCGTGGCGGACCGACACGTGACCCCGCGGAACTGCGGGTCGCGCGGTGCCGAGCTCGAGCCTGAGTGGCGCCAGGCGCTCGTCGTGCAGCGACACGACGAGCTCGGTCAGCGCGATGCTCTTTCGGCGGAGCGCCTCGATCCCCGCTTCCCGCACGAGCTCAGTACCTGACCTCGACGGCGGCGAGCCTGAGGATCGGCGGCGTCCCGGCGCAGGAAGCGGCCGATGCCCGGGACCGGTCGTAGGCAGGTCCCATCGCGAACTGCTCGCGCTGGCCAGAACCAGCCCCAGATCGGTGAGCGCAGCGTCTCGCTGCAGGCCTCGACGGACGTAGAGGAACGCGGGAGAGCCGGGGCCTGCGTTCAGGTACTTGTACGTGCAGCCGACGGCGAGGTCGACCCCGACGACTCGAGCTCGATCGGAACCACGCCGGCCGCGGAGTGGCTCAGCGCGTCCAGCAGGACGAGCGCGCCGGCGTCATGTGCGGCGTCTGTGAGCACCGCGAACGTCGGCGAGCGCGCCCCGAGCGATACGCGTGACATGGGAGAGGCAGACGACCGAGACGTCGCGCCCGCTCGCACGCGCGCGCGACGTCGGCGGCGGTCGGCCCGTCGATCGGATCCGCAGTCGAAGACACGAGCTCGCCGAGCCCTTCGAGCACGTAGCGGTCGGTCGGGAAGTTCGTCGGCGTCCGTCACGAGCGCGCCCGGCCTCGCGCGCGCGAGCGCTGGCGCGCGGCGAGCTTGAACAGGTTCACGGTCGTCGGAGTCGCAACACGAGCACCTCGCCGGCGGTTCGCGCCCAGGACGGCATCCGCCAGCAGGTCGCCCACCCGAGGCGGCCGATCGATCCAGTCGGGCCACGCGGACACGAGCCTCGTGCCCCACGTGTCGACGACGCTGCGCAGCCGCTCGATCGTCGCTTCCGGAAGCCGCCCCGGAGCGAGTTGCCGTCCGCGTAGATGACCGGGCCTCGATCACGAAACCGCTCCCGGAAGTGCGCGAGTGCGTCCCGCGGTCGAGCGCTCCGCCCTGCGCTCGCGTCACGGCAAAGCCCGTTCGACGATCGCCGACCAGCTCTCGGATGCAGGGTCGAGAGCACTTCAGTGCCCCTCGTCCGTCTCGACGAGCTCGACGGCGTCGCCGTGTCCGCCGGGCCTGCTCGGCACTACGCGGCGGCTCATCTCGGCGGGCACCGTATCGTCGCGGCGCCCGTGGACGAGAAGCTGCGGGACGCCGAGTGGTAGTCGTGCCGCCGACGCCGACGCGTACCGGTCGGTGACCTCGTCGGGAGCTCCCGCCGAGAGCTCTCGGCGCACGGCGCTGAGGCCGAGCCGCCAGGCCTCGACGAGGTCGACGACTCCTGCCTGCGACGACGGCCAGCGCGCGCGCCGCGCTCGGCCGCGAGCCAGAGCGCGAGGTGTCCGCCCGCCGAGTGCCCGAGCGTGACGAGCGGCTCCTCGACCTCGGCGATGGCCCGCGAGACGTCGTCGAACGTCATCGGCCAGCCGCCGTCCGCGCCGACCCGGCGGTACCTCGACGTTCAGGCTTCGTAGCCGCGCGCGGCGAGGTCGACGCACAAAGCGGCTCCATCAGGTCGGCGGCGTACGGGGCGCGCCAGAAGCCGCCGTGGCAGCACCGCCACCACCGCGCGGCGCGCGCCTGTGGGCGCGTACACGTCGACGTACTGGTCGCGGTGTTCGCCGCCAGGTGCGCCTCACCGGAGATTTAACACGGGCCACACGGCACGAGGCTACCTCGGCGGGATGCTGCGCTGGTTCGGCGTCGCGCTTGCATCGCTCGTGCTGGCACCCGCCGCGCAGGCTGCGCTCTCGGTCAGCGCCTGCAGTCGAGCCCGGCGCACGCCGCCACGTTCACGTGGACGACGAGCGGCCCGGCGCGCGTGACGGTCGAGGTCGGACGCACCGCCGACTACGGCATCTGGCTGCGCACGCCTGCCCGTGCGCGCACGTCCGGTCGTGCGCTGCTCGGCTCGCTCGAACCGCTGACCGCGTACCGCTACCGCGTGACCGCACGCAATGGACGGTCGGTCGTGCGGGCAGCCGGGCACGTTCACGACTGCGCGCGTTCCCGGAGTGGACGGTCGGTGCGGTGATCGACAGCACCCTGCACGTCGACGGGCAGCCGTTCTTCCCGCGCATGGTGTACGGCCAGTGCGACTGGGCGTACGCGGAGAGCCTGAACGCCGGCGTCAGCCTCTACATGGGGATCCTCAGGGGCCACGGGCGGGCCTAGTGCGACAACCGGCGATTCGCGGGATAATTGCCTTCCCATCCGGAGAAACCAACCATGAGCGAGCAAAGAGAAGTCGTCATTCTGAGTGGCGTGCGCACGGCGATCGGTGACTACGGCGGCAGCCTGAAAGACATTGCGCCGAGCGACCTCGCCGCACGCGTCGTCAAAGGAGGCCGTCAGCCGGGCCAAGATCGATCCCGAAGGACGTCGGCCAGTGCGTGTTCGGCAACGTGATCCACACCGAGCCCAAGGACATGTACATCTCGCGTCTCGCCTGCGTGAACGGCGGACTGCCGCACGACACCGGCGCGCTGACGCTGAACCGCCTCTGCGGCAGCGGGATGCAGGCGATCGTGTCGGCGTCGCAGTACATCCTGCTCGGCGATACCGACGCGGCCGTCGCCGGCGGCGTCGAGAGCATGAGCCGCGCGGCGTACGCGTCGACCACGCAGCGCTGGGGTGCGCGGATGGGCGAGACCAAGTCGTTCGACATGATGGTCGGCGCGCTGACCGACCCGTTCGACACGATCCACATGGGCGTCACCGCCGAGAACGTCGCGGCCAAATGCGGCCTGACGCGCGAGCAGCAGGACGCGTTCGCCGTCGCAAAGCCACAAGCGCGCTGCTGCCGCGATCGCCGCCGGCCACTTCAAGAGCCAGATCCTGCCGATCGAGCTCAAGAGCAAGAAAGGCCCGGTGATGTTCGACACCGACGAGCACGTGCGCGGCGATTCGTCGATGGAAAGCATGGCGAAGCTGCGCGCGCGTGTTCATCAAGGAGAACGGCACCGTCACCGCCGGCAACGCGTCGGGCATCAACGATGCGGCCGCGGCCGTCGTGCTGATGGAGAAGTCGGTCGCCGCGAAGAAGGGCCTGAAGCCCATGGCGCGGCTCGTCGCGTACGGCCACGCCGGCATCGATCCCAAGATCATGGGCCTGGGCCCGGTCTCGGCGGTGAAGCGCGCGCTGGCGAAAGCGGGGCTGAAGCTCGATCAGATGGACGTCATCGAGTCGAACGAGGCCTTCGCCGCGCAGGCGCTCGGCGTCAGCCAAGGAGCTCGGGATGGATCGCGGCAAAGGTCAATCCCAACGGCGGCGCCGTGGCGCTCGGGCACCCGATCGGCGCGACCGGCGCGATCCTCACGGTCAAGGCGATGTACGAGCTCCAGCGCACCGGCGGTCGCTACGGCCTCATCACGATGTGCATCGGCGGCGGCCAGGGCATCGCGGCGATCATCGAGCGAGTCTAACCCGGTCGAGGGAACGCCGGAACGACGACCCCGCGAGCTCTCGCGGGGTTTTTCTTGGATGCGGAGTGTCGACGATGCTAGCTCTGTTCCAGGGCCGTAAGGAAGCGCCGCGGCTCGGCACGCTCCGGCAGCTCGCGCTGTTCTCGACACTTTCCCGCCTCGAGCTGCGCGTCGTCGACGGCCTGCTGCACGAGCGCCGCTTCCTCAAGGGCGAGATCATCTTCGACGAAGGCGAGGAGGGCCAGGCGCTCCATGTCGTCATCGCCGGTCGGGTGCTGATCTGCAAGCAGGGCGATCCCGTCGACGGACGGGTGACGGAGATCGACGCCGGGGTCGCGTTCGGGAGCTCGCGCTCCTCGAGAACGCGCCGCGCGCGCTGCAGGCGCAGGGCCGAGGAGGATTGCGTGCTCGCCTCGCTTTCGCGCGGCGACCTCGAAAGCCTCCTCGTGACGCACGCGGTGATCGCGTCGAAGATCCTGCTGCAACTCGCGCGTCAGCTCGGGCGGCAATTGCGCGACCGGTCCATGGCCGCTGAGCGCCGGGCGTTATGAAAGCAGCGAAAGCGACGATCCCCGGCGCGAGCCGTTATCTGTCGTCGGGGCCGCTGGTCTGGGTGGCGACGATGGTGTGCACGACGCTGCTGCTCGTCGCGCTGAAGCAGGCGCTCTGGCTCGTCGTGCCGTTTCTGCTCGCAATCATCCTCTACTACGCGCTGTTCCCGGCCGTGCGGCGCATGACGCTCGCCGGCGTCGAGCGCGAGACGGCCGCGGCGTTCGTCTCGGCCGGAGCTCTCGTCGTGGTGGTGGCGGCGATGGTGCCGACCTTGCCCTGGCTCGCGGCGCAGGCCGTCAGCGGCCAGGAGGCGCTGTTCCGCTATCTCACCGGCGGGCGATCGCTGGTCGAGCGCTCGCTCGCCGATGCTCGAGTCGCAATTCGAGTTCCTGAAGGATCTCGACTTCCACGCCGAGATGAGCCGCAAGATGGAGGACTTCGGCGGCAGCTACGTGAAGGAGCACCTCGCCGACGCGCTGCTCGGCACAGCCGCCTGGCTGCCCGGCGATGCTGCTCGCGCCGTTCCTCGCGTTCTTCTTTCTGCGCGACGGCCGGAGGTTTCTCAAGTACCTCGCCGAAGCCGTGCCGAAGTGCCTATTTCGAGACGGACGCTCTACATGATCGATCGCGTCGACGGCACCGCGCGCGCCTATTTCCAGGGCCTGCTGAAGCTGACGATGATCGACACCGATCTGCCTCGCCCTGGGGCTCGCGGCGATCGGCATGCCGGGCGCGTTCGCGCTCGGGTCTGCATGGCGGCGGTGCTCGCCTGGGTGCCGTTCGTCGGTTCCGTCATCGGCTGCGTGATCGTCGTGCTGGTGGCCGCCACCGATTTTCCGTCGAGCCCGTGGGTCGTCTACGCGGCCATCGGGCTGTTCCTCGTTCGTGCGGCTGCTCGACGACTTCGTGTTCATGCCGTTGACGGTCGGCCGCAGCCTGCACATGCATCCGCTGCCGACGGTGCTGCTGATCTTCCTGGGCGGCGCCGTCGCGGAATGCCGGGCCTGATCCTCGTCCTGCCCCTTGCCGGCGTCGTGATGGTCGTCGCGGGCACGATCGGCGGCATCGTCAACGATCCGCGACTGCGCGCGCGACACGCCTTCGCGCAAGACGCTGTGCGCGTCGCGTCGCATCACCGCCGACCTGCAATCCTGAGGACGGCGAGGCGCTCACCGTTGCCGACGATCCTGAAAGGGAGTGTACCGCCAATGGACCGCACCTCCGCTGCGCATCGGCATCGCCGGCGTGGGCCGCATGGGCCGTCACCACGCCACCAATCTCGCGCACCGCGTGCATGGGCGCGCAGCTCGTCGCCGCCTGCAGCCCGTCGCCGACGAGCTCGCCGTGGGCGCGCGACACGCTCGGCGTCACCGCCGGCTACGCCGACTACGCCGCAATTGCTCGCGCACCCGGGGCTCGACGCCGTGTTCCTCGCGACGCCGACCACGCTGCACGCCGACCAGATCATCGCGGCGCTCGAGGCCGGCAAAGCACGTGTTCTCGGAAAAGCCGCTCGCGCTCAACCTTCGCCGATTGCCTGCGCGTCGAGGCGGTCGCGGCGAAGCATCCGCGCCAGAAAGCGATGATCGGCTACGTGCGCCGGTTCGATCCGAGCTATCGCGACGCCTACGACAAGATCAGCGCCGGCGCGATCGGCCGGCCGTTCCTCGCGCGCTCGCAGACCGCCGACCAGAACGACGCCAGCGGCTTCTTCGTCCGCTACGCGGGCGCCTCCGGGCGGCATCCTGCTCGACATGAGCGTCCACGACATCGACACCGTGCGCTGGCTCCTCGGCGCGAAGGCGCGCGAAGCGCGTGTTCGCGACCGGCACGATCGCCGTCCACGAAGGGCTGCGCGAGGTCGGCGACGTCGACAACGCGGTCGCGACGATCGAGTTCGACGGCGGCGAGATCGCGACGCATCTACGCGTCGCGGACGATGGCGCACGGCCACGAGACGCTGACCGAGATCGTCGGCACCGCGGGACGCCTCGCCGTCGGGCAGAATCCGCGGATCAATCGCGTCGAGATCTCCGACGGCACGGCGTTCGGAACGAATGCACGCCGACGTTCTACGAGCGCTTCGCCGACGCCTTCCTGCACGAAGCGCAGGCCTTCGTCGACGTCGTGCGCGAGCGATCGCCCGCCGCCGCTGACGCTCGCCGACGCGACCGAGGCGACGCGCATCGGCATCGCGGTCACCGAATCGCTGCGCTCGCGGAAGATGGTCGAGCTCTAGTTTCCCGCAGGCGCACCCGCTTCACTTGCGCGGCGCGGCGCCTTCGATCTGCTGGGCCATCCGCGCGTATTGCGGATTCTCCGGGTCGAGCTCGCGCAACTGCTCGGACGTAACCCAGCGCGCCGCTCGCGATCGCCGGACTGGGCGGTGAAAAACGCGAGGCCGGACAAGACGTCGCGATCGTACGGTTCGCGCTTCAGCGCGGCCGTCCAGCACGCCCAGTGCTTCCTTGGTCTGACCCGCGCCGTTCAGCGCCACCGCGTAGACATACGCGAAGCGCGGCACTCTCGGCGCGAGCTCGACGCTCATGCGCAGCGACTTCAGGCTCTCGGCGGTCTGTTTCTGCCGGACGAGCGCAAGGCCGAGCGCGTGGTGCAGCACCGCGGCGCGCGGATTGCGTGTGAGCCCCTCGCGCAGCACGGTCATGGCTTCGCCTTCGGCGCCGCGGGCGCGGTACAGATCGGCGAGATTCGCGTAGGCGGCCACGAATGTCGGGTCGAGCGCGATGGCCTTGCGATACTCTGCGATGGCGCTCGCGGCGTCGCCGCGTTGCGCGTAAAGATTGCCGAGGTTGGTGCGCCCCTCGGGCCGGTCGGCATTGTAGGTTTGCGCGGCGACGTACTCGGCAAGCGCCTTCGTCGAATGCGCGCGCGGTCGCTCTCCGTGCGAGCTGCGACTTCGGCGTGCTCCCGCGAGCGCGCGCGCGGCCTCGATGCGCACCGCGCGCACCGGATCGGCGAGCATGCGCGGAAGATAGCGCTGCCGCGTCGGAGGCTCCGCGCTCGCGAGCGCCTCGACCGCGGCCAGCCGCACCGACGCGATCCGGATCGTTCAGCTCGCGGGCCACGGTCTCGGTAGCATCGACCGGCGTCAGCCAGCGGCCGAGACGCGCGATGGCGCTGGCGCGCACGATCGCCGGTTGCGTCTTGTCCTCGATCAGCGTCGAGCAGCGCCCCGCGCGCGCCCGGCGCGCCGATCGAGCCGGCGCGCAATGCCGCGGCGAAATTCTGATAGCTCGACGGCAGCCTTGCCGGTCCACTTGACGATCGCGTCGGCCGCCCATTGCGCGGTCTGCTTTGACGTGGCAATTGTTGCAGGCGTTCGGCGTGCCGAGCTTCGCCGAGAGATCGGGCCGCGGAATGCGCATCGAGTGGTCGTGGCGCGGATCGACGCACCATGTACGTCGTCGTCGGCATGTGGCACGCGGCGCATGCGGCGCCGGGCGTTCCTGCGGCGTGATGCGTGTGCTGCGCGGTGTCGAACTTCGCCGGCTGGTGGCACTGCGCGCACACCGCGTTGCCCGGAGCGCGCAGCTTGAGCGAATGCGGATCGTGGCAATCCGAGCAGCGTGACGCCTTGCGCGTACATCCGGCTCTGCACGAACGAGCCCCAGTTGTAGACCTCGTCGCGCATCTGCCCGTCGTTCCAGTAGAGGTTGTCGTCGAGCAGCGCGAGCCGGTGCGTGTCGAGCGGCGGCTTGCCGTGCACGTAGTCGTCGGAGATGCGGCTCGCGCGCGCGTGGCAGCGCGCGCAGGTGTCGATCTCGCGCGCTCGACGCGCGCGGCGCGCTGCGCTGCGCGTTGCCCGTGTCGGCGACCGGCGTCCAGGTCACGCCCTTGCGCTCGTCCGAGCGCAGCAGCGAGACCCCTTGGTCGCTGCGAGCGCTTCGCAGTCGCCTTGCTTCTCGCCCAGGCGACGTGGTTCGAGCCCGGGCCGTGGCACGCCTCGCAGGACGACGTTCAGCTCCGACCACGTCGTCTTGAACGCATGCCGCCGTCGGCGTCGAAGTTCTTGCGCAGGTTGGTCGAATGGCACTCGGCGCACGTGAAGTTCCAGTTCTGGCTGCCGCCGGTCCAGTGCAGCGGATCGCCGCGCCTTGATGTTCTGTCCGGGATAGAGGTGGAACCAGCGCTGCCCGCCTTGCGCCTTCGGGCCGCGAATCCCACGCGATGCCGAGCGCCTGCATGCGGCCGCCGGGAAGCTCGATCAGGTACTGCTGCAGCGGACGCGACGCCGAACGTGTACTTGATCTCGTAGTCGGCGAGCTTGCCGTCCGGCCCGTCGGTGTTGACGAAGAACTTGCCGTCGCGCCGCGAGAACGTCGACGTGGTGCCGGCGTAGGCGAACTTCGCGTTCGGCGAAATCGCCCAGCACCGACTGTCGCGTCGGCGACCTGCATCGCGAGGTCGTGATCGGAGCCCTTCCACGCCGCATGCTCTTTGGCGTGACAGGTGGCGCATTGCGCGCCACACCTACGTACTTCGCTGCGCTTGCGACGGCGGCGACCGGCTCGGCGGCGTGACGGGCGGAGCGCGATGCGCTGCGCCAAAACATCGCCCGCCCGGACCATGTCAGCGCAGCAGCAAGACCCGAGCGATCCACGCCGGGCGCAGACGCGAGGCGGGGACGCCGGTGTCGGTGCCGGAAGTCAGCTTGCCGGAGGCGTGCGGCGGCGCGCCAGGCCGTCGCCGCCGCGGCGCGCACGCCTCTCGCCGGGCGGCGACTTCCTCCTGCGGCTCATTCCATCATCGCTTCGGGAACATCAACCGCACCACGTGCGGATCTGCCAGTCGAGGTGGCCACGACGAAGTCTTACCTCACGAGCCCGAGCGACCTGGCCGAGTTGAGTATACTCCTGCGTGCGCTCCTTCATGAACGCGCGGCATCATCTCCAGCGTGATGTCGACGACCTCGAAGCCGCCCTCGAACATCTTCTTGCGATGCTCCGGATCCTTGTTGATCGACGTCCATCATGTCGGAGACCTCCTTGCGCACCGCCGGCGGCGTCGACTTCGGCACGCCGATGCCGCGGTAGGCGCCGTCGACCCAGATTGAGGCCCAGCTCGCGAAACGTCGGCACGTCCGGAAACTGCGGCAGCCGCTTCTCGGTCGCGACGGCGAGCATCCGCATCTTGCCCTTCTGCTGGATCGCGAGCGTCGAGTAGGACATCGTCGCCGACGAACGTGGCCGCCGAGAACCGAGCGAGCGAGGTCGCCCGGTACCCTTGAACGGCACGTAGCGTCGTCTTGACCTTCATCTCGCGGTCGAGCCGCACCGTCGCGACGTGATTCGCCGAGTTCGTGCCCGAGCCGGCGATGGTGACGGACTTCCGGGCTTCTCGCGCGCCGCGCGCACGAGATCGGCGAGCGTCTGGAACGGGCTGTCGGCCGCGACGATGATCGCGTCCGGCGTGTAGTGAAAGAAGTACACCGGCGTGATGTCCTCGGTCTTCCGACGACTGCTCGGGCTCGAGCGGCTGCAGCACGATGTGCGGGAGGTTGACGCCGACGATCGTATAGCCGTCGCCCGGCATGCTGTTCATCTGCGACCAGACGAGCCCGCCGCCCGCGCCGGGCTTGTTGATGACGATCATCTCCTGCTTGTATTTCGCCTGGAACACCTGCGCCTGCAACCGCGCGGCGATGTCCGATTCGCCGGCCGGCGCGAAGGGGATGATGTACTGCACCGGCTTGTCCGGATAGGCCGCGGCGGGACCGTGGCGAGCGCCGCGGCGACGATCGATGCGGCGATGCAGCTTGCGACTTTCATGCTGTGCTCCTCGGTTTCATTCTGGCGGGCCGTTGCCGCTTGCCGCGCGCACAATTCTAGCGCCGAACTGGAGGATAATCGGGGTGCGAGACGCCGCGCCTGCGCCACGTAGCGCCCGCCGCGGTACCGTCGTCATCGCCTATCAGAGGAGAACCTCATGAGCGACAAGCTGCGCAAGGTCGATTACTTCCACGTGATGATTCCGAACAAGGCCGGGCAAGCGTCGAAGATCGCGGCGGCCCTCGCCGCCGAGGGCGTCAATCTGCTGGCATTTTCGGGATTTCCCAGCGGACGAGCAGACGCAGCTCGATCTGATGCCGGAGGACTCGGGCAAGCTGAAGCGCGGCCGCAAAGAAGTTGGGGCTCAGGCTCTCCGTCAAGAAATCCGGATTCCTGTATCAGGGCGACGATCGCGTCGGCGCGATGACGCGCCTGTTCGACAAGCTCGCGGCGGCCGAAGATCAACCTGATCGCGGTGGACGCCGTGACGAGGCGGCAAGGGCCGCTTCGGCGCGATCTTCTGGGTCAAGCCGCAGGCGGTGGCGAAGACCGCCAAGCTTCTCGGCGCGAAATAGCCGCCGCGGCTCTAATCCGTCACCGCAATCTCCGGCGAGTCTGTTGACGGGCCCGCCGGGAAGCCATTGTCGTTTGCATCGCACCTCCGCAGTTCAATTTCGTCACGTCAGGAGCACCGAATGTCCATCACCGTGTATCAGGCTTCCGTCCCGCAATTCATCCGGATGCTCGGCAACCTCAAGGGCATCCTCGAAAGGCGGCCGCGCATGCCGCGGCAAAGAAGATCGACGAGTCGGCGCTGCTCAACGCGCGGTTGTTTCCCGACATGTTCCCGCTGACGCGTCCAGGTGCAGATCGCGAGCGACTTCGCGCGCGGGACCAGCGCCCGCCTCTGCGGGATCGAGACGCCGGCGATCGAGGACAAGGAGACGAGCTTCGCGGAATTGGTGGCGCGGGTCGACGTCGCGATGGCCTACGTCAAGTCGCTGCCCGCCGCGAAGTTCGAAGGCGCGGAAGCTCGCGAGATCAAGCGCAAGATCCGCGGCGTGGAGCGGACGTTTACCGGCGTCGATTACCTGGTTCAGTTCGCGCTGCCCAATTTCTACTTCCACCTGACGGCGGCGTACGCGATCCTGCGGCATAACGGGATCGAGATCGGCAAGACCCGATTTCCTGGGCTCGTTCGGCTGACGGAGGCCGGAACGCGACACCACGCCGCGCAACGGGTCGGACAGGGACGCGGCGCGCGCGGGCGAACCGTTTTCCGGGGAGGCGCCGATGTTGAGCGGGCAGCAGGACGAGACCAAGCTCGTCCGGCAATTCCGGCAGATCCTGTTGTGGCCGCTGCAGCTCGCGCCGATCCGCGAAGGGGCGCAGATCCAGGAGCACTGGGAGCTCCTGGAGCGCAAGCGGCGCAGGCAATCACTGGAGCGAGGCGCGCGACGCGTTCAGCTGCGATCCGGGCGAGTTCCAGCAGCGGCATTACAGCGAGTTCGTCACCTTTCTGCCGTACGTCCGGCGCTTTCTCTACGGCGACGCCAAGGAGCGCCGCAGCGCCAGCGGCAGCGAATCGCCGATCCGCGTCTTCCGCCGCACCGACGTGGCCAAAGTGCGCATGACTTTTCCGGGCTGCGCCGGAGCCGGACGACGTTCGACGTCGCGCACGTCGACCTGTGCTTCTTCTACGACATCGACGTGGTCATCCTCGTGGTCGAGATTCTGGCTCGAGATCTCAGTCTGACGCGAGCGCAGGACACGATGTACCGCTTCGGCAGGGCCTATCCCACGTACTGGGACGAAATGGCCGTGGCGGTCACTGCCTCGAGCGCGCGGAGTGGCTCTCCGCCGACGGCAAGGTGCTGGCGGTCTCGGACTACGAGCAACGAGACAAATATCTCGCCTTCGGTCGGCCGCTACCGCGCGCCGCGCTTCGCGTCGCATTGGGCGTTTCTGCTGAATCCTCTGGTACCGGATCACTCCGACGCGAAAGGGATCGATTCGCTACCGGCAGGTCGAGTACAGCCGCATGCCGCTGCTCGCCTATGTCGCGATGGACGACGCGCGGGCGCTGACCCGCGCTGACTTCGTGCGGCTCGGCCTCGTCACTGCGCCCGGGGCGTCCGACGCGCTGCCCTATTCGGAGCGCCACGTCACAAGACTTCGAGGGCACGCTATTGCTTCGACCAGTTCTGGAACGAGCAGCGCAGCGGACGCCCCGGCACGCGGTTCATGTCCTGCGGACACGCGTTCGCGATGGTGGGCGACGCGCACGAGCCGTTCTTCGTCGATCGCGACGCCGGGCTGCTCGGACAGTTCCGGCACCAGTACTTTCCTGCTGTTCCTGATCCCGCACTTTCACAAGGCCGCGCTGCTGATGCTCTCCGACCGGATGGTCGACGCGCTCAACAAGCTCGACATCCGCGACGCCGAATCGGTGAAGACAGTTCAAGCGCACGATCCGGCAGCTGCTGGAAATCTTCCTTCGCTTCACGCATCGCTACTGGTTCCACGAGATCTCGGACCAGCCGCAGGCGAAGGAGTTGTACCGGATGACCACGAACTACCTCGGCACCGATCGGCTGTACGCCGAGATCCGGGAAGAGATCGAGGACATGAGCGATTATCTCGAGTGCGACACGCTGCGCCGCCAGGCGAATACGGTCGTGCGCCTGACCGTCGTGACGACGTTCGGCCTCATCGGCACGGTTGCGACCGGCTTTCTCGGGATGAACCTGCTGGCGCTGGCGGAGGCGTCCGTTGCATCGAGAAGCTGGGCTATTTCTTCGTGGTGCTGATCCCGGTGACGGCGCATTACTTTCTACACGATCGTCAGGTCGAAGCGGCTGTCGGATTTTCTCGAGGCGATCTCCGACGAGCGGCTGCCCGTTCGAGCCAAGCTCAGGAGCTTGCGCGACGTGTGGAAAAGGGACCACGGCCCGCATCGATGAGCGCCATGGCCAATTCGTAATTCGCAACGCCCGCGGAGCCGGGCCGAAGAACACGATGGTTTTTTCGCCCGTGAATCCACCTATCGCCCGCAGCACGATCGCGGCGTCGGGGTCGAACGCCACGCCGACCTTCTCGTCGCGGCCGCGCGGCTCGCGCGCGTTGGCGTCGAACACGAGCAGCTCGCCCCACGGCGTGTCCACCATGTACTCGATGCGGCTGCCGAGGTAGGCGGCGCGCTTGCACACGCCCGGCACGGTGCCCGGCCCGGGTGCGACGAGCCGCAACCGATTGGGCCGTACGGCGAGCGTGGCGGGCCCGGGCGCGATGCCGTCAGCCTTGACCGGCATGCCGGCGCCGCCTGCGGAGAACGACCGGCCGCCTTCGCCCGCCGTGAGCTCGCCGTCGACCAGGTTCGCATCGCCGATGAAGTCGGCCAGGAAACGGCTGGCGGGCGATTCGTAGAGCTCGTGCGGCGTGCCCTTCTGCGCGATCCGTCCGCTCTCCATGACGATGATGTGGTCGGAGACGGCGAGCGCCTCCTCCTGATCGTGCGTCACGTAAATCACGGTGAGCGCGAGCGACTGCTGCAGATCGCGGATCTCCTGGCGCACGCGGCGGCGCAGTTTCGCGTCGAGATTCGACAGCGGCTCGTCGAACAGCAGCACCGCCGGCTCGAGCACGAGCGAGCGCGCCACCGCGACGCGCTGCTGCTGGCCGCCGGAGAGCTCCGACGGCAGGCGGTCGCCCAGCCCGGCCAGTCCCAGCATCTCGAGCTTCGCGTGCGCGAGCTTGCGCGCCTCGACCTTGTCGGACGACGTCGACAGCGGGCCGTAGCAGACATTCTCCAGCACCGGTCATGTGCGGAAACAGCGCGTACGACTGGAACACCATGCTGACATCGCGCTCGTTCGCGGCGCGCAGCGTGACGTCGGTGCCGCCGATCGCGATGCGCCCGCTCGTCACCGGCTCGAGCCCCGCCACCATCCGCAACGTCGTCGTCTTGCCGCAGCCCGACGGTCCGAGCAGCGTGACGAGCTCGCCCGGCGACACGGTGAACGACACGTCGTCGACCACGGTCAGCTTGCCGTAGCGTTTCGACACGCGGTCGAAGACGACCCCACCCGACGCTTTGCTCATGTCAGGTCCAGTTCCCCGCTGCGACCAGGTTGACCGGACGGCGGCCGAGCCGCGCCTCGCCGACGGCCTTCTGTACCGCCAGCAGCACCGCCAGCATGAAGAAGATCAACACCGTCGAGTACACGATCGCGAGCGGATATTCGCCGGCCTCCACCCGATTGATGATGTAGCACGGTGGCGAGGTTGTACTTGGCGGTCGCGAGGAAGATGATGGCGCTCACCGCGGTCATCGCGTGCGTGAAGCTGGAAGACGAGCGTCGCGAGGATCGCCGGCCGCAGCAGCGGCACGACGACCTCGCGCAGCGTGCGCACCGTGGATCCGCGCAGCGTCGCCGAAGCCTCGTCCAGCGTCTTGTCGATCTGCGCCAGCGCGGCGATGCCCGCGCGCACGCCGACCGGCATGTTGCGGAACACGAAGCACAGCACGAGGATCAGCATCCCGCCCGTCAATTCGAGCGGCGGCACGTTGAACGCGACGATGTACGACACGCCGATTACCGTGCCGGGAATCGCGAAGCTGACCATCGTCAGGAACTCGAACGCCCGCCGGCCGGCGAAGCGGTGGCGCGTGATCACGTAGGCGGCGAGGAGACCGATGACCGCCGTGAGCGGCGCGGAGATCGCGGCGACCTCGATCGTGTTGAAGAAGCTGTTCCAGGCCGAGCCGGTGAAGAACAGCCCGCGCTCGCCCCACTCGACGCCGAAGCCGGACGCGATATGCGACACCGTCAGCGTCATGTCCCCGCGGCCGATGTCCTTGACGAAGCCGCCGATCAGGATGACGACGTAGCAGACGACCGTGAACAGGATCCAGGCGGCGGCGACGCCGAAGCACGAGTACCAGAGCCCGCGCGGCAGTTGCGCCGGAATGCCGCCGTCGCCTTTGCCGCTGACCGTCACATAGGACGCACGGCCCAGCCAGCGCTGCTGCAGCCAGAAGGCGACGATCGTGAACCCGAGCAACACCGAGGCCAGCACGGCCGCGCGACCCGGGTCGTGCTGCGCGCCGGCGATCGCGAAGAAGATCTTGGTCGACAGCACTTCGAAATTGCCGGCAAGCACGATCGGATTGCCGAAGTCGGCGAGACTTTCGACGAATCCCAGCAGGAACGCATTGGCGAGCGCCGGGCGCAGCGAGCGGCCAGGTCACCGTGCGGAACACGCGACCGCGCGATGCGCGCAGCGTCTGCGCGGCCTCCTCGAGCGCGGGGCTCACCGCGGCGAGTGCGCCGTGCAGGATCATGAAGGCGATCGGCGAGAACGACAGCAGCTGCGCGAGCGTCACGCCCGGCAACCCGTAGATCCAGCGCGAGCGAGGGATGCCGAACGCGGAATCGAGCCAGCCCGTGATGAGGCCGGTCCTTCCGAACAGCACGACGAGCGCCAGCGCGATCACGAATGGCGGCGTGATGATCGGCAGGATCGACATCACCTTGAGCAGGCCCGAGAAGCGCTGACCGCCGCGCTGCACCACCAGCGCCAGCACGAGGCCGAGGAGCGTGGACAGCACGCCGACCGTCACGGCAAGAATGGCGGAATTGATCGCGACGCCGCAGCGCACGCCACCGCGCAGGCAATCGACGGACCAGATGTCGGCGGTCAACAGCCGGTCCGCGGCGAGCCCCGGCGCGAAATTGCCCTTCGTGTCCAGGACCGCGGAAAACAGCGACGTGCCGACCGGGTAGAAGATGAACAGCAGGAGCAGCGCGGCGATGACGACGACGATCGTCGCGACCGTCGGATCGCCGCCGAAGAGTCCGCGCCGGGCGACCGCACGCGCGAAGCAGACGGTCAGCGCGCCGAGCGCCAGCGCCGCGCCGAGGCCGAACGACGCGCCGCCGCTGCCCGCCGCGAATCCGGAGCCGATTCCCCACGCCACCGCCAGCGCCGCGGCGACCGCCGTCCACGCGGTCGCGACCCCATGCCGCGAACAGCGAGCGTGGCCACGGACGCGGCGATGAGCGGCCACATCGCAGCGACCTCGCCGGACGAATGCGCGCAGCAGCGCCGAGGGCCCGCTCGACGCCCGACCACGGCACGAGGGCGAGCGCGAGCGAGCGCGACCGCGGCGACGACCGCGGTCGCGCGGTCGCGCGCCATCGGCACGAAGACGGCCCGCGCGAGCGCGGGCGCGGCGGCAGCCACCTCCGAGCCTTATCGGGTCACTTCCGGGTCACTTCGGCAGCGTCGAGACTTCCTTGTCCCACTTCGTCAGGAGTCGGTTGCGCTCCGCCGACGAGCCGTACTTGGCGAAATCGTAGTTGATGAGCTTGATCTCGGAGAACTTCGGCGCCTGCGGCGGCGCGCTCGCATTCTTGTTCGACGGCACCTGGTAGGACACCTTCGCCTGCGCGCCGATGCTCTGCGCTTCGGCGCCGAGCGCCCAGTCGTACCACTTCTGGCGTTCTCCATGTTCTTCGCGCCCTTGACGATGCTCATGCTGCCGATCTCGTAGCCGGTGCCCTCGCACGGCGACACGATCTTCACCGGCGCCCCGCCGATCGCCTGGACGACGGCGTCGTGCTGGAACGTGATGCCGACCAGGCTCTCGCCGGTGGCTGCCGCGCGCGCGCGGCGCCGCGCCGGACTTCGTGTACTGGTTGACGTTCTTGTGCAGCGCCTTCAAGTAGTCGAACGCCTTGTCCTCGCCCATGAGCTGCACGAGTGTCGCCAGCATCGTGTACGACGTGCCCGACGAGTTCGGGTTCGCGACCTGATCTCGTCCTTGAACGCCGGCTTCGTGAGATCGGACCAGCACTTGGGCTCGGGAATGTTCTTCTTCTTCAGCTGGTCGGTGTTGTAGCTGTAGCCCGAGTGCGCCGGCGTAGACGCCGACCGTCCTGTACTTCGATGCCTCGCCACTGCCGCACCGCCCAGTCCTGCAGCTCGGCCATCTTCGGCGATTTGTAGGGTTCAGGTCAGCCCTTCCTCGGCCGCCTGCAGATGCGGGTCGCCGGTGCCGCCCCACCAGATGTCGCCGCGCGGATTGGACGCTTCGGCCTTGAGCTGCGCGTAGAACTCGCCCGAGCTCTTGCGCGTCATCAGCACCTTGATCCCGGTCGCCTTCTCGAACGCCGTGACCATCGGCCGGCACCACTCCTCCTGCACCGTGCAGTAGAGGACGAGCTCGCCCTGCGCCGCGGCCGTCAGCGGCGCGGCGAGCGCCAACGCGCCGACGATGCCGTAAAGCCAGTTGCTGCGTTTCATGAACTCCTCCTCCAGTCAGCCCTCGATGGGAATGCCGATCAAGTCGGCTAGCTTAGCGCAAAGCGCATGGTTGGTCGCGATCAGCGGATTGCCCTTGGTGAGTCCCTCGCCCGCGAAGAAGTCGTTAGTGTAGCCGCCCGCCTCCCGGACGAGCAGGATGCCCGCCGCGCAATCCCACGCGTTGATGTGCAGCTCGCAGTAGGCCTCGCTTCGTCCGGCCGCCACGTCGACGAGTCCCAGCGCGCCGGAGCCGACGCGGCGGATCGCGCATCCCGCGCCCATCACGCGCGCGATCAGGGCGAGGTAGTCGGCGGTGCTGCGCCGCGTCGACCAGCCGCACTCGACGGTGGCCGCGCCGAGGTCGTCGCACGGGCTCACCGCGAGAGCGCGCCGTCGCGCCAGGCGCCTTCGCCGCGCGCGGCGGAATAGAGCCAGTCGTGACTGGGGTCGTGCAGCGCGCGCGACCGTCGGCACGCCATGCTCGAGGTAGCCGATCGAGACGCAATAATGCGGGATGCCGCGCGCGTAGTTGGCGGTGCCGTCGATGGGGTCGATGAGCCACACGCCGATCGCCGCCTCGCCCGCCCTCCTCCTCGCCGATGATCGCGTCGTCCGGATACTGCGCGACGATCGCCTTGCGAATGAAACGCTCGACCTCGCCGTCCATCGCGGTCAGGACGTCGTGGCGGCCCTTCATCGACGTCGCCGATTGGCCGAACGCCGTATGCGCGAGGCGGCCGGCGTCACGGGCAAGCTTGGCGCTGAATTCGAGTCTGTCCATAAGGGTCCAAGTCGGGGAACCGTAGTATACAAACTACGACCTTCCCGCGTTGGCGAAATGAGGCACCTCGCAGCACGCGACTACCGCGCATCGGAAAATTTTTCGCGATCGTTCGACATTTGATACATTCTGCGGCCCATGCGGTCCGGCGGCGCGTAAGCGGTCAGCGAATCGCGCGCTCCGCCCGAAGGCTTGCGGTCAGTCACTTCACGTTACTCACTCCAGGAGCGACAAGATGCTGCTACGAATTTCCGGGGTCGCGACGCTGTCGCTGCTCGTCTCCTCGTCGGCCGGCGCCGCGCCGACCCGCTGCGACGAGGTCCTGAAGAAGATCGGCAAGGATCTGGCCGACGTGACGTGTTTCGAAAGCACCGACCTCACGACGACCAATCCGCTGACCACGCCCGCCAACAATTCGATCGCCGGGGTTGCCGGCGTTCGCGTTCACGCCGATCACCGACCGCGGCGTGATCGCGCCGAGCGCCGCCAAGCGGCCGCCGATCACGAAGGTCGTGCCCGGAGTGCAGATCAACGCCCGCATCGCCTCCGACCCGACCGGTCAGGCGCGGTTCCTCGTTGCGGCTGCCCAACGACTGGAACGGCCGGCCTGGTCGTCGCCGGCGCATCCGGCACGCGCAGCGAGTTCAACGGCGATTTCGCGTGGAGCGACTTCGTCGTCCAGAAGGGATATGCCTACGCGTCGCAGAACAAGGGCGTGCTCAACCTTCAGTCTCACGACGGCCGCGCGACCCGCTGGGCTGCCGGCTCAATCCCGGCGTCCGCGACTGTTCGTGCGTTTCTACGACAACGATGCCGGACAGCCCTTCACGCGCTGGGCCGAGTACATGGTCACGGCGGCGAGATTGCCCAGGAAGGCGTGAAGTCGGCCTACGGCAAGCCGGCGAAGTACACCTACGCGGTCGGCACGTCCAACGGCGGCTATCAGGTCCGCCGCGCGCTCGAGACGGCGCCGAAGGTGTTCGACGGCGGCGTCGACTGGGAAGGCACGTTCGTCGACGAGGAAGCGCCCAACATCCTCACCGACCTGCCGCCGGCGATCCTCAACTTGCCGGACTACGTCGCGTCCGACGTTCAATCCGACCAGCACCGCGGCGAAGAACATCATCGCCGCCGGCTATCCGCCCGATATCGTGTTGCCAGCGATACCCGTGGGCGCGACGTCGCGCTCCTGTGGGGAAACTATTCGAACTCGTTCTGGGAAGTGACGCAATGCCAGTGGCAGAAGCGGCTCGACCCGACGTACAACACCTACGTGAGCGGCACCGGGACCTACAACTACACGCAACGGCGCTCGTTCTCCGACGTCGGCGCGAACATGGCCGCCTTCGCCACGACCGGCGATATCCAGCAGCCGCTGATCACCGTCGCCGGGCACGATGGATGCGCTGCTGCCGATCGACCACCATGCGCGCGCCTATGCGCGCAAGGTCGAAGCGGCGCTCGATGAACGGAAGGGTCCCGACAAGAAGCGATCCGGCGTATCGCCTCTACGAAGTGCAGAACGGCAACCACATCGAGACGTACCAGGACGCGTTCCCGCAGCTCGAGCTCATCATGCCGCACGCGCAGAAGGCCTTCGACCTCCTCGTGCAGCAGGTGGAGGACAAGGTCGCGCTGCCGCCCAGCCAGTGCATTCCGCGCGGCGGGTCCATTGCTGCCGCGTCCCGCCCAGTGCACGGATTTTGCGCGCCAGCTCTTCGTGCCCTGAGCCTCTAGACCACTGCGGTCTAGTACGACCACAGCCCCGCTTCGGCGGGGCTGTTTTTGCGCGGTGCTGAATGCCTAGTTCGCCGCGAAGCAGTACAGGAAGCCGTTGCCGCCCGTGCTCTTGAGGTCGTTCTGGCTGCAACCGCCGTCGGGACCGCGCGACGGGTGCGACGAGTTCCAGGATTTCGCCGGCGCGCTCTCGTCGAGGCCGGTGCGGTCGGAATGGCCGACCATCGCGGCGCCCGCCCCGCTCTTGGTCCAGTTGCCGCAGGTCATGTCCGGCGTGTCGGGAAACGTCGTGCCGTCGGGCTGCGAGCCGGTGAGAATGTCGTGCATGTTCGGCGTGTCGCCGCGGCCGTTGACCACGTCGCCCTTCTCGGTGAGCGCGGTCTGCTTCGTCAGGTTGTTCGCGCCGTGCAGCTCGGCGACGTCCTTCGCGATGACCACGCCCTTGGCATTGGTCCACGGCCCCTTGCCGATGCGGTCGCGGGCATTGACCCCGCCCGCGCCTTGCGTGCTGAGGTAGGCGCGCCACGTCTTGCCTCCGGCACCGGCCGCCTGCGCCAGCGACTGGCAGATCCTGTCGGCGCCATCGAGCCCGCCGAGATCGGCACCCTTACCGGAGCCCGCGCTGGTAACGAAGAAGGTCATGCTGCCTTGCTGCGCCTGCGCCAAGCCACCCGCACACAGTGCGGCGACGGTCGCCGAGGCGACGATGCTGATCTTCAGGGATTTTTTCATTTTGAATTCTCCGTGGTGATTGTCGGCACGCGATCGGTGCGCCCTCGCGCGAATCCGCTAACACGACCGAGGCGTTGTTTCATCCCGCGCCGAAGGCCGCGGAATCTTACAGCACTGGCCCCGATACGGCAGGCTCGATCGGGAGCGCGAGCTTCGGGATCGCGGCTGTGATCGCGGCCAGCGCCGCGCGGCGCGGAAACGCCGTCGCGGCTCGCCAGAACGATCCGGCGCGACGGCGCTGGTTCCGCGAAATCGATGGCCCTGACCTGCGGCATCGCGTACTTCGGCGTGAGCGCCGTCGCCGGCAGCACGGAAATCCCCATGCCGGACGTGACCATGTTGCGGATGGTCTCCAGCGAATTGCCCTCCTTGCCCTGCACCGGCGGGCGCGTGAACTCGTGGCAGGCATCGAGCACCTGGTCGCGAAAGCAGTGGCCGACGTTGAGCAGCAGCAGATTCTGCGCCGCGAGCTCGTCGGGGCGGATCGTCCTCCGCCGCGCCCACGGGTGCTTCGCCGGCACGATCACGCGAAAATTCTCGCCGTAGAGCGCGGTGACGGTGATGCCGGGCGCATCGAACGGCAGCGCGACGATCGCGGCGTCGATCGTCCCCGAGCGCAGCATCGCGTCGAGATTCACCGTCAGGTTCTCCTCGATGTCGAGCGGCATCCGCGGCGTCGAACGCAGCAGCGCCGCGACGAGCTCCGGCAGCAGGTAGGGCGCCACGGTGTGGATGATGCCGAGAGCGCAGCGGTCCTTCGAGCGGATTCCTGCCCTGCGCGGCGATCGCCTTGACCCGGTCCGCCTCGTCCAGCGCGCGCCGCGCCTGCGCCACGACCTCGGCGCCGATCGGCGTGACCAGCACCTCGCCCTTGCCGCGCTCGAAGATCAGCACGCCGAGCTCGTCTTCGAGGTTCTTCACCGCCGCCGACAGGCTCGGCTGGCTCACGAAACAGCGCTCGGCCGCGCGGCCGAAATGCCGTTCGGTCGCGACGGCGACGACGTATCTGAGCTCGGTGAGGGTCATCGGCGCGAAGGATGAGTCCGGCGATAGGATGCGCCTATCGCGCCGATTCTAACAAAGTATTGGCCGGCGCGAAGCGATCGCGCTCATGCTCCGTCCAACGATTCCGCTGGGATCGCCATCCCAGGGATTGCCATCCCTAGGGATCGCCCAACCCAAATGCAAAGGAGCTTAGCCATGCTGCAGAACCGCGAGGGCCAACGCGTGCCCGACGTCACCTTCCGCGTCCGCCGGAACAACGAATGGACGGAGCGTCACCACCGACGATCTGTTCGCCGGCAAGACGGTCGCCGTCGTTTTCGCTGCCCGGCGCGTTCACGCCGACGTGCTCGTCGACCCACCTGCCGCGCTACAACGAGCTCGCGCCGGCGTTCTTCGCCAACGGCGTCGACTCGATCCTCTGCGTCTCGGTCAACGACGCGTTCGTGATGAACGAATGGGCGAAGGACCAGGAATGCGCGCAACGTCGTCGCTCGTGCCCGACGGCAACGGCGAGTTCACCGCGGGCATGGGCATGCTCGTCGACAAGACCGATCTCGGCTTCGGCAAGCGCTCGTGGCGCTACTCGATGCTGGTGAAGGACGGCGTCGTCGCAGAAGATGTTCATCGAGCCGCAGAAGCCGGGCGACCCGTTCGAGGTGTCGGACGCCGACACGATGCTCGCGTACATCAACCCGAAGGCGAAGAAGCCCGACCAGGTCGCGATCCTCACGCGCGAAGGCTGCGGCTTCTGCGCGAAGGCGAAGGCGCTGCTGACCGAGCTCGGCTACGACTACGCGGAAGTGCCGCTCGCGCACACGGTGCGCAGCCGCGTCGTCGGCGCGATCACCGGCGCAGAGCACCGTGCCGCAGGTGTTCATCAACGGCCAGCGCATCGGCGGGCTCGAAGCGCTCGAAGCGCTGGGCGCGCAAGGCGGCGTGAGCCGTCGGTCCTGCCAGCGCGAACCGGCGCTCCGCCGGCACTGGTCGCGTCCGCGGACTGCAACCTGTACAGCGATCTGACACGACCAAGGCAATCATGAAGCAACTTCAGCGTGGATGTAGCCGTCATCGGCGCCGGCACCGCCGGCCTGCCGCGTATCGCGCCGCGGTCGCCGCCGGCAAGCGTGCCGTCGTCGATCGAGGGCGGCACCGTACGGCACGACCTGCGCGCGCGTCGGGCTGCATGCCGAGCAAGCTGCTGATCGCCGCGGCCGAGGCGGCGCACGCGCCGGCGAACGCTGGACCGGAATTCGGCCTGCGCCTCGACGGCTCGCTGCGCAGTCGACGGCAAGGCCGTGATGGCGCGCGTGAAGCGCGAGCGCGACCGCTTCGTCGGCTTCGTGCTGGAAGGCGTCGACGCGATTCCCGGCGGCGGACCGGATCCGCGGCCACGCGCGTTTCGTCGACGACCGCACGCTCGACGGTCGACGGCCACACGCGCATCGCGTTCGAGCGCGCGGTGATCGCCACCGGCTCGTCGCCCGCGCATCCCGCCGATGCTGCGCGCTGCGGGCGACCGGCTCATCGTCAACGACGACGTCTTCGACTGGGACGACCTGCCGCGGCTCGGTCGCCGATCTTCGGACCCGGCGTGATCGGCCTCGAGCTCGGGCCAGGCGCTGCACCGGCTGGGCGTCGACGTCGCTGCTGTTCGGCCGCACGCGGTCACGTCGGCCCGTTCAGCGATCCGGCGATCCGCGCCTATGCGCGCGCGCACGTTCGCAGCGCGAGCTGCGCTCGAGCTCGAACGCCGACGTGCTACGGCATCGAACGCGACGGCGACGCAGGTCGCATTGCGCTATCGCGGCGGCGACGGCGCCGAACGCGTCGGCGCGCGTCGACTACGTGCATCGCCGCGACCGGCCGCACGCCGAACGTCGCGCGGGCTCGGCCTCGAAAACACGTCGCTCGCGCTCGACGCGCGCGGCGTGCCGCGTGTTCGACCGAGACGACGATGCAATGCGGGAGCGCCGCCGATCTTCATCGCGGGCGACGCCAGCGACGACCTGCCGCTGCTGCACGAAGCGGCCGACGAGGGCCGGATCGCCGGCGAGAACGCCGCGCGCTATCCCGATGTCCGCCCGCGGCTTGCGGCGCACGCCGCTCGCGGTCGTGTTCTCCGATCCGCAGCTCGCTGTCGTCGGCGCGCGGCATGCGCGATCTCGCCCCGGGCACGTTCGTCACCGGCGCAGGTCTCGTTCGAGAACCAGGGACGAAGCCGCGTGATGCTGCGCAACACGCGGCCTGCTGCACGTCTACGTCGAACATCGCGACCGGACGCGATCGCTCGGCGCCGAGATGATCGGGCCCGATGCCGAGCATCTCGGCGCATCTGCTGGCGTGGGCGATCCAGGTCGGAGTTGACGGTCGAGCGCCGCGCTCGCGATGCCGTTCTACCATCCCGTGGTCGAGGAAGGATTGCGCACGGCGCTGCGGGACGGCGACACGAAGCTCAAGGCCGCGCGCGCTCGCGCGCGCCGCGTAGGCACTGCGCTCGGGAAGGGATCCCTGAGCGGCGCTTCGCGCCGCCCCCAGCGCCTGGGCGGCCCTGCGGCACTTGGTAATCAGGCCGGTTGCGCCACCGCCGACGCGCGCCGCGCGAAATCCGCGGCCTGATCGTCGCCGACTTTCCCCACCGCGAAGTACCACCGCTTCCGGATGCGCGAGATAGAAGCCGGAAACCGCCGCTGCGGGCAGCATCGCGAAATTCTCCGTCAGCGTCATTCCAGCGTCCGCGGCCCGCAGCAGCGCAAAGAGCGGCGCCTTGACGCCGTGCTCGGGGCATGCCGATAGCTCGGGTGCCGGACGGATGCCGAGGTACTCCTCGCGCACGAGCGCCGCGGTGTCGAGCGCCTCGGCCCGGCGCGTAACCCCAGAGCTCGCGCCGCACCTTCCGATGCAGCCACTCGGCAAACGCCTCGGCCAGCTGGTCGGCGAGCGCCTTCAGCATGATCGCGCTGTAGTCGTCCTTCGCCGCCTCGAACCTGGCGACGTGTTTTCGATGCCGAGGCCAGTGGTGACGGCGAACGCGCCGAGATAGTCGCGCACGCCGGAGTCCTTCGGCGCGACGAAATCGGACAGGCAGTAGTTCGGCTTGCCCGGCGGCCGCTCATTCTGCTGCCGCAGGTTGTGCCACGTCAGCACGACCTTCGCGCGCGCCTCGTCGGCGTACATCTCGATGTCGTCGCCGACGGAGTTCGCCGGCAGGATCGCAATGGCGCCGTTGGCGGTGAGCCAGCGGCCGGCGACGATGTCGCGCAGCATCGCCTGCCCTTCGGCATATCCACCGCTGCGCGCCGCTTCGCCGACGACGGGGTCGTCGAGAATCGCCGGGAACGGACCGCTCAGCTCCCAAGCCTGGAAGAACGGCCCCAGTCGATGCATTTCGCGATTTCGGCCGAGATCGACGTTGCGGACTCGCGGCGGCCCTGCGCCATCGGCACGGGCGGTGCGTAGTGCGCCCAATCCACCCGGAACGCATTGGCGCGAGCGGCCGCGAGCAGACCAGCGTCGGGCCCTTCTTGCTCGCATGCTGCGCGCGGACTCTGTCGTAGTCCGCGGCAACTTCTGGCGACGTAGGCGGTCTTGAGCTCGTCGGACAGGGAGGTTGCTCGCCACACCCACCGCGCGCGACGCGTCCGGCGCACGTAGACGGTGACCCCGGCATAGTTGGCGGCGCGATCTT
>ERZ1370068.5684-contig-47_pt1 | contig 31530 bp, 39 predicted proteins | sample MGYA00561227_ERZ1370068 | MGnify/ENA primary metagenome ERZ1370068 (study PRJEB38410, sample SAMEA6850437) | metagenome | study: Metagenomic assessment of the ecological functions of the soil: analysis of the soil microbiota associated with the...
AAATCGGTGTGCTTCGTTCAGTTACGTATTGCTGAGCACGTGCTCGGCCTGCCGCGTTCGGCTTCACAGGATGCGCCCGCTCTCGAAGGCGCATCACCGTCGTCACGCTCGGAGCACGCGATCGCGGCGCCGTTCTGCACGCGCCAGCTCGCGGACCTCGGCGCGCGCGTCATCAAGATCGAGCGGCCCGGCGTAGCGGCGACTTCGCGCGCGGCTACGACGAGCGCGTGCGCGGCCTGGCCTCGCACTTCGTCTGGACCAACCGCTCGAAGGAGAGCCTCACGCTCGACGTCAAGCATCCGGAGGCGCAGGCGATCCTCGGCAAGCTGCTCGCCGAGCGCCGACGTGCTGGTGCAGAACCTCGCGCCCGGCGCCGCCGCGCGGCTCGGGCCTGTCGTACGAAGCGCTGCAGCGCGACGCATCCGCGGCTCATCGTCTGCGACATCTCGGGCTACGGCGACGACGGGCCCGTACCGCGACAAGAAGGCCTACGACCTGCTGATCCAGAGCGAATCGGGCTTCCTCTCGATCACCGGCACGCCGGACGAGCCGGCGAAGGCCGGCTGCTCGATCGCCGACATCGCGGCCGGCATGTACGCGTACACGAGCATCCTCGCGGCGCTGATCCAGCGCGGCAAGACCGGCACGCGGCTGCCGCATCGACGTCTCGATGCTGGAAACGCATGGTCGAGTGGATGAGCTATCCGCTCTACTACGCGTTCGACGGCGCCGCGCCGCCGCCGCGCGCCGGCGCCGCGCACGCGACGATCTATCCGTACGGCCCGTTTCCCGCGGGCGACGGCAAGATCGTGATGCTCGGACTTGCAGAACGAGCGCGAATGGGCGGTGTTCTGCGAGCGAGGTGCTGCGCAACTGCCCGCGCTCGCGACCGACGAGCGCTTCGCGTCGAACTCGCGGCGCACGCGCGGCGCGCAGGCGGCTTCGCGCGATCATCGTCGACGCCTTTCGCGCCGCTCACCGCCGCGGAGGTCGAGCGCGCGGCTCGACGACGCGCAGATCGCGAATGCGCGGATGAACGACATGCAGGAAGTGCGGGCGCATCGCGCAGCTCAGCCGCGCGCAAGCGCTGGGCCGAGGTCGGGCTCGCCGGCGGGCCGGGTGCCCGCGCTCATGCCGCCCGGCGATGCCGCACGACGTGACGCCGCGGATGGATCCGGTACCCGCGCTCGGCGCAGCACTCCGACGCGATCCTGCGCGAGAGCTCGGCTTCGCGACGACTCGGCGATCGCGCGCCCTGCGCGCGGACGGCGGCGCGATCTGATGGCGGCGACAACTCTCTCTCCGGCAAGACGCTGTTCATCACCGGCGCGAGCCGTGGCATCGGCCTCGCGATCGCATTGCGCGCCGCTCGGGACGGCGCCAACGTCACGTCCGATCGCCGCGAAGACCACCGAGCCGCATCCCAAGCTCCCGGGACGATCTACTCCGCGGCGAAGGATCGAGAAGCCGCGGGGTGGACGGCGCTCGCCGCTCGCGGTCGACATCCGCGACGAGGCGCAGGTGCGAGTCGCGGTGGCGCAAAGACGGTCGCGACGTTCGGCGGCCTCGACGTCTGCGTCAACAACGCGAGCGCCATCAGCCTGACCGGCACGCTCGACACGTCGATGAAGCGCTACGACCTGATGCACCAGAGTCAACGCGCGCGGCACGTTCCTCTGCACGAAGACGTGCATGCCTCACCTGAAGCGCCGGCGAACTCCCCATGCGCTGATAGCTCTCGCCGCCGCTCAACGCTGGACGAGCGCTGGTTCGCGCCGCACGTTGCGTACACGATGGCCGAAGTCCGGGATGAGCCTGGCATGCGTGCTCGGCATGGCGGGCGAGATTTCGCGCCGACAGTGACGTCGCGATCAACGCGTTGTGGCGCGGACCATCATCGGCACCGCCGCGCTGCAAGGCGGTTCCGACGATCGGCGTCGAGGAGCGGGATGCGCACGCGCACGCCCGGGATCGTCGCCGACGCCGCGCATGTGATCCCTGACCGGCATTTGCGCGCGCGCCGACGCAGCCGCCTTCTTCCTCGATGACGACGTGCTGCGTTCGGCCGGCGTCACTGCGATCTGTCGCGATTGCCGCCACGCCGGCGTCACCGACGCCGATCTCCTGCCGAGTCTGTTTCTCTGGCGGGTCTCCGATGTCGCGCCCGATCGCATTTTCTGCTGTGGTGCTTTGCATGGCCTTCGTCACGTCAGGAATCGTTCGCTCCAAGCCAAGAAGGGTTCGCCGTCGGTCAAGGTACCCGCCGCGACGGACCGCGCGCGATAAGCGTCAGCGTATTCATGCGGGACACGAACAAGAACGAGGTTCTGCTGGGGACGCGGATATGGCCGGACTGCCCACGGGTACAACGCGCTCGTGCTGCAGAGATTCTTTGCGATGATGACGGCACTGGGGCCGGCGTACAAACAGGACGACGAGGTCGCCTATGCGTGGGCCACGAAGGGACGCGTCGCCAAGTGCAGCATCTATCTCGAGTCCGCGGAGGCGGGCGCCGAACCGGCACCGGCGCGATCGTCGGGTGCGAGGCGAACGGCGTCAGCAGCGTTCCGAGTGCCTTCCGCCAGGCGACCCCAAGCTGACGGTCAGCTCCTCGCGGGACCCGAAGCATTTGAACGACGTGATGGAACTGTTCAAGAAGCAATCGGAGCGAGCGCGAAGCGGCAACCTCAAAAATAGCGGCGGGCCCGTCGAACCCAGACGACAGCGGCGCGTCGACGCGGCGGAGGCCGCGCCGCATCGACGCGCGAGTGCGGCTACAAAACGTCGACCAGCATCCCGATGCCGCCGCCAATTGCAGCACCCGCGCCGGCATTGCCCGACATCGAGCCGATGCCGGCGCCGATGGCGGTACCCGCCACCGTGCGGGCGCAGCCCAGCGTGACAACCGCGATTGCGAGCGCCGCGATCGCGAGACTGAGTTGCGTTTCATGGAAATCTCCCGTTTTCGATTGAAGCGTCAACCCTTTTGCGCCAGCGGAAGCCCAGACCATGTCGACCCAGATCACGCCCACCACCGGCATGTTCATCCTGCCGGGATTGGCGCGATACCGCGCCGTGATGCGGCTGCTGACATCGGCGATCGACACGTTGGCGAGGCTTTCGAGGCGCGATCGCCGGCCGAGCAGGTCGGTCTTGCCGGTCTTTGTCGCGTAGGCGAGCTCCAGCGCGAGCGTGTTGCTTGGCGACCGCCGATGACGAACGCCGTCTTTTCGGCATCGCTCGACGCCATCCAGTGCGTGCCGTCGGCGATCGGCATCGCCTGCGCAGCGGCGTCGGGCGTCGCAAACGACAGGCGACGCGGCTACGCACGCCGCGGACAACCACTTCCAGCCTGGTTTCATGCTGCTGCCTCCGTGAGGTTGCTCGACGCGATTCGTCGAGGTGTGTCGACAGTGCCGACATGCGATGCCGCGATATTCATCGACGTGGAGTGACGATCGAACAGTACCGAGGGGCATGGGGCTCGTCGATACGAGAGATTATGCGCTCCTGCGCGGGGAATCCGCAGGATGTCCTGCGCGCGTTGAACCGCGTGCCGGCAGGCCGCATCCACCCCTCTACCGGTAGCCGGCCGCCTGGAGCTCGAACAGCTCGGCGTAGCGGCCGTTCTGCCGTGAGCAGTTGCTCGTGCGTCGCACGATCGCCTCGACGCTGCCGTCGGCGGCACGACGATCCGATCGGCCATGCGCACGCTCGAGAAGCGGTGCGAGATCAGCACCGCGGTCTTGCCCTCGGCTCAACTCCTTGAAGCGCTTGAACACCTCGAACTCCGAGCGCGCGTCGAGCGCCGCCGTGGGCTCGTCGAGGATCAGCAGCTGCGCGTCGCGCATGTAGGCGCGCGCGATGGCGATCTTCTGCCACTCGCCGCCGGACAGGTCGATGCCGGTGCGAAAGCGCTTGCCGAGGACCTGGTCGTAGCCGCTGGGCAGCTTGCCGATGACCTCGTCCGCGAGGCTTCGCTCGGCGGCGGCTGACGATGCGCGCGCGGTCGTCGCGCGCTTCGATGCGGCCGACCGCGATGTTGTCGGCGGCGGTGAAGTGATAGCGCACGAAATCCTGGAAGATGACGCCGATGTTGGCGCGAAGCGCGAACAGGTCGTACTCGCGCAGGTCGTGCCCGTCGAGCAGGATGCGGCCTTCGTCCGGATCGTAGAGGCGCGCAAGCAGCTTGACCAGCGTGGTCTTGCCGGCGCCGTTCTCGCCGACCAGCGCCAGCATCTCGCCGGCGTGCAGCTCGAAAGTCGAGATCCGCGCACCGCCCAGCGCTCGGCACCCGGGTAGCGGAAGCCGACGTTCCTCGAAGACGAAGCCCTCGCGTATCGGGACGGGAAACGGCCGCGGATTCGGCGGCGGAACGATCTCCGGCTGGATCTCGAAGAACGAGAACAGATCGTCGAGATAGAGCGCCTGTCCTGCGACCTGCGAGAAGCCCATCAGCAGGTTCTCGAGCAGCGTTCCGCAGGCGGCGGAACGAGCCGGCGAGGAACGTGAGATCGCCGATCGTGAAGTCGCCGTGCAGCGTGCGCCAGACGATGTAGGCGTAGGCGACGTAGTAGGCGACGGTCCCGATCGCGGAGAGCAGGCTGCCCCAGCCGGCGCGCCGCAGCGCGATGCGCCGGTTCGCCTCGAAGAAGCTCGTCGGCGAGCGTGCGGTAGCGCTCGATCAGGAAGCGTTGAGGCCGAAGATCTTCACTTCCTTCGCCGTCTCGGCGCTCGCGCCCGTCTGCCGGACGTAATCGAGCTCGCGCCGCTCCGGCGTGCGGGCGTAGTTGAGCGAATAGCTCTGCGCGTTGAAATGCGCCTCGCCGATGAAGGCCGGCACGAGCGCGATCGCGAGGCAGCGCGATGAGCCACGGCGCGTAGACGATGAGGCCGGCGGCGAAGCTCACGATCGTGACGACGTCCTGCGCCTGGCCGAAGAGCTGCCCGATCAGCGCTCGTGCGGCCGGCGGCCTGCCGCCGCGCTCGTTCGAGCCGGTCCTGCAACTCGCTGTCCTCGAAGTCCTCGAGGTCGAGCGTGGCCGCGTGCTCCATCAGCCGCAGGCTGGTCTGCGTTGCTGAACTGCTCGGACAGCATGCGAATCGAGCAGCGACACGGCGCGTCCCAGCACGTCGGAGAGCACCGCCAGCCCGAACTCGAGCGCGAGCAGCCAGCCGATGCGATCGAGCAGGCCCAGCTCGCGAGCCATTGCGCGCAGCGTCGTCGCCGGGCGTTGCGGCGCTTGCGCGAGGCCGCACGACCTCGTCGATGATCAGCTTGCCGACGTAGAGCGTCGCCACCGGCAGCAGCGCGCGCATGACGCCGCAGCAGCGCCTTGCGCCGAGCGTGAGCGCGGGGCTCGTCTGCCAGACGAGCTTCAGGAAGGGCGGCAGGTTGCGCAGCGCGCCGAGGCGCGCGCGCGCAGCGATTGCGGCGTCGGTCCGGGCGGTGCGTCGGTGGCTCCCGCGACAGGCGTGCGGGCGCCCATCGTGTAGTGCTTGGGCATCCCGCCATTGTGCCGGGTCGGCCCGAACGGTGCCGGCGGTGCGCCGAGTGCCGCCCCTGACGATGTCCTTACTTCGACCGCTACGCTTTCTTGAGGCTGTGATTCTTGAGCGGAAGATCGCGGACGCGAATGCCTGTCGCGGCGAAGACCGCATTGAGCACTGCGGGCGCCGCCACCCGCGATCGTCGGCTCGCCGACGCCGCCCCAGAAGCCGCCCGACGGCATCACGATCGTCTCGACGCGTGGCATCTCGTCCATGCGCAGCACCTGGTAGCTGTTGAAGTTCTGTCTGCTCGATGCGGCCGTCCTTGACCGTGCATTCGCCGTAGAGCGCCGCGGACAGGCCGTAGGCGAACGAGCCTTCGACCTGCGCCTCGATCTGCTGCGGATTGACCGCGTGGCCGGGATCGGTGGCGGCGACGATGCGATGGATCTTGAGCTTGCCGCTGTCGCTCACCGACACCTCGGCGCACGCGGCGACGTAGCTGCCGAAGCCCATCGTCTGCGCGAGACCGCGGTACACGCCCGCTGGCGCGGGCTTGTCCCAGCCCACGCGCTCGGCGACGGCGTTCAGCACCGCGAGGTGCTTCGGACTGTTCGCCATCAGCTTGCGCCGCAGCGCGAGCGGGTCCTGCTTCGTCGCGTGCGCCACTTCGTCGATGAAGCACTCGAGATAGATCGTGTTCTGGTTGAGATTGACGCCGCGCCAGAATCCCGGCGGCACGTGCGGATTGCGCATCGCGTGGTCGATCAGCAGGTTCGGAAACGTGTAGCCGATCGACGATTCCGGCCCCGGCGGATTGAGTCCCTGGAAGACCACCGGATCCTTGCCGTCGCTGGATGTTGCGACGGCGCGACGCCGGCGAGGATCGACTGCCCCGAGATGCGCATGTGCAGCGCCGTCACGTTGCCCTGCGCATCGACGCCGGCGGTGAGCTTGCAGTGCGTCACCGGGTGATAGCGGCCGTGCGTCATGTCCTCTTCGCGCGTCCAGACGAGCTTCACCGGCGTTCCGGGCATTTCCTTCGCGATCGCGACGGCCTGGCGGATCCAGTCGGTTGCGCCGCGGCGGCCGAAGCCGCCGCCCAGCAGCGTCTTGTAGACCTCGCACTTCGCGAGCGGCAAATCGGCGGCTTCCGAGACGCGCCGCGAGCGCGGCCTCGCCGTTCTGCGTCGGCGTCCAGACCTCGCAGCGCTCGGACGTCCAGCGCGCGGTGGCGTTCATCACTTCCATCGTCGCGTGGTTCTGATGCGGATACGAATAAACCGCCTCGATCTTGCGCGGCGCGGCGGCGAGCGCGGCCGCGGCGTCACCCACCGAGTTCCCGACCGCCGCCTCCTTCGCGTCGAGCCCGGCCTTCAGCACCTGCGCGAAGCTGGCACTCGATGCGTTCGCATTCGGGCCGTAATCCCACTCGATTTGCAGCGCGTCGAGCGCGGTCTTCGCATGCCACCACGTGTCGGCGACCACGGCGACCGCCGAATCGCCGACGCGCACGACCTTCTTCACGCCGTTGCGCTTCAGCACCGCCGTCGCGTCGGCGCTCTTCACCTTGCCGCCGAACACCGGGCAGTCCTTGATCGCCGCGTTGAGCATCCCCGGCAACTTGAGGTCCATGCCGTAGATCTGCGCGCCGGTGACCTTGTCGACGGTGTCGAGACGCGCGAGGCGCTTGCCGGCGATCTTCCAGTCCTTCGGGTCCTTGAGTGCGACGTTCTCCGGCGGTTTCAGCTTGGCCGCTTCCGCCGCGACCTTGCCGTACGTCGTCGTGCGTCCCGACGACTTGTGCGTGATCACGCTTTCGCTGACGCTGCACTCGGCAGGCGGGACTTTCCATCCATCCGCCGCCGCCTGCACGAGCATCATGCCGCGCCGCCGCACCGCCTTTGCGGACGTACTCGTGCGAGTCACGGATGCCGCGGCTGCCGCCCGTCGAGAAACTGCCCCAGGCGCGCTTGCGTGCCAGGTTCTCACCCGGCGTCGGATATTCGGTCGTCACCTTGCGCCAATCGCATTCGAGCTCTTCGGCGACGAGTTGCGCGAGGCCGGTCAGCGTGCCCTGTCCCATTTCCGAGCGCGCGATGCGGATCACCACGGTGTCGTCGGGCTTTACGACGACCCACGCGTTGATCTCCGGAATCTGCGGCTCCGCCGCGGCGCCCGCGAACGGGATGTGGAAGCCGACGACGAGGGCGCCCGCGGTCGTCGGCCGACGTGACGAGAAATTCGCGCGCGCGAGAGATTCGAGCGCTCATGTCGTGCTCCCGTCGCGGTGCCGGATCGACAGCCCGGCGCGCTTCGCGTCGCCGCCCTGCGATGCGGCCTTGATCGCGGCGCGGACGCGGTTGTACGTGCCGCAGCGGCAGATGTTGGTCATCGCGGCGTCGATCTCCGCGTCGGTCGGCGCGGGCTTCTCCGCGAGCAGCGCGGCCGCGGCCATGATCATGCCCGCTCTGGCAGAACCCGCACTGCGGAACGTCGAGCGCGACCCACGCCTTCTGCACCGCGTGCGAGCCGTCGAGCGACAGTCCTTCGATGGTAACGACCTTGGCGCTCGCGCTCGACGGTGGATACCGGACGCACGCAGGTCCGCGTGGCGACGCCGTCGATCAGCACCGTGCACGCGCCGCATTGCGCGACGCCGCAGCCGTACTTCGTGCCGGTCAGGCCGAGTTGCTCGCGCAGCACCCACAGGAGCGGCGTGTCCGGTTCGGCGTCGAAAGTTCGAATGCTGCCGTTCACGTTCAGGCTTGCCATTGCGCGATTCCTCGCTCGATGAGTAGAGGGGCGGGTGGATGTCCACAGGGGGAATCCGGGCCCACGGTATGGACACTACTTGAAACGCGTTCGTTCCGCCGGAACATCCTCGACATGCCCCCGCTCGACGCTCCGCGGATTCATTCGCTGGCCGACGGCGCGACGGAACCGATCGGCGCCGCACCGACATCCGCCGCACCCGCCGACGCCGATCTTCTCGACGCCTACTCGCACGCCGTCACGCGCCGCCGTGGCGCGGGTCGCGCCCGCGGTCGCGCACGTCCGCGTCGAGCGCCCGCCGCCCGACGCGCGGCGCCCGCGGCGCGCGCGAAGGCGCCGGCTCGGGCTTCCTGATCACCCCCGACGGCTATCTCGTCACCAACAGCCACGTGGCCGGCGGCGCATCCGCGCTCGAAGTCACGCTGCCCGACGGGCGCACTGCCGTGGCGGAGATCGTCGGCGACGATCCCGATTCCGACCTTGCGGTGCTGAAGGTCGGCGCCGGCGATCTCGCGTGGTCGCGCTTCGGCGATTCGTCCGCCGTGCGCGTCGGGCAGATCGCCATCGCGATCGGCAGCCCGTACGGATTTCAGCACACGGTCACCGCGGGCATCGTCAGCGCGCTCGGCCGCTCGATGCGCGCGCGCACCGGCCGCATGCTCGACAACATCCTGCAGACCGACGCGTCGCTCAACCCCGGCAACTCCGGCGGGCCGCTGGTCGACTGCGCGCGGCGACGGTCATCGGCGTCAACACCGCCGTCATTCTTCCTGCGCAGGGCATCTGCTTCGCCATCGCGGCCTCGACGGCCGAGCGCGTGGCGATCGCTGCTGATCCGCGAAGGCCGCGTGCGCCGCGCCTACCTCGGCATCGGCGGACAGACGCTCCGAATTGCCGCGGCGCATCGTCCGCCACTTCGAGCTCGCGCGCGCGTCGGGCGTGCGCATCGAGAGTCGTCGAGAAGCGGCTCGCCTGCCGCGGCGAGCGGGCTCGCGCGCGGCGACGTGATCGTCGCGCTCGACGGCGCGCCGATCGCGAACATCGACGACCTGCAGCGGATGCTCGTTGGCGACGCGATCGGCCGCGCGATCGAAGTGCGCGTGGTGCGGCGCGATCGCGTCGTCGTCGTCCCGGTCACGCCGAAGGAATCGACGCCGCGCCGCTAGCGCCCGCGCTACGAGTCGTCCTGCACGTCGCTTGAAGTGTCGCCGCTAGGCAACACCCGTGCGATTGTGCAACAATGGTCCCAACTAATTTGCAACGGGGTGAGCGCGATGCTCGACCGTGACGGCTATCGCCCGAACGTCGCCATCGTCATCGTCAACGGCAGGAACCAGGTCTTCTGGGGCAAACGGATCCGAGAGCACTCGTGGCAATTTCCGCAAGGTGGCATCAATCCCGGTGAAACGCCCGAGCAGGCGATGTACCGGGAATTGCGCGAGGAAGTCGGGCTCGAAGCTCGCCACGTGAAGGTCCTGGGCCGTACGCGCGACTGGCTGCGGTACGACGTACCGCAACACTGGATCAAGCGCGAATGGCGCGGCAGCTACCGCGGCCAGAAGCAGATCTGGTACCTGCTGCGGCTCACCGGCCGCGACAACGACGTGTCGCTGCGCGCCACCGATCGTCCGGAGTTCGACGCCTGGCGGTGGCACGACTACTGGATCCCGCTCGAAACCGTCATCGACTTCAAGCGCGACGTCTATCGGCGCGCGCTGCTCGAGCTCGAGCGCTACATGCACGCCAAGCCGCACACGCGCCGCGAGCGCCTGTTCGGCTTCGCGCATCCGATGACGCCCCCGTCGTACTCCGATCCCGATCCGGTGACGCCGACGGGTGATTGACGGCGACGCGAGCTGCCGCCGTCAGCGCGCCGCCATCGCCAGGCCGCCCATCCGCGGGACGAAGCCCAGTCCGGCGAGCGCGAAACTGAACAGCAGGCCGAGGCCGATGCCGCACAGCACGACGACGATCGTGTAGGGGACGGCCTTCTCGGGCGAGCACTTCCGCAGCACCGGCGCGCCGAGGTAGAACGTGTACCACGAGTAGATCGCCGCGAGGAGCGCGAGAATCGCGCCGAGCATGCCGATCAGGTTGAAGATGCCGGCGATCCATGCCGCCGTGTAGCTGTAGGCGGACAGCTTGAGCGCCGCAACGAAGTCCTTGGTCCCGCCGAAGGACGGCGCGAGCGCGTCGATCAGAAGCGCCAGGATGAACGTGATGATCAGCGCCATGATGTACGTGCCGATCGCGAACTTCGCGCCGCCGCCGGCGCCTCCGATGATGAGCAGCGCGAGCGGGCCGATCGCGGCGAAGATCATCACCCAGTTCGTGTAGATCGACTGCGGCGTGGCCGTTTCCGCGGCGATCTTCGGCCATTCGGACTTTGGCTCGAACAGGATTCCCTTCAAGCGGTCGAGTAGCGCCATTCTTGATGCCTCCCCTGATTTCTCGCGCGTCCGGAGTTTAGTGGACGCGCCGCGACGTGTCGATTTAGCCGAGCAGCACCAGATTGTCCCGGTGGATGAGCTCAGGCTCGGCGACATAGCCAGGATGGACTCGATCTCCGCCGATGGCTTGCGCAGGATTTTCGGGATCTCGCCCGGAAGCGTAGTTGACGAGGCCCCGCGCGACCTCGCGGCCGTCAGGGCGCCAAGCAGCCGACGACTTCGCCGCGGCCGAAGTCGCCCTCGACCGCGACGACGCCGATCGGTAACAGGCTCTTGCCCTCACGCGCGAGCGCGCGCACGGCGCCGGCATCGAGCGTGAGCTTGCCGGCAAGGCGCACGTGGTCGGCGAGCCACTGCTTGCGCGCGGCGAGCGATGCGGTCGCGGCGATGAGCGCGGTACCCACGGCTTCACCCGCGGCGAGGCGCGTCAGCACGTCGGCTTCGCGGCCGCTCGCGATCACAGTCGACGCGCCGGAACGCGCGGCGCGCTTCGCTGCAAGGATCTTGGTCAGCATGCCGCCGCGAGCGAGCGCGCTGCCGGCGCCGCCGGCCATCGCTTCGAGCGCGGGATCGCCGGCGGTGGCCGTCTGCACCAGCGTCGCGGACGGATCGCGGCGCGGGATCGGCCGTGTACAGGCCGGACTGATCGGTGAGCAGCACCAGCACGTCGGCTTCGATCAGGTTGGTGACGAGCGCACCCAGCGTGTCGTTGTCGCCGAAGCGGATCTCGTCGGTCGTGACCGTGTCGTTTTCGTTGATGATCGGCAGCACGCCGAGCGCCAGCAGCGTCGTGAGCGTCGTGCGGGCGTTCAGGTAGCGGCGGCGGTCGGCGAGGTCCTCGTGCGTCAGCAGCACCTGCGCCGTGCGCAATCCATATTGCGCGAACGCAGCCTCGTATGCCTGCATCAGCCCCATCTGGCCGACGGCCGCTGCGGCCTGCAGCTCGTGGATCGCGCGTGGCCGCTTCTGCCAGCCGAGCCGCTGCATGCCCTCGGCGATCGCGCCCGACGAGACGAGGACGACGTCGCGGCCGCCGCGCTTCAGCGCCGCGATTTCGGCGGCCCAGCGCGCGACCGCGGCGTGGTCGAGCCCGCGGCCGTCGTTGGTAGACCAGAGCTCGACCCGACCTTGACGACGACGCGCCTGGCGGCCGCGACAGGCGCGCTGCGCAAGCTCGCCCCGTCCTTTGCGGTGGCGGAGACCGCTGCGTCCTTTGCAGCGCCGCTCATCCGTCGGTCTTCCTGGCTGCGCGCCGGCGACGGGGCGCGACGGGCGCGGGCGTCAGGAGGACGGGGGCGCCGGCGTCGAGGACCGGTGCGGCGGGACGCAGGTCGCTCGCCGCGCTCGGGGTGACGGCGATGGCGTTCGGGTCGACATCGGTGGCGCTGGGGACGGCGTACGCTGGGTGCGCGTCGAGCCAGTCCTGGATCGCGAACGTCAGCGCGCGGCAGCCGTCGCCGCTGATCGCCGCGATCGCGAACACCGGCCCTTTCCAGCGGTAGCGACTTCACGAACGCCTTCACGCGCGCCTCGCGCTCGTCTTCCGGGAACGAGATCGAGCTTGTTCAGCACGAGCCAGCGCGGCTTGTCGAACAGCGCCTGCGTCGTATTTCTCGAGCTCGCTGCACGATCGCGCGCGCATCGCGCACCGGATCGGCGTCCGGATCGAGCGGCGCGACGATCGACCAGGTGCAGCAGCAGGCGCGTGCGCTGCAGGTGCCGCAGGAAGCTGATGACCGAGCCCGGCGCCTTCGGCCGCGCCCTCGATCAGCCCCGGAATGTCGGCGACGACGAAGCGTGCGGTTGGCGTCGGTGCGCACGACGCCGAGATTGCGGCGCGAGCGTGGTGAACGGATAGTCGGCGACCTTCGGGCGCGCGGCGGAGATCGCGCGGATCAGCGTCGACTTGCCGGCGTTCGGCAATGCCCAGCAGCCCGACGTCGGCGAGCACCTTGCAGCTCGAGCTGCAGCTGACGCTGCACGCCTTCTTCGCCGGGCGTGCACTGCCGCGGCGCGCGGTTGGTGCTCGACTTGAAATGGATGTTGCCGAGGCCGCCCTTGCCGCCCTTCGCGACGAGCGCGCGCTGTGCCGTCGGCGTCGAGATCGGCGATCACCTCGCCGGTGTCCGCGTCGGTGATCACCGTGCCGACGGGCATGCGCAGCGTGATGTCGTCGGCGCCGCGCCCGTACTGATCGGCGCCGCGCCCGTTCTCGCCGCGCTTCGCGCGATGGATGCGCGCGTAGCGATAGTCGATCAGCGTGTTGATGTTGCGGTCGGCGATCGCGTAGATGCTGCCGCCGCGGCCGCCGTCGCCGCCGTCCGGGTCCGCCGCGCGGCACGTACTTCTCGCGGCGGAACGACGCGACGCCGTTGCCGCCGTCGCCGGCGACGACCTCGATGATCGCTTCGTCGAAGAACTTCATCGGCTGGGTCTCTTGTAGAGGACGAAGCGCTCTGTCTCGTCGCCGCGCCGGCTGCCCTTCCCAGACGACGTCGTAGCCGGCGAGCGTCGGCGCTGCGCCGGCCTGGCGGCCGTACTGGACGAGCAGCAGCGGGCAGTCGGCTGTCCGGCATGCGTTTCCAGCCGCTCGGTGACAAGCCCCGCGTAATACTGGAACAGCGCACGATGCGGCTCGCCGAGATTGCGGCTCGCCGACGCAACCCGGCGTCAGCAGATGCATCGCAGCGCTTTCGATCATCGTCCTGTACGAGCGCCGCGAATCGAGGTAAGGGAGCCAGATCGTCGAATAGAGGCCCCACAGCAGCGTGACGCCAGCGGCCCAGTTGAGCACGCGCGCGGCGATTGCTGCGGCGCGCCGGCCGCACGAGCACGACCCACAGCGCGGTCAGGAAGATGCGCGAGCAGGATCGCGCCCAGGTGGAACGTCGGCTGGAAGCCGATCTCCGTGTCCTGGAACAGCACGCGCGATGCGCGACGACATGCCGTTGACCCGCGCGTCGATCCACAGGAGCCACAACACGACCGCGAGCAAGCCGAACGTCAGGATGCCGAACCAGTCGAGGAAGGCGGAGAAGCCGCGCTTCAGCGAGATCGACCTCGAGCGCACCGATGAGCGCGAGCGGCACCAGCAGCGGCAGCAGCGCTGATGACTTGTCGGCTCCGGCGCGACGATGAGGTTCACGAATATCACCAGCGCGAGAACGCCGCGACACCTGGATGCCCGGTTGCGCGAGACCGCCGTTGAGATCCGCGGCCGCGCGTCCACAGCGTCCAGATGACGAGCGGCAGCATCGGGCCACGCGAACCATGGCAGGTTGCGCAGCTGATGAGGGGATTGGCGGGATCCGGCGCCGGGCAGGAAGCCGACGTACTCGATGAGCTGCTCGCTGGACCGCAGAGGTCGAACAAGCGCCGGATGCGTGCCGCGAGCGCGAACACCCATGGCAGCGATAGCGCACAGGCGGCGACGAGCGCGACGGCCGCGGTGACGGCGTACGCGCGCGAGCGCCACGCGTCCCCGCGAACGGCAGCAGCGCCATCGTCAACGCCAGCCACGCCGGCGCCTGCAGGTCGCGGCTCCAGGAACGCGACGCCGATGCCCACGCCGAGCCAGAGCCCGCCCGCGACCGGGCGCCGCAGCGCCAGCGCAAAACCGTAAAGCGCGATCGCCACCGCGAGCGTCACGCCGAGCTCGCCCGACATCGCGTGCGAGCGATCCCAGAATCCGAGCGAGCCGACCAGGATCAGCACCGGCAGCCAGCGATACGCGCGGCCGGAGAACTCGCGGCTGGCGAGGGCCGCGAAGACGAGCATCAGCGCGAGCACCAACCCGACGACGACACGCGCGGCATTGTGCTGGCTCGAGCGGCGGCGACAGCGCAACGATCGCACAGCGCCGAGCGCGCGGGCAACAGCGGCGGCCGCAACAGATACGGCTCGCCGGCGAGATAGGCACGACCACGTCGCCGCGCTGGACCATCTCCTGCGCGAGGCCGAGCGACGTCGCGTCGTCGAACTTCCACAGGCCGTGGCCGACAAGGCCGAGCAGCACCCACGCGCCCGCGAGCAGCGGATCCAGCCCGGCGGTCTTGTACCGCGATAAGGCCCCGAGGGGCTGACCTCCGTCCGGGTCGACCGGTTCCGGGACGTACGGACGCGGCGCGCGCATGGCGTCAGGATGGCGGCAACCGGCAGGCCCGCAACGCAAAAGGCAGCCGAAGCTGCCTTTCCTCGCGCGAGCGCGTCTTTGCCCGTGACTCGACTGCCGGTCGATGTCAGGACGCGGTCGTCGTCGTCGTGGACTTTTGACCGTAGCGCTGGCGGAACTCCTCCACGCGGCCGGCGGGTGTCGCATGATCTTCTGCTTGCCGGTGTAGAACGGATGGCACGACGAGCAGACTTCCACGTGCAGCGGCTTGTTGATGGTCGAGCGCGTCTTGAACGTGGTGCCGCAGCTGCAGGTCACCTGGATTTCGCTGTACTTCGGATGGATGTCGACCTTCATGTCATGCCTCGCTGGAATTACTACCTTGGTTGCCGCTGGTTGTGAGACCGGTCGTGCAATCGTGCGCCGGAAAGATCGTCGCCGCGATCGGCCACCCGGCGGTACCGCCCCGCCCTCGCGGCGCCGGAACGGTCCGTTGATTATGCGCCCTTTTGCGCTGCAAGGCAAGATTGGGGCGTCCTCAGGCGCTTGCAAGGCGACGAGAAAAGCACTTGATAATCATAGCTATAGGATTGAATCGACCTCGCTCGGCGCGGACGAAGCAGCCGTCTTGCCCCACCGGTAGTACACAACGCACCCTTAAAGTGCAGGGAGGCATCGGGCGGCGAGCCGCGTAACTCAGCCCCGCCGCATGCTGTCGAAGAACTCGGCGTTGTTCTTGGTCTGCTTGACCTTGTCGAGCAGGAATTCCATCGCTTCGAGCTCGTCCATCGGGTAGAGGAGCTTCCGCAGCACCCAGACCTTCTGCAGGATGTCGCGGCTTGAGCAGCAGCTCCTCCTCGCGGGTGCCGGAGCGGTTGACGTTGATCGCCGGGTAGATCCGCTTTTCGGCCATGCGGCGGTCGAGGTGGATTTCCATGTTGCCGGTGCCCTTGAACTCCTCGTAGATCACGTCGTCCATCCGCGAGCCGGTGTCGATCAGCGCGGTGGCGATGATCGTGAGCGAGCCGCCTTCCTCGATGTTGCGCGCCGCGCCGAAGAAGCGCTTCGGCCGCTGCAGCGCGTTGGCGTCGACGCCGCCCGTGAGCACCTTGCCCGACGCCGGCACGACGGTGTTGTAGGCGCGCGCGAGGCGCGTGATCGAGTCGAGCAGGATCACGACGTCCTTCTTGTGCTCGACCAGGCGCTTCGCCTTCTCGATCACCATCTCGGCGACCTGCACGTGGCGCGTCGCCGGCTCGTCGAACGTCGACGACACGACCTCGCCGCGCACCGAGCGCTGCATTTCGGTCACTTCCTCCGGCCGCTCGTCGATCAGCAGCACGATCAGCACGCACGTCGGGGTGGTTCGCGGCGATCGAGTGCGCGATGTGCTGCAGCATCACCGTCTTGCCGGACTTGGGCGACGACACCAGCAGGCCGCGCTGGCCCTTGCCGATCGGCGCGACGATGTCGATGATGCGGCCGGTGATGTTCTCTTCGGCCTTGATGTCGCGCTCGAGCGACCAGCGGCTCGTCGGGGAAGAGCGGCGTCAGGTTCTCGAACAGGATCTTGGTCTTGGCGTTCTCGGGCGGCTCGCCGTTGACCTTGTCGACCTTGACCAGCGCGAAGTAGCGCTCGCCGTCCTTCGGCGTGCGGATCTCGCCCTCGATCGTGTCGCCGGTGTGCAGGTTGAAGCGGCGGATCTGCGACGGCGAGATGTAGATGTCGTCGGTGCCGGCGAGGTAGCTGACGTGTCGGGCGAGCGCAGGAAGCCGAAGCCGTCGGGCAGCACCTCGAGCGTGCCGTCGCCGAAGATGCGATTCGCCCTTCTTCGCCTGGCTCTTCAGCAGCGCGAAGATCAGGTCGTGCTTGCGCATGCGGTTGGCGCCGTCGATCTCATTCGTGTTGGCGATCTCGAGCAGCTCGGCTGACGTGTTTTGCCTTGAGTTCGGAAAGGTGCATGGTGGGGGAGAGGCGTTGCGGATACGACGGAAGCGGCATGCGAAGGCCGCGGTGAACGACGCGAAATGACGGCCTTGTCGGGCCGGAATCGTCGGGATCGACGACGTCGAGTCGGAAGGACGCGACGCTCGGGTTGTCTTGCCGGTCCGACGGGCCGCCCGCACCGGCAGGGTGCCTGCACGCCCGGCGAGCCCGGCGATCGAGAGAATCGCTCGCGGGCTCGGTCGAAATTCAGATAGCAGGTTGGCGCCGGCTGTCAAGAGAACGGGATCAGAGGTTGCTGTCAAGGAACGCCGTCAGCTGCGATTTCGTCAGCGCGCCGACCTTCTGCGCGTGCGCCTGGCCGCCCTTATGTACAGGATGACCGTCGGAATGCCCGCGGATGCCGTACTTGCCGGGCGTGGCGGGATTGGCGTCGATGTCGAGCTTGGCGACGGTCAGCTTGCCGCTCGTAGGTCTTGGCGAACCTCGTCCAGCACCGGCGCGAACATCTTGCAGGGACCGCACCATTCGGCCCAGAAGTCGACCAGGACCGGGTTGCGCGGACTTGCAGGACGTCCTTGTCGAACGTGGCGTCGGAAACGTGCTTGATCATTTCACTCATGGCGATTCCCTGGCATGCGGGCCGCTGGCGGCGCTCATGGCGGAGTTTACCATCAGCTGGGCGATTGGCTTGGCGCCGGGTCGGCTCACGCTGTGGCGCCGCACGCCGGACACTCGCAACCGCGCGCGGGAAGGGCTGTGAGCCAGAACGTGGGGCACGATCTGCTAAAATTCAAGGCCGCCTGCACATCGTCGTCCGGGCACCGCGCATGACCTACGTCGTCACCGAAACCTGCATTCGCTGCAAGTACACCGACTGCGTCGATGTCTGCCCGGTCGACTGCTTTCGCGAAGGACCGAATTTCCTGGTCATCGATCCCGACGAGTGCATCGACTGCACGCTTTGCGTCGCCGAATGCCCGGTCGAGGCGATTTTCGCCGAAGACGACGTCCCGCCCGACGCAGGAGCAGTTCAAGGCGCTCAACGCCGAGCTCTCCAAGCTGTGGAAGCCGATCATCGAGCGCAAGCCCGCGCCGCCGGACGCCGACGACTGGAAGGACGTCAAGGACAACCTCGAGCGCTGAAGTGCGCGCGGTTTGACCCCGCTCGGCGGCAACACCTAGAATTGCCAGGTTTTTGATCCTGCGGCCCGGTTCGGCGTCCGTTAAACGCGCCTAGAGCACCCACGCTGCGGCGAAGCTCCCGATGATTCGAGCGAATGTCACTGGCTGCCGCGCTGCACGCTTGCGGCAGCTGCTCCGGATAGCCTTGACGCGCCGCCGCTGCGCCACCGGCGATCCCGCAAAAGGCCGCGCAGAAGGTTGCGATGTGCCAGGGCTGCCACGGCATCCCCGGCTGGCGCACCGGCGTACCCCGAGGTCTATCAGAGTGCCGAAGATCGCCGGCCAACACCCGGCGTACCTCATCAGCGCGCTGAAGGACTACAAGAGCGGCGAGCGCACGCATCCGTCGATGACCGCGATCGCTGCGTCGCTGTCCGAGGCGGACATGGCGAACCTCGCCGCCTACTACGCTCAATCCGGATCTGGCGGCTAAGCCATGACGAACCTTCGAATGATTGCATCGGCCGGCGCCATCGTGCTGGCGCTGTAACTCCGGCCGGCGCGGCGGCGGACATGGACAACGCCAGAAGAAGGCTGGCGAGGTGTGTCAGGCATGCCACGGCATGGATGGCAACAGCCCGATCCCCGAGAACCCGAAGCTTGCCGGCCAGCATCCCGACTATCTCGCGAAGGCGCTGCGCGACTTACAAGTCCGGCGCGCGCAAGAATCCGGTGATGGGCGCGATGGCGTCGACGCTGACCGCCAAGGACATCAACGATCTCGCGGCGTATTACGGCTCGCAGCCGGCGGTGTTGATCTCGCGCTACTGATACCGGCGCTTATTCAGGTTGCGACAGGGCGCCTTCAGGGCGCCCGTCGCGCTTTCAGCGTGCGCGCGTGCAGGCACTCGAGGTAGAGCGCGCCGTCCGGGCGGTGCGTTCGTGCGCTGCGACTGCCAGATCACCTCGCCCGAGGCATTCGAGCACCGCGTGCAGCGCGGCGTGCTCGTCGCCCTTCGCCGCGCGCAGACGCTCGAACTGCGCGCGGATGCCCGGCGGCTGGTCGATCGCGAGCTGCTCGGCGACCGCGAGGTGCAGCGAAAGGTGCAGGAACGGATTGACCGTCGCCGCTCTCCGGCGCGTAATCGCGCTCGACGTGTCGCTCCGGCGCGTCGAGCATCGCATGGTATTCCGGATGCAGCGCGATCAGGTCCGGCCGCCGTGCCGCTCGATGCCGACATCGGCTCGCCCGGCGCGGAACTTTGCGCCACGCGTCGATCAGGAACCGGCGCGCTTCGTCGCGCGAGTGGGTGAACAACACGTCAGGCCGCCTTCGGCGCGCTGGCTCGGCGGCGTCTTGTCGCGAAACGCGCAGACGTCGCGAATTGCGCATTCGGGGCACTTCGGCGTGCGCGCGACGCAGATGTAGCGGCCGTGCAGGATCAGCCAGTGGTGCGCGTGCTGCCGGAACTCCGCCGGCACGACCTTCATCAGCTCGCGCTCGACCGCGAGCGGCGTCCTTGCCGGGCGCGAGTCCGGTGCGGTTGGCGACGCGGAAGATGTGCGTGTCCACCGCGATCGTCGGCTCGCCGAACGCGACGTTCAGCACGACGTTCGCCGTCTTGCGGCCGACGCCGGGCAGCGCTTCGAGCGCCTCGCGCGTCGCGCGGCACCTCGCCGCCGTGGTCGTCGCAGCAGCATCTCGCGACAGCGCGACCACGTTCTTCGCCTTCATGCGGAAGAGGCCGATCGAGCTGATGTACGGAATCAGGCCGTCGACGCCGAGCGCCGCGATCTGCTGCGGGCGTGTTGGCGACCGGATAGAGCTTCGCGGTCGCTTTGTTCACGCTCTTGTCGGTGGCCTGCGCCGACAGCACGACGGCCACGAGCAACTCGAATGGCGTGCCGTACTCGAGCTCGCTTTTCGGATGCGGATCGAGATCGCGCAGGCGCTCGAACAGCAGCGCGTCGCTTCGCCGGGCTCAGGTACGACCTCCACGCCGGCGATCCCGCGCGAGACGCGCAGGCGCGCGGACTCGCCGGACCTCGAGCGGCGTCGTCCTTCAGCAGCGCATACGCCTTCGCGGCCCACGGCTTCGCCGCCGCCGGCGTCGTTGCGCGCGAGCGCGATCTCGGCCAGCTCCTCGTAGACATAGCCGTCGGCGCTCGCAGTCGCGCTTCGAGTCTCACGCGCGAGCGCCCGCTGGATCGCTTCCGGCTTCGTCGAGGCGGCCGAGCGAACGGAGGCCGCGCGCGACCGTCCACCGGGCAACGCGGATGTTGCACGACGTCGCCGGCGGCCTCGCGCGCCGCAAGCGCCTTCTGCCAGATGATCGAGCGCGCGCTGGTAGTTCGCCGCGGTCGTGAGTAGGTCCAGCCGATGTTGTTGAGCAGCGAGGCGCGCCAGCCGCGTGTCCGCGCGTCGGTCGATGCGTCCGCTGCGGCGAGCGCCTTCAGGTTCCAGTCGAGCTGCTCGCCGGCGGGCGCGGCGATGCCGAGCATGTGCAATGCATCGACGCGATAGAAGTCGGCGCCGGGCAGCGTGTCGCGCGCCGACGCGGCGAGCGCGTCATTGAACAGCGGGACCGCGTGCTGCGCCGCGCCGCTCGTGTTGCGCACGCGCCCGCGTTCGAGCAGGTAGCGAACGCGAACGCGCGGCGGTTGCGGATCGAGCGCCGCCTGCACGCCGTCGAGTGCGGCGTCGGCCGCGGCGAACTTGCGCTGCAGGCCGAGCGCGCGCGCGAGCTGCGTCGGCAGTCTCGTACGCCTCGCGCGATCGAGCGCGGTCTCGCGCGAGCGTCGCCGCGAAACCGCGCTTCGGACACCGCGGGCGCGTCGAAGTCCCACAGCGCATCGAGGCGTGCGCGAAAAGTCGTCGGCGGCGCGGCGCGCACCGGCATCACGAATGTCGCGATGGCGAGCAGCGCCGCGGGCGTCGCACGCGCGCGCGCCGATCATCACGGCTTGACTCCGGCGCGGCGCGCGCGCGCGCGCGCCAGCGCGGCGCGTCCACCGCTGCCTTGCGCCGCGGCGAGCGCGTCGGCGTCGCGCGGCGCTGCGCGCGCGGTCGGCCGCGCCGCTCGTCGCGCGCGAGTCGGCGTTCGCGCGCGACGTAGCGTTGGCGTGCCGCACGCGCATCCATCGGCGTCCAGGCGCGTGCGGCGGACGCAGCGCGATGCAGTCGACGGGGCAGGGCGGCACGCACAGCTGCGCAGCCGGTGCAGAGCGACGGCAGCACGGTGTGCATGCGCTTCGGCCGCGCCGATGATCGCGTCGACCGGGCACGCGGCGATGCACAGCGTGCAGCCGATGCACGTGGCCTCGTCGATCACGCGCCGAGCGCGAGCGGCTCCTCGCTGCCGCATGACGGATCGAGCGGCGATGGCGCGCGTCCGGTCAGCGCCGCGAGCGCGACGATCGTCGCCGTCGCCGCCGGGCGGGCAGCGGTTGATGTCGGCGATTCCGGCGGCGATCGCCTCCGCGTAGGGACGGCACGCCGCGATAGCCGCAGCGCGTGCATTGCGTCTGCGGCAGCAGCGCGTCGATGCGTTCGGCGAGCGAGGCGGCGTCACCCACGCATCTTACCGTCGACTCACCTTTGGCCTTGTAGTCGGCCGGGACCTTGAACAGGTCGGCGGGCGGCTCGCCGCGCTTGAAGTTCGCGAGACGGTAGATCGTGTCGCCGGTACGCGGATCGCTCTGCTTCGCGTAGACGACGATGTTGTAACTCGGGCGAGAACCAGCGCTCGCTCGTGATCGACGATCGGCTTCTCGTTGCCGATCTCGCCGGCGGGGATCGTGTGCGTCGTCTGCGTGCCGTCGGCCTTGACGCCGTCGAACTCCTGCGTGCCGAGGTTCTTCGTCTCGCCCTTGCCGCGCGGCAGCGTCGGCAGCATCAGCGGCGGCAGCGGCGCCAACGGGCGCGACCGCGGAGCGGCGCGTCGCCGCCGATGCGCACGACCTCGACGCGGCACTTCGTCGTCGCGGCCCTCGCCGCGTTCGGTGAACGACGACGCGGCCCGGCCGCGCTTCGACGTGCCGCGATCCGGCCGCGTCGGGCGAAAGCGGCGCTGGCGGCAACGGCACGCGCGGAATGCGCACGGCGACCTTGCGCTCACGCGTTGAGGGCGCATAGCTCTTGCCGTCGATCCGGATCGAAGATGTAGACGCGGAACCGCGCTCGCCCTTGCGTTCCTGCCGCGTGCGTCCATAGCCGTCGCGCGCGAGCTGCGTCGTACGCCGCTTGACGATGCGGTTGCCGTCGGGCAAGCGACTGGATGGACTCGTTGATCGGCGTCGGCCGAGTACGGGCGCGTTCTTGACGATCTCGCGCGTGCTGCCGAACTCGCCGGCGACAGAACGCCAGCGATGGCTCGAACATCAGCGCATCCAGTCGACCTGCGCGTAACACGCGCCATCTCCGCGGCGGCCAAGCCGCTGCTCGCGCGCTGCCGCGGCGACTTCACGTGGCGTTCTCGCGCGCTGCCGCAGCGGCTTCGCGAGCGTTCTCGCGCTGCCGCGGCAGCTTCGAGCGCCGCCTCCGTGCCTCGCGGACGGCGGCGTCGATCTCGATGCGCGGACGGACGGCGCGGGGGCGGGGCCGCGACGGCGAGCGAGAGCGGTCGTCAGGGCAGCCAGCGCGCCGCGACGACAGCGGTACCAACGAAGCGGGGGCGAGTGGTCATGGCGTACTCCCGAATTGCGGCATCAGTGAACGAAGCGCAGCGCGAGCACGGCGCCGTCCGAGCGCACCGAGCACCTCGGCGTCGATGGCGTCGGCGGCGCGCGCCGGATCGCACCGGCAGGCCGAACTGCGCGAGCGACATCCGCGACATGCGTGCGGGCACGATCATCGCGTCGCCGGCCCGCTCGAGTTCCGCCAGCGGAACGAGCGGCATGAACGAGGCGGTGACGGGCAGGTCCTGCACTGCGGGACGCGCCGTGGGCGTGGATCCGCCAGCGAGGACGGCGGCACCGTACGGATGACCAGCGACAACAGCGTAATGGACGCCGCGAGCGCGAGCGGCCAAGCGAGCCACGCGTCGAAGCGGCGCAGGCGCTCGGCTGCGCGCCGTCGCGCGCGCGCGCCGCGCCGACGGCGGCAGCGATGGCGCGGTCGGTGGACGGTGGCGGCGCTTCGTTGGCGATGGCGTCTCGCAATACGGCAAGACGGCGCGTCCAGCTGGGAAGCGGGGAGTCATGATCGGCACTTTCGCCGTGGCGGCGCCAGCGGCGCGGTCGACGGCATCGAGATCCAGCGCGCGGGCCAGCAGTGCCCGGGCGCGGTGACAGACGCGAGCGCACGGTGTTGAGCTCGCAGCCGCAGATCGCGGCCGCATCCGCGTAGGAGCGCTCGGCCAGTTCCACCAGCACCAGCACGTCGCGGTAATGCGGGCGGCAGCGCCGCGATCGCCGCGCGCAAACGCGCGACGTCGCGGCGCAGCGAGCGCATCGTCGGCGTCCGACAGGTCGGCGGCGCGCGGGCGGGAGGTCGAGCGCGTCAGGATCGTGTTCCTCTTCGCGCGCCTGCGTCCCGGTGCGGCGGCGAACGAAGTTGCGCGCGATCCCCAGCAGCCATGGCTGCAGCGGTCCGCGCGTCGGGTCGAAATCCTCCGCGCGTGTCAGCAGGTGGACGAAGACGTCCTGCGTGACATCCGCCGCGACGGCGGCGCCCTGACCAGAGAGCGCGAAGCGATAGACCGGACCCTTGTGCCGGCGATAGAGCGGGTCGAGCGCGACGCGCGTCGCCGCAGGCCAGGCGCGCGGCGAGCGCGGCGTCGGACGCCTGATGGCTGTCGGTGAGGGGCGGTCGGCATGATGTCGGCGGGAGCGGGCATTCTGAAGGACGGCGGGCCATGCATTCGGTGAAGCCGGAATCAAGTCATCGCAGGCTCCCGAGCATATTCGCGCGAGCGCCGGCAAAAGTTCCCGCGAACCCTTCTAGCCGGGTCGTGCGGATTTGAACGACAATCGGCGCGATGAGCGGCCGTCACCTTCGCATTCGAGCGCCGATTCCTCGCGTGAGCACGCGGCGCATGCGCATGGCGCGCACTGACCATCATCACCGGCCGCCGGCAACGCCGTCGGCGCAGCGTGCACTGATCTGGGCGCTGGCGCTCACCGGCGGCTTCGCGATCGTCGAGGCGGTGGGCGGCTGGTGGTCGGGCCTCGCTCGCGCTGTTGTCGGACGCGGGCCACATGCTGACCGACGCCGCGGCGCTCGGCCTCGCGCTGTTCGCCCTGCGGATCGCCGCGCGGCCGCCGTCGCGGCGCGCGTCGTACGGCTATGCGCGCGCCGAGGTCATTGCGGCGTTCGTCAACGCGCTGGCGCTGCTGGCGCTGGTCGTGTTCATCGTTGTCGAGGCGGTGAGCCGGCTGCTCCAGCCCGTGCCGGTCGCCGGCGCCGCGGTGCTGGCGATTGCGCTCGGCGGCCTCGCGGTCAACCTCGCGACGGCGTGGATCCTGTCGCGCGCGACGCGCATCGCTCAATACCCGCGGCGCGCTGCTGCATGTGCTGTCGGACCTGCTCGGCTCCGCCGCGGCGATCGTCGCGGGCGCGGTCATCGTCGTGACGGGCTGGACGCCGATCGATCCGTCTGTCGATCGTGGTGTCGCTGCTGATCCTGCGCTCGACGTGGCGGCTGATGGCCGCAGTCGATCGGCGTGTTGATGGAGGGCGTGCCGTCACATCTGGATTACGACGCCATCGGTCGGGCGCTGCTCGCGGTGCCGGGCATCAGCGGGCGTGCACGACCTGCACGTCTGGCACGATGAGCTCTGCGCGCGCCGCGCTGTCGGCGCACGTGGCGCTTGTCGGATGGCGCGGTGGCCGACGATCCTCGCGCGCCACGCAGACGATGCTCGCGGGCGATACGCGATCAGCGCACGACGCTGCAGCCCTCGTGGCCCGCGCCGCCGGCGTTACGTCGGTCGGCGCGTCATTCCGATCAGCCGGACGGCCGAAAGCGCTGACGCGGTCGACCGCGCGCTGCCCTAGATCCACTTGACGTGCGCGAAACCGCCAGAACAGCAGCAGGTCGACGACGACCATCACGACGATCGCGATCGGATAGCCGAGACGCCAACTCGAGCTCGGGCATGTGCTCGAAGTTCATGCCGTAGATGCCGGCGATCATCGTGGGCACGGCGATGATCAGCGCGCCCCACGCGGCGAGCTTCTTGGTCACCTCGTTGTCGGCGAGCGAGATCATCCCGAGGTTGACCTGGATCGCGGTGGTCAGCATTTCGCGGATGCCTTCGATCGACGCGTGGATGCGGTGCAGGTGGTCGTAGACGTCGCGGAAGTACTCGCCCATGCCGGTGCAGATCTGCGGCACGCGGCCGCCGTAGAGCTTGCCGGTGGCTTCCATCAGCGGATCGACGGCGTGCTTCAGCGATCATCAGCTTGCTGCTTCAGTCGCGTAGAGCGCCTCGATGTTGGCGCGCGCGGCGTTGCGCTGCGAAGATCTGGTCCTCGATCGTCTCCAGCTCGGTCTCCAGCGCGTCGATCACCGGGAAGTAGCGGTCGACGACGTTGTCCATCAGCGCGTAGAACACGTAGCCCGAGCCGTGCTTCAGCAGGTCGGGCTCGCGCTCGGTGCGCGCGCGCACGGCGGCGAAGCCGACATGCGTGCGGTGGCGCACCGACAGCACGTAGTTGGGGCCGACGAAGACGTCGACCTCGCCGATCGATGAGCTCGTCGGTGCCGTCGGTCGCTTCTCGCGCTCGACCGTGTGCAGGACGGCGAACAGCGAGTCGCCGTACTCCTCGATCTTGGGCCGCTGGTGGCCGTGGCGCGCGTCGTCGACGCGCGAGCTCGTGCAGGCCGAACTCCTCGCGCCATCTCGTCCAGCTCCTCGCGTCGACGGCTCGAACAGCGCGACCCAGACGAAGCAGTCGGGCCGGCTGCACGTACTCGCTGATGTCCTCGATCGGGATGTCGGCGAGCTTGCGGCCCTGCTGGTACGCGACGCAGCTGATGAGCATGGAGGCGAACGGCATCCGTGTGACGGTCATCCACGGCAGTCCGATCGCAGCGAGGTGGCCGGCCATGCTATACTGCAAATGACCCGCAGTCAGTTACGTTAGCTTCCGCCGCGCACCGTCGATTGTCCGCAACTCCGCATTCCAGCGGCCGCCGGCGTCCGCCGGCCGCGACCAGCCGCGCCATCGCCGCGCGAACTGCTGCTGCTGCTGACGCTGGCCGGCGATGCAGTTCACGCACATCGTCGACTTCACGATCATGATGCCGCTCGGACGCCGCAGTTCATGCGGCTCTTCGACATCGACCCGCAGCAGTTCGGCCTCCTGGTCTCCGGTCGTACACGTTTGCCGCGGCGGCCAGCGGGTTCGTTGCGGCGTTCTGGATCGACCGCTTCGGCCGCAAGCGCGCGCTGCTGGCGATGTACGCCGGATTCGTCGGTCGCGACGGCGCTGTGCGGATTCGCGCCGGACTATCCGCTGCTGCTCGCCGCGCGCATCGTCGCGCGGCATCTTCGGCGGCGTGATGCGGCGCGCTGGTGCTCGACGATCGTCGCCGACGTCGTGCCCTATGCGCGCGCGCGCGCGGCACAGCGCTCGTCGCCGTCGGCGTTCTCGCTGGCGGCCGTCATGGGCGTGCCGCTCGGCCTCTGGTTCGCCGCGCACTACTCGTGGCGCGCGCCGTTCCTGGTGCTGGCCGGCGTTCAGCGTCGCTGGTCGGCGATCGTCGCGTGGCGCGCTGTTGCCGCCGCTCGACGCGCACGTCGCCGGCGGTCGCGCGGCTGCCGCCCGCTGGCGCAGCTGCGCGCGATCTTCGGCGTGCCCAATCACCTGCGCGCGTTCGCGTTCATGATCGCGCTGATGATGTCAGCGTGTTCACCGTCGTGCCGTTCATCGCGCGCGTACAACGTCGCCAACGTCGGCGTCGCTCGAGACCGGACTTGCCGATCATCTATTTCGCCGGCGGACTCGACCACGCTCTTCACCGCGCAGCTGATCGGCCGGCTCGCCGACCGCTACGGCAAGAAGCGGGTGTTCATCGATCCTCGCACTTGCATCTCGCATCGTGCCGATCTGATCGTGATGACGCACCTGCCGCGGCTGTCGCTCGCCGTCGCCGTCGGCGTGCGTCGTCGTTCTTCGTCTTCGTGCCGGGGCGCTTCGGACCCGCGATGGCGCTCATCACCGGCAGCGTCGCAGCCGCGGCTGCGCGGCAGCTTCATGAGCTTCAACGCGTCGGTGCAGCAGCTCGGGTCGGCGTGTCGCGTCGTTCGTCGCCGGACTCATCATCGGCCGCGCGGCCGACGGCTACGCTGACGCACTACGGCTGGGTCGGGCTGGTGCGCGGTGGCGGCAACGCTCGTGGCCGATCGCGCTGGCGCGCCGCATCCGCGTGATCCCCGACGGCAGCGCGCAGGGTCGAGTAGATGACGACTCGCCAGCTCGGACGGCGCCCGCCGGCCGCGGGTAACATCGCTGCGGACGGCCCGGCGTCGCGATCCACTCTGCATGATCATCCAGTCGCTGCTCGACACCGACCTCTACAAGTTCACGATGATGCAGGTCGTGCTGCATCATTTTCCCGAGCGCGCAGGTCGAGTACCGGTTCAAGTGCCGCAACGCCGGACGTCGACCTCGTCGCCCTACATCGCGCGAGATCGAAGACGAGATCCGCGCGCTGTGCGCGCTGCGCTTCGCGCAGCGCGAGCTCGACTACCTGCGCGGGTGGCGCTTCTTCAAGAGCGACTTCGTCGACCTGCTGGGCCTGTTCCATCTCGACGAGCGCTTCATCAAGGTCGACCCGACTGCCGAGTCGCCGGCGCGAGATCGACATCACGATCAAGGGACCGTGGCTGCACACGATCCTGTTCGAGGTGCCGGTGCTCGCGATCGTGTCGGAGGTCTACTTCCGCGAATACGCGTCGCCGTGCCCGATCTCGCGGAAGGGCGGCGGCGCCTGGCGGCGCAAGATCGCGCAGATCGAACGCGGTGCGCCGACCCCGAGTTCCGCATCGCCGACTACGGCACGCGGCGGCGCTTCTCGCGCGCCTGGCAGGACGAGGTGATGCCGCACGCTCAAGACGGGCATCGGGCCCGAAGTTCGTCGGCACCAGCAACGTCCAGTTCGCGCTCGAGCACGGCCTGACGCCGCTCGGCACGATGGCGCACGAGTACCTGCAGGCGTGCCAGGCGGTCGGCCCGCGGCTGCGCGATTCGCAGGTGTTCGCGTTCAACATGTGGGCGCGCGAGTATCGCGGCGACCTCGGGATCGCGCTGTCGGACGTCTGCGGCATGGACGCCTTCCTGCGCGACTTCGATCTCTTCTTCTGCAAGCTGTTCGACGGCGTGCGCCACGATTCGGGCGACCCGTTCGAGTGGGGCGAGAAGCTGATCGCGCACTACCAGAAGATGCGCATCGACCCGCGCACGAAGACGATGGTGTTCTCCGACAGCCTCAACGTGCCGCTCGCGATCCGGCTGTTCGAGTATTTCAGCGGCCGCAGCGCAGACCGCGTTCGGCATCGGCACCAACCTCACCAACGACCTGGGCTACGAGCCGCTGCAGATCGTGATCAAGATGACGCGCTGCAACGGCCAGCCGGTGGCGAAGATCAGCGACGAGCCGTCGAGGTGGACTACGACCCGTCGTACGTCAAGTATTTGGGCGAGGTGTTCCAGGTGCCCGTCCAGCCGGAAGCCACCGAACCGCAAGGCGTAGCCCACGCCCAGCGAGGGCAGGACCGGCGGCGGCGGCGCTCACTTGGTCGCGGGTGCGCTCCCCGGCGGTGCAAAGCGGTGTCCAGTCTGGCGATTCGAACCAGTAGCGGTGGCGCTCGCCGAGCCAGCCGTCGGCCGTCCAGTACGCGATCCATGCGTTGAGATAGTTCAACAAGCTCTGCTCGCCCTGCGCACTGCAAACGCCTCGACCGTGTGCGGCAGTCCGGGGATGCCGGTCGCCACCGCAGGCTTGCCCTCCGGACTCCGCGATCGCATCGTCGTGCCGGGGTATAGGCGAGGGCACCGTCGACCTCGCCGGCTTTGACGGCCGCGTAAAGCCGCGGCGCGGTGGGGAACGCGACGATCTGCGCTTTGGGCAGCCGTGCGCTGGGCGGCCGCTTCCGACGTCGTCCCCGTGCGCACGCCGAATCTTCACGTCGGGACGGTTTACGTCTGGCCGGCAGCTCCTTGCGCACGACGAGCTCCATCTGCAGTCCGCGTACGCGTTGCTGAAGTCGACGACCAGCGCGCGCTGCGGCGTGATCGACGCCGCGACGACGATGTCGATGCGGCCGGTCTCCAGCGCCGATGTGAACTGGGTGAACGGCACGCGCACGATCGTGAGGTCGACACCGAGATCGGCACGCGAGCTGCCGGGCGAGGTCGATCTCGAAGCCTTGCCATTCGCCCTGCGGATCGCGCATCGACCATGAATACTCCACGTGGTGCCGACGAGGAGCGTGCCGCGCTGCGGATGGTGTCCTGAACAAGCCGGCCGGAAGGCGCGCGATACGGGTGTCGCGCGCGGCGCGGACTTGGCCGGAGCAGCCACGCAGCGGGCTTGAGCGGGTGCTGTGGGTGCTGAGACCGCCGGCGCGGCGGCGGCCGCCCTTGGCGACGCGGCGGTGGGTTCGCCCGCGAGCACGCGGACAGCGCGGAAGGGCGGCAAGAACGATTGCGAGCAGAGTGTTGGTGCTCTTCATGGGTGATCAGCGTCCGAAGTAAGCACCGTTGACGAGGATGCCGCCGCCGGACGGTTGTACCGCTCATCGCGTTGTTGCCGATCGTCAGCGCTGCTGCCGGAGAACCAGCCCTGCGCGCTGCCGCCGTTGCGATACCACACGTCGACGCCGCCGTCCGGGCCGATCTGGATTGTCTGCCGCTGGCCCCTCAGGCTTCCGTTGAATGTGCCGACCGCCCATCCCGGGACCGGACCTCCGCCCACCGGGTAGTTTGGCGGGGGACCATAACCGTCGCCGTCCTGTTCGCGATCGTGGTGGGCGATGATTGCGCCGAGGATGGCGACCCGCGACTGCGGCCACCGCAGCGCCAGCATTGCTGCCCCCGCCCCCGAGTCGCCGCCCACCTCGAACTGCGCGCTGCAACCGCTGTTGACCCATACGCCGCCGTTGTCGGAGCCGCCAGCTGCGCCCGCGTACGCAGGGAGCTTGCGACGTCTGGTATCACGCAATCGCGCGTATCCGTTGGTGTTGGCGCTGCAATATTGGTAGCGGTACCCATTGCTGTTGCAAGTGATCGTGTACGACGCGTAGGCTGGCGCGACGGGCAGCGTCATAGCGTCGCGAGCGCGCCGACTGTGGCGAGTGGAGAAGATGCGTGACATTTAAGCTCCGGAGGACTCTGACAACCGGAGTTGTCACGGCGCATACGCCGGATTGCAAGCGAACGCGCGCGTCCGCGTCAGTCCGCAGACGAATGCGCTCGCAGCGCATCCACGTAGGCTGTGAGGACGCGTCGCGTCCGAAGCACGCGAACACAACGCGCGTGAGCGACGTTGCACTTCCGGCAAGCGCGCGCGTCTCGCGCACCGCGATGGCGACCGCATCGTGGATGGGGTAGCCGTAGACGCCACAGCTGATCGCCGGCAGCGCGATCGATGCGACACCATGCCGATGAGCCAGTGCGTACGAATTCCGGTAGCACGATGCCAGCAGCTCCGGGCTCGCCGGCGGAACCTCCGCGCCACACCGGACCGACCGTATGGATCACGAAACGCGCGGGCAGCCGATAGCCAGCGCGTGAGGCGCGCTCGCCGGTCGGGCAGCCGCCGAGCGCGCGGCGCTCTTACACGCAATTCGGGACCGGCTGCGCGGCGGATCGCTCCCGTCGACGCCACCGCCGCCCAGCAGCGTGGTGTTGGCGGCGTTGACGATCGCGTCGACGTCGAGCGTGGTGATGTCGACGGTGGCGGCGAGTGTGCAGGCACGGCGGCATGGTCCAAAGGATCGCGCCGGTTGTTGCTTTTTTCGCAAGCGCGGGAACGATCGGTCGCGCCGCCGGTCTGCCGACGGCGGTCATGCGTCGCAAAGGAATGAGACACTAGGCCATGGCCACTCCGTCGATCAAGGCGCCGCCTTCGCCCGCGGCACGCGCATCCGCAAAGTCGAGCGCCCGCGGCCGACCGCCGCCTGCGCATCGACGAACTGCTGGAGATGATGGTCGCCGACGACTCTCGTCGGCGTGGCCGACGCGCCGAAGAGCTCGCCCGCTCGCGCACACAGCGTTTCGATCATCCGCTGGACGCCATCGCCAACGAGCGGTGGAAATGTCGCTCCTCCCGCCGCACAAGACCACGACGCTCGATTGGCTGGCTCGAGTGGGCGGCGGATAAACTCGGCGTGCCGTATTTCCACATCGACCCTCTCAAGATCGACCTGGGTGCGGTCACCTCGACGATGACCAACGCGTACGCCGAGCGCTATCGCATCCTGCCGATCGCCGTCGATCGCACGACGCTGACGGTTGCCACCGCCGAGCCGTTCGTGCGGGCTTCGCCGACGAGCTGGAAAGAATCACTGAAACTGTCGGTCTGCAGTTCGTCTTCAGCAATCCGCAGGACGCCAAGCGCTATCTCGCTGGCGAGTTCTACAATCCTTGCGCGCTCGATGAAGAAGAAGGAGCAATACGTAACTTA